>Ga0070737_10003990_pt1 | contig 15201 bp, 10 predicted proteins | sample Coa_R1_10_FD_66438 | JGI IMG/M metagenome (GOLD analysis project Ga0070737, IMG submission 66438) | Surface soil microbial communities from Centralia Pennsylvania, which are recovering from an underground coalmine fire - Coalmine... | ecosystem: Environmental > Terrestrial > Soil > Unclassified...
ACACGAACTCCCCCGGCCGAATGTCCAGGTCCAGCCCCGAGAACACCGGCGTCGAGCCGTAACCTGCGACCACCCCCCGGAGTTGAATCGCACCGAGGGGAGCTCGCCCCCCCGACTGCCGTTGCGGGCCGCCACGACGTGCGAAGTCAGGCATGGATGAATCTCCTCAGCCCCGGTCTACCCCCCATGGACTCTGCCGTCCGCGAGGATAGCGCACCGGCCCTCGCTTTGCCACCGTTGCTCCAGGCCGGGCGCCTGTCGCCGCTTGGCGGATGGGAGCGAGGGATGGCAACAGGGTCGGTCCGTGGTGGGCAACCGGGCCGGTCGCCCTAGGGGCCGGAGGGCGACGCTGATCCCGTGGCTGCCGGCGATCCCCGGGCGGCTCGTCGGTGGCCAGCCGGCGTCCGGGCCATCCCGTCCTGGAGCCCGTCAAGGGGGTCGAGCGGGTAGCGCTCCACGGCTGCTCATCCGTCACTCGCCTCGCCCAGGTGCCGGTGAGGTCGGAGGGCTGGCTCAGCCCGGCGCTCTGGGCTCCCGCCGCGCCGGCCCCTTTTCGCCGTGGCGACGCAGCTCCGCCGGCTCACCAGCCGCCAGTCGCCACAACCCTCGGGTGGGGCTGGGTCGGAGCGGCGGACGATGGCGGGTGGGCGGAGGATTGCTTCGGGGTGGGCCGGTGCGAGGAGATCGGGCTCGTCACGGGCGGGCAGGACGCGATCATGGCCCGGTCACACGGTTCGGGTGGATACCACCTCGCCCTGGCGGAGCCGCCGGCGCGCTTGGTGCTTCCGGGTTGCAGCCTCTGCCCGCCACTCTTCCGGCTAACGATGCCTTCCTGGTCCGACCGTACGGACGCACGGTGAGGACCTTGGGCTGGCTCCGGCAGCGGGGAGGCGACGCGCCGAGCTGGGACGAGCCCATGGCGTCGGCACGTCGCCGGATCGCGCGGATGTGACGCTCAGGTGGTCGGCAGTCGCACGTCGAGGACGGCGCATCCGCCGCAATCGACCGTCTCCAAGGCCCAGGCCAGGGCCTCGCCTAGGTCGGCGGGTGACTCCACCACGGCCCCATCGCCGCCACAGGCTCGTGCCAGCAGGGTGTGGTCGAGGCTCGGCTGGAGTTCGGTCTCCGGGAAGTCGTTGTGATGAGCCGCGGCTCCCTCTGGATACAGGTTCATCACGGGAAGTCGGGAGGCCCGGTAGGAGCCGTTGTTCAGCACCACGGCTACGAAGGGGGCGCCTGCTCGCCGGGCGGACCACAGGGCTGCGTTGGGGACCGCGAACTGGAAGCTGCCATCGCCGCAGACCGCGATCACCGGGGCCTCGGGCTTCGCCAACCTGGCTCCCAGGGCTCCCCCTACCGCCCAGCCTAGGCTGGGCGCGCTAGAGGAGAAGTAGCGCCCCGGCTCCCGACCGATCTGCCTGACCAGCGCGGAGCGGTTGGTTACCGCCTCCTCGAGTACCACCGCTTCCCGAGGGAGGGATCGAGCCAGAGCCGCTAGGGCCACGTCGGCCGCGTCCTCGGGTCGGTCCGAGCTCGCCCGCCGGCGCCAACCGTCGCGCACCTCGGCCAGCTCGGCCGTGACCCGTTCCCGTCGGGCCTCCCAACGGCGGCGCTGCTCGGGAGTGACGAGGCCCTCCAGCACATGCTCCAGCGCGGGCAGCGCCAGCCGGGTATCCGCCATGACCGCGAGGTCGATGGGGAACGCCCAGGTCGGCATGCTCGGTTTGACCGGGTCGATGTCGATCTGCAAGATGGTGGCCTCGGCCGGGGGTGAGACGAAGGCGGGGATCCAGGGCACCTCTACGTCCAGAAGCAGGATGACGTCAGCCCGCCGTAGCAGCTCCTCGTGGGTGCCGGCGTAGAGGGGATGGTCGGATGGGAAGTTGAGACGGTCGCGCTGGTCGATGACCGGGGCCCCCAGGAGGTCGGCCAGCCGGACCAGGGTAGCGACGTTCTCGGGGTGGGCGCCGGTTCGAGCGGTGACGATCACCGGCCGCTCGGCCCCCGCCAACCGCTCTGCCAGCTCGGCTAGAGCCGTGGGGTCGGGGGCGGGCGGTGAGGGCGGCCGCAATTGGCAAGGGGAAGGCCCAGCCGGGTCCATCAGCGCCTCACGCGGGAGCATGACGTAGGCCATGCCTTGAGGGGAGGTCTGGGCGACCTGGAAGGCGCGGCGGACGATGGTGCCGAGTTCCCGACCCCGTGGGACCTCCATGCTCCACTTACCGTAGGCGCGCATGACCGCCGGCTGGTCGAGTTGCTCCTGCGGCCAGTGGATGGTCGCATCGCGGTGGCCGGGGATGTCGGTCCGTACCGTGTACGGGGCGCGGCCTGCGAACACCACCACTGGGATGCGGTTCCGTTGGGCGTTGTGGAGCGAGCCTCCGAGGTTGAGGGTCCCTGCGTCGACGTGCACCATCACCGCCTGTGGGCGGCCGGTCACCATGTGGTGGGCGATGGCCGAGGAGAGGGCGACATGCTCGTGCACGCACAGCACCGATTGGGGATGCGGGGCCCTCGCTGCTCGGGCCGCGGCCAGGGCCTCCTGGATGGGGGCGGTGTCGGTGCCAGGATTCATGAACAAGTGCGTCACTCCCTCGTCGGCGAGCAGCTCGATGAGCTGGCGGGCCGCGTCGCTCGACGAGAGCTGGTCCTTGGACGTCGCGTTGCTCGACATCATCGTCCCTCCTCGGGTCTGGCGATCACCACTCGTCACCATGATGGGGAAATCCGGGTCAGCTGTTGACCCTTCCCCATCGATGGAGGGGAGAGCACCGGCCCGGTCGACGGGAAGGCCGTGGTCGTGACCCGCTTGCTCTTCGGCCTCCAGCTGGATCTTGGGCGATGGTCGTCGGAAGTGGAGTAGCGGGGCTGCTCATCGACTCGGTCGCCGAGCACAATGCGGTGAGGTGCTACTGGGTGACCTCGTCATGGTGTCGCGGGCAGTGGCAGGCTCGCCTGCACGTGGGGACAAGGTGGAGCGGCTCGCCGCCTGCCTCCGGCACTTGCCGCCCGCAGAGGTCGCGGTGGCGGTCGCCTTCCTCTCCGGCGAGGCTCGCCAGCGCCAGGTGGGGGTGGGCCCGATCGCTCTGCGTGACCTGCCCCCTGCGACCGTGACTCCAACCCTCACGCTCTCCCAGGTCGACGCCACCTTGGCGGCGCTGGCGGCCTGCAACGGGCCTGGGGCCCAGCGCGAGCGACGGCGGCTGTTGGGGGAGATGATGGGACAGGCCACATTCGAGGAGCAGCGCTTCCTCTGCGCCCTCCTCCTGGGGGAGCTACGACAGGGGGCCCTTGAGGGAGTGATGATGGAGGCGGTCGCACGGGCTGCCTCGGCGCCGGCTGGGCTGGTGCGACGGGCCCTGATGCTGTGTGGCGACCTCGGCCGAGTGGCGGAGGTCGCGTTGGACCGGGGGGAAGAGGGGCTGCGCTCCTTCCGGCTTGAGGTCGGCCGGCCCTTGCTCCCCATGCTGGCCCAGACGGCCTTCGGGGTGGCGGCAGCGTTGGAGCGCCTGCGCCCGGCCGCCTTCGAGTGGAAGCTGGATGGCGTGCGGATCCAGGTGCACCGCCAGGGCCAGGAGGTCCGGGTGTTCACCCGAAGCCTGGAGGACGTCACCGTCCGCGTCCCGGAGCTGGTGGAGATGGCCAGGGCGCTACCAGTCGATGCGGCAGTGCTCGATGGTGAGGCCATCGCCCTGCGCAAGGACGGCCGTCCCCACCCCTTCCAGGTGACCGCGGGTCGTGTCACCAGCCAGCTGGACGTCAGGCGGTTGCGTGCGTCGTTGCCCTTGACCCCGTTCCTGTTCGACGTGCTGCACCTTGATGGTGAGGATCTGATCGATCGGCCTGCCGCGGAGCGTCAGCACGCGCTGGCGGTGGCGGTGCCATCGGCGCTTCGCGTGCCCCGCCTGGTCACCAATCACCTCGGAGCGGCTACCGAGTTCCTTGAGGATGCCCTGGAGCGCGGTCACGAAGGGGTGGTGGCCAAGTCGCTCACGGCTCCCTACGAGGCCGGACGTCGGGGGGCAAGCTGGCTTAAGGTCAAGCCGCATCACACGCTCGACCTGGTCGTCCTTGCGGCCGAGTGGGGGCACGGCCGGCGCCGGGGGCTCCTCTCCAACCTCCACCTCGGGGCACGCGATCCGCTCGCCTCCAGCTTCGTCATGCTCGGGAAGACGTTCAAAGGACTGACCGACGAGATGCTTGCTTGGCAGACCCGGCGCCTCTTGGAGCTTGAGGTCGATCGGGACGCCTGGACCGTCTACGTGCGTCCCGAGCTGGTGGTCGAGGTGGCGTTCGACGGGGTGCAGCGGAGCCCGCGCTACCCCGGCGGCCTGGCCCTTCGCTTTGCCAGGGTCCTCCGTCATCGGCCCGACAAGCTGCCGCAGGAAGCGGACACCATCGACCGCGTACGTGCCATCCATCTGCAGTCTGCAGCCCCTTGAGCCGGCGCCCCCGTGATCCAGGCGCAGGTCACCGCGTTCGTCGTTCTGCTTCTCACCGCGGCCGCGCTGGCCACGTTCGCCCGTGGTCTGCCAGTGCCTTACGTGACCCAACTGGCGGTGCTTGGGGCCGTGGCCTCCCCGCTGCTCGCCGGGCGGGTTCCCCAGCTGGACCGTGCCCTCATCCTCTTCGTCGTCTTGCCTGGCCTCCTCTTCGAGGCCGCCTTTAACCTCGACTGGCGTCACCTGCGCGACAACCTGCTGGCGGTGGTGTTGCTGGCGACGGTCGGCGTGGCCGTGACCATGGCCGTGGTGGGCGCGTTGGGTCACATCGCTTTGGATCTCCCGCTGGAGGCGGCGGTGCTTTTCGGCGCGGCGGTGGCTGCCACCGATCCGGTGGCGGTGGTGGCCACGTTCCGGCGGCTCCGAGTGCCCAGCCGACTTTCCAACTTGATCGAGGCTGAGAGCTTGCTCAACGACGGGACCGGCGTGGTCGCCTTCTCCGTTGCCCTCGGTGGGCTGAGCTTGGAAGGTGGGGTGATCAGCTCGATTGGCTGGGTGCTGCTGGACTTTGTGCGGCTGGCCTTGGGCGGGGTGGCGTTGGGGCTGACGCTGGGCTTTGTCCTCTCTCGCCTGATCGGCTACGTCGACGATCCCCAGGTGGAGATGACCCTGACCGTCGCGCTGGCCTACGGCGGCTATCTCCTGGGCGAGGCGGCTCACGTGTCCGGCATCCTCTGTGTGGTGGCTGCTGGTGTCGTGCTTGGCAACTACGGTCGGCCTCGGGCCATGTCCAAGCGAACGCAGCAGCATGTCTCCGTGCTGTGGGGCTACGTTGCCTTCTTGCTTAACTCGGCGATCTTCCTGCTCATCGGGGCTGAGGTCCCGTGGTCGGTCCTGGCTGCGAACCTGTACGCGGTGGTGGCGGGCAGCGCCCTCGTCCTGCTCGCCAGGGCGGCCGTCGTGTACACGCTGTTGGCGGTCCTCCACCCCTTGGGCAGACCCATCAGCTGGCGCTGGCAGCACCTACTGGTGTGGGGAGGGTTGCGTGGCACCGTCGCTATCGCGCTACTCCTCAGCCTGCCCGCCGGCGACAGCACCTTGCTTCAGGTTCGAGCGATGGTCTATGGAGTGGTTCTGGCCTCCATCCTCCTCCAGGGGGCGACCATCGGAGTTGTCACCCGTGCCCTGCTCCCGCGAACGCACGCTGAGCATGGGCGATGAGATCCGACCCAGTGGTCGACGATGGCGACGGCCGCAGGGGTGGGGCGTGGCTTGGTGGGCAGGTCCATGTCGGCAGTTGCCCGTCCCGGGTTGGGTGCGCTTAGGCGCGGGAGAGGGTATCAGCACGGCACCGGGCTGGGCCTGGGGATCAGCGGCCCAGCCCGCTCCTCCTCGTGGCCCTCGTGACCACGGGGTGAGGAGGCGAACTCCTCCGGCAGGCTCCGTCCTTGGGGGCATCGGAACCCTCGTAAGGGTTGGGTGCAGGGCGCGGCGTCGCCTCTCGGGCGGCGTTGAGCATGAGTTGGTTAGCGTGTCTCCAGGCCGGCCATTGCCAGGGCCGTTCTGGAGCCTCTAGGGCCAGGATCAGTGCCGCCAACCTGAAGTCGGATTGGCATCTCTCGCTGGCGCCGCTTGCCCAGCGGCGGAGGTTCATCCCCGGCCATCTGCTGGCGACCTCCGACGTATCAACCGGTGTGCCCTTAGCCCTCCACCGCGGCTCGTCCGCGGCCATGCTCGTGTCCTTCACGGTCGTGGTTACGAAGCTCGGGCCGGTCTCGGCAAGCCGTGGGATCCCGACAGTTGGGATGAACAGCGGGCCCTCCCCGATGGTCGCCGAGGGTGGTGGGACATGGAGGAGCGATGCCTCTATCGGCCCTGATCCCGAGCCAGGGCTCGACGGTTCGCTACCAACTTCTAGCTCGGCCATCTTCCAATCGGGCAGAGAATGAGGTCGGACCTTCCTGTCCACATACTTGTGGCGAAGCTGAGGGCCATGCCTGCCAGTGGTTTGCCCTACGATGTAGTCGGTCGGTTTGACCGATGGTGCGAGATTGTTGCCTCGTGGCGTCAGGAGAACGTTCAGATGGCAGTGAGTCGAAGATCTCCCAAGACTCTCCGGATCGATGATCTGCGTCAGCACCTCGGCGACGAGGCTGTCGAGAAGCTGATCCGTGAGATCAAAGGTGGCCCTGGCCGCAGGAGCGTGGGGGCCGCGAAGGTCACACGGGAGCAGCTCGATCGGACGCTGGCGTTGGTCAATGGCCAAGCGGTGGGCGATGCCCGTCGGGCCTGGATCGGCACGGTTCCGGTGTTCCGGTTGTACTTCAGCGAGAGCGCCCAGCGCCGTCGCTTCCTTAACGAGTGGGCGCAGAAGCTGCGTGATTCCCTCCCGGAGCAGGCCCCGCGACGTCCTGGACGGCCGCGCGGGAACGGCGTTGTCGAGGCCTGACCAGCGCTCCTTGTAGCGGGACGGTTCGGATCCGAGTCCCTGAACCGTCCCGTGACCCATCTGGCCTCGGCCTGGACCCTGCTTGGAGGCATGACGTGCTGGGGCGCTCGTCCGGTGGCGCCTCCGGCTACCCTCCCGTGCAAGACCAGGGATCAGGGGTGGGACTTCAGCTGTTCCTTGAGCTTCAAGATCCCTCGGTCTAGCGTCTCCAGCACCCGATCGACGACCTGCGCGAGGTCTCGACCGCTCTCGGTCACGCGAATGGACGGCAGGTGCGGTGCCGTCCCACGCATCGTGACCTCGACCACGTGTATCGGCTTCTCGCTGCGTCTGGCCTCTTGGTTGAACTCCACCTCTGCCTCGACCAGGAGGTCCAGGTGTCGGCCGAGATGGGCCAGCCCTCGCTCGATCTCCCGGCGTATGGGCGCTGACGCGCTTCCGTACCGGTCGCGAATGATGGTTCTCATGGCTACATCTTCGTCGTGAGACGGCGGCGAGGGATAGGGAGGCTAGTCACTCAACTCTCGGGACCGAGGTAGTCCCGGCTGTCCTTTCCGAAGCGGGCTCGGCTGTCGGGCATCCGCTGGCGGCCGCCGATCGCTGGGACCCGGCAAGAGGAGCTGTCGTTGCCGGCGAGGACAGCTGGGTGGCGCCTCTCGGCCGGCCCCTCGATCGCCCCGGCAGATGGATGTCACCGCCCTGGGGTGAGAAGCGCTCGCGGCCACGGATGGCTGGCCTCCAACGCCGGGAGGTGCGGAGGTGGGCGTGCCCCAGCGACCTGGTGGTGACCGAGACTGGGATCGGCTCCCAACAGGGCCCGTTGCAGGCTTCGGACCAGCCTCGCCGTGATCGCGCCCGTTGCAAACCGGACCGGAGCCGGTCACGTGCGTGGACACAGCCCGGTGGGCCTGGAGCCGGGACTCGCTCCCCTCCTCAGCCTCCTCCGGCAGCGGGACATCGGCCGAGTCGGAGCGTTGGCCAGGTGAGGCCCCGTGGGCCGCGGGCGAGATCGGGCCTCTGGCCGTGGCTCCCAGGCTGGCGGGGCAGGTTCACCGAGGATGCGCTCACGATCTGGCCGGGCCCACCATCACCCTTGGCCATGCCGGCTGGCAAGGTAGGGTCAGGTCGGCGAATCCTCCTCGGGCCGTTCGCTTCCGTGCCGGGACCGGCTACAGGCGCTCTCTGCGCTCGACCTGGCTTGCGCGAGGGGCGGCGCGTCCGTCGGCAGCGCCGGGGGGGACTCCGGATCGCCGGCGGTCCAGTCTGGGGAGCTGTCGAGCGGGAGGCACCCGAGACGGCCCCGGAGCCCGCTCGTGGCGACCGTGGCCCCCTCGCCTGATGGCGGGACGGGGAGGGAGCCTGCCAGCGGCGTCCTCCGCCGCCGGCGTCACCTCCGGGGGCGACCCCTTGAGCCCCCCTGCCGTGCTGGCGGCAGGGACCGGTCCCTGGGCTCGACGGCCGCCTCGGGACGGCCGTCTCTGGCCGGATCTCAGGTGCGCCGTTTGCCGGGGCAGCCGCGGACAGGAGAGGGTCAGAGGCGTAACCGGGACGTCTGCTGGCGCCGTTGGCTGCGGCCGTCGAGGGCTGCCAGCTAAGTGGTCCGCGGCGGAAGCTCGTGGGGGGGCATGCGAGGGGCTCAGGAGCCTGTCGGCTGACGTTGAGAGGTAGACCGGGACGGGGCGCTTGGGCGTCAGGAAAGACCACCTCAGGCCCTGGCGCTGCCGGAGCTGGACCCACCTGTGATCCCAGGTTCGTCGAGAAGGCGAGGGTGATCCTGGATCCCTACCCAGGGCCTTTGGGAGGGGCCGCCGGGACGGGTCGAGCCCGACCACGAGCGCCGCAGCACGATCCAGCCTCTGGCCATCGGGGACGTCCGCCAGTGGCTCCCCTCGCCCGTATCGAGCGGGAGACCTGGATCGGCGCCCTCCCGCGACTGGGGGACCAGGTCATGCGCTTGGAGCCGTGTCGCTCGGCGCCGCGCGTCCTCTGGCTGGAGGCCGCGTGCCACAAGGAACCCAAGCCCTGCCCCTGGCGACCCACCCGCCGGGACCTCGAGCGCCATGGCGCGGGTCTGCGGCCGGTATGGCCGCCCCCACCGAGGTCGCGACATGCCCCCCACGAGCCTCTGTCGCGGACCACTAAGCTGTAAGGGACGTATCGCGTCTCGCTCTCTGTTGTCTACTCTGTGGCCCGTTCGTCTAGTGGACTAGGACGCCGGCCTTTCAAGCCGGAAATCGCGGGTTCGAAGCCCGCACGGGCCACCATGGTGCCTGCTCACCGTGGTGTGGGCCCCGCTGCTCGTGTGGGCGGACTCCGTAGCCTGGCCCGGGGGTTGGACGTCGTCCCCACCCATGTCGACATGGATGAGCGGGCCGTGATGCGCTGTCGGCCTTGCCCTCTCCGGATCAGCATCAGGAGGCCGGGGTCGGCGTGACGGGGAAGCTGGAGGTAGAGAAGATGGACGGGGCCAGGTGAGTCCGGTCTTCGGTGCGCTGGTTGCACCCGCAGGGTGCGATGGGGTCGATGGGCGGCTCCGCTGATGTCATTGCCCTGACCACCTTCCTCGCCTCCGTGATCGCGGTGATCGAATGGTGCTGATCGTAACGGGGGTGGGGTGACCCGTGGCTGGCGTGCGGCCGGAACTGGAGCGGCGGCCGGTTCCTTGTCCCGGGGGGGCTGGCCACAGGCCTGGGCTTAGCGTTAAGCGAGATCCCGATCGCTCCGGCTGATGATCGGGGCTCCGCTTCTGATCGTTGGCCTCAACTGCTCCGCAAGGGCGTCCGTCGGGTCGCGACTGGTGGGCTGTAGGCCTCCGGGGAGTTCCCTGGGTTGCTGAGGGGGATGACCACCGTGGCTTGCCGTGACCGCGGTGGGCAGGAGTCCCCGTGGGCTCCTGCAGCTCGTGGTAGGACCGTTGCTGATCACCATCGCTAGGTTCTGGTCGGTCGAGGGCCTGGACGGCAGGTGGCCAGGAGGAGACGCAGCGCTGCTCGGGATCACTGCCTGGTACCTAGTGGCGATGGCGACCGCAGTCCTGAGCCGAGCGAGCCCGGTGGCGTGAGGGCTGCCTTGCGGGTCGGCCTGAGACGGCGCTGAGGGAGCGGAACGCCCAACCCCGTGCGGAGAGGCAGGCAACTGCTGGCGTAGCCAGCATGCGACATGAGTTACCCAAGTCAACCCCTAGGCTGCGGCGAGGGCACTGGCGGCGCGGTGGCGAGCCGAGTTGTAGGGCTGGTCGGAGTGCCAGCAGGCCCAGATCACCCGCGGCCAGGCGCGCATGAGGATGCGGATGGCGTGGGGAGGCCGTTTGCCGCGGGCTCGGGCTCGGGCATAGACCTGGGTCTTGGGGGGCTGGGGGAGCAAGGCGACGAGGATCGGCTCGCCTGGAGCCGGGGGTTGGCGAGAGAGCGCGCGTCCTGTCGGCCACCGTGTCCCGCACACCCGGCGAGGGCGGCGGCGAGCCGGGAGCCCGCTCATCCCTCTGGTTCGCAGCGGTACGATGACGCGGACGATGACCAGGCAGCAACTGGGCGATACCGGCATTCAGGTGTCGATGGCCGGCTTGGGCTGCAACAACTTCGGGATGCGGTTGGATGCGGCGGCCACGGCCAGAGTGGTCCATGCCGCCCTGGACCATGGAATTAACTTCTTCGATACCTCGGATAGCTACGGGATGGGGGAGAGCGAACGCTACTTGGGGGCAGCACTGAAGGGACGCCGGGAGCAGGCCGTGATCCTGACCAAGTTCGGCTCGCCTGCCTATCCTGACCATCCCGAGTGGCGGGGCGCCTCGCCGGAGCACGTGCGGCGGGCGATCGAGGGCAGCCTGCGCCGTCTGGGCACCGACTACGTCGACGTCTACATGCTGCACTACCCGGACCCGGAGACGCCGATCGAAGCCACCCTGGAGGCCCTCACCGCCTTGATCGAGGAGGGCAAGGTCAGGGCAATCGCCTGCTCCAACTTCGCTGGCTGGCAGCTAGCGGATGCTGATTGGACCTCTCGCACCCGAGGCCTGGCTCGGTTCGTCGCCGTCGAGAGCCACTACAACCTGCTCGAGCGCTCGGTCGAGCAGGAGGTCTTGCCTGCCTGTCGGCGCTTCGGCCTCTCGCTGATCCCCTACTTCCCGCTTGCCAGCGGGCTGCTGACGGGGAAGTACCGGCGGGATCAGGCTCCACCCGAGGGAACCCGGCTGGCGCGCATCCCGAGGCCCGAGCGCTGGCTCAACGATCGCAACTTCAGGATCCTGGAGGCTCTGGAGCGGTTCGCTGCCGAGCGCGGGGTGTCGACGACGGCAGTGGCCCTGGGCTGGCTGGCGGCTAGACCCGAGGTTTGCTCGGTGATCGCCGGCGCCACCTCGCCCGAGCAGGTGGCGGCCAACGTGGAGGCCATCGCCTGGTCGCCGGGGGAGGAGGACCTGGCCGAGCTGGCTCGCATCACCGGGGACTGAGCCGCGTCCCAACCCGGGCGGTATGCCTCGCTGGGCTTGATACCATCTCTAGCTCACGAAGCGCCTCGAGCGGGTGTAGCACAATGGCAGTGCGGCAGCCTTCCAAGCTGTTGATACGGGTTCGATTCCCGTCACCCGCTCCATCCCATGTGGTGCCGTACCTCGACCGGCGCTTGTATCTGCCCGAGACCTGAGGTGACGCCCCGGTGTGCCGGGCGTCCCTGAGGGGACGGTTTCCCGACCAGGACGGAGCCGGCGGTCGCCAGGCTGGAGCATGCCTGGGCGCAAGGGGGTGCCGAGGCGCTGGGGGAGCGGGGACGCGAGGCGATGCCCCTCGCCGGCGGGAGGCCATCGAGCGCCACGGTCATGGGGAAGTGCTCGCGGTCTTATGACCACGCCGGCCTGGACCGAGCGCCCGTGGCGACGCCCCCCGTGGCACCGGGGCCAGCCCCGGACCAAGGCGCGGCTGGCTGCTCGAGTTCTGGCAGCAGCGCATCGTCGCCGAAGGGGAGAAGGGGCCACGGCGCTCCGAGCGGGGACGGGCCCGGGTCATCGGGCCGCGCGACCGGCTCCCTGGTCCTGGCCCCGACCGAGGTCTGGCTCCAGGACCTGGCGACGGTGGCCGCGACCCGGTAGGTCGCGGAGCCGTGCCGCAAAGAGGCGAAGGGAGAGACCGGGCTGGACCGGGACGAGGTCCGGCACTGGTCGAGCCGGCACCTCACCTCATCGATGCCGGCCGGTGCCTGGCCGGCTGCTGGTGGTGGCGCTGCCGCTGCCCATGAGCTCGCCGGAGCTTCGTCTGGTGGGGTCGTGGTGGAGACGGGCCAAGCGCCAGCGCACCCGATGTGGCCACGACCGTCGTCGCGCGCTTCAAGGCGGCCACGATCACTCATGGGTCACAACGACGGTTGTAGTGCTAAGCGGGCTGCCAGAGGTCTTGCGCGTGATGGACCGAGCCACCGGCCGGGGTGGAGGGGGACCACGAAAGCAGGGTAACCACGTGGCGACCTCCACCCACCCGGCCACGAGGCCCCCCACTCGTTTGCCCCAGCGCACGTCCTCGCCCCGCCTATCGATCCGACGCTCACCCCCACCTCCTGGCCCTCCTCCAGGGTCCCCTCCGCCTGGTCGTGGCCTTGATGCCCCTCCATGGCTACCCGGCCGCCACCGTCGCCCCGCTCCCCGGCTCCGACCCCTCCACCGTCCGACGCGGGATCCAGCGCCTCAACGCCAAGGGCATCGCAGGGCTCGAAGACCAGCCCGACGTCGCCGCCCTCCGGGGCAGCAGCTCCACCGGCTCACGACGCGACAGGCCAGGGCCCACGGCCGGTTCGTCGCGGAAGGACTCGAAGCGGCCGGAATGCTCCACCAGAGGGGGCTGCCCGGGCCGGGGCTCGACGGCGGGGGCTGGCCGACGCCGCGCAGGTGGAAGCCGACCGCCCCCTCAGTGGCAACGGTGCATGAGGAGCTGGCCCGGTACCGGTCACTGGAGGTCATCGGTGCCTACCTGGCCGGCCTGCGCGTGACCGGCGGTCGGACACCGGTGGCGCGGGCGGGTCGTCCAACCTTCGCCGCACGAGCTGCGCCGAGGCGGGGCGGCCAGCCATGGCCGGGTCAGGTGACCGGGACGCCTGGCCGTCGCTCCACCTCGGCCATGGTTCGAGGGGCGACCACGGGCGGGTGACTCGACACCGCTGCAAACGCCGACAGCAGGTTCCGGCGGGCAAGTGGAGCGGGAGACGGGCTTCGAACCCGCTACCTCAACCTTGGCAAGGTTGCGCTCTGCCGATTGAGCTACTCCCGCTCGACGGTGCCAATCTTACCAGCGGGGTACCGGTCTCACCCCAGCAGGGTGGCCAGCCGCCTCCACTCCTCGCGCGGCAGGGTGGCCCGACCATCGTCCCTCGCCACCTGGACGCACACGTGGTCGGCACCCGCTTCCAGGTGCCGGTTGACCCGCTCGGCGATGGCCTCCAGGTCTCCCCAGGCCACCACCTCGTCCACCAACCGATCGCTGCCGCCGTTCTCCAGGTCGCCGGGCGTGAAGCCCAGCCGGAGCCAGTTGTTGGTGTAGTTCGGGGCCTGGAGGTACATGGCCAGGTGCTGCCGGGCCACGGCCCGTGCCCGGGCCGGGTCGACCTCCAGGACCACCGACTGCTCGGGGGCCAGGAGGCGCCCGGGGCCGAGCAACTCCCGGGCTCGCCGGGTGTGCTCCACCGTGACCAGGTAGGGGTGGGCGCCGGCAGTACGGTCCCGCGCCAGCTCCAACATCCGCGGCCCTAGGGCGGCGAGCGCCCGCTCCTCCCGCGGCACGGGCTCCGTGAGCCGATCCAACCGGTCCAGGTACTCGCGCATCCTGGTCAGCGGCCGCGAGTAGCGGCCGGGCTGCTCGCGATCCACCACGTGGGCGTGGCTCACGCCCAGGCCGAGGAGGAAGCGTCCGGGGTAGGCCCGCGTCAGCTCACGATGCGCCCGGGTCACGTCCTCGGGCGTGTGCGTCCAGATGCTGGCGATGCCGGTGGCGGCCACGATCCGCCGGGTCGCGCCGAGGATCTGTCCGGCCAGCTCGAAGATCTGCGGGCGGTTGGGGAACCAGAGGGCGCCGTAGCCGAGCTCCTCCAGCTCAGCCGCCACCTCGGCCACCTCCGCTGGCTCCCTGCCAAATGACCAACTCCAGACGCCGATCCGACCCAGGTCCATCCCAATCCTCCCCGTTCGATGTGGTGTTGCGACGGTTGCCTCCGTCTGGCGTCAGCATCTGCTACCGACGAGGGCGCTGGGCTCTTCCGTCTCGGCCGACGCCGATCGGGCGTGCGGGCGCTGGCACCGTCGGTCGCCCGGCCCCTTCGTGCCCGAGCCGTCCTGACAACCGGGCCCGCCTGTGGCGTGCTCGGTGGCGCCAGACGGCGTCGGCGATCCCCGACGCCGCTCAGCCCCCCGGAGCCAGTCGCAGGGTGGTGGCGGCCACCGCCGGGCTGACCATGGTCCGGGCCGGGCCGCCCTCGCCGTACTTGGCGGTGAAGGCCGTGGAGACGCGCTGGTTGAGCTCCTCGTCGAGGACCGGCCGGGCCAGAGCCGGGACCGTTCGGTCGCCCACCACGAGCGTCAACCGCCCCTCGGCCCGCGCCCGCCGGTACCAGGCGCCGCGCTCGGCCCGGTAGGAGCGGACGTACGGCTCGCCGTCCACGGTCACGACCCAGATGGGCAGGTCGGTGGTCGAGCCGTCCCGGCGCCGGGTGCGGACACGGATCTCGCGCTCCCGCTCCAGGCGCTGGAGCAGGTCTCGATCGAAGCCGGACACGATTCCGAAGGTACGCCATCTCGCAGAGCCTGGGTGCCTCGGCCAGGGTGGCGCCAGCCGCCGACCGCGCGGAGCCGCTATGGTGAGGGGCGAGGAGGGTCGAGTGGGGACCGAGGCAACAGCGTTGGACACAGAGCGCCTGGAGCGCATCACCAGCCATCTGATGGAGCAATACGTCCAGCCGGGTGAGATCGCCGGCTGCCAGGTCCTGGTGGCGAGAAAAGGCCGGATCGCCTATTCGCGCTGCCTGGGCCTGGCCGATCGGGAGCGGGGGACGCCGGTGCGCGAGAACACGGTCTGGCGCATCTACTCCATGACCAAGCCGATCACTTCGGTGGCCCTGATGGCGCTCTACGAGCAAGGGCGGTTCCGACTCACCGATCCGGTCCATCGCTTCCTCCCCGAATGGGGCGAGGTCCGGGTGGGTGTGATCGAGGGGGAAACGATCCGCCTGGTCGAGCCGGAGCGGCCGGTGACGGTGCGCGACCTGCTCACCCACACCTCTGGGTTGAGCTACGGCATGGAACCCGAGCACCCGGTCGACCGCCTGTACGCGGAG
>Ga0070737_10003991_pt1 | contig 15199 bp, 12 predicted proteins | sample Coa_R1_10_FD_66438 | JGI IMG/M metagenome (GOLD analysis project Ga0070737, IMG submission 66438) | Surface soil microbial communities from Centralia Pennsylvania, which are recovering from an underground coalmine fire - Coalmine... | ecosystem: Environmental > Terrestrial > Soil > Unclassified...
AACAGGTTGGCCGGGTAGTCGTAGAGTTCCTGCGGGCTGCCGACCTGCTGCCTGACGCCGAGCCGCAGCACCAGGATCCGGTCCCCGAGCGTCATCGCCTCGGTCTGGTCGTGAGTGACGTAGATGGTGGTCACCTTCAGCCGCTGCTGGAGCCGGGAGATCATGGTCCGCATCTGCACGCGGAGCTTGGCGTCCAGGTTGGACAGCGGCTCGTCCATCAGGAACGCCTGCGGGTTGCGCACGATCGCGCGGCCCATCGCGACCCGCTGCCGCTGGCCGCCGGACAGGTTGGCCGGCTTGCGGTCCAGGTGCTCGTTGAGCTCGAGCAGCTCGGCGGCCTCTTTCACGCGCCGGTCGATCTCGTCCTGCGGCAGGTGCGCGATCTTGAGCGGGAACGCCATGTTCTGCCGGACGGTCATGTGCGGGTACAGCGCGTAGGTCTGGAAGACCATCGCGATGTCGCGGTCCTTCGGGCTGAGCTGGTTCACCACCTTCCCGTTCATGCGCAGTTCCCCGTCGCTGATGTCCTCAAGGCCGGCGATCATGTTCAGCGCCGTCGACTTGCCGCACCCGGACGGCCCGACGAACACGATGAACTCGCCGTCGGCGATGTCCAGGTTCAGGTCCCTGACCGCCTCGGTCCCGTCCGGGTACCGCTTGGTGACGTGCTCTAGCGAGATGGTGGCCATGGCCGCCTCCTCATCTCTGTCAGCCCTTGACCGCGCCGGCCGTCAGGCCGGCGACGATGCGGCGCTGGAAGATCATGACGAAGATGACGATCGGGATCGTGATGATGACCGCGGCCGCCGCGATCGACCCGATCGGGAAGGTGAACTGGGACACACCGGTGAAGAAGCCCATTGCGGCCGGGGCCGTGCGCGCCGCGTTCGTCGATGTCAGCGAGATGGCGAGCAGGAACTCGTTCCAGCAGAACATGAACACGAGGATCGCCGTGGTGGCGATGCCGGGCAGCGCCAGCGGCGCGATCACGTTCATGAAGATCTGCCGTTGCGACGCCCCGTCCACCTTCGCCGCCTTCTCCAGGTCCCAGGGGATCTCGCGGAAGAACGCCGAGAGCGTGTAGATCGCCAGCGGCAGCGAGAACGCCAGGTACGGGATGATCAGCCCGGGCCAGGTGTCGAACAGGCCGAGCACCCGCTCGATGTTGAACAGCGGGTTCACCAGCGAGATCAGCGGGAACATCGCGATCAGCAGCGACACCCCGATGAGCAGGCCCTTCCCCGGGAAGTTCAGCCGCGCGATGGCGTAGGCCGCCATCGTGGCGAGCACGACCGAGATCACCGTCGAGATCAGCCCGATCCCGATCGAGTTCAGCAGCGGCCGGACGAACGCCGAGCTCTGGAAGATCCCGGAGAAGTTGGACCAGGACCATTGGTTAGGCCAGAAGCTCCCGTCGGTGAGGGTCGCCGGGGCCTTGAACGCCAGCGCGATCAGCCACCAGATCGGGAACAGCGTCCAGGCGATGGTGATCGCGTTGGCGGCGCCCCAGCTGATCTTCCGCCTGGCCGGCATGGCCGGCTGGACGGCCGTGCGGGCGCGTCGCGCCGTCTTGGCTGCGGGTGCTGCTACCGCGGTCATGTCAGCGTCGCTCCAATGCGGTACCGGGCGCGGCCGTGCCGAAGCCCACGATGAATATCACGGCGATGATCGCCACCGCGATGAGGATCAGCACCGAGATCGCCGAGCCGATCCCGAGGTTCAGCGCCGTGAACAGGTTGTCGTAGCCGACGATCGACACTGAACCGGTGCCGTTGTTGCCCTTGGTGAGGATGAAGATGTTGTCGAAGATCCGGAACGCGTCGAGCATCCGGAACAGCAGCGCCACCAGGATCGCGGGTTTCATCAGCGGCAGCATGATCTGGGTGAACCGCTGCCACCCGGTGGCCCCGTCGACCTTGGCCGCCTTCAGCAGGTCGTCGGGGACGAGGGTGAGGCCGGCCAGCAGCAGCAGGGTCATGAACGGCGTGGTCTTCCATATCTCGGCCAGGATGATGATGCCGATCGCCTGCCACTGGCCGGTCAGCGGCGCGCTGCCGGCCGGGAGCAGGTTGGCCAGGTATCCGACGCCGGGTGTCCAGGCGAACTGCCAGCTGTACGCGGCGGCAACGGTGACGATCCCGTAGGGCAGCAGGATCGACGTGCGGACCAGTCCCCGCCACAGCGGCGTGTAGTACAGCAGCAGGGCGAGCGCCATGCCCAGCACGAGTTCGATCGCGACGGAAACCACCATGATGATGACCGTGACCGCGAACGCGTGCCACCAGATGCCGCTGGACAGCACGGTGCCGTAGTTCGACAGGCCCACGAAGTGGGTGCGCTGCGGGAACCGCAGGTCGTACTGCTGGAGGGACAGGTAGATCGCGTAGCCGATCGGATAGAACGCGACCGCGGCCATCACGATCACCGCGGGCGAGCAGAGCAGCCACCCGAAGCGCCGCTCGGCACGGGTGGCCTCGGACAGCCGCCGGCGCTCGGCACGGGTGAGTTCGGCTGGCGCCCGCAGCGGAGCAACCGTGGTCATGCGGTCACCTCTCTCCTGCCCGTCGTCCGGTTAGGGCGGCCCGCAGCGGACCTCATGGGACCAGCCCCTTGTCGGCGAGCGCGTTGTTGATGCCGTCCTGGATCGCCGCCAGCGTGCTTGCTGGATTGATGTCGGCCGGCGGCGACACGGCATGTGAGATCACGATCGAGACGTTCTGGTAGTACGGGGTCTTCGGCCGCACCGACGCGGACAGCAGCGCCTGCTTGATCGCCGCGGCGAAGGGGTACGCCTTGATGAAGGACGGGTCGTCGTACAGGGACATCAGCGTCGGCGGCAGGCCGCCCTTGACCGCGGCCAGGATCTGGTTCGGCCGGTCGCGCAGGCACAAGATGGCCTGCCGCGCCAGGGCGGGGTGGGCCGAGTAGGCGCTGACCGCCAGGTCGATGCCACCGATCGTCACGTGGGAGGGGACGTTCGGGTAGACCCGCGGGTACAGCGCCCACTTGAAATGCTTGAAAAGCTGCGGGTTGTCCGTCTGCATCGAGGGATAGACGAACGGGTAGTTCAGCTCGAAGGCCGCGGTGCCGCCCTCCATCGCCAGCCTATTCTGGTCCTCCTGCTGCACGCTCAGCGACGGGTCCGCGGCGGGTGAGTGCGCGAGCCTGGACATGATCTGCAGCGCCTTCATGGCGGGGGCGCCGAGCGACGGCGCGGTGCTGCCGGCGTTCAGGATGCTGCCGCCCGCGCTGGCGACCAGCGAGTTGAACCACACCGTGACGCCCTCGTACTGGGCTCCTTGGATCTCGATGTAGTGCGGCTTGCCCTCTCTGGCCAGCCGCTCGGCGTCGCTGATCATCTGGTCCCAGGTCGTGGGCGGGTTGGGCACCAAGTCGGACCGGTACCACAGCAGCTGGGTGTTGGTGTTGTACGGGACCGCGTACAGCTGGCCGTTCCACGTCGCGGTTTGCAGCATCGTCGGCAGCGTGTCCTTCTCGGCCGCCGCCTTGTCCGCGCCCGTCCACGGCAGGATCCAGCCCGCCTGTGCGGTCTCCGCCTCCCAGGTCACGTCCAGCCCGAGGATGTCCATCGAGCTGTCGTGCGCGGCCAGGCGGCGCACGATTTGCTGGCGCTGCCCGTCCGCGTCGGTCGGCAGCTTGTTGTAGACGATCGTGTACTTACCGTCCGACGCGGCACTGCAGTTGTTGACCGCCTGCTGGATCGCGCCCGAGTTGTCGGGGAAGCTCCAGTAGTTCAGCGTGACTGGGGCGTTCGCGGCCGATGCCGACGAGCACGCCGCCAGGGCGGCGGTGAGCAGCACGGGCGCGGACAGCATCGCCGCGCGCCGCCGGAGGCTCCGGTTACGCAGCGATGAGGGCCATCCGCCGCCATGTCCGGTCATCGTTGACCTCCCTCCGCGCGGAGAAACCCGCTGGCAGCGCGCCGAGGTGGCGGCGGCGAACACAGTCGGCTTCACGATCGTTACTCTGAGTTTTCCCGGCGTCAAGGTTTCGCGCGTAAAGAGTTCGACTACGGACAACACGGCGTGCGGAATGCCGCGGAATGCCTCATTGCATGAGCCGCCCCCCGCTACCGCAACCCGTAGTAGCTACTTGCGAGGCGGCATCGGTCAATGGGCGTACATCAGCGCTGCCTGTTCGAGGCGCGGCAGGTGCAGGCGCTCTCGTTCGAGGCGCGGCAGGTGCAGGCGCTCTCGCTGGCCGTACGCATCCCCCTGGTGTGCTCCGGCATCGCGTTCCCGGTCCTTGTGCTGTTCGCCGAGTACCGCTGCCTGCACGCCGGCGGCCAGCTCTACCGCACGCTCGCGCGGCGGTGGCCGCGATCATGCTCGCGCCGGTCGCGGTCGGCGTCGTGTCCGGCACGATCCTGTCCTTTGAATTCGGGCTGCTGTGGCCGGCGTGGATGCAGGACTTCGGGAACGGGTTCGGCCTCGGCTTACGCTGGAGGGCTTCTCCTTCTTCCTCGAAGCCATCATCATCGGGGTCTACGGTACGGCTGAGCCCGGCTGAGCCCGAGGCCACTTCCTGTCCGGCATCGCGATCGCGGTCGCGGGCGTAGCGGGCTCGCTGCCCGGGACCTCCGTCAACGGTCCGGGATCTCCGTCAAGGACGGACGAACCACCTCACCGGCTTCGCGTTGCACGACGTCCGGGTTGCACGACGTCCGGGCGGCCGACGTCACCCCCTGGCAGGCGCTGTTCGCCAACCGACGTTCTGGAGCGAGTACGTGCCACACGTGCCTCGACGCCTGCATCGTGTGCGGCTCCCTGCTCAGCGGCGTGTATGCGTGGGCGTTCCTGCGCGGCCGCCTCGACACCCCAGAGCACCATGAATCAGCAGAGGCCGCTGCCATCCCGGCAGGAAGCCCTGCCTCACAGGGGACTTCCGCCCCGCCGCAGGTCCGCGGCTGGGGCGCGGCGGCCGTCACGGGGCTGGTGGCTGGCACGGGACTGCTGGTGTTCACTGAGCCGGCCTGGGCACACGTGCTCGGCGTGGCGGCCCTGGTCCGCTGCGCCGTGAGCGTGTCCTTGCTCGCCGCGCCTTCCCCGCAGGACTGGCACCGCTTCCCGCAGGACTGGCACCGCTTCCCGCAGGACTGGCACCGCTTCCCGCAGGACTGGCACCGTGCTCCGCCGCAGAGCCGGGCGGGCGCGGACGCAGCCCTGCCGATGGCGCCAACGGCCTGGATAGAGCCCGCCTTTGGCGCCAACGGCCTGGATAGAGCCCGCCTTTGGCGCCAACGGCAGCCCGGAAGGGCGGGGCAGGCAGCCGGAAGGGCGGGTGTGCTTGGCTAGGAGCATGGACGAAGAACCTGAGGTGCGCGACCTGCCGGTGGGGATCGGAGCGACAGGGCACCGGCGGGAGAGCGATTCGATGGGCGTCATCAGCGTGCCGGCCGACCGGTACTGGGGAGCGCAGACCCAGCGGTCGCTGATTCACTTCGGGGACATCGGCGCGGACCCGATGCCCAGGCAGGTGTACCACGCCTTCGGCTATGTGAAGAAGGCGGCCGCGCTGGCCAACGGGACGGCGGGACGCCTGCCGTCCTGGATGGCCCGCCTGATCGCGCGCGTCTGCGACGAGGTGATCGCGGGCGAGCTCGACGAGCACTTCCCGCTGCGGGTGTGGCAGACGGGGTCCGGTACGCAGACCAACATGAACGTCAACGAGGTGATCAGCAACCGTGCCATCCAGCTCGTCGGCGGAGAGCTAGGCAGCAAGGTTCCCGTGCACCCGAATGACCACGTGAACATGGGGCAGTCCTCCAACGACACGTTCCCCACCGCGATGCACATAGCGGCGGTGCGGGCGGTGCGGGAGGAGGTGCTGCCGAACGTGCGGGCGCTGCATGAGGCCGTGCGCGCCAAGGCCGTCCAGTGGCGGGACGTGGTCAAGATCGGCCGCACCCACCTGCAGGACGCGGTCCCGCTCACCGTGGGCCAGGAGTGGTCCGGGTACGCCCGCCAGCTCGAGCAGGCGATCACAGGACTCGAGCGGGCGACTGAGGACCTGTACGAACTCGCCGCGGGCGGCACCGCGGTCGGCACCGGGCTGAACGCCCCGCCGGGCTTCGCGGCCCAGGTGGCCGAGCGTATCGCGGCGGAGACCGGGTACCCGTTCCGCACGGCGGAGAACAAGTTCGCCGCGCTGGCCGGGTCCGACGCGGTGGCCGCCGCCTCCGCCGGGCTGCGGGGGCTCGCCGTCCCGCTCACCAAGATCGCCAACGATATCCGGTGGCTGGCCTCGGGGCCCCGGGCCGGGCTCGGCGAGCTCATCCTGCCGGCCAACGAACCGGGCAGCTCTATCATGCCGGGCAAGGTGAACCCCACGCAGTGCGAGGCCATGCTGATGGTCTGCGCGCAGGTGCTGGGGCACGACGCCACGATCGCGATCGCCGCCTCGCAGGGCACCCTGGAGCTGAACACGATGCGCCCGGTGATGATCGCGAACTTCCTGCACTCGGCCACGATCCTGGCTGGCGCATGCCGGGCGTTCCGCGTGTACTGCGTGGAGGGCGCCAAGCTCAACGAGACGCGGATCTCCGAGCACGTCAACCGGTCGCTGATGCTGGTCACCGCGCTGTCCCCGGTGATCGGCTACGACAGGGCCGCCGAGATCGCGCACAAGGCGAACGCCGAGGGCATCACGCTGCGCGAGGCCGCGCTGGCATCGGGGCACATCAGCGCGGCGGACTTCGACCGGGTGATCGACCCGGCGGCGATGGCCGGCGGTACCGGCGATACCGATGCCGTCTAGGGCGGCACCCCTAGTGCTGCCTAGGGCGGCACCCCTAGGCGGCGGTAGGCGGCGGGGAGCCGTAACGCGGCGACCGCTACCGTGACACATAGCCGAACATGGACGGCGAGCACCGGGGAGGCGGCAAATGGCCGGCAGCTACGACGTGATCGTCCTTGGCGCGGGGCCCACAGGGGAGAACGTCGCCGACCGCGCGGTGCGCGGGGGACTTACCGCGGCCATCGTGGAGTCGGAGCTCGTCGGCGGCGAGTGCTCGTACTGGGCGTGCATGCCGAGCAAGGCGCTGCTGCGCCCGGCCGCCGCGGTCTCGGAGGCGAACCAGGTGCGCGGCGTGTCCGGTGCCCGTCTCGATCCCGCGCAGGTGCTCGCCCGGCGTGACGGCTTCGCGCACCACTGGAAGGACGACAGCCAGGTCGGGTGGGTGAAGAACGCCGGGATCGACCTGTTCCGCGGCCCGGGGCGGATCACGGGCGAGCGCGTCGTGAAGGTCGGCGACACCGAACTGCGGGCCGGGCACGCGGTCGTGGTCGCCACCGGCAGCCGGCCCGTCGTGCCGCCGCCGCTGGCCGGGGTGAACCCGTGGACCAGCCGGGAGGCGACCAGCGCGCACGCGGTGCCCGGCCGGCTGGCCATCGTCGGCGGCGGCGTGGTCGGCTGCGAGATGGCGGCCGCGTGGCAGGCGCTCGGCGCGCGGGTCACGCTGCTCGCGCGTGGCGGGCTGCTGGAGCGGCTGCCGGCCTTCGCCGGCGGCCTCGTGGCGAAGGGGCTGCGCGACGCCGGGGTGGACGTGCGGCTCGGGGTCGGCGTGACCGGCGCGACCCGGGACGGCGAGGGCGGCATCACGCTCACGCTCGGCGACGGGACCACGGCGGCGGCCGACGAGGTGCTCGCGGCCACCGGGCGCGCGCCGCGTACCGAGGACATCGGCCTGGAAACCATCGGCATCGCGCCCGGCTCGTGGCTCGATGTCGACGATACGATGCGCGTGCGGAACGCCGGCGGCTGGCTGTACGCCGCCGGCGACGTCAACCACCTGGCGCTGCTCACCCACATGGGCAAGTACCAGGGGCGGATCTGCGGCGACGCGATCGCCGCTCGGGCCCGCGGGCGAGAGCCGACGGTGACCGACCGGTCGAGCGTGACCTGCGTGCCGCAGGTGGTGTTCACCGTCCCCGAGGTCGCCACGGTGGGGCTGACCAGGCGGCAGGCGGAATCCGCGGGGCGCGCGGTGCGCGTCGTGGACTACGAGATCGGCGACGTGGCCGGCGCGTCGCTGTTCGCCGACGGGTATACCGGGCACGCGCAGATGGTCGTCGACGAAGAGCGCCAGACGATCGCCGGCATGACGCTCGCCGGGCCGGGGGTCGGCGAGATGATCCACGCCGCGACCATCGCGGTGGCCGGCGAGGTGCCGCTGAAGCGGCTGTGGCACGCGGTCCCGTCATACCCGACGATGAGCGAGGTATGGTTGCGGCTGCTCGAGACGTACGGGCTGTAGCGATGCACTCGGTCGGCGTGGTCCTGCATCCGCAGCGCGACTCCGCGGAGGCGGTGAACGCCATCCTCGGCTGGGCCGCCAGGAAAGACGTGACCGTGTACGGGATCGGGAACGAGATCGCCAGGCTGAACTGCGCGGCAACCCCGGTGACCGCCGCCGAGATCGGCCGGCTCTCGGACCTGGTGGTGAGCCTCGGCGGCGACGGCACCATGCTGCGCGCGATGCGGCTCGCGGACGGACAGCACGCTCCGGTGCTGGGCGTCAACCTGGGCAAGCTCGGTTTCCTCGCCGAGGTTGACGTGCCGGACCTGCCCGGCGCGCTGTCGGCCATCGACGCCCGCGACTACACGATCGAGCCCAGGCTCGCCGTCGACAGCGTGGTAGCCGGGCAGCGCGTCACGGCGTTCAACGACATCGCCGTGGTCCGGGTGCCCGGCGACGGCGGCAGCGCGGCGGTGGCCGTCGTGGTGGGCGGCCAGCCGTTCGTCTCCTACGCGGCGGACGCCGTGGTCGTCGCCACGCCCACCGGCTCGACCGCCTACAGCTTCTCGGCCGGCGGGCCGATCGTCAGCCCCGCCGTGGAGGCGCTGCTCGTGACGCCCGCCGCCCCGCATTCGGCGTACAACCGGGGTCTCGTCCTCTCGGTGACCGACACCGTCGCCATCGAGGTCCTGCGCGGGAGCGGGCAGCTGGCCGTCGAGGTGGACGGACAGGTGGCCGGCTATGCCGGGCCGGGCGACGTGCTGGACATCACGCCGCGCCCGGCCGCCGCCCGGGTGATCCGGCTCGGCCGCACCACGTTCTACCAGCGCGCCCGGCGCAAGCTGCGGATCGCCGACTCCGCCGAGCTTGCCCCGCCGGCGGCCGCCCCGGACGGCCGCGCCGCCGGATTGCCGCGGGCGGAGCGCTGGCTACCGAGCGTACCGGAAGAATTACTCAAAAATTTCCGGTAGCGGGTGTAACGCCCTGCCCGGATGCGGCGTTTCGGTACCAGGGCTTTCCCCGTGCGGACCCCCGGATGCCCCCCCGTCCGGGGGTTCCGCATCACAGGTCCGGTTATGGACCCCGGGAGGCCCGGTCGTCCGTCGTCGGCCGCGGCTGGCCATCAGCCGCGGCCGACGAACGGCATCCTCGTCGCCGTGATCGTCAGGAACTGCACGTTCGCGTCCAGCGGCAACTCGGCCATGTAGCGCACGGCGGCCGCGGCATGCCGCGGATCGAACGTCGGCTCGGCCGCCGTGCTGCCGTCCGCCTGCACGGCGCCCGCGGCGATCTGCCGGGTCATCTCGGTCGCCGCGTTGCCGATGTCGATCTGCCCGCAGGCGATGTTGTACGGCCTGCCGTCCAGCGAGATCGACTTGGTCAGGCCGGTGATCGCGTGCTTGGTGGCGGTGTACCCGACGCTGCGCGGCCGCGGCGAGTGCGCGGAGATCGAGCCGTTGTTGATGATGCGGCCGCCTTGGGGGTTCTGTGCCTTCATCATCCGCACCGCGTGGTGCGCGCACAGGAACGAGCCGGTCAGGTTGGTGGCCACGATGGACTGCCAGCCCTCGAACGGCACCTCGTCCACCGCTCCGGCGGGGGCGCCGGTGCCGGCGTTGTTCACCAGCAGGTCCAGCCTGCCGTACCGCTCCCCCACGGCGGCGAACAGCGCCGCGACCGAATCCGGGTCCGTGACGTCGGCCGCCACCGGCAGCACCGAGCCCGCCGGGGCTAGCGCGGCCGTCTCCTCCAGGGAGGCGAGACGCCGGCCGGCCGCGGCGACGTGCCAGCCGGCTTCGGCCAGCGCGAGCGTGATGTGGCGCCCGAGACCGGAGCCGGCCCCGGTCACGACCGCCACTTTCTGAGTCGTCATGCCCATAACCGTAGGGCAGTGCCGTCTCCGGGGGCATCCCTCCGGGATCCCCGTGCTCCCCTGGGCGCTTACCTGCCGGTGAACTTCGGAGCGCGCTTTTGCAGGAACGCGGTGGCGCCCTCGATGAAGTCGGCGCTCGCCGCGAGTTCCCCCTGGATAGACGCTTCCAGTTCCAGGTGCGCGGCCATCCGGTCGTACAGCCAGCTGTTCAGCTCGCGCTTGCTGCCGGCGTAGGAGCGGGTCGGGCCGTCGGCCAGGCGCCGCAGCAGGCCATCCGCCTTCGCCGTGAACTCCGCGTCCGGCCAGGCGTAGTTGATCAGACCCCACTCCACCGCCTTGGCGGCCGGTACCGGCTCGCCGAGGAGCGCCATCTCCGCGGCCCGCGCGAACCCGACCCGGGACGGCACGAACAGCGACGCGCCGCCGTCCGGCACCAGCCCGATGCCGGCGAACGCCAGCATGAAGTACGCCGATTCGGCCGCCGCCACCAGGTCGCCGGCCAGCGCCAGGGACACCCCGGCTCCGGCCGCGGGCCCGTTCACCGCGGTCACCACCGGCTTTTCCATCTCCCTGATCGTGGTGACGATCGGGTGGTACCACCGGGTGAGGATCGTGTGCGTGTCGAGCTTGCCGGCCTGCGCGTCTTCCGCCCCTTCCTTCAGGTCCGCGCCGGAGCAGAACGCCTTGCCCGCGCCGGTGAGCAGCACCGCGCGGACGCTGGCATCATCGGCGACCTCCCGCAGCACGGTGAGCAGGTCGTCGGAGAGCCCGTTGCTCCAGGCGTTCATCCGCCCGGGGCGGTTCAGCACGATCTTCACCGCCGCGCCGTCGCGGTACACGTCCACGGTCTCGTAGCGGCGGGTGGGCTTGTCGTCACTCACGACGCTCATGCTAACAAGTTCATAATGTCGCTAGGCGAGGGAGCGCAGGCATGGCGAACAAGTCCGGCAAACCAGGCTCTGGTCAATCAGGCAAGTCCAGCACGGAACGGCTGCCGCGCCGCGTCTACGAGCAGGAGCTCTACCGGCTACAGGCCGAGCTGGTGAAGCTCCAGCAGTGGACGCGCACGGCCGGCGCGCGGATCGTGGTGGTCTTCGAGGGACGCGACGCGGCCGGCAAGGGCAGCACGATCAAGCGGGTCACCCAGTACCTCAACCCCCGGATCGCCCGGATCGTGGCCCTCCCCGCGCCGACCGAGCGCGAGCGCACCCAGTGGTACTTCCAGCGGTACGTGGAGCACCTGCCGGCGGCGGGCGAGATCACGCTGTTCGACCGGTCGTGGTACAACCGGGCGGGCGTGGAGCACGTGATGGGCTTTTGCACCAAGGAGGAGTACAGCCGGTTCCTGCACCAGTGCCCGATCTTCGAGCGCCTGCTGGTGGAGGACGGGATCCTGCTGCGCAAGTACTGGTTCTCGGTTAGCGACGAGGAGCAGCAGCGCCGGTTCCGGTCCCGGCTGGACGATCCGATGCGGCGCTGGAAGCTGTCCCCGATGGACCTGGAGTCCATCACGCGCTGGGAGGACTACTCCCGCGCCAAGGACGACATGTTCATGCTGACCGACATCCCCGAAGCGCCCTGGTACGTGGTCGAGTCCGACGACAAGCGGCGCGCCCGGATCAACATGATCGCGCACCTGCTGTCGACGGTGCCGTACCGCGAGGTGCGGGAGCCGTCGCTGAAGCTGCCGCCGCGGCCGCCGTCGTCAGGGTACGTCCGGACACCGCGCGAGATGCAGACCTACGTCCCAGACCACGCCGCGTCGCTGACCTGACACACCGCACGGGTGCGGCCGGGGGCGTGCGGCAGACTGGTGCGGGTGAACAGCGCTGAACTGCGACGGCGCGCGGCCGCCATGGGCGTGCTCGTCAGCTACGAGGATTGGCGGGGCAACGAGGTCACCGTGCCGGACCAGACGCTGGAAGCGATCGTCGCGGCGCTCAGCGACGCTCCCCCGCCTCGTCCGGATCCGGGCCTGGCCGCGGGTCCCGCGGCCATGGCGCCCGTGCCGCGGCGGCGCTCGTGGGGATTCACCGTACAGCTGTACTCGCTGCGCTCCCGCGACTCCTGGGGTCACGGGGACCTGCACGACCTCGCGGATCTCGCCGCATGGTCGGCGCGCAGCCTCGGCGCCGACTTCGTGCTGATCAACCCGCTGCACGCCGCGGAGCCGGTGCCTCCGGTCAGCCCCTCGCCGTACCTGCCGATGAGCAGGCGCTGGGTCAGCCCGCTCTACCTGCGCATCGAGGACATCCCCGAGTTCGCCTCTGTCGATGCTTCCGAACGAGCGCGGGTGACTGCCCTGGGCGCACCCCTTCGCGCGGCCAGCGGCACGGCCGCGCTGATCGACAGGGACGCGGTATGGACGGCCAAGCGCGCCGCGCTGGAGGCCATCAGGAAGGTGCCGCTGAGCCCGCGCCGCCAGGCCTCGCTCGACGAATTCCGGGTGCGGCACGGGCGGTCGCTCGGCGACTGGGCGACCTGGTGCGCGATCGCGGAGATGCACGGGCCGGACTACCGGGCCTGGCCGCCGTCCCTGCGGGACCCGCGGTCGGCGGAGGTCGCCGTGCTGCGGGGCCAGCTCGCCGCGCGGGCGGAGTTCCACATCTGGGTGCAGTGGCTGGTGGCGTCGCAGGTGGCCGCCGCGCAGGAGGCGGCGCGCGCGGCCGGGATGACGATCGGCATCGTGCACGACCTGGCGGTCGGCGCGCACCCCGGCGGCGCCGACGCCTGGGCCGGGCAGGACGTGTTCGTCCGCGGGTTCAGCGTCGGTGCCCCGCCGGATGAGTTCAACCAGCGCGGCCAGGACTGGACGCTGCCGCCGTGGCACCCGGGCCACCTGGCCGCGCGGTCCTACCAGCCGCTCGCGGAGCTGATCGGGTCGGCGGCGCGCGCGGGCGGCGGGCTGCGGATGGACCACGTGATGGGGCTGACCCGGCTGTGGTGGATCCCCGCGGGGATGTCCCCGGACCAGGGGGCCTACGTGCGGTACGACGCCGAGGCGACCCTCGGCGTGCTGGCGGCGTCGGCGGCCGCGGCGCCGGCGATCGCCATCGGCGAGGACCTCGGCACGGTCGAGCCGTGGCTGCGTTCCGCTCTGGCGGATCGCGGCGTGCTCGGCACCTCGATGCTGTGGTTCGAGCGCGGGCAGGACGGCATGCCGCTGCCGCCCGCGCGGTGGCGGCGCGAGTGCCTGGCCACGGTCTCCACCCATGACATGCCGCCCGCCGCGGCCTTCCTCACCGGATCCCAGGTGACTGCGCGCGCCGGGCTCGGCCTGCTGAGCCGCCCGGAGGCCGAGGAGCGGGCCGAGGCCGGCATGGCGCTCCGGGCCTGGCTGGCCGCGCTCGCCAGGGAGGGTTTGCTTCCGCCTGACTCCCAGCCCTGCGCGGACACGTTCACCGTGGCGCTGTACGCCTACCTGGCCCGGACGCCTGCCCTGCTGATCGGCGTCTCGCTCGCCGAGGCGGCCGGCGAGCGCCGCGCACAGAACATGCCGGGCACCACCACCGAATACCCCAACTGGCGCCTGCCGCTGTGCGGCCCCGACGGGCAGCCGGTCCTGCTCGAAGACCTCCCCGCGAGCGCCCGCGTCCGCGCGGTAGCCCGCGCCGCCGCGGGCGCGTAGCCCCCTCGGCGCGTTCTCCCCGCGGTTCCCCGCGAAGAGCCGCGCGCTAAGCCCGCCCAAGCCCGAGAGCTAAGCCCGCCCAAGCCCGTCACCTGCTGGGGCTGTGCCCCACTGCCCCATTAGATCTGGGGCGATGGGGCACAGCCCCAGCGCATGGCGGTTACCCGAGAGCCTCGAATGCGATGATGCGGAGGCGGGGGCGCTGGCGGCCCTTGTGTATCGAGGACTTGAGCTCGTCGTAGATGCCAGCCCAGTCGTTATCGACACGGGTGGGCGCGATGTTATGCGGGAAGATGCCGTGTTTAAGCAGCCGGCCGCGCTTAGCGTCCGTCCTGAGCCACCCTTCTCTGTAAAAGTGGTACTCCCGGGAGTCGATCTCCACCGAAACCCCGGCGTCGGCCCACCAGGCATCGACCTCGCCGATGTCGGTCCCGTCCGCCGCGCGAAGGAACGCGTTGAACATGGGATGAGGAAGATCCGAGCGCTCGATGCGCTGGCGGAAATGGGCCTCGGCGACCGACCGGATTCCGTCTCGCACCTCCGATAGCGCGAGCCGCAGGCGACTGGAGTCTCGCCTGGCTCCCGCTTCCAGTTCGAGACCGATCTCCGCGATCGAACATGCCTGCTTCTGAATGGCCTCGGCGACGACCGCCCGGACGTCGTCCAAGGCGGTGAACCCGCGGGCAGCGTCGGCCACGGCACGCGCGGCCCGCGCGAACCGGATCGGGCCAGTGCGGCAGAAGGCTGGCATACGCTGGGTCCGGTGAATCCGGACGAAACCAATGCTCTGCCGCTTGATCTCCCGCGGGACTAGGACGTCGATAACGTCGGGTCCTGGTGACCGCAGCCGATGCATCCGGATCGCGGCTGGTCCGGTGATCACGCTGTTCGGGCCGGCGTAGAGCAGCGCCGCCATGTGGCGCTGCTGCTGGGTGGGCTTCCCGGTGACGGCCGAGTAGACGCCCGGAAGCATCTTCTGCCATCTGCCTCCTGGCACGATCCAGCTCTCCACGGTGGAGTGGGGCATCCCGCACTCAAGGGCCTGCTGCCGCGTGATGACCTGGTGCTGGCTGCGCAGAATGAGTCTCAACCGGCCTGTGTCGTATACGGATAGCTTTGGCATGTATACAGAGTGTCACAAAATGCCCGATAAAGGGATAAAGGAGGACTCCGTATGCTCCTGGCGACATGGGGCTATGGTCCATTGCCCCACTAGATCTGGGGCGAGGGGCCACAGTCCCAGGCATCGCCGGGGCGGCGGGGGCGGGGGCGGCGGGGGCGGGGGGTGGAATTGATACCCGGGCGGACCGGATGGCGTGGGGCGTGGAAGGATCGGGCTTGACAAGCTAGTCACGAGTCTCAACCGAGGGGAGACGACATGCCGGCGACTGCGCTGCGGGAGCGCAAGGCATGGCAGGCACTGGAGCGCCACTACGCCGAG
>Ga0070737_10003992_pt1 | contig 15195 bp, 9 predicted proteins | sample Coa_R1_10_FD_66438 | JGI IMG/M metagenome (GOLD analysis project Ga0070737, IMG submission 66438) | Surface soil microbial communities from Centralia Pennsylvania, which are recovering from an underground coalmine fire - Coalmine... | ecosystem: Environmental > Terrestrial > Soil > Unclassified ...
AAGCCCTGTATCGCCACGCGGGCGCCTTTCAGCGGCAGCTTCATGTCGGCTGCTGCCATCTCGACCGTCGCCAACACGCCGGTCGCTGTCGCTTCCATCCGGCCTTCGCTTCCCCCGATGGCAAGTGGTTTGCCCGTCACGACCCCTGGAACTGTATAGCCCTGGTGCATGGAGTAGGTATCCATGATCCAGGCCATCACCTGGGGAGTTGTGTTGACATCGGGGGCCGGTATGTCGCTGTGTGGGCCGATGATGACCGCAATCTCCGTCGCATAGCGCCGTGTCATGCGCTCAAGCTCGGCTGCGCTCAGTTCTTTGGGATTGCAGATCACGCCCCCCTTCCCGCCGCCAAAGGGAATGTTGACGACCGCGCATTTCCAGGTCATCCACATCGCCAGCGCCTTCACCTCGTCCAGCGTGACATGCGCGTCATAGCGGATGCCGCCTTTGGCCGGGCCGCGATTGGTATTGTGCTGGACGCGATAGCCGGTGAACGTGCGGATGGCGCCGTTATCCATTCTCACTGGGAAGTGAACAATCAGTTCACGCTTCGGCTCACGCAAGATCGCCCGCAGGTCATCATTGAGCTTGAGACGGTCGGCAGCGGCGTCAAATTGCGCCTGCGCCATCTCCCAAGGATTTCGTTGTCCCCGTGTCTGCACTACGCTTTGCACTGCCACAAAAGCCTCCCTGCGTACCCAATGGTACGCTTCAACATGACATAGCCCACCATTGGGCTTACAGGCGCTCACAGGAGCGTGGCCAGTTCTGTTCAGTCCAGCGTGCCCTCACAGCGCACTCTCGTTTTCGCTTGCACTAGCACTATAGCACCAGAAAGAGAATGCCGCCAGGGGCGCCCTTCGCTTGACACTCCTGGCGAAAAACGTCCTTACCTGCTGCGCAATCGCTGACGATGGCGTACAATAGTAAAGAAGAAAAGCGCGTGAGAGTCCCCCAGCTAAAGCAAACGAGGGAAAAGTGATGGATACTGCCCAGGAGCAGAACCCCAACGCTATCAAAGAAGACGATGGGGCGAGCGATCAGACAACCACGACGCCTGGAACTGCGGCGGCGCGGCCAGCGCATGATGGCGAACAGGCGCCGCGCATGCTGGTCGTTGGCGACGACACCACTGGCGTTGCGGTTGGGGCAGTGTTGCGGATGGATGGCTATACCGTGCGGCTTGCCACCACCACCGCCGATGCGGATGCGCTCATGCACGAGGAGACTTTCGACATCATCCTGACCGATCTGCGGTTGAGCGACGCGCCTGAGGTGGATATGCTGACGCGCGCGCAGGAGCTGGCCCCCGGCGCCACTTTTATCGCGCTGACCGGCTACGCCACGCTTGAATCGGCGTTGCATGCCTTGCGCGCGGGCGCCTATGGCTATCTGGTGAAGCCGGTGGATCGCGACGAACTGCGCATCACGGTGGGTCGCGCGCTGGAGCGTCGCCGCCTGGAACGCGACCTGGCGGCGCGTGTGCGTGAGCTTGAAGAGGCTCACCGGCAGGTCACAAACTTCAATCGCAAGCTCCAGCGCCAGGTGGAACAAGCGACCGCCGATTTGCGCGAACGTGTCGCCGCGCTTGATGAGGCCAACCAGTTGTTGCAGCGCACGCAAGAGCAGCACGACCGTTTTGTGGCGATGGTGGCTCACGAGATGCGCGGCCCGCTTAACCCGATCATCAACTACGCCCAGCTTGCGCGTCGCTCGACCTCCACGCAGGAAAGTCGCGAACGGTATATGGACATCATTGTCGAACACGCTTTCCGTCTCAATCGTATGGTAGACGATCTGCAAACTGCGACGCGCCTGAGCACCGGCCAGTTTACCTTGAAACGCTCCCGACAGGATGTGGCGGCGCTGGTGGCCGAACTGGTGGAGCAATTCATTGCGTCAACCCATGACCACAAAGTGACCATAGACCGCCCGGACGAGGCAATCTATGCGCTGGTGGATCGTGACCGCATCAGCCAGGCTGTGCGCAATTTGCTGGATAACGCTGTCAAGTATTCATCACCGCCCGGCCCCATCGAGGTGAGGGTCTGGCGTGACGACGCCTATGCCCATATCAGCGTTGGCGATTATGGTGTGGGTATCCCTGAGGCGGAGCGAAAGCGTATCTTCGAGGCGTTCACGCGCCTGCAAGAGCGCAGCAGCGAGGTGTCGGGCAGCGGTCTGGGGCTGTATATCACCCGTGGCATCGTCGCGGCGCATGAGGGTATCCTCGATGTGAGTAACCGCAACGATGAACGCGCACAGGGCGCCATCTTTACCATTTCGCTTCCGCTGGCCGAGGATGAGGCGATCGAGCCATCGTCAGCCGCTTCGGTGGCGGATCAGCCGGGGTAATCGTCATAGCGCAGGCGACATCTCTCGACAACCGAGCCAGAGAGTTGAACCATGTGCGCAGTTTTCCGCCATTCACATGGCGCCTGGTATCTAAGTTGCGCGCCATGGCGCCAGCGTCGTTATTCTGTCTGGTCAGGAGTTTTTCACCATGCCTACTCCCCATGACGCCAAGCGCGTTGTCCATACAGCACATGAAACCCGCGACACACGCAATGGACGCAATGGACGCAATGGCCACGGCGCGCACGAAGACGCCCGCGCGCCCCAGCCGCCTCGCGCCGAGCGCGCCGAGCGCGCCACGCATGCGCCACGAGCACAACGCGAGACGCCTTCAGGAAGCCTTTCCGGGCTTGAGCGATTGGAGCGTTTGGCCGAACTGACGCGCGATGAGCAAACCAAAGAAGATGCTCAGACGGTTGCGTCGCTGCCATCTGTGGCGCAAGCGAACGGCGCGGGGGAAGGGCATGTTCTCATCGCGGACGACGAGCCTGAGATACGAGCGATGCTGCGTGATGTGCTCGAGTCTGAGGGGTACCGGATCAGCGAAGCCAGAAACGACACAGAGGTGATCGAGCAGGCCACCCGGCGCGATGGCCGCCCTGACCTGATCCTGCTAGACATCCGTATCCCCAACAAGGACGGCATCGCCATTCTGCAACAGTTGCTTTCCGCCGGGGTAGATACGCCTGTGGTGCTGATGACGCAGTACACCACCGCGACACTGGCGATCAAGGCGATGCAGATGGGCGCCGCCGACTATATCACCAAGCCGTTTAACATAGACGAAGTGCCGCTCACCATTGAGCGCATCCTGAACCACGAACGGCTCAAGCGGCAGGTCGAAGAAAAATTGCCTCCCACGGTGAAGATCGATCCGACCGAGCGCATCATCGGCTCCACGCCGGAGATGGTGGACATCTTCAAGCTGGTGGGGCGCGTTGCGCGTACCCCGGCGACCGTGCTGATCACCGGTGAGACCGGCACCGGAAAAGAACTGATGGCCGAGGCGATTCACAACGCCTCCGACCGACGCAACGGCCCACTGATCAAAGTGAACTGCGCCGCGCTGCCTGAGACACTGCTGGAAAGCGAACTCTTCGGCCATGAGAAGGGATCGTTCACTGGCGCGCTCAACCAGCATAAAGGCCGCTTCGAGATGGCGGATCACGGAACGATCTTCCTCGATGAGGTGGGCGAGATGACGCTTGGCACGCAGAAGAAGCTGCTGCGTGTGCTGCAAGAGCGCGAATTCGAGCGGGTCGGCGGGGTGGCGCCTGTCAAGGTGGATGTGCGCGTGTTGGCGGCGACCAACCGCAACCTGCTCGAAGAGTCGCAGGCGGGGCGCTTCCGCGAAGACCTCTATTTTCGCCTGAACGTGATCGAGATCGCGATGCCGCCGCTGCGTAAGCGAAAGGAAGACATTCCCGCGCTGGTCAACCACTTCCTCGATAAACATCGCTATAGCGCCGTTTCGCAGCCCGCGCGCATTACCCAGAAGGCGGTGGACAAGCTGATGACGTATGACTGGCCGGGCAACGTGCGCGAGCTTGAAAACACCATCCAGCGCGCAGTCGTGTTGGGCGGGGGTGGCCTTATCACACCCGACCATATTAGCTTCCAGGGCGAGATCAGCCGCACGGTGGTAGACGTGGAGGAGTTGGTACGCGCGGGCGCGCCGCTCGACGAGATCGTAGCGATGGCGCGCAAAGAGGCGATCCGTGTGGCGCTACGCTTGAACGAGGACGACCACACCCGCGCTGCGCAGCAGCTTGGCATGAACGCCGAGGCGTTTGAGGCGGCGCTGCTGGATATGGAGCTGGCGTCGCTGCGGGTGGAATAGCAGCGCCACGTAGTAATACCCAACGAGAAGAGATAACTGCGATGGACTTTTCCGAAGTGGTGCGCAAACGCCGGTCGATCCGCAAATATGGATCAGAGCCGGTTGACCAGGAGGCGCTTGATCGTATTCTCGATACCGGTACCCGTGGGCCGACAGCCGGATATTCGCAGGGCCAATCCTAATTATGCTGTTGCTGCTGGCGGCGGTCAATGAAGGTCTGGATGCTTGCCTGATCGGCGTACCATACGATGTTACACCGTGGCGGGAGATGCTTGGCATCCCGCAAGAAGTCATGCCGGTCGGAACCATGCTTATTGGTCATCGAGCGGCTGATAAGCAAAGACGAGACCTAAGTTCTCGGCGGCGTCCGCAGGAGAACTACATCCATCGAGAACGGTGGTCAAGCGTGGGGCCATTTATCCCCATGCCTAGAAGGCAGGGGCCTTCTGGCCCCGTTAGGTAAATGAGAACCTGAGGTGAAATCCTCAGGTTCTAGCGCTGGTTTGCCTCTTTACACCCGCTACAAGCCCGTTGGCTGCTGCGCGCTTGGGGTGGACGTGAGGTCGTCAGGGATGGGCGTGGGATACTGCGGATTGGGCATGAGCGTCGTCGGGTCGTCACCATGATACTCTCCCAGCGTTGAGGAATACGATCCACCTGGGAGATCGCTATCCGCAGGCAATGGCGTCCGCCCAGGAATCGGCGTATGGTACGGCTGGTAGGATTGATAGCCCTGATTGGATGGGGCGCTCTGATTGGGCGCTGCGTAACCAGTTGGCACTGGGCCGCCGCTGACGTACCCCGCCGCCATATTGCCCGCGTTTCCGCCGCTTCCACGCCTGATGCGCCCAATCAGGCCGCCAAGTGTTCCCATGATCAGCCCGATCACCGCGAGAATCACCCCACCATAGAACAAGCGGAGGATGTCAGCGATGAGACCTGGCCCGCGTCGGCCCGTCAGGCGAATGATGCGCGCCGCACGCAGGTCAATATAGGGCGCAAGCAAAATAATAATGACAGTTCCCAGACAGACTGCAATGAAGCCCGCCAACGCGCCAGCGAGTAACCCTGCCCCGACGCCGGAACTGAGCCTGCCCGTGCGGCGAGACGCGACCAAACCCGCCATGAACGTCAGAATGATCGCAATCACCGCGAAGCCAATCAGAAGCGTTTGCCCACCGCCGACGCCGCCAAGACGGCTCAATGTGACGAGCGCGATGACCGGTAGACTGAGGATGCCAAGAATTGCGCCGTAGAGAAATCCCTGGCGAGCCGCCGCGCCAGAGGTCACAGGCTGGATGATCGGTTGTTGCGCCATAACCATTCCTCCTTCTCCTCCTGAGAGAATGCCTCAGGATCATTTCCTTCCTATTATGCGCCTTTTAGCTTGGGAGCGGATAAGAACTTGGCGGCTCGTTCCACCATTGTTCCCATACCCCATCAGAAGAACTGCGCTCGATGGCGCGCGCTAGAGGCGCTGGGGGCGATAGTTCAGATGCGTTGGCGCGTTGTCTTTTGGCTTTCGGTGCGTTATGAATATAAAGATAGTGATGGCCGTCGCACAAGTTGTATGATTGCCATCATACGCATGGTCTGATGAGCGCCAAAGAGTAGTTTCCTCACATGGCTGACAACGACCATGCTGATCTGTTGTATTGAGGATACGCTGCTCAGGAATACCCTGGAATACCCTACACACCAGAAACGAGGCTCGTTCGTGCATACGTGTGATGTTGCAACGCTTTTTGCAGACATTGCAGACGACAGCGCCCTACGTGCGTTGCGCCCGCCTGCTCCGCCAACTACCAGCGCAGGAAGCGATTTCTCCCTCCCTGGCGACGCGCCTACCTACGCTCCGGATCGCCCGGCTGATGTGCGCCACATGGATATTGACGTGCGGCTCGACTTCGCCACGCAATCCATCACCGGCGATGTCGTCACCTGGTTCAGTGTGCTCTTCGAGGAGATCGGGACGGTCGCGCTCGACGCCGCCGAGCTTGAGATTACCGAGGTGACGCTGGTTGGCAAGAGCAAGCACGACGCGCCTGACAAGCACAGCAAACAAGTCAAGCACGAAACGCCGCTCACCTTCTGGCAAGAGGGCGAGAAACTGCGCATCCGGCTGGATCGCCCCTATCACTATGGTGAGGAGTTTGGTGTGCGTGTGCGCTATCATGCCACACCGCGCGCGGGTCTCACGTTCGTCGCCCCCACGAAGGGCGATCCCAATCTCGCGCCGCAGGCATGGACACAGGGCGAGACCGAGTACCACCACTACTGGCTGCCTACACATGATTTCCCCAACGACCGCGCCACCACTACCATGCGCGCCACAGTTCCGGCCAACATGATCACCGTCTCCAACGGGAAACTCGAGGAGACCATTGAGAACGACGACGGCACGAAAACCTACTGCTGGCGGCAGGACGTCGCCTTTCCGGCGTATCTCATCACGCTGGTCGTCGGCGAGTTCACCGAGCTGCGCGATACGGCGAAGAGCGGCGCGCGCGAGGTTCCACTGACTTATAATGTGCGCCCTGGCCGCGAGGAAGATGCGCAGGCGATGATGGGCAAAACTCCCGGCATGATCGCCTACTACACAGAGCAATTCGGCGTCGAGTATCCCTATGCGAAGTACGCGCAGACGGTGGCCGAAACCTTCCTGGGCGCGATGGAAAATGTCAGCGCGACAACGCACACCTATCGTCTGCTCGCCGACAAACGCGGGCGGCTCGATTGGAAGGCCGAGCCGGTGGTAGCGCACGAACTGGTACACCAGTGGTTTGGCGATCTGCTGGCCGTGCGCGATTGGTCGCATACCTGGCTGAAAGAGAGCTTCGCGACGTATTTCGAGGCCGACTGGATGCGCCATGAGTACGGCGAGGACGACTTCCGCGAGGAGCTACGAGGCAATCTAAGCGCCTACCTGGAAGCCGACGCGCACGGGCGACGCCCCATCGTCTACAACGTCTATCACAAGAACGCCGAAGAACTGTTCGATTGCCATAACTATCAAAAAGGTTCGCTCGTGCTGCATATGCTGCGCTATGTCGTGGGTGAGGCGCCGTTCTGGCGTGGCATCCAGCGGTATGCGCAGCGCAACCAGGGACGCGAGGTGATCACCGCCGACCTGGAGCGCGCGATGGAGGAGGCGACCGGACGCAGCCTTGCGCGCTTTTTCGAGCAATGGCTCTATAAAGCAGGGCATCCTGAGTTCAATGTGAATTATGCCTGGGATAGCGAACAGCGCCTCGCGAAGCTGACCGTCCGCCAGACGCAAGAGGTGAACGAACAGACGCCGCTCTTCGCGACGCCGGTAGATATTGCTTTCTTTGTCCCCGAAAGCGACACCGCCAGCCCGGATGAGCCTGATGCGCCGATGGAGGTGGTCGTCCGGCGGGTGATGATCGATCAGGCGGAGCAGACGTTGTATTTTCCGTTGGAGCGGCGGCCCTTTGGCGTGCGCTTCGACTACGGAGGCTGGCTGATCAAGACTCTGGATTTTGAGCGCTCCGCTGATCTCCTGCGCTATCAACTGCGGCGCGATCCCGACATCCGGGGGCGTATCGAGGCGGCTGAGGCGCTGGGCAAGCTGGCAGACCGGCAGAGCGTGGCGGCGCTCGAGTCGGCGTTGCTGGCCGAAAAGCATTGGGCGGCGCGCGCAGCGATTGCGCGTGCGCTTGGTGGCCAGAGAACCGAACGTGCGCTCACTGCGCTGATCAACGCGCTCGACCAACTTGATCCTGAGCGTGAGCCAAAAGCACGGCTGGCGATTGTCGAGGCGCTAGGTGAGTTCCAGGCGCAGGGCAGCGAGGCGCAGGCGACCCTGGCCGAACGCGCCGCCGCCGCGCTCAGCGCCATTCTGGAACATGGCGACCCCAGCTATCGTGTCTTTGCAGCCGCTGCGCGCTCGCTCGGCAAGACCCGCGCCTCCCGCGCGTTCGAACAGCTTACCGCGCTCACTGAAACACCATCCTGGACGGAGATCATCCGCAACGGCGTCTTTGCGGGCATGGGCGCGCTTGGCGATCCGCGTGTCATACCCATCCTGACGGATTGGACGACGAACATGGAGAAGCCAATGGATGCGCGCGCCGCCGCCGCACGCGGCCTGCTTGCCCTTGCGAACACCAAGCGCATTGACGCTCCCTCCGACCGCACGCGCGCCGTAGAGGCGCTGATCGCCGCGCTGGATGATCCGTGGATATGGACGCTGAGCGGCGCGATCCCTGCGCTGGGCGCCTGGGGCGACGCCCGCGCCATCCCCGCGCTGGAACGCCTCATCGCCAGCCATCCTGATGAGCGCGTTGTGCGTGGCGCGCGCCTGGCGATTCGCCAGATCAGGAAAAGCGACGCCTCAGCCGAGACACAGCGCCTGCGCGACGACATAGAGACGCTACGCGATGAGCATCGCCGGTTGCGGGATCGCGTGGAAGCGTTGGAGGTAGACCGCAACGGCCAGGGCAGGAATGGCGCGCATGCCATGAATGGCTCAGGTGGCGCGAACGGCGCGAACGGCGCGAACGGCATGGTTTCGACGCCCACCAGGAAGCGACGCGCACACGCTACCCATGCTGGCGACACCGCCAAGAGTTAACCGGGGATCAAAATCAGAGGTGGAGCGGACGGATGCTTCGGCCTGGCGTCTGCTCCATCATTTTTGCCGGTTGACCCCCCCTGGCGGGCGACCTGGTTGAGCGCTGCGATCAATTTCGTTGTTCCTTCTTCAAGCCGCTCGATGTCATAGAGATCAATCGTCTCCAACATCCCTTGCGTATTGGGTGGCTGGATGGCGCGTACCATCACGGGAATGATGGGCTTGCCAAGGCGCTGTGCGAGTTTTGTCTCGCGTTGCACCCATCTGGAATCAACGGCCGCAGGAGAAAGCGCCACAACCATCACATCGCAGACGCGGATGTCGTCTTGAAGCTGCCTGGCAAGCTCCTGATAGTTAGTGTGGACTTTCCCCTCATCCATCCACACACGACAGCCGACGCTCCGCAGGACAGGCACAAACCGCTCCAATCGCACGGTATCGGCGCGCGCATAGCTAACATATACGCTCACCTGACGGATATTCCGAGCTTCATCCATTACTTGCCGTTCCTCTCATTTCACCAGGCGCAACGATATGGTTACCGCTCAACATAACACTACTTGTAGCGCATCAAGGAATTTCTGTTCCAATGGAGTATGATGCGGAAAAGTTCAATTACACTATACCATTTGTACAGTGAATGTCAAGAGATGCTTAGAGTCTGTGAAAGACGTGATGTTGAAAGGTAGTAAGATGTGAGTATGACTACTCGCACCCCCTATCCCAATGACGTGAGCGATTGGGCAGCCCAGCGCAGCGATCCTGGACAGCCGCACGCTACCATCGACGCCAGAGAGTGACGCGCACGGGCGATGACGGCCACAAACACCGCAAAGGATCGAAAGCCCATGCGGCAGTAGATGTAGATACCCTTGAACACTTGGGCCACTTGCTGGCTGGTGGTCACGCCTGCCCACGCCCAGGATCGCCGACAAGTCGCTGCCTGAACCACCCACCACCTTGTTGGGCTTGCATTTTCTAGCCTTTACTTGTCTGCTGTTACACCAATACACCAATTCATCGGATCGATGTTGAGTCCCTAACAGGCTATTAGCGTAACAGTGTGTTCACTTACCTGTATGTTGGATAAGGCACTGAGATACCTCCTTGCTGAATATGTTCTCCACGTACCATGCCATTGGCTTTCCCAAACCATGAGGAACGCCAATCAGTCGCATAACAGTTGATCTGCATGCTGGCGCAGACCTTGCGGGTACGCCTCCGCTGGGGCCTATACTACTGAGTGATGACAGAGTAACAACAGAGTGAGGGCAAAACGTTCCCCTGTCACAACAGAGAAACCGAACGCACTGGAAGGCGAGCTGTAGATACATGAACGGAGTAATTGCTGCGCGTGCGCAGACCGGCACATCGCTAGGCTTTCATATCGTATTCGCGTCGTTGGGGGTAGGCCTCCCGCTCCTGTTGTGTATCGTCGAGGGGCTGGGGTTACGCACGCATGACCAAACGTGGTATCTGTTGGCGCGGCGCTGGGCGAAGGCGGCGGCTATCCTCTTTGTCATCGGCGCCGTCTCCGGCACGATTTTGTCATTTGAGTTCGGGTTGCTCTGGCCGCGCTTCATGGGCTTTGCCACTGGCGTGATCGGCCTGCCCTTCGCGCTCGAAGGCTTCATGTTCTTCCTCGAAGCGATCTTCCTGGGGCTGTATCTCTACGGCTGGGATCGCCTCACACCACTTGTCCACTGGCTGTGTTCCTTCCCATTAGTGATTGGCGGCGCAGGCTCAACCTGGTTCATTGTCACCGTCAACTCCTGGATGAACAGTCCGGCGGGCTTTACGCTCTCCAACGGCAAACCGGTGAATATAGACCCTATCGCCGCGATCTTCAACGTCAGCACGCCCTACGAGACAACGCATATGCTGCTCTCGTGCTACGAGGCGACCGGCTTTGGCGTCGCCGCCGTCTATGCCTTGCTGATACTGCGCGGCGGACTGAATGAGTATCTGCGGAAAGGATTACTCATCGCGCTGCTCGTTGGTTCCATCGCTGCGCCGCTCCAAATCTGGTCGGGCGACCTCAACGCCAAGAACGTCGCGCAGACGCAGCCCGCCAAGCTCGCCGCAATGGAGGCGCAGTTCCAGACGGAGCAAGGAGCGCCGGAGCATATCGGCGGCTGGCCCGATCCCAAAACCAAGAAGCTCTACTACTCCATAGACATCCCCCACCTGCTGGCCTGGCTGGCGTTCGGCAATCCCAACGCCACCGTGCGCGGACTCGATAGTTTCCCGCCGGACGATCAGCCACCTGTGCAGGTTATCCATTTGACGTTCGATACGATGGTAGGCATTGGCTTCTTCCTGGTTGGCGTTGTCCCGCTCTTTTGGGGGCAGTTCTTCTGGCGCAGACGCAAAGGCAAACGTGGCTTGCCCGAAAACAAGCTCACGCTGCTCGCGGTGATCGCCAGTGGGCCATTGGCGTTCCTTGCCATTGAGTGCGGATGGATTACCACCTGTATCGGTCGCCAGCCGTGGATCATCTACGGCATTATGAAGGTGCAGGACGCCGTCACGAATGCGCCTGGGCTTGGCCTCTTCTTCGGTGGCTTCACCAGCATCTACATCCTGCTCTCCATCACCACCATTATTCTGCTGACTCGCATGGCGCGCCAGGGGGTGGAACGGGATGAACGCGCGGTGAGACGCGCCCGACCACGGGCTGCCTGACTGAGGCAGGAGGGATCGTGCGATGTCAAGTGAACTCCTTGCGTATCTGGCTGCGGCGCTCGCCTGGATCGCCCTGATAGCCTATGCGGTGCTGGGCGGCGCCGACTTTGGCGGTGGCATTTGGGATTTGTTGGCAAGCGGGCCACGGCGTGAGCGCCAGCGCCAGGCGATTGCCAGCGCCATCGGCCCCGTTTGGGAAGCCAACAACGTCTGGATCATCTTCGTCATTGTCGTCACGTGGACAGCGTTTCCCTATGTGTACTCGACTGTCTCGACGGCGTTGTTTGTCCCGATCTCCCTAGCGGTGGTTGGGATGGTATTGCGGGGAGCAGCGTTTGGCTTTCGCGCGCATATTCCGGCCTCGGTGAGCATTGGCCGCGCCTGGGGACTGGTCTTCAGCGCGACGAGCGTCATTACGCCGTTCTTTTTGGGGACAGTGGCGGGCGCGCTAAGCAGTGGAAACATCCATTTCCATAACGGGCAGGTGATCGCCAATTTCTGGACGACCTGGACGACTCCCTTCGCGTTGACCTGTGGCGCTTTTGCGCTGGGGCTGTGCTCCGTGCTGGCTGCTACCTATCTCACGGTGGAGGCGCAAACCGCCAATGATACCGCGCTCGTTCGCGACTTTCGCATCCGGGCGATCATCTCTGGCGCGGTCACGGCAGCAATTGGCGCGCTGGCGGCGTTGCTGGCCGCGCTTCAAGCGCCGATCCTCTGGGCTGGGCTGATCGGCAAGGCGCTTCCCCTCTCGCTGGGCGCGGTGCTCATTGGGCTAGCGACGGCCGGCTCGCTGATTCTAGGCATGTATCGCACGGCGCGGCTGCTGGTGGTAGGCGAGGCGGTCTGCATTCTGGCGGCCTGGGCGGTTGGCCTGGCTCCGTATCTTGTCGTTCCTGACCTGACGATCACCAACGCCGCGACCTCGCCTATTACGCTGGCATACTTGTTAGGATCATCGGTCGTGGGGTTAGCGATCATCCTGCCCTCTCTGCTCTTCCTGCTTTCGGTCTTCAAGGGCAATAACCCGATGGCGGCCAATGAGATCAGTGAGTTCTACGAGACCGGTGAAGAAACGGAGAGCGAGCGTGCTCAGTCGGAGCCGGTGAAGGCGAAGCAGGCGGGCCGACTAAACGATGCTGGCGCTCTGGATACGGGTACGCCGCACGATCCGCATGATCCGCATGATCCGCATGATACAGACGAGCGCCCTGCTCGTTCTATAAATGGTGTCGGCTCCTCTCTGCGGCAGCCTTCACACGCCACGGCGTTGGCGGATGTGAGCGTGCCAGCGGAGCAAACCGGCCTCGACAAAGCCTATACGGCAGTGGAGCAGTGGTTGGAGCCGCCTGCGCGTCGCATGGGTGTGATGATTGGCCTGGCGGTCGCCTATCAGGTCGGGCGCACGCTCTGGCAGCGCGCCCGGCGAGTAATGCTGCGTCGGCGTGTGCGACAGAAAATCGCGCGATGAAGCAGTGAATAAGGAGTAGTTGCAAGATGGATCGGCGACGGCACGCTGGCGCGACAGCGCATATGAAGAACGCTGAGAGCGCTGAGAGCGCCAGTCGCACCAGGGGCGCAGGTGTGTCGGCTCGCATATCATGCCGCAAGTGGGCGCGTCGTCGCCACAGCGAAGATGTTCGGCGCGAACGTCGCCAGCGCTGGCGCAGTCGTGGCCAAACGCTCATCTTCTTCGCCCTCAGCGTCACCGTGCTGGTCGCCATTCTTGGCCTGGCGGTAGACACCATCCGCATCTACGACCTCTACGCCCGCATGCAGCGCGCCGCCGAGGCAGGGGCGCTGGCCGCTGTCCTCTACATGCCCAACAACTACACGACGCCTCTCGCCGTTCCCCCGGCTGATACCGCCGTCTGCCGGGCGCTGCAAGAAACGATCAAAGACGGTTTCGGCCAGCCCTGCGGACAAGACCTGAGCGGATACTGTCCCGCCAACCCGGCGAGCATTGAGGTGGCAGTTTGTCCGGTGGCGGGCAAGCCACATGATCTTGTCGTCTACATCACCGAGACGAGCGATGTCATCTTTCTCAGCGCCGTCAACGTTGGCCCCGTCACCGTCACGGTAAAGGCGCAGGCCGAGTATCTGCCGCCGATCATGATTGGGGAGGATGCCAGCGCAGCGGGCGCGGGCTACTTCGGCGGCTACGGCGATTGCGTGCCGCTCGGTAAAAATCCTATCACCTGCCCAAACGTGAACAACGCGCCGCAAGCCTTCCTGGCGAACATCAACGGCCCAGCGGAACTCAAAGAGCAGGGCGATCCCTATGTCTACTGCGAGGAAGGGATAGCGCATAACCCGCCGACGATTGATCCCAGTCCGCCTGGGCCATACACGACGTATAACGGTCTCGTGACCAACCACTCGCAGTACACGACTGATTACAACACCATCCTCAATCAGCACTGCGGCGCGCATAACACCGATCAGCAGCCAATAGGCTTCTCCGGCCCGGCGACCGGCTTCGTTGGCTCGTCGCACCCTGGCGGCTATACCTATCTGGTGAACGTCACTCAGGCGAACGCCACGCTATGGGTGTACAACGCTCCCTACATCCCCACCAACGGCTCCGCGCCGACGCCCTGCTACGGCCCGCAAACTATTGATGGCTTCGCTTGGTATCAAAGCGGTACGGGTGGGTCTTGTACGCAGGGGTACTACACATCGTATGGCGGAGTCGCCTATGCGAACAGCTTCACGGCGGCGCGCTACTACTTCACCACCACCTACACACTCTATACCGTCCCCAACGTGACCACGCTCACGGCGGGAACGCAGGTTGCCTCGCTTGTCGCGAATCCCTACGACGGCGTGACGGCTGATCTCACCGCGAAGGGGTGCGCCGCCGGACAGGTCTACGATCCCCAAGGCGGCGACTGTGCCACGGCTCCAACCTCGCAGTTCGGCTGGACGCAGCTTGTCACCGGCCTCGCAGTAGGACAATACCGGCTGGAGGTGGAGGCGACCAGCCTGACCGCCCCCACAAACTTCGCGCTGGGCTGGGGCGAGCATAACTATGGACTGAAGCTCTGCCCTGCGCAGACCACCTCGCCCGCTGGTGTACCCTCGTGCGACAGCAACGGCGCCCCCGGCCAGATCGGTGCGCTCAACGCGGCGGATATCACGCTCTACTTTCCACAATCCTCTGCCGTGACGGGCTTCCCGCTGGCCGTCATCCCCACAGAATACGCTGGGCGCACAATCCAATACAGCCTGTTCGATCCAGGCGATCCTGTCAATGGCAACCCTTCCAAACCCAACAGCACAGCGTTTTATGTGGAACCGCCCACCAACGGACAGCCCACCAGTTGCAGCGTGAACGCCGCTACGCTTGGCTACACCTTCAATCCTCCTCCCTCCTGGGAGACGAGTCGCATCATGCCGATGACGACATTTGGACTGGCCAACCCAAATACCGCATTTGTCACCTCACTCAATGGTGACAATGCCTTCAACGGCCTCTGGGCCACAGGCACAATCACTCTGCCCTCCAACTACGTGCAGGGGCAGTGGACGCTCTGTGGCTACGAGCAGGCGGCCAACGCGCAAGATACCCTTGCCATCGCCATCGCGCCGCTGGGCCAAAGTGTGGTGTATCTAGTCTGAGTCCTCTCTCGGCAAGATGGTACGCAAAAATGCTGTTTTGTCGTGCGACAGCGGTGGCGCCCTCCATGCAGGAGATACCCGCGGCATGCTTGCAATG
>Ga0070737_10003994_pt1 | contig 15193 bp, 9 predicted proteins | sample Coa_R1_10_FD_66438 | JGI IMG/M metagenome (GOLD analysis project Ga0070737, IMG submission 66438) | Surface soil microbial communities from Centralia Pennsylvania, which are recovering from an underground coalmine fire - Coalmine... | ecosystem: Environmental > Terrestrial > Soil > Unclassified ...
GAACTGCTCATCCTCAGCCAGGTGATTCTTTCCTTCCAGCTCAGCTTCGCCGTCGTTCCTCTCGTGCTCTTCACCGGGGACCGCAGGCGCATGGGCGAACTCGTCAATCCGCGCTGGCTGCAGGCGCTGGCCTGGATTACGGCCGCACTCATCGCCGGCCTGAATGCGTGGCTGCTCATCCAGACCGCCATGGGCGGCTGAATCGTAGATCGCGGCCGGCAGTCTGCGAGTTCAAAGGGCGAGGGCAGGGGAATCAGGGCCGCGCTTCATACACAATATTGAACGGAGTCTCTGCGGCCCGGCGAAAGCGCGTGAAACCGGCCGATCGCACGACATCCCGTATGCGCGCTTCGCCCGCCTGCGCGCCAAGACACATTCCGACCTCCTGCGACCGCGAGCAGGGCGTGCACAGCAGCGTTGAGAACGAGTAATACACGCGCCCGACAGGATTCAGATTGTCTTTGAGCTGATCGTTGGCAAAGGGCTCGACGATCATCCAGGTCCCGTCTTTGGCCAGCGACTCAAGCACGTGCATCGACGCGCCTACCGGGTCGCCCATGTCGTGAAGGCAGTCGAAGACCGCGACCAGGTCGTAATCCCGCCCCGGAAAGTCTTTTGCTTTGGCTACAGCGAAATTCACTCGCTCGCCCAATCCCTCGTCCCGCGCCTTTTCGCGCGCAGCCTGGATGGATTTGTCATGGTAGTCGAACCCGAAGAACTGCGAATTCGGGAAGGCCTTCGCCATCAGGATGGTGGAGGCTCCCAGGCCGCAACCCACATCGGCTACGCGCGCCCCGCGCCTCAGCTTCTCCTCAACATCATGCAGTGCAGGTATCCACGAGCTGATCAGGTTGGCCGCATAGCCCGGACGGAAGAACTTCTCGCATCCCCGGTATACGCCCTCGGCATGTTCATGCCAGCCCATGCCTGCGCCGGTGCGGAACGAGTCGGCAATCCTCGGCACCGCTTCGAGCGAAGCCAGCGCCAGCTCGAACGCGCCGGGCAGATATGCCGGGCTGTCTTCCTGCGCCAGTGCGAATGCCTGTTCCCGGCTCAGGCTGAACTCGTCGCGGGCCGCGTCGTAGTTGACGTAGCCGCCCGCCGACTGCGACGCAAGCCACTCGCGGACGTAGCGCTCATCGGTTCTGGTCGCGGCGGCCAGAGCCGAAGCCGTCATCGGCCCGGCCGCCAGCGCTTTATACAGCCCGAGCTTCTCTCCGATGACTACCATCCCGGCGTGGACTGTCGCACCCAGATCGGCAACGAACTTCCCCAGAAAGGCGTTGAGCCTATCCATATCGATTACCGGCTCTTCTGGATCAAGCGGACGCATCCGTGCAGTCGCCATGATTGGCCTCCTCAGGTGCCTTGAGATTGGGGAGATGTTTACCGGAATTGCGGGAGAGCCGCGCGCGGCACCTTGTCGCGCATTTATAGTCCTCATTCCGCAGATAAGTCAATAGATATCGAATCGAGTCCGCCAGCCGAACCGCTCTTGCCGCTGCGCCGGCCGCAGCCGTCTTAACACGAAGGGGGTTGCCAGCGTGGTTCTCCCATCTTGTTTTGCCCGAAAACCCTCTCGCCGGCCCGCGATAATGAAAACTGCTCTGGGATGATCGTTTGCCCGGCCTGCCTGTAGGATCGAGAGCCGGCAGGGCGAAAGCTGCTGCCCTCATGAAGCCGATTCGTATCGTTCTTTCGCCCACTCGCAGCCGTCCCGTGAATGTTTTTCTGGGACTTACGCTGCTGATGGCCGCCGTGCTGCTGTTTCTGGCGCTGGCCAGCTACCACGCTGCCGATCCCTCGCTGAACACCGCAGCGGATCCTGCAGCGGCCGGCGCTGTGCGGAACTGGGCCGGCCTCTTCGGGGCTTACCTGAGCGACCTGCTGCTGCAGGCTCTGGGCGTCACCGCATTTTTCCTGCCGCTCTGGATGGGCGAGATCGGCTGGACGTGGATGCGCTCGCGCCCCGGCGGCCCGGCGCTGCTGCGCTGGTTCGGCATGACGCTCACAGTGCTGTTTCTGCCCACCGTGCTTGGCCTGACGCCGTGGCACTGGCGCTGGCTGCACATGATTGCCGTCGAGGGCGTCGTCGGCCAGCTCATGGCCGGCCTGCTGGTGCGCTATCTCAACGTGCAGGGTTCGTGGGTTGTAGCCGGAGGCCTTGCCGCGGCCGGCATCTATTTCGCCTTTGCCATCAGCTTCCATGCGTTGCGCGAAAGGATCGAGGACCGCTGGAGCTGGCTGGTTTCGCTCTACGAGCGCTGGCGCAGCCGGCGCGAGGAACGCGCCGAGGCCCGCGGGTCAGAGAGCGAGGAGCCCGAATCGGATCTTCCCTTGATTCCGGAAACCGCGCATGCCGATCTGCGCGAACCGCGCCGTGGGCTGTTTGCCCGTCTCTTCGGCCGCCGCTCGCGGGAAATCAACCCGGTCGACGAAATTCCGGCATTTCAACGCAATCCTGTCCCCGCGGCCGAAGAACAGGCCGCTGTTGTTCCATTGCGCCGGCCCAGCATCTGGGAGCGCAGGCTCGACCATCCGGCGCAGCCTGAACCGATGGCCGATTCCAGGCCCGCATCGCCGCAGAACATCGCGCCCATGCGCGCTCCGGCTGCGCCTGCCGCCGAAGCCCCTCAGTCTCCCATCGCTCCCGTGCCCAATCCCTGGTCTGAGTCTGGCCCGGCGGCCGCGCGCCCGGAGCCCGCCGCCTTACCCCGAACCCAGGCCCCTGCCGAGATCGCCATCCACGAGCGCGCCGACGCCGAGATCCGCACCGCCCCCGTTGCGCCCAAAAACGTCAGCGGCTTCAAGCTGCCGCCCAGCACGCTTCTCAACGCCGGCGAGGGACCGCAAACCGTGCGCGAAGACGCTCTGCGCGAAGAAGCCCGGGTCCTGGTGGAAAAATGCGCCGAGTTCGACGTTCGCGGCCAGGTCGTGCAGATCAACCCCGGGCCTATGGTCACCACCTATGAGTTCAAGCCCGAGGCCGGCGTCAAGTACTCGCGCGTCACCGGTCTGGCCGACGACCTCTGCCTGGCCATGCGCGCCGAGAGCATTCTCATCGAGCGCATGCCCGGCAAAAGCACCGTCGGCATTCAGGTCCCCAACCACGAGCGCGAAACCATCCACCTCCGCGAAGTCATCGAGAGCGAAACCTTCGCCAGGGCCAAGTCGCGGCTTACCCTCGCCATGGGCAAGGACATCAACGGCCGCATCGTCACCGCCGACCTCGCCACCATGCCCCATGTGCTCATCGCCGGCTCAACAGGGTCCGGTAAATCCGTGGCCATCAACGCCATGATCATGAGCCTGCTCTACCGCACCACGCCCAGCCAGGTCCGGCTCATCCTCGTCGATCCCAAGCGCGTGGAGCTGGGCATGTACGAGGGGATTCCTCATCTTTTTACTCCGATCATCACGGAGCCGAAGCTGGCAGCCAATGCCCTGCGCAACGCCGTGCGCGAAATGGAGCGCCGCCTCAAGCTGCTGGCAAGCAGGTCGGTCAGGAATATCGACCAGTACAACAAACTGTTCGAGGGCGCAATGCCCTCGCTCTTCGAGGAGGGCGAGCAGGAAGAGCCGCTGCCCTACATCGTCATCATCATCGACGAGCTCGCCGACCTGATGATGCTCGACCGCGCCAACGTCGAAGAATCCATCACGCGCCTTGCGCAAATGGCGCGCGCCGTCGGAATTCACCTGGTGCTCGCCACGCAGCGCCCCTCGGTTGACGTCATTACCGGCCTCATCAAGGCCAACGTGCCCACGCGCATCAGCTTCCGGCTGGCCACCAAGGTCGATTCCCGCACCATCGTCGACACCAACGGCGCCGAGGCCCTGCTCGGCCGCGGCGACATGCTCTTCCTGCCGCCCGGCTCCAGCCGCCTCATGCGCCTGCACGCGCCCTACGTCAGCGAAAAGGAAACCGCCGCCATCGTCAGCTTCTGGAAGGAGCAGGGCGCGGCAGAGTACGTCGAAGGCTTCCTCGACTCGCCCAAGGACGAGCGGGCCGGGATGGAAGGCGCCGGCGCGGACGAGGACGAAAACGATCCCATGTTCGACGACGCCGTGCGCCTGGTCTTCGAATTCGGCAAAGCCTCCACGTCGCTGCTGCAGCGCCGCCTGCGCATCGGCTACGGCCGCGCCGCGCACTTGATCGACCTTATGGAGCGCGACGGCCTGGTTGGTCCTGCCGACGGCTCACGGCCCCGCGAGCTTCTCAAAGCCCCTGGCTGGCTGCACGAAATCCCCGCTGTGAATGAGTAACGGCCTGGCTCTATGAGAAAAAACCGGCCCGGCGCAACATTCCGCCGCTGAGCGCCGGCCTGAGACGATCCCCTTGAGAGAATGAAGGTGAAGAGAATCAGCCTGCCTGCGCGGGGTGTGGGCAGCTCCGCAGTCCGAAGTTTCCTGGAGCAGAGCAACTTCGTCCATTCGAGCGCTCTTCGGCTGGAGCGCCCTGCCGATATCCACATCGGCCTTGAATCGGGCCTTGACCTTTTCGTATAGGCAGCGCATAATTTCGCCGCTGGAATAATTTACCAATTGCGAAAAGCGAATTTCCGTTCCTCGTGTTGCTCCGGTTCCTCCGGCCTTCCGCCCGTATGAACCGCTTCTTTTCCTGCCCTGGATCGCGATTCAGAAAAAATCCTTCAGGAGCTCTCCCATGCCTAAACTGCAGCTATCGAATGCGGCCATGACGCTGGCGCTTGCCGTATTCGCAACCCCGGCATTCGCCATCGGCCTTCCCACATTTGCCCACCCCCTCACGATTAACACCACTACCTCGACCTGCGGCGGGCTGACAGCCGGTCAGGTCTGGGAAATAACGAATGGGTCCCTCGACATCTGCTTTTACCCGGCCCATGCGAGCATCATCGACATGTTTCCCATCGGCTCGACGGACAATTTCGTGGACCAGACCCAGACCGGCGGCGGCGTACCGAAGGGTTTCTACATGGATAATGCGGGTTTCGGCACGCCGGCCGGAGTTCCCGGTTATGACCAGACCGACAGCTATATCGACTGGTGGGTCACGTATCCTTCCGGAACGGGCAACAGCTATACCTACAGCGAACACTGGGTCGTCACGCCCTACGATCCCGGCGTTCATGTCTATTTCGTCGCCGACCACGCCGCAACCGACGCCGCCGGCTCAATCGGCCAGGTGCAGTGGGTATTCCGCCTGGACCTCAACAAGTTCAACAATCTGTATCTCGCCAATGAAGACCTGAGCAATCCCGGCCCGGTCGAGCTTGGACCCATGCCGACATACGCGGAGTACTTCGGCACCGTGAATCCCGACGGGCTCGGAGCCGCCGACCCCGGCCGAGCCGTGCAGGATGCGACCGTCGATATGCATGGTTATGGTGAGGGTCCGTGGTCGGCCTTTCCGCCGATCTCGCCGGGTTTCGGACGTCAGTTCGGCGACAAATACGACTACTCGGGATACAGCTATCTGAACCTCTGCCACGGCGTATACGGCTCGCAATATGGCGCGTGGGTGGTCTTCCCCTCGAACGAGTCGCTGGTGGGCGGACCTACCAAGCAGATGCTTCTGTTCACAGGAAACCTCGCCATGATCGAGGCGTTTTCCAATCATCTGGACAACGGCATCACCGACACGACGCCGGCCGGAGTCGCCTCGCACCGCCTCTTCGGTCCATATTATGTGCGCTTTAACCGGCGCGGCGGTTTCCTGCGCACGCCCAGCGACATGTACCGGGATGCCGTGTTCTTCGGCACGCATTTCGACTGGTTCTACGATCATGAGCGCGATCTGCTCGCCGCCGGATATGTTCCTTCCACGGCGCGCGGCGATGTCGAGGTTGCGGTCAACGGCGTAGATGGGCCGCCCAAAACCGCCTGGGCCGTGCTCAGCGATCCCGGCAAGAACTTTCAATATTCCACGGGCGCGCAGTACTGGATCGACATCAGCCGCGGCGGCCGCGGAACCTTTCGCGGGGTGATTCCCGGCACCTACCGGCTCTCGGTCTACGATCTCGGTCACTGGGGCGAACTGCGCGAGGAAAACATCACCGTGACCGCCGGGCAGCGCACCGTTGTTCCCACGGTAAACTTCACGCGCGAGAATTTCGGGGAAAAAGTCTGGACCATCGGCATCCCCGACCGCTCATCGCATGAGTTCCTTCATGGCCACGACGCCAAAGGCCACGACGATCGCCAGTTCTGGGGCAACTGGAATTACTGGGCCGACTTCCAGGCCACGAATGGCGCCGTCGTTTACAACGCCACGAGCGGTCCAGCCGGACCGGCTACCAATGACCTTTCCAGGTGGAATTACAACCACTGGAAGACCTTCGATCCCGGCCTTTTCGGCGGCTACTTCTGCAACTCAGCAGACGACACCACCGACGGATACACCTGCATCATTCCCAGCTACGTCGCCTCTCTGCCGGGCGCATCCGGCAAGAATGGCGTCGGCACGCCTCTGCCGCCCTGGACCGTCAACTTCGCGACGCCATCCGATGTGGCTAACTACACGAATGGCTACGTGGTTCTGTCGGTTTCGCTGGCGGCGGCCGAAGCGAGCTACATCGTCACTCTGAACGGCCAGCAGCTCGTCTGGCACTATGTCAACGCGAGCGATGCTGCGGTGCGCAGCGGCTTCTCGGGCTACACGCAGTGGATCGCGTTCCAGTGGCCTGCCAGCGCGCTCATGCCCGCAGGCCAAAACAACGTTCTCACCATTTCAACCAGCCAGCCCGAAGGCGACGAGGACGACGCGCTTCGCCTCGAGCTGACAAACACCTCGGCAGCCCCGGCGGTGCGCGGCTGGAACGACTACAGCTTCGTGACCGCGGGCGCGACGGGCGGATCGGTAACGGTGCCGCCGAACGACGCAGTGCCGAATCCATAGCCCGCGATGGCTGGCCGGCTGCGATAGCGCGAACTACTGATAAAGGCGAAGCGTGCCCCGGGCTGCAACGTGCAAGCCGGAGCATACTTCGCTTTTATTGGCACCACTTTTGGAAATTCCGCCCGCAGCCTTTCCGGATGCGCCTTCGCAGCCGCATGAATCTGATCGCCATCTTTCAGTGCCGGCATATATCTTGAATTGCAGAGGAAAAATGAAAACCATTGTGCGATGGATGGGCGCGCTGGCAGCGGCGCTTCTGCTTGCAACAGGCCCGGCTGCGGCGGCCTCCCGGTCCTTCCTGGTGAATGATTACGGAGCCCGGGGAGATGGAACAACCCTGGAGACGGCTTCGCTGCAGCGGGCCATCGATGCGGCCGCCGTCGCCGGCGGAACCGTAACCTTCCGGCCCGGAACCTATCTGACCGGCTCGCTCTTTCTCAAGTCGGGCGTGACCCTGAATGTGCCGGAAGGGGTTACGCTTATCGGCTCGGAGAAGCTGGACGATTATCCGATGCTTCCTACCCGCATCGCCGGAATCGAAATGACCTGGCCGTCGGCGCTCATCAACGTGCGCGATCAGCACGATGTAACCATCACCGGCCATGGGACCATCGATGGCGACGGTCCCATCTGGTGGAAGTCCTACTGGGATCTGCGCGCTGTTTACCAGCCCAGGGGTCTGCGCTGGGCGGCCGATTACGATGCACGCAGGCCGCGCCTGATTCTGATTCAGAACTCATCGAATGTCCGGCTCGGCGGCGGCATCCTGCTCACGCGATCCGGCTTCTGGACCGTGCAGGTCCTTTATTCCCACGAGGTGCATGTCGACGGCGTTACGATCCGCAACAACGAAGGCGGCAAAGGTCCGAGCACCGACGGCATCGATATCGATTCGTCCCGCAACATTCTGGTCGAGCATGCAGATATCGACGTGAACGACGACGCTCTCTGCCTCAAGGCGGGCCGCGATTCGGACGGTTTACGCGTGAACCGCCCCACTGAGAATGTGGTAATCCGCGATTCGATTGTGCGCCGCGGCGCGGCCGCCATCACCATCGGCAGCGAAACTTCGGGCGGCTTCCGCAACATCGAGGTCTACAACATTACTGCGCTCGGCGGCGTGCCTTCCGGCATTCTCTTCAAGTCGGCGCGCACGCGCGGCGGCTATGCGCGCGATATCCGCATTCACGACCTGACGCTGGAAGGCGTAGCCATACCCATTCACATCACGCTGAACTGGGATCCCAGTTACAGCTACGCCACTCTGCCGGCGGGCATGCACGATATCCCACCATATTGGGTGACGCTCACCACCAGAGTTCCGGAAGCGAAAGGGCTCCCGCATTTCAGCGACGTGCATATCTGGAACATCAGGGCCACGGGCGCGCGCGCCGCATTCAGCGTATCGGCCTATCCCAACGCAACGCTCGACAACTTCCGCTTTGACCATCTCCACATCGAAGCGGCCACCGCAGGGACGATCGCCAACGCCAGGAACTGGAGCATCGCCGACAGCACGATCGAAACCCGGGATGGAAGCAGGCCGGTTTTTACAGATTCTCCGGCGCACGATGCCGGCGACGTTCCTTACGGCGAGCCGAAGTAAGCTCAGCGCAGAAACGCCTCAGTCAGTCCTCCATCCACAGCAATGAGCTGGCCGGTGGTGCAGCGGGCGCGAGGGCCGGCCAGAAAGAGAATCGCCTCCGCGCAGTCGGCCGGATCGATCGGCTGATGAGTCAGCGTGCGCTTGGCATAAAAGGCCGCCAGCAGGTTGCGCAGTTCGTCGTCGGAAAGCGATTCGTCAAAGGGAATGTTGTACTTGACGAGCGAGGCGCGCACGCGGTCGCGCGGGAACATCGTCGAGCCCTTCACCACCGTCGCCGGGCTGATGCCGTTGACGCGGACTCGCGGCGACAGACCGACCGCCAGCTCCCTTACCAGGTGCGACAATGCGGCTTTGCTTACGTCGTATGCCTCCGAACCGCGCTTGGCGACGACGGCGTTCGCCGAGCTGGTCAGCACAACCGCGCCGTCGAGCCCCTGCGCGGCAAAGATCTTTGCCGCCTCATCGCACAAGAGGTAGTTGCCTGTCACATTGATGTCCAGCGTTGTGGTCCACATCGCATCCGGGATCACTCCGTCCGGCGTGGAAGGAAACAGCGCAGCGGTGTTGATCACAATGTCGAATCCGCCGAAAGCGGCTACAGCCGCCCGCAGAGCGGCGGTAATAGTCTCGCGCCTGCGAATATCCACGCCCGAGACTGCGACAAACTCCGCCGATGTGACGGATTTCAGCTCCTCAGCCACGCGCGCGGCGGCCGCTTCGTCGCGGTCGGCCACCATGACGTGCGCGCCTCGCTCAGCGGCCAGGCGGGCGGCCTCGCGCCCGATGCCGCTGCCGCCGCCTACAATGACCGCAATTCTGCGGCTTAGCTCCTTCTCCGGCGGCTGGCGGCGAATTTTGGCTTCCTCCAGCGCCCAGTACTCGATGCGAAAAGCCTCGCTCAGCGGCAGCGCAACATAATTGGAAAATACCTTGAACCCGGCCGGATCCTGCCCGGCGCCGCACTGCGGCACGCGCCCGTCGACCGGGCCCTCGTCGAGCAGGGAAGCGCCTTCCATCACGTGAATCGCATTGGCGTAAAACTCGCCGGTAATACGCGCTTCCGTTTTGTTCTTGCCAAAGCTGAACATGCCGAGGCCCTGGATCAGCACTACCGTGGGGCTGGAATCGCGCATTGCAGGAGATTCCGGCGTGGCGTGGGCCTGATAATAAGCGCGGTACTGCTCGCGGTATTCGTCGAGCGAGGTCTGGAGCTGCTTCTTCAATTCCGCCGTATCCGACTGCGCCGGCCATGGCACAAACAGGGGCCGTATTTTGGTTCGGATAAAGTGGTCGGGGCAGCTTGTTCCCAGGAAGGCAAGTTCGCGGGCATGTGCGGAATTCACGAACTGCAGCACGTCCGGCGCATCGCTGAAGCTGGCAATCCAGCGGTTCTGTGCGCTCACCAGGCCGCGCACGGTCGGCGCAATCTCGATCGCCAGTTGCCGCCGATCGGCTCGCGCAGGCACAGCCTCGCCTCCGAAGTGCACCGGCCCACGCTTTGTTGCATGACGCTCAATGAACTGCCCAAGCTGGTCGATGACGGTGAGCGTGTTGCTGTAGCACTCGCGCTGCGTCCGGCCCCAGGTGAACAGGCCATGGCCGCCAAGAACAATGCCGTCGCAGCCGGGGTTGTCCTTGACTGCCTTACGCAGCATCAGGCCCAGCTCGAAGCCCGGCCGCTGCCAGGGTACCCACACCAGCGAGTGGCCGAACTCGCGGTTGAACTCCTCCATTTTGGCCTTGCCGTTGGCCGAGGCAGCCAGCGCAATAGCCCAATCGGGATGCAGGTGATCGACGTGAGGGAAGGGAAGAAATCCATGCAGCGGCGTGTCGATCGACGCCGCGACGGAGTTGTTGCCGAAGGCGCACAGCGGATACATGGCCACCATTTCGTCTTCGTGCTCCACTCCCCTGTAGCTGCGCTCCAGGGCGAGCAGCTTCTCCTGATAAAGCGTGGCGAAGCCTGCGCGCTTAATGCTTCCCAGGTCGCCGCCCGATCCCTTTACCCACAGCACTTCGACAGGCTTGCCGGTGAGCGGGTCGGTCTCCATGATCTTGGAGCTGGTGTTGCCGCCGGCAAAGTTTGTGATGCGCAGATCGGAGCCAAGCAGGTTTGACCGGTATCGCAGCTGCTCGGCCTCGTCCAGCGTGGCGGCGACGCTGGCATCCCAGCGGTCTTCGAGAAATCTGAGCGTAAGGGTATCGGAAGCGGAACTGGTCATGGAACCTGCCGGCGAAGGATTTTTCATTAGAGAATCTATTTTAAATCTATTTCTGCTATGATGCGAGTACCCGTTCAACTAAGGTAGAGCGGTGGGCCGAATCTTTGGGTGTACAAGGCGGCAGGGTTAGGCCGCAATGCACGCGCCAATGCCTGCATTGACTCGCACTCTGGCAGGCGCCGGACCAAAGATCAATCGGGAGTGGGATGAACGTGACGGAAGAGAGAATCCGGGCCGCTTACGGGCTTGCCAAGGACCGGTATGCGGAACAGGGAGTAGATACGGACGCGGTGCTGGCCGCGCTGGATGCGATTCCGGTATCGATCCAGTGCTGGCAGGGCGACGATGTTCTCGGTTTTGAGGATCCCAATGGCAATTTGACGGGCGGGATCCAGGCTACGGGCAATTATCCGGGCCGGGCGCGCACGGCCTCTGAACTTCGCTCCGATCTTGAAGCAGCGCTCTCGCTGATTCCCGGCCGTCATCGCGTCAACCTGCACGCGATTTATCTCGAAGCCGAAGAGCGCGTGGAACGCGACGCCATTCAGCCGGCTCATTTCCGGGGCTGGATCGACTGGGCGCGGCAGCAGGGCGTTGGGCTCGATTTCAACCCCACATGCTTCTCCCATCCGTGGAGCGCGCAGAACCTTACGCTCAGTCATCCCGATAGCGGCATCCGCCGGTTCTGGATCGACCACTGCATCGCCAGCCGCAGGATCAGCGAGTATATGGGAGCCGAGCTGAACAGCCCGGCGATCATGAACATCTGGATCCCGGACGGATACAAGGACCTGCCTGCCGACCGGCTTTCGCCGCGGCTCCGGCTGTTGGCGGCGCTCGACGAGATTCTCGGCGCGGTCGATGGCCGCCATCATAAGGTCGCAGTGGAGGGCAAGCTTTTCGGAATCGGCGCGGAGAGCTATACGGTTGGAACCAACGAGTTCTATCTCGGCTACGCGGCTACTCGCAAAACCCTCGTGTGCCTCGACGCGGGGCACTTTCATCCCACCGAAAGTGTGGCGGACAAGATTTCGACCTGCCTGTGCTATCTCGATGAGGTTCTGCTTCATGTTTCGAGGCCGGTGCGCTGGGATAGCGACCATGTGGTGCTGCTGGACGAAGCGACCATTGCCATTGCGCAGGAAATTGTCCGCTGCCAGGCTCTCGAAAAGGTGCATATCGGGATGGATTTCTTCGATGCGAGCATCAATCGCGTCGCAGCCTGGGTAATCGGCGCGCGCAATATGCGCAAGGCGCTTCTGCTCGCACTGCTTGAGCCGCGTCCGGCTCTTATCGGGGCGGAAAACGACTTCGACTTTACCGCTCGACTGGCCCTTCTTGAGGAAGGAAAGTCGATGCCCTGGACGGCTGTCTGGGACTACTATTGCCTGACCCAGGAGAAGCCATGCGGCACGGACTGGCTGCAGACGGTTCGCCGCTATGAAGATCAGGTGCTTTCCAGGCGCGCAATCGCCGAAGTACAGGCGCCGGCATAATCGAAAGTTTCCAAGTGGCGGCGATGATACAGCATATTTGTTTCCTGTTGAAAGTCAAACCCGAAAAGCTCGACGAATATAAAGCTCGTCATGCGGCGGTCTGGCCGGAGATGCTGGATGCGCTTCGTCAGGCGGGATGGCGTAATTATTCGCTCTTCCTGGGCCCCGACGGTCTGCTGGTCGGCTATCTTGAAACCGACGATTTCGAGCGCTGTTGCAGAAATATGCAAAAGCACCCCGTCAATGCACGGTGGCAGGCGGAAATGGCGCCGTTCTTCGAATCGTCCGGCGATCGCGCGCCTGACCAGAATATGATTCCGCTCGATCGAATCTTCCATCTCGATTAGCAGCCACAGGAAAAACCGCCTGCTGTTTCAGCCCCGCGCCTGCCGAAATTGATTCCGGCACTTGCGCACGCGCCTTGCCGCGGCGCTATGATGGGCATGAATCGTTCCACGAATCGAGTAGCTGTCTGGCGAGTGCCCGCCAAGGAGATGAATGGTGCCTAAGGCCAAGATCAAGCGCTTGTACCTGATCCCCATATTGTCAAAGGCGCTCGATGTGATCGAGCTGCTTGAGAAAGACCGGACGGCCCAGTCTCTTGAGGATATTTATCAGAAGACCAGCATCTCCAAAACCAGCATCTATCGGATTCTCAAGACCCTGGTGCACCGCGGCTATGTGGCCCAGAATCAGAATGGCCTCTATCGTCTGGTCTCGCGGCCGCGCCGCCTGCACTTCGGCTTTGCGGTGCAGAGCGCGGATCTGCCGTTTTCGATCGCACTGACGCAAACTGTTTCCGCAGCGGCCGCAGCTTCGGGTGTCGAATTGCTGATCCTCGACAATCGCTTCGATCCGGATACGGCTGTTCGCAACGCCGAGGAATTCGTGGCCAAGCGCGTGGATCTGGTTCTCGAGTTTCAGGTCGAGGAGGCCGTGGCGCCGCGGATTGCGCATATTCTGAAGAAGGCCGACATTCCCCTCATCGCTATCGACGTACCTCACCCAAACGCCACATACTTCGGCGTCGATAACTTTGACGCCGGCTACGAGGCCGGCGCCCTGCTTGCGCAACATGCGCTGCGCGCCTGGAACGGAAAGATCGACCGGGTGGTGGGCGTCGGATTCGGCGAGGCCGGAAGCTTTGTGCAGAGCCGCATCGCCGGAGCCTTCGACGCAATCCGGGAGAGGCTGCCCGACATCCCGCCCGATCGCTTCATTCAGATCGAAGGACGCGGCATGCGCGAGGCCAGCAGAAAGGCCATGCAGGAGTTTCTCGACGCCAATCGCGGCTGCAGGCATACGCTGGTTGCGGCGGCGACCGACTCGAGCGCGCTGGGCGTTCTCGACGCTATTCGCAAGCGCGGCCTGGAGCGAAACTTCGCCATCGTCGGCCAGGACTGCATCCCGGAAGCGGTTGAGGAGATTCGTTCGGGGTCGAGCGCCCTGATTGGGTCCATCTGGCACATGACGGAGACCTATGGCCCGCGCCTGATCCAGCTGGGCATTACCCTGCTGCGCGGCATCGCCGTGCCCCCCTATAACTACGTGCAGCACCGGGCGATTACGCAGGAAACGCTTGCCGCAGGCGCAGAGCCTTTGCCGAAGGTTCCGGCCGCAAGCGACCTCAAAGGCTATATGCCCGACGCGCCGAATGGCTCTCCGCGCCGTATGTGACGCGCTGGATGCGCCTGCGGCGGGCGGCGAAATGTGTTCGCAGCAAAAGTTAAATTATTTTCCTATTGACAATCGATCTCCGGAGCGCATTAAATTCTCTGCGGAGATCGCAACCCCAGATCCAACCGCGTGAAATCCCCGGCCTGGCTGCAAAATTGCGTCCCCGGGATTTTTCAATGCAGGAATGACCAGGCTTTACACCCCTGACGGAGGCCCGCCAATGCATGCTTCGATTCGCAAGACCGTTCAAAACCTCTCTGCGCTGGGCAGACAGTACGCGAGTAATTACCTGGCCGGCGCCCTGCTCGTGGTTCTGACCATCGGCCTGGGCCTGTGCGCCGCGCGCGCCGCAGCGCAAACCGCCGGCGAGGGTTCGATTGAAGGCACGGTGACCGATTCCACCGGCGCCGTGGTTTCCAACGCAACGGTGGTCGCCACAAACAACGATACCGGCGTGTCAACCAGGCAGCCCACCACTTCCGAGGGCGTCTATGACCTGCGTCCAATCATCCCGGGCACCTACACCGTGACGATCAGCGCCGCCGGCTTCAAGACCTACATCCAGAAGAACGTAGTCGTCAACGCGCTTCAGGTGGTCGGTCTGAACGCAAGACTTGAAGTGGGCCAGGCCGCACAATCGGTCACCGTTACGGCCGCCCCGCCCGAACTGGAAACGACCAATGCGACGCTGGGCGGCACAATGACCACCGCCGAGTACACCGATCTTCCGGTGATGCTTCAGGTGGCCGGAGCTTCCGGCCTTCAGCAGCGGGATATTACGCAGGTTTCCAACCTCATGCCCGGAGCGCAGGTTCCGCCCGGAGGCCGTTCCTCAATCGTGGGCGGAACGGCCCAGCGGCTGGGCGAGGTGTATATCGACGGTCTGGCCACGACCGTTATCAGCCAGCAGGGCGACAACCGGCCGGTCTTCAACGTAGTCCCGCTCGAAAGCATCGACCAGGTTCAGGTGGTCACCAGCGGCTTTTCGGCCGAGTACCAGGGCGCCGGGCTCGAGAACTACAGCCTGGCATCGGGCGGCAATCAATACCACGGCGCGCTGTTTGAATACGATCGCAATACCGTCTTCGACGCCTGGAGCTTTTCGGCAAAGCCGGGCAGCCCGAGCAACGTCACGAAGAAGATCGTCAACGGGGTGGTTACTACCGTGCCCGGACCGAAGACCCCCGAGCACCAGAATGAATACGGATTCAAGGTCGGCGGCCCCGTCCGCATTCCTCATCTTTTCAACGGTCACGACAAGCTGTTCTTCTTTGCCTCCTACGATGGCTTTCACTCCTATGAGGGCGCGAAT
>Ga0070737_10003995_pt1 | contig 15185 bp, 13 predicted proteins | sample Coa_R1_10_FD_66438 | JGI IMG/M metagenome (GOLD analysis project Ga0070737, IMG submission 66438) | Surface soil microbial communities from Centralia Pennsylvania, which are recovering from an underground coalmine fire - Coalmine... | ecosystem: Environmental > Terrestrial > Soil > Unclassified...
GGCCCGGCGGTGCTGGCCCAGGTGCCGTTGCGGGCGCCTGCCGTAGCGGGCCTGGTCCAGCAGCTTCCCGGCGCCGACCCGGGCCGCCTGCGCCGGGGCGGCGCGGCCGTCAGCCCGCACAGATCGCGCTCCGTGCTGTCGCGGTGGTCGGCGGCCCCGGCGGGCAGGACGAGCAGCACCCGATCCCTGGATGCGCCGCCGGGAACCGGCCCATGACCAGCCTGGCCGGAACCATGAGCGCTCATGACGAACCTGGACCCGCGATGGGCAACTCCGCCACCCGCGGTTCCAGGGACTGCGGCGGGACAAGGCGGCTTTCGGATGATCCCGCACGATCAGCGGCCGTCAGGGGATTCCGCCGGCGTGGCGGTGGAACAGGTGCTGCGACTGCGGTGCGGGGGCGGGTGCCAGCCGGGGCGGTACGATCCGGGTGGCCAGCAGGCCGGCCAACGCGAACCCAGCGGCGGCGAACATCGCCACCTCGGTCCGGTGGCCGGTCGTGCCGTGGACGGCGACGAGCACCGCGGCCAAGATCGCCACCCCGAGCGCCGACCCGCATTGCCGGGTGGCGGTCAGCAGCGCGCTGGCGGTGCCCTCGGACTGGGCGGCGACCGGCCCGTGCGTGCCGGCCAGGGTGGAGGAGACCTGGCTGAGGCGTGCGGCGACCCCGAGCACGAACTGTGCGGCCAGCAGCGCGGGCAGCGAACCGGCCCACACCGCCACGGCCGCCCCGGCCAGGGCCAGCAGCGCGATCGACAAGGCGATGGCCAGCGCGCGCCGTGGCCCGAGGGACGGGACGATCCGGCCGGCCGGCCCGGACAGCGCGAATGCCCCGGCCGCCTGCGGGACGAAGCACAAACCGGTCAGCACCGGGCTGAGCCCGCGGCCCTGCTGCAGGTACAGCGTCACCAGAAGGACCTGCCCGGCGTTGAAGGCGCCGACCGCGACCAAGGCCAGGTTGGCTCCGGCGATGCCGCGGTCCTTTAGCAGCGCCAGGTCCAGCAGCGGCGTGCGGGCCCGCCTTTCCCGGACGATGAACACGCCGAGCAGCAGGACCGCGGCCACGGCAAGCAACGCCGGCTGGGTGAATTGCAGCGTGTCGCCCGCCCGGACGACGGCCAGCACGAGCAGGGCGACCCCGGCGGTCACGCTGACAGCGCCGGGAACATCCAGCTCCCGCCTGCTGCCCCCGGGCGGATCCGGCGGCAGCAGGCGCACCGAGGCGACCAGCAGCGCCACGCCCACCGGGGCATTGACGAAGAAGACCAGTCGCCAGGTGACCTCGGCCAGCAGGCCCCCGAGCACCGCTCCCGACGCGAATCCCGCCGAGACGACCGCGCCGTAGACGCCCAGCGCGCGGCTGCGCTCCTGTTCGCCGGGCCAACTGGTCACCAGCAGGGCCAGGCCCGCGGGCGCCAGCATGGCCGCCCCGATCCCCTGCACGACCCGCGACGTGATCAGAAGGGCCGGCTCGACGGCCAGCCCTCCGGCGACGCTCGCGGCCACGAACACGACCAGCCCGATCCGGAACAGCCTGGCCCGGCCGAACGTGTCGGCGAGACGGCCGCCCAGCAGCAGGAACCCCCCGAACGCGACCGCATAGCCGCTCACCAGCCACTGGGCCGTCGTCGTGCTGATGTGCAGGCCGTTCTCGATCGACGGCAGCGCGACGTTCACAATGGTGAAATCCAGCACCACCATGAACTGCGCCATCGCTAGGACCAGCAGCAGCGCGAACCCCGCACCGGACATGCCCGCCGGGACCCGGCCCGGGCCCGCGTCCCTCACGTCCGCCGACGACTTCATCGCACTGATTCCTCCGTTCGGGCCCGGGCAGCACCGCGCTGGCTGGGCCCGCGAACACGGTCGCACGGCACAGCGAACGCCGATGTCACAGCCAGCGGTCACCATCCAGTCGGGCCGGCTCCGGTGCCCGGCACGCTGCTCATGGCCTGTCAGGCGGTGGTGGGATCGCTGATCTCGTCTTCGCGGCCGCCGGGATCCGGGCCGCCCAGCGTGTCGGACGTGCCCTCCGGGGCCGGACCGCTGATCTCGTCTTCGCGGCCGCCGGGATCGGAGCCGCCCAGCGTGTCCCAGTTTTCCCCGGTGGTCCCGGGGCCGTTCGCGTGACTTGCCATCCCGATCTCCCTAAGTAAGGTCTGCCCGCGGCACACCGTTGGTGCTATTCGAGGATTTCTCGCTTGGGGAGCACGGTCATCACCGCTGACGGCAACACGCGCCCCCTGCTAGCGGTAACCACGGAATCCGGTCGCCTCCGCTCGGGCAGGCGTGCCTCTCCTGGCCGTCTGCGGAGGGAGAACCTGGGCGCGAGCCGCATGCCCCGGCGACACCCCGGGGGCTGGTGAGGAGCCACATGCAGTGCGGGCCCCTGAGATGCTTTCCACGGCCGGCGCGACCGGGTGAGCTGATCGGCCGGTTCCAATCGCCGGGGCCGGCCGGTTCTTATATTCGTGCTTTTCGCGGCGGTTCCGTTGATACACGATTGCGGACGCGGAAGGCCGAGCGGGCGTGCTCGGCGGACAAGCCGCCCGGCACGCCGGCGGGAGGAGGCTGAGGCAGGCCAACCGGACTATCACCCGGCGCCAGCGACGCTGACCGCCCTAACGCGCACATAATATGGTCTTCCGGATGCTGGCCAGCGAGAACGCGCACAAAATGGCGAGCAGGACAGAGAAGGCCAGCACGGCCCGGAAGTCCCCGATGAACCCGGAGGCCACTCCGACGCCGACGACGGGGATGATCAGGCCGGCGTAGCAGGCGACGAAGAAGGTGGATATGGCCTGGCCGCGCCGCCCAGGCGGGGCCAGCCGGTTGGCCGTGGCCAGGCTGCCCAGGAAGACGGCACCGACGGCCACCCCGCCCACGATCGTCCCCGCCAGGAACAGGGCCATCCCGGCCTGGGAAAGCGCCGCGACGATCAAGGCCAGCGCGGCCAGGAACAGGGCCAGGCCAGCCATCACCACCCGGCGGCTGCTGAACCGCGCCAGCAGCAACTGAGTGCCGGCCCCCACCGCCAGCAGCAGGAACACGACGCCACCCTGGACGGCGTGACTGGTCTGGTGCAGCACGGTCCCGAGGAAGCTGGGCGCCAGCGCGCTGAACAGCCCGAGCAGGGAGAAGGCGGCGAACGCGGCCACGGTGGCGGCGGCGAACTCGCCCCGGCCCCGCTCCGGGATGCCGAGACCGGTGAAGCGCAGGCTGGGCCGCCGGCGTGGGCTGACCGTTTCGGGAATGAGGAACAGGCACAGGCCCGCGGCCGCCAGTACCGCCAGGTACACCTCGAACACCAGGACCGTGGGGCGGGGCGCGTACTGGGCGAACAGCCCGGCGATGAGCGGGCCAAGACCGAGGCCGGCCATGTTGGCGGCCGTGGCCGTCAGGGACGCCCGGCGGCGGGCTGAGGCCGGGATCAGCTCGGTGAGCATGGCCGTCGCCGTGCCGGTCATCAGGCCCGCGGAGAGCCCGGACAGGATCCGGGCAGCGAACAGCACGCCCACGTTCGGGGCCAGGATGAACACGATCGTGCTCACCGCGCTGGCGCCGAGGGCCACGATCAGCACCGGTTTACGCCCGGCCTGGTCGGATGCTCGCCCCGCCAGCAGCAAGGTGATCAGGACCGCGGCGGCGTAGACGGCGAACGTCACCGTCACGATGGCTGCGGAGAAATGCCACTGGGCCTGGTAGATGACGTACAGCGGGGTCGGCAGGGTGGTGCCGAGCATGGTGGCCGTGAGGACGGAGGCCAGCAGCCAGAACGCGAGCCGGCCGGTCAGGTGCCTGCGCTCGATGCCAGCTGAATGGTCGAGACAGTCGGCACACGGCTGGTCGGGGATGCGGCCGGGGGCTGGTGCGGTCGTGGCCTGGCTGGCAGGGCCCGTCTCCGGCGCGGATGAATACCTCATGGTCCGACGATGACCCGAGTGGGGTCCTTGGTCATCGGCGCTGGTGGCCATGCGCGCCCCCAGGTAGCGGCACCCACGGCTCCCAGCTAGCAGCAACGGCCAAGGGGTAGTGTCGGCAGTAGAGCGATGGTCAGCCGTTAGGCCGAGTCCCCGCCTGGCTGCTCTGGCAGAAGGGCGGGCGCCGATGCCGAGAGCCGGGCCGCGCGTCGGTGAGCGCGGGCGCGGGCGAGCGCGCAGATGACCGATGCCCGGCGGGCGGCCGTCTGGGGGCTGGTCGCGGCGCACGCCGCCGCACGGGACCGGCGGGTGTCGGTGGCCGACGTGTGCGCGGTCGCGGTGCCGTCGGTGCAGGTGAACGGGGCGTGGGTGATCGCTGGGAGCGGCCGGGGACCGGCCTTTGTCATGGGCGTGAGTGACCTGGCCGGCGAGCAGCTGGCCGAGCTCCAGCTCACGCTGGGCGAGGGGCCCTGTCACGACGTGCTGGCCGGCGGAGCGCCGGTCCTGGCCAGTGATCTGGACGATGACCACTTGGGGCGCCGGTGGCCCGCGTTCGCGGCGGAGGCATGCGGGCTGGGTGCGGCGGCCGTGTTCGCGTTCCCGCTGACGATCGGGGTGATCCAGGCCGGCGTGATGGGCCTGTACCGCGCCTCGCCCGGCCCGCTGGCCGGCCGGCAGCTTGGCGACTGCCTCCTCCTGGCGGACATCGCGACCGCGCTGCTGCTGGCCGGCGCGGATGGGACGGCCGACGGTGACGGCACGCGACTAGACGGGCAGGCGCCGGACCTGGCGGCACACCGGGCCGAGGTCGACCAGGCCACCGGGATGCTCACGGTCCAGCTCGGGGTCACCGCCGCGGAAGCCTTTGCCCGGCTCCAGGCTTACGCTTATGCCCAGGATCGCCGGCTCGCCGACGTGGCCGGCGATATCGTCGCCCGGCGCCTGCGGCTGCGCCCCGACCCGCCTCGCGGCGGCAAGCAGTGACAGCGGCTGCCGCCAGACCTGCTGCCAGCTCTTCCTGCCACCGGTGAGAGGGTGACCCAGATGGATTCCGGACTGCTGTCGGAAACCTTTGTCGACCTGGCCGACACGATGGTCGCCGACTTCGACGTGATCGACTTCCTGCACCTGCTCACCGACCGCAGCGTCGCGCTCCTGTCCGCCTCCGCGGCCGGGGTCGTCCTGGCTGACCCGCGCGGGCAGCTTCGGGTGGCGGCCGCCTCCAGCGAGGCCGCCGGGCTGATCGAGCTGTTCCAGATCCAGAATGACCAGGGACCGTGCCTGGACTGCTTCCGCAGCGGGCAACCGGTCACCGCCAGCGACCTGACCGGGCCGGCCCCGCGGTGGCCGCGGTTCGCGGCCGCCGCGGCCGAAGCCGGGTTCCGGACCGTCCAGGCGCTGCCGATGCGGCTGCGCACCCAGATCGTTGGCGCGCTGAACCTGTTCGGCAGCGGCCCGGGCCCGCTTGAGCCCGAGGACCTGCGCATCGGGCAGGCCCTTGCCGACGTCGCCACGATCGGGCTCCTCCAGGAGCGGAACGTGCGCCGCAGCGAGGCGCTCGCCGAGCAGCTCCAGGGCGCCCTGAACAGCCGGGTGGTCATAGAGCAGGCCAAGGGCAAGCTGGCCGAGCGTCTCGGCATCGGCATGGGCCAGTCCTTCGGGATGCTGCGCGACTACGCCCGCAACAGCAACCAGCGCCTCACCGATGTCGCCCGGAACTTCGTCGACAGCGCATCCGCCGATTTCCCCCCGCCGGCCCGGGGGCCGCACGCCTCCTAGCCATGCACCTGTCGGGTGCCACAACGGCGTGAGGGCCGGCACACGCCAGCGGCGGGCCGGCAAGCCGCCCGGCGGGAACGGCGATGACGGCCAGCAAGCGGCTCCACCCGGACCGCTCGGATACCACCGTGCCGGAGGCTGCCAGCTACGCCGGCAACAAAGAACTAGCAATTAATTACCAGTTTTATTCTGCTATCTTATGGGCGTGGCAAGCTGGAGTTTCCTGACCAACCACGCCCGCGTGCTGCTGTGCATCGCCCACGACCCGGGCGTGCGGCTGCGCGATATCGCGGTGAGCGTGGGTATCACCGAGCGCAGCGCCTACGGGATCGTGACCGATCTCGCCGGGGCCGGGTACATCGTCAAGCAGAAGAACGGCCGCCGCAACAGCTATCACCTCCAGACCCACCTCCCGTTGCCGGAACCCGCCAGCCGCGACCGTACCGTCGGCGAAGTCCTGGCCCTCCTGGCCGGCCAGGACCAGCCCGTCACCGCGCCGCCCACGCCCGGCGATGCCGAGGACTGAGGCCCGCCACGCGGAGCCGCTGGATCGTCCGCAGCGCTTCGGATCAGTGGGGGCCAGGCCGCGGCGCACGAGGCCACGATCCGCCCCGGGCTGCCCAGCCCTGGCAGGGCTATGAGCGGTGGGGGGTTCTGCGCGTCAGTCTGCCCAGCGGCGTCAACGCCCGGCGCAACCTCCCGCCCGCGGGCCGCCTCGTGCGCATGCGGGGATTCGTGACCTCGGACGGCATCGGCGGGACGGCGCCATCGGGAGATGGGTGAGGCCGGCCGGTGATGCCCAGCTCCGGAAGGGGTGCGGCTGAATCGGACATGGCGTTCTCCTCGGGCAGGCGGGGTCCGCCGCAGCGTCCTCGGTAACCGCCTGGATCGGCAGTCAGCCGGAACGCTGCGGCGGACGATGGGCATGGCGCACGGGCGCTAGCCCACGCCGAGCGACGCGGGCGTCGGCGGCCGGCGCCCGCGAGCCAGGGCTGCCGCTGTCGCGCCGTCCCGATGGCAGGCTCCGCGCCCTACCTCCGGTACTTAATGTCACGTTATACCCGTACCTCATAACTAGCAAGAATTTTCCGGAAACCGATAACCTGTAACGAGGCCGCCCGTGTTTCCCGAACGAGCCGCAAGAACCCGTCGGGAACCCGGCACCTGGCCGCCCGGTTAGCCTCACCGCCCCCGGCGGCTCAGGGCCGGGCGGGTGCCGGGGCAGACGCGATGCCCGGACCGGGGCGGGTGAGCCGGCCGACGGCGTTCAGGTGGCGCAGCGCCTGGGCGTAGGAGCCGAGCAGGGTGGCCTGGCAGTACGGCAGGCCGCGCTCGGCGCAGAAGGCGGCCACCAGCGGCTGGGAACGGCGCAGGTTCGGCCGGGGCATGGACGGGAACAGGTGGTGCTCGATCTGGTAGTTCAGGCCACCCAGCGCCAGGTCCGTGAGCCGTCCGCCGCGGACATTGCGGGAGGTGAGCACCTGGCGGCGCAGGAAATCGACCTTATCGGCCGCGTCCAGCACCGGCATGCCCTTGTGGTTGGGCGCGAACGAGCAGGCCAGGTAGAAGCCGAACACGCCCTGCTGCACGAGAATGAACACCACGGCCCTGACCGGCGAGAGCACCAGGAACACGGCGCTGAGATACCCGGCGAAATGCAGCCCGAGCAGCACGGGCTCCAGAACCCGGTGCCGGGCCGACCGGCGCGTCACCGCGCGGATGCTGGAGCCGTGCAGGCCGGCCGCCTCCAAGAACAGCATCGGGATCATCAGGTAAGCCTGGTATCGGAAGGCCAGCCGCTGCAGCCCGGAACTGGCCCGCGCCCGGGTTCCGGAGAAGGCCAGCACCCCGATCATGATGTCGGGGTCAGCGCCCTCGGTGTTCGGGTGCGCGTGGTGCCGGTTGTGCTTGCTGGTCCACCAGCCGTAGCTCAGCCCGATCGCCAGATTCCCGCAGACCACCCCGAGCACGTAGTTAGCCCGCCGGGATCGGAAGATCTGCTGGTGGCCCGCGTCGTGGCCGAGGAAACCAACCTGGGCGAAGACCACCGCCAGGAACACCGCGGAACCCAGCTGCCACCACGAGTCCCCGGCCAGCGCGAACGCCGCCCATCCGGCACCCAGCGCCACCGCGGTTATCGTGATCTTCGCGGCGTAATACCCCAGCCGCCGCTCCAGCAGTCCCGCCTGCCGGACCCGCCGGGACAACGCGGCGTATTCGCTGCCCCGCGCCCGCACGGCCGGGGCCGGCTGACCAGGCACACGGTTCACAGCGCCAGGCGAAGAAGAATTGTGCACCGTCGGGGACTCCTCACGGATGGGCGGATGGGCGCGACCGGGCTGATCGCTAGCCGTCAGGGTCCGGGACGGCGTCAGGGAACGGCATGGTCCGAGCAAGGCGCAGACGCCCGCCGATCCTGACAACGACTGCCCTAAACGTACCTCCTGACCGGCTCCTCCCGATCCGGGCGGGCCATGGCCGCGGCGAGTGGGCCGCCGACGGACGGCCGCCGGCGGGCCCGGGACCGGGCGGTTATGGCCGCGGCGAGCGGGCCGATGGACGGCCGGCGGCCCGGGGAAGGACGGCTCCGCCCGGATCTGGCAGCCAATTTCCCGCGGCAGATCACTACTTCCCCGTGGCAGATCACTACCAGCAATTCAGGAAAATTATTGCTAGTTTTTAGTTGCGGATATAGTCTGGGCGCGAGTCCGGGAGGAACGGCCGGAACGGCCAGCTCGCCGGCTTCCGGAAGGAAAGGCGCGCCATGACCCAGTCAGCCGCCCCCGCCATCAGCAGAACACGTACCTGGCCGCGTCCGCCGGCGCGCCCGACCGGCCGCCCCGTCGGCGGGGGCTCGCCGCAGGGGCGGGCGGACCGCACGATCACCTCAGGGCGAAGCGCAGTGACCCGCCAGCCAGACGGCGCGACCTACGTCCGCTGCGGCGGATGCGCGGCGTCCAGCGTGTTCATCCAGAGTGAGCGGCGCTACGGGCATATGGTCCGCGATTTCCTCGACCAGCATGACCACTGCGGCGGCGCGGTGGAGATCTCGGCGGCACAGCGGTCTGTGGGCCAGTCCGCCGATCGCCCCCTGGTGGCCTCCGGTCTCGCGGGCAGCCTGAGGTGAGGAAAGGCCAGAGGACGCACGTCAAGTGACAGACCGGTCAGGCGCCTGGCATCGAGCCCCCTCCGACCACCTGCCGGGCGGGAAGGGCCTCTGGCTCGTCAACCAGGTCTGTGATCTTGTTCAGGTCAGGACCACCCAGACGGGCACGATTGCCCGCTTGCACCTGCACCTGCACCTGCACCAACCTTTAACCTGACACGCGCCGCGGCCGGGCGGCGTGCGGAGTGCGCCGGCGTCTCCCCGCGGCCACGGCTTGTCACAGGACGGCGCCGCGCGGCGCCACCTCCAAGGTGGCGACACTCCGGCCGTAGAGCACTATCAGCCGGTCGCCGTGCGTGCAGCGCAGGCTGCCGTCACCGTCCGCCAGGACCGAGATGACGTGCTCCACGACATCGTCTGCTGCACGTCCAGGCTCGTCATAGGCGACGTCCAGGCGCTCGCCGCTGATGAGGCGGACACGCATCACGATCTCTGCCATGATCACGCACCCTAGACCCTCGTGGGCCGGCGGCCAAGGCTGCGGCTGGCTCGGGCCGGAGCTCACCGGCGCGACCCAGCCCCGCGCGCCCGGCAGAGGCGACGGATGCTCCGGTGGCGGGACCACCGTCGGCATGCAGGGCGCCGTGCGGCTCTGCGTGGCGGCCGACGCCATCCCGGGCTCCGCCGAAGCCGGTGCCGGACGATTCGTGAGCGTGGGGCGCCTGCCCGGGGGCCGCCGTCCAGCACATGCTCAGCTTTGTGGAGAACGTGCACGGCACGGCCGGGGTGTGATTAGATCGAACGGTCGTAGTTTTCTGTGTACGTGGCTGGCGCCGCGCTCGCGGATTTACTTGCGGGCGGGCGCCGATGCCGGTGACGGTGTGGCCCTGCCCGCAGCGGCATCTCCGCACGGTGCGGGGAGATATTCATCTCCGAAGGAGAAAGCCCATGGCACAGGGAACTGTGAAGTGGTTCAACGCCGACAAGGGATTCGGGTTCATCAGCAACGATGACAGCGGCGAGGATGTGTTCGTTCACTTCTCCGCGATCGAATCCAGTGGCTACCGCAGCCTGAATGAAAACCAGCGGGTCGAGTTCGAGGTCACCCAGGGCCCGAAGGGTCCCCAGGCCGAGCGAGTCCGGCCCGTCTGAGCTAGATCGTCGAGGGACAAGGCCTCCGGTCCAGCCGGGAGCCGGAAAACCGGGTGTTCCCCGGGCCGCTGCACGGCCCGGGACATCATCCCTCCACCGTGCTGCCGACCGTACCTGGCAGCGTCCTGCACGTGAATGGCCCGATAACACAGGCGCAACTGTCGCACAGCGCGCCGGTCGCACGCTGCTCGTTGGCGAGCTGGTTTCCACGGACGTGGCGGCCCCTTCCTGCGGCCACCCGAATCCCGGAGAAATCTTTGACTGCTCTGCCCGCCGACCTCCCGATATCCGGACCCCGCAGCCGCCAGGGCGGCAATTCCGAGGCTGCTGTCACCTTCGCCGCCACTGGCGTGCCGGTTCAGCTGGTGGCATCGCTCGCTCAGTCGGGCATCGTCGCGCCTTTCCCGATCCAGGCCGCTACGCTGCCGGACGCCCTCGCCGGCCGTGACATCCTCGGGCAGGCACAGACCGGGTCCGGCAAGACACTCGGCTTTTCCATCCCGCTCGTGGCCCGGCTGGCCGGCGGCTTCACCAGCGCCTGCCGTCCCCGCGGCCTCGTGCTCGTGCCGACCCGCGAACTCGCCAGCCAGGTCCAGGCCGTCCTGGCGCCGCTGGGTAGCGCGGCCGGGCTGACCGTCACCACGGTCTATGGCGGCGTCCCGCAACGTCCTCAGGTGACGGCACTGCGCGACCGTGCCGATATCGTCATCGCCTGCCCGGGCCGTCTGGCCGACCTGATCGGGCAGGGGCACTGTCACCTCGGCGACGTGGAGATCACCGTCCTGGACGAGGCGGACCACATGGCCGATCTCGGGTTCCTGCCCGTCGTCCGCCAGTTGGTGGAGGCCACCCCGCCCGAGGGCCAGCGGATGCTGTTCTCGGCCACGCTCGACCACGCCGTGGACGTCCTCGTCCGGCGCTTCATGAACCACCCGGTCCGGCACACCGCCGACCCCACCGAGCCGCCGCCCGCGATGATCCACCATCTGCTGACCGTCGCGCCCGCGGACCGGACCGCCGTGGTCGCCGCGATCACCGGCGGGCGCGGCCGGTCGCTGGTGTTCACCAGGACCAAGCACGGCGCGCACCAGCTCGCACGCCAGCTGGTACGCGCCGGAATACCCGCCGGCGAACTGCACGGCAACCTGACGCAGAGCGCCCGCCAGCGGAACCTGGCGGCGTTCGCCGACGGGACGGCCCGGGTCATGGTGGCCACGGACATCGCTGCCCGCGGTATCCACGTCGACGGCATCGACCTGGTGGTCCATGCCGACTCACCGGCCGAGCACAAGGCCTACCTGCACCGGGCCGGGCGGACCGCCCGCGCCGGTGCCGCCGGCACGGTCATCACCTTGCAGACCCCGGCCCAGGCCGGTCAGGTGCGGGCGATGATGCGGAAGGCCCGGGTTGTCCCGCTGGCCGCCACCGTCACCCCGCGGTCCGCGCTGCTGCGCTCGATCTCCGGTGCCCCCGCCGCGCGGTCGAGGCCATCCGCGCCGTCCGCCACGTGCCCGGCGGCCCCCCGCGCCGTCCAGGCCACCGGCGCCGTCCAGGCCACCGGCGCCGGCGCCGCGGCGCTCTCGTCCGGCTTCCGCGGCCGCCGGCGGTGACGCGGCGGCACAGATTTACCCGGCGGCCCGCACGGGGCCTGCCGGGAGAACGAGCAGGAAACAACCGGCTCCAACCATTGGCAGGCGACAATGCCTAACGGCTCGGCAAACCGTCGTTTCGTGAAGGGAAGCCCCTTCAACGCCCCGGCCGGCCCCGTGCCGTCTGCCGAGCAGTACGCGCCGGGGGATCAGGTGACACACGACAGGTACGGCCTCGGCCGGGTCGTCACCGTGGAGGACAACATCGCCCTGGTCGTCGACTTCGGGTCGCAGCTTATGCGCATCAAGATCCCGTGCGCCAAAATGACCAAACTGTAGCGCGGCACCGCCGCCGCACCTTCTACCCCGCGGTAGGGGAACCTCCTCCTACTCCGCGGTACGGGAACCACCTCGCGGCCCCGCCTCGATCAGGAAGCCGGCGAAGAAGCCGGCCAGCTCGTCGGTCGCGTCCAGCGGCAGCACGCATGAGACGTACTGGTCCGGCCGGACCACGACCGCGCAGCCGGCTGTGCGGTCGATGCCTCGCAGATCGAAGACGTCACCACCGCCCGGGTCGGGGCAGAACGCCTTCTCGTAGTCGATCAGGCCGAACCTGCCCTTCGCGGGCAGCAGCACCGCTGGCATCGAGTTGACGGCCAGGTCGCGATGTCCCTGCTGAAAGACGCCGCGGACGTCAATTACCGAGTCGGGGGCGGCACCTTCGGGCGTGAACCGCGCGATCGGCGAGGTGGCCGACGCGAGGAACTCGCACAGTTGCCGGGCCCGGGAGCCCCGGCTGGCCGGGTCGGTGCGGTCGGCGAAGACGTACAGGCGCCAGGCGCCGTCGGCCCGGGCGACGTGGCCCAGGTGCATGGGCCTGGCGTCGGCCAGCCGGACGACGCGGGCCGAGTGGAAGCGCATCCCGACCGGGAAACCCTTGGCCAGGTGCTGGTAGGCCGCGTCCGCGGTGATCATCGATGGGGCGTACCGGGTCGCGACGCCCGCGGTGAAGCGGCCCTGCCGGATGAAGTGACGCTGGAACTCCTCGGGCACGACCCCCTGGCCCTCGATGTCTGACGTCTCTTTCGGCGGGGCGCTGAACATCCTGGCGAATTCGCGGTCGAAGTCGATGAGCTCCTGTGCGACCTTCTGGCGTTCGCTGGAATAGGTGTGCAGCAGTTCCGGCCGGGCGGTCCCCCGGAGAACGGCCGCCAGCTTCCACCCGAGGTTCCAGGTGTCGCTCATGGACACGTTCATGCCCTGACCGGCTTTGGCGCTGTGGGTGTGACAGGCGTCGCCGGCGATGAAGACCCGGGGCAGGCGTGTGGCCGTCTCGGTCTCCGGCACGTCATCGAACTTGTCGCACAGCCGCTGGCCGATCTCATACACCGACCACCATCCGACGTCTTTCACCTCAAGGGTGTACGGGTACAGGATCCGGTTGGCCACCGCGACCAGCTTTTCAGGGGTGACGCTCCGATCGTGCAGCATCTCCCGGTCGCGCACCTGGTCCAGCTCGATGTAGAACCGGGCCAGGTACCCGCCCTCACGCGGGATGATCAGCAGGTTGCCCTGGTTCGCCGACTGGATGACGCACTTGAGGCGGATGTCGGGGAAGTCGGTGACCGCGAGGACGTCCATGACGCCCCAGGATTGGTTCATCGGGTCGCCGGCCAGCCGGCGGCCGATCGCGGTCCGGACGCTGCTGCGGGCGCCGTCACAGCCGACGACGTACTTCGCCCGGATGGCCGAGGTCTGCGCCGTGCCCTGGGAGGTCCCGACGTGCTGAAGGGTAACCGTCACCGGGTATTCCGCCTGGCCGCTGGTGTCGATCCGGACGTCGGCCGCCTGCAGGCCGTAAAACGGCCGCAGCCTGCTGGCTGACCGCTCCATGTGGTCCCGGAGATAGGCCAGCATCCGCGCCTGGTTGACCACGACGTGCGGGAACTCCGACAGGTCGTCTTCGGCGTCCTGCACGCGACGGGCCCGCATGATCCTCGACCGGTCTCGCGGGTCCGGGCGCCAGAAGGAGACCTCGTTGATCCAGTAGGCCTCGGCGGCCAGCCGGCCGGCCAGGCCGAACGCCTCAAAGATCTCCACGGTGCGGCAGGCGACCCCGTCGGCCTGGCCCACCTCGAGCGGCCCGTCCCTGCGGTCGACGACCACCGTCCGGATGCCGGGGAAGCCGGCCAGCTGCGCGGCCAGGACGAGCCCGGCCGGGCCGCACCCGACGATCAGGACGTCGGCCTCCCCGGGCAGACCTTCCGGCCGCTCGGCCACGGCAGGATCGGGGTCCTCGATGAGCGGGTCGCCGGTCTTGTAGCCGTTCAGGTAGAACTGCATCGTTCGTCCTCTTCAGTGCGGCGCACGCCGGTCCCGTCCCCGACCGCCCGGGGTGACGTGAGACCTCCTCTGACGGCGCCATACCGAAGCTTTACAAGAATCCGGGGCCGAAGCACGTGGGCGGTTTCCCGGGCCGGGCGGCGGAGCGCCACCACGCCCCGGACGGCGATCCGGCCGGCCCCGGGCGCCCAGGGGTTGACGTCCGGTGCATCCGGCCCATGCCCGGCGCCCGCTCGCGCCCTGCCGGAAGGGGCGAACTGGCCGTGTCAGGGGCTGTCCGGTGCGGCGGGGCCGTGTGCCCGGCTGGCGGACCGATCAGCCAGGGGCACCCCCGCCGAGCGTGCCGGGTCAGATCCCGGTGTAGGACACGACCTGGTCGCCCTCGGGGACGAACAGCCGGGGCCCGGAGGCGGACAGGCTGGGAAAGTCCGTGCCGACCGGTGCGGTGTGGCCGGAGAACACCTGCTTCCCGTCGGACAGGCGGTAGCCGGACAGCGTGCCCTTGCGGCCGACGTCCCAGACCACGCCGCCGGCGATGATCGGCGGTCCGGGGTTGCCGCCGGGCACCGACCAGTTGGGGCTCAACCTGGGCGCACCACCGTGCTGGCCGGGGATCACGGTCACCGCGTGCAGGCTGCTGTAGCAGGAGAACACGACGGTGCCGCCGTCCACCGCGTCACCGCCGAAGCCGCCCTCGCACAGGTTCGCGGAGGTCAGTTCCCCGCCGGTCCCGCCCAGCCGGGCGCCATTGATCAGATAGCCGACCCCCTGCTTGCCCACCTGGAAGATCAGGCCGCCGGGGAGCAGGGCCGGCTCGGTGGACCCGAGATCCTGGTCGCCGGCGGACAGCGCCTCGAAGTTGGCCGGCGTGAACAGGCTCTCGACCCTCAGGGCGGGGCTGAGGCGCAGCACGCTGTCGGAGTCGTCGACCTGGTCGTAGGGCATGCCGTTGCCGGTGGCCACGTACAGGCTGTTGCCGCGGGCCGATTCGCCGGCCGGTGCCCAGATCCCCGCCTGGCGCTGGTTGGCCGTGGTGAAGGTGACCAGCGGCCCCGAACCCGATACCGGCGCGCCCACGACTCGCCCCTTGTAGTCGGAACAGTCGCCGTCCAGCCCGCCGAAGGGGACGTAGACCCGGGAACCGAGCAGGGTGAGGGCCCCTCGCTGCTGCTGGGCCCGGGGATCGCTGCCGCTGACGTCGACCGGGCGCTGCCAGATGGTGTGGCCCGAGGCCAGGTCGAGCTCCCAGAGGGTGTGCCGGTAGGCCGGGTGCCCGGTGAACGTGACCAGCCACAG
>Ga0070737_10003996_pt1 | contig 15184 bp, 16 predicted proteins | sample Coa_R1_10_FD_66438 | JGI IMG/M metagenome (GOLD analysis project Ga0070737, IMG submission 66438) | Surface soil microbial communities from Centralia Pennsylvania, which are recovering from an underground coalmine fire - Coalmine... | ecosystem: Environmental > Terrestrial > Soil > Unclassified...
ATGGCGTCGAGCTGCTCGGGGCGGAGCCGGTCTACGAACAGGCGCCGCACGGCGTCGACGTGCCCCGGCGCGGCGGCAGCCAGCTTGCGGCGTCCCTCGGCGCTCACGACGGCGAACGCTCCCCGCCGGTCGGAGGGGCACTGCTCCTTGCTCACCAACCCGCGGCTCTCCATGCGGGTCAGGTGGTGCGACAGGCGGCTCTGCTCCCAGCCGAGCTGGTGGGCCAGCTCCGAGACGCGGGCCCGCCCGTCAGGACGGTCGGTCAGGGCCACGAGGACCTGGTAGTCGGGGTAGGAGAGATCCGAGTCGACAGCGAGCTGGCGTGCCAGCGCAGCGCTCAGGCGCAGCTGCATGAACTGGAGCGCCCGCCACGCCCGCTCCTCTCGGCCGTCGAGCCAGCGCACCTCCTCCATGTTCCCCAGGATACCCGGGAATAGTTGATCCATCATCCATGTTGGATGACATGTCAGCGATATTTTGGAGGACTGCCATGACAACCACCGCCGCACCCGCCACCCTCACCGGCACCTACCGGATCGACCCGGCGCACAGCCGCATCGGTTTCGTCGCCCGCCACGCCATGGTCACCAAGGTGCGCGGCTCGTTCAACGATTTCTCCGGCACCGGCACCTGGGACGTGGAGGACCCCACCCGTTCGAGCCTGCAGCTAACGATCGAAGCCTCGAGCATCGACACCCGCAACGCCGACCGCGACGCCCACCTGCGCTCGAACGACTTCCTCGATCTCGAGCACTACCCGCAGATCACCTTCGCCTCGACAGCCGTCGCCCAGGTCGAGCCCGACACCTACCGGGTGACCGGCGACCTGACCATCAAAGGCGTCACCAGGCCGGTCACCTTCGACCTGGTCTACACCGGCTCCGCAGTCGACCCCTACGGCAACCAGCGGGTTGGCTTCGAAGGCACCACCACGATCAACCGCAAGGACTGGGGCGTCAACTGGAACGCCGCCCTCGAAGCCGGCGGCGTGCTGGTGAGCGAGAAGGTGACCCTCGAGTTCGAGGTCTCGGCGATCAAGGTCGAAGACCCCGCCGTCTGAGCGGCCTTCTTCCCCGTCACGGCAGGTTCTGGGACTCCTTCGGCCCAGTTGTTTGGACGCCAGGGGGTGCGCCGGGGCACAATTTCTTCCGTGCCCCGGCGTTTTGGCGTGACGTCCGCCCCCTCTGATCCCGGAGCGACCCGGGCGCTCGGCGAGGGCGGCGAGGAGGCCACGACCTCCGTTCTGGGGCAGGACTCCGGCCGGGTGGTCGTGCGCCTGGCCAAGCACGTGGAGATCGCCCTCGGCGGCGTCGAGCTCTCCCTCGCCCAGTACAGGGTTCTCGTCCTCCTCGAGAGGGGATCGGCCGCCGCGTCGGCCCTGGCCTCGAAGCTCGTGGTGAGCCCCCCGAGCGTGACAGCGATCATCGACGGCCTGGTGGCGCGGGGGCTGGTGGAGCGTCGACCGGTCGCCGCTGACCGTCGCCGCGTCGATCACGTGCTGACCACGGAGGGACGCAGGGTGTTGCGGGCCGCCGACGCCGCGGTCGGCGCGCGTCTGGCCGACATAGCGCGCCACCTACTCCCTGAGAGGAGGTCTGTAGCCGCCGAAGGCCTGCAGAGCTGGCTGGAAGCGATGGACGCGTACATCGAGGAGAGGGTTGCCGACACCAAGCGAGCGTCAGGGTAGGGGGTCCCGACCGATCATTTGACGCTCGAACTAAATTGCGTCTATACTCGCCGCGAGGTCCGATGACGACCGTGGCGATGACGACCATGGCATTGGCAGTGGGGGGTTGCTGTGAAGCTGGATCTAGGCCCCGAGCTCGACGCCTTTCGACTGAGGCTGCGCAAGTGGATCGAGGCCAACCGCGCCGAAGGCCTGGAGGATGTCGATGAGAGGGCGCTCTACCTCAGCGGTGACCGCCTTTCCGGACGGATCGCAGAGTCGTACAGGCACTGGACCGAGCGGCTCCTAGAGGCGCGGCTCGTCTGCCCGCAGTGGCCGGAGAAGTTCGGCGGGCAAGGCCTGTCGGGTGTGCAGGTCGCGGTTTTGAACGAGGAGTTCCACCGGGCGGGAGTACCGCGTGTCACCCGGGGGATGGGCGAGTCCCTCGTCGGACCTTCGATCATCGTCCACGGCACCGAGGAGCAGAAGGCCCACTTCCTGCCGCGGATCATCTCCGGCGAGGACCGCTACTGCCAGGGGTTCTCCGAGCCCAACCACGGTTCTGACCTGGCAGCCGTGGAGACGAAGGGAGTCGTCGACGGGGACGAGGTGGTCATCTCCGGCCAGAAGGTGTGGACCTCGGGGGCGCACCTCGCCAATTGGATCTTCATTCTCTGCCGAACTGACCCCGAGGCGCCGAAGCACCGGGGACTGTCCTTCGTGCTAGCTCCGCTGCACGACAACGGTATCGAGGTCCGGCCGCTGCGACAGGCCACCGGTGCTTCCGGTTTCAGCCAGGAGTTCATCGACGGCTGCCGGGCCCCCCTCTTCAACGTGATCGGGGGGCTCAACAACGGGTGGCGGGTCGCCATGACGACCCTCGGCAACGAGCGGGGAGGATCGGCGACCACCCAGCACCTGCGCTACGAGCGCGAGTTCTGGGCGCTCGTCGACGAGGCGACCAAACGGGGCCGGGTCGGTGAAGCCCTGGTTCGCCAGGACCTGGCCTGGGCGTACACGCACGTGCAGTTGATGCGGTTCCAGGGTTTGCGCCTGCTCGCCACCCTCGCCGCCAAGCGTGAGCCCGGCCCGGAGGCCAGCGTCAACAAGCTGTTCTGGTCGGAGTACCACAAGCGTTTCGGCGAGGTCGCTGTCGGTCTGCTCGGCCCCGACGCGATGCTGGCCGGCGAGGGGGACGCCCCGAGCGGCGAGCCCGACGGGGAGGGAGAACCCGGCTCCTACCACCTCGCTCGTTGGCAAGCAACTTTCGTGTCCAGCCGCGCCGGCACCATCTTCTCGGGCACCAGCCAGATCCAGCGGAACATAATCGGGGAGCGGGCCCTGGGGCTCCCCAAGGAACCTCCCTCCCCGGTCGAAGAGCAGCGCAGCCAAGGAGGGTGACATGACCGAGTTCTGCGAGGGCCGGGTGGTCGTGGTGACCGGCGCCGGCCGGGGAATCGGCCGCGGGGAGGCCATGGAATTCGCCCGCCACGGCGCCAAGGTGGTCGTCAACGACGTGGGCTCCAACGTCGACGGGACGGACCCGAAAGGCTCTGTTGCCGAAGAAGTCGCCGCGGAGATCCGCCAGATGGGAGGCGAAGCGGTCGCGAGCGCCGACGACGTTTCCGACTGGGAAGGCTCTCGGCGTGTCGTCGACACCGCCATCGACGCCTTCGGCCGCCTCGACGTCGTCGTCAACAACGCGGGCATCCTCCGCGACCGCATGATCTTCAACATGTCCGAGGAGGAGTGGGACGCCGTCATCAAGGTCCACCTGAAAGGGACCTTCTGCATGACGCGCTGGGCGTCGGCGTACTGGCGCGAGAGAGCCAAGGCGGGGGAGGATCCCGACGCGCGGATCATCAACACCAGTTCGGGCTCGGGCCTCTACGGAAATCCCGGTCAGGGCAACTACGGCGCGGCGAAAGCTGGGATCGCGGCTTTGACGATCATCACCGCGCGCGAGCTCGAACGCTACGGGGTGACCGTGAACGCCATCGCCCCCGGCGCCCGGACGCGGATGACCGAGGGGCTCCGACCCGGGGGGGCCGGCGCCCCTCCCGCCGGCGAGTTCGACGCGCGCAGCCCGGACAACATCGCCCCGCTGGTCGTCTGGCTGGGCAGTGTCAGGTCGCGGGCCGTCACCGGGATGGTCTTCAACGTCCACGGCGGGGTCATCGGCGTGGCTGAAGGGTGGCGCCGGGGGCCGTCGAAGGACAAGGGCGCCCGCTGGGAGGCCGAGGAGCTCAGCGAGGTCGTCCCCGGACTCGTCGCCGAGGCGTACCGGCCGCCCCGCCTGAAAGAAGCCCGGGCATAGCTTTCCGCCACCCGGCTCCTACCCCAGCGACCCTGCCGGCGCCGGGCTCCTACCGGCTTGCCCGGCGGGTTCGAACAGCGGGAGGTTCCTCCCGTCGCTGAGCGGCTCCCAGGTCACAGTGACCTGCATGCCCACCGTCACCTCCTCGGGCGGGCAGCCGACCACATTGGACATCACCCTGACTCCTTCGGCCAGCTCGATCAAGGCCACGGCGTAGGGCCCCTCGCTAAAGGCCGGAAACGCTGCCGCCGGCAGGTGCTGAACGCTCACCGCGTGGACCTCTCCGCTGCCGCGCGAAGGTCTCCATTCCATCTGGGTGCCCAGGCAGGCGGGACAGATCTCCCTCGGGTAGAAGATCGGCGTCTCGCAGGACGAGCACCACTGCAGCAGGTACTCCCTGCGGCGGGTGGCCTCCCAGAAAGGCCGGCTCAACTCGCTCACCGGGGGCTCGGGCCTTCTGGGCGCCACCGCCTCGGCGGTGCTCAAAGCGTCTCCTCCGTGCCCAGCACCACCGTGGACATGCACGAGAGGACCCCGCCCGAGCCGTGGGCGACGGCCACCGAAGGGCCGGGGATCTGGCGGGGGCCGCACTCCCCGCGCAGCTGGCGCACCGCCTCGACGATGAGGAAGATCCCGTACATGCCCGGATGGGTGTAGGACAAGCCGCCACCGTTGGTGTTGGTGGGCAGGGAGCCACCGGGTGCGGTCCGTCCATCCTCGACGAAGCGGCCCCCCTCGCCCTTGGGGCAGAAGCCGAGGTCCTCGAAGTGCAAGAGCTGGGTGATGGTGAACGAGTCGTAGCCCATCAGCAGGCTTACATCGTCCACTTTGATCCCGGCCATCGCAAAGGCGCGCGGTCCGGACACGGCTCCGGCCGTGGTGGTCAGGTCGGGCATCTGGCTGATCATCTGATGGTCGTGGCAGGTCGCGGCGCCGAGCACGTAGACCGGGGGCTTGGCCAGGTCCCGGGCGCGTTGGGCTGTGGTCATCACGAAAGCCCCTGCCCCGTCGGTGACCAAGCAGCAGTCGAGCAGGTGCAACGGCGAAGCCTGCATTGGCGACTCGAGCACGTCGTCGACGGTGATCGGGTGGCGATAGCGCGCTTTGGGGTTCAAGGCGGCCCAGCGGCGAGTGCTTACCGCGATGTGGGCGAGCTGCTCGGAAGTGGTCCCGTAGACAGCCATGTGGCGGCTGGCTGCCAGCGCGTACGCCCCCATGGGGGTGCGAAGGCCGTAGGGGATCTCCCACTCAGCGGCAGGGTTCGGCCCTGGCGGCTGCCAGCGGCGGGTCTGCCCTCCGGCTCGCCTCCGGTCGCTCCTCGGCGTCGCCGCGTACACGCTCACCACCACCTCGGCCATCCCGGCCGCTATCGCCGAGGCAGCGTGCTCCACGAAGACCTCGAAGCTCGAGCCTCCGGTCATCGTCGAGTCGGTGTAGGTGGGTCTGATGCCCAGGTACTCGGCGAGGGCCACCGAGCCCATGCCGCCCGCCCCGGCGTAGCAGACCCCGTCGACGTCGGAGAGGCCGAGCCCCGCATCCTCCAGGGCCCGCTTGATCATCGCCGCTTCGAGCGCCCGTCCGTGCAGCTCCAGCTCGCCCGTGGGGGAGGCGTCGTCGACCGCCCCGACGATCGCGACCTGGCCCCGCCAGCCGCGGCGTTCCGATGCGCTAGCCATCGCTGAGCTCCTCGGGCGATGCGAGGCGGCGCGGACCCAGCTTCAAGGCGACCTCCAATTTTCTCCCCGGCCCACCAAAGCCTTCGGGGCCGTTGCCTGGCCGATCATACGGTTCCTGTCCCTTTTCTCATCGTGCCCAGACCACGAGGGCGTCGAGCGCCTCACAAGAGGATGGGCCGGCCCACAAGGGGTTGACCTCGAGGGTGTCGAGCGCGTCGCCGAGCCCCTCCCCGAGGCGCGCGATGCCGGTCAGGGAGTCGATCAGAGCCTCCATGTCAACCCCGGGTCGACCCCGGCCGCCTTCGAGCAGCTGGTAGCCCCGCAGCGACCGCAGGGCGTCTTCGATCTCGACCCGCCCCGAGGGCAGAGGCAGGAGGGAAGTTTCGCCGAGCACCTCCACCCAGACGCCGCCGAGGCCGACCACGAGGATCGGGCCCCAGGCCGGGTCGCACCTCACGCTTGCGAGCAGCTCCACGCCTCCCCGTCTCATCGGGGCAACCTGGAGGCCTTCATCGCCGACATGGTGCGTTTCGGCGATGGCCAGCAGACGCTCGGCTGCCTCCTCTATCTCCTCCTCCGTTCGCAGGTCCAGCTCCACGCCGCCCAGGTCGGACTTGTGCAAGAGCGTGTCGGCGGCGACCTTGAGGGCCACCGGACCCCCGAAAGTTCTCGCCGCGGACAGCGCCTCCCCCACGTTGTGGACGATCACGGTCGGGACGACCGGGACCCCGTGGGCGGCGAGCAGCGCCCTCGCCCGTGCCTCCCCGAAGGTCCCCGTCGCGCCCGGTGGAGGCTCCAGCCTTGGGGCCGGCGCGGGACGCGGACGCGACAGCAGCGCCTCTCGCCTCTCTTGCCAGCGGACCGCCGAGCCGAGCGCGCTCATGCCATGCTCGATCCCGTCGAGAACGAAGAAGCCGAAGCGATCGAGGACCTCGTCGGCGAAACCGCCCCCTGCCGGGCCGCTCGACTGGAGCAGGACGGGCAGTGGGGACCTGGCCACAAGCTCGGCCAGCGCCGCGTAGCGGGCCATCAGGGGAGCGGGGTCGGGCGGGGCTGCCTGGGGGATCGTGGTCTGGTAGAGGACCTCGTCGAAGTGGCCTGCCGGGCTGGCGACGACGGCCTCCAGCGATCGTGCCGAGATGTTGGCGTCGACCACCACGTAGCCGGTGACGTCGAGCGGGTTGTGAGGGTTGGAGTAGGGCGGCAGGAGCTCTTCGAGCGCTGCGAGCGTAGCCGGCGGGTATTCCGGCAGCTCCAAGCCCTCGTCGCTGGCCCGGTCGGCCAGGATGTCGCAGGCACCTCCCGAGACGGCCACCACCGCGAGGCGCCGGCCCAGCCGTCGGGGTTGGTAGCCGAGCAAGCCGGCCGTGGTGAGCAGGTCCTCGAGGGAGGTGACGCGGACCACGTCGAGGGAGTCCAAAACGGCCTGAACCACCGCTGCGTCCCCCGCCACCGCTCCGGTGTGGGCCAGCGCCGCTCGGGAGCCGGCGGCGCTTCTGCCGGCCTTGAGCGCCACGATGGCCTTGCCAGCCTCGAGAGCGGCGGTGGCCACCTCTTTGAAGTGCTCGGGTTGACGGATCGACTCCAAGAAGACAGCAATCGCCCGGGTCTCTTCCTGGGCCGCCAGATAGCCGATGACGTCGGTCGCTCCGACCATCGCCTCGTTGCCCGTCGAAACCACCATGGTTGTGCCCACCCCCCTCGCCTGGGCCATGCCCAGCACCACGCTGGCGAGGCCCCCGCTTTGGAGCACGATGCCCACCGGTCCCCTGCGCAGCGGAGGTGCTATCGGAAGGCCATAGGGCGTCCTGCCTCGAGCGGCGTTGACGAAGCCGTTGCCGTTGGGCCCGAGGAACAGCATCCCTTCCGCCTCGGCCAGCTCGACGAGCTTTGCCTCGAGGGCTGCCCCTTCTGGGCCGGTCTCCCCGAAGCCAGCGGTCAGTATGACGGCGTTGCGTATCCCGATGGAGGCCGCCTCTTCCATGACTGGCAGCACCTGGTCGGTCGGCACCATGACATAGGCGATGTCGACGGATTCGCCGATGGCCGATAGCGACGGGAAGGCGGGCTCGCCGTGGACCTTCTGGTGGCGGGGGTGGACGAGGTAGCAGGGCCCTTCGCTGTAGGTCCGCCAGTTGTGGAAGGCGCTCCAAGACCAGCGCGACCGGTCGGTCGCGCCGACCAGCGCCAGTGAGGAGGGATTGAAGAACGAGTCCAGGCGAGCGAAGTCCATCCCGCCCCGCGCGCTGGCCTTGGCTGACCCGCTCGTCCTGGAGCCGGCTTTGCCGCCGGCCGGCTGGCGCCCTTCCATCCCGACTAGCGGTCCTCGGCCAGGAACTCGACGATCGCGGCGGCGAAGGCGGGGTCGCCGACGGCGCTCAGGTGATCACCGGAGACCACGGTGAAGCGTCCCGCCGGTAGCTGGGCGGCCAGCGGGCGGGGATCGACGTCGGCGTCACCGGCGATCACCAGGGCCGGCCCTTGGACCATGGAGATGTCGCCAGCCGAGCCTGCGAAGCGGTGGGAACGCTGAATCGCAGCAAGCGCCAGCCGGTCCGCCCCCTGGCGGTCGGCGAATCGCCGGAAACCACGCGCTGTCGGGTCGTCGATGGTGGAGGGATCGTCTGCTTCGAGCGCCGCGGCGATCCGCTTCGAGCGCTGCTCCCACTCCTCGGAGGCCTGGCCGCCGACGCGGCGGGCCATGTTCTCGCCGATGCCGCCCAGCACGAGCAGCCGTACCCGTCGGTCGGACATGGCGAAGCGAAGCGCGGTGCCCGCCCCCATCGAATAGCCGACCACGCTCGCGGTGCCCAGCGCGAGGTGGTCGAAAAGCTCGGCGACATCCCGGACCATAGCCCCGTCGGCGTAGAAGGCGGGGTCGTGTGGCTTCTCCGACTCGCCGTGGCCGCGGGCGTCGAGGCCTATGACCCGGTGCCCGGCGTGCACCAGCGCCGACCAGATTCCTGGTTCCACCCAGTTGGTCCTGGTGCTGGCGCCAAAGCCGTGGAGCAGGACGACCGGTGAGCCCTCCCCCTCCGTTTCGTAGTGCAGCTTGACACCGTCGAAGCTCGAGAACATCGGCATGCGCCGCCCTCCGTTCAAGCATTTATTCGACTCTCGAATGAACTTAGCAGGTCGGGTCCCCCTGTCGCCACTGCTCGACGCGCCGGGCCTTGCCACCGCCGTGGCCGGCCTTGCCCTTGTCGCGGCGCTTTTGTCGCGGCGCTTTTGTCGTGGCCCTTTTGTAGCGGCGCCGGGCTTCAGCCTCAGACTCAGGCCAATGCCTTGGCCTCGCGATCGAGCTCTGCCAGCAGCGGCCGGGAGTAGGCAACTCGGCCGGTCAGCGTCGCCGGATCGCCGCTGCAGAGGGCGAGCGCCGCCTCCGCCATCTCCTCGACCGGCTGGTAGCGGTCCTCTTGACCGGGAGGCACGAGCCCGTGGAACACGATCCCTGGTGTGGCGACGGGGCCCGAGGGTGACAAGACATTGACAGCGACGCGGTCCTCGTAGACCTCCGCCGCCAGGCCGGTCGTGAAGCGCTCGAGGGCCGCCTTGCACATCCCATAGACGGTGCCCCCGGTCCCTCTGCGGGCATACGGTGGTCCCTGCGGATGGCGGGCGGCTCCGGAGGATATGTTCAAGATCCACCCCCGCTGGCGTGCCCTCATCGCCGTCAGCACGAGCTGGCTGATATGGAACGGCGCCTTGACCTGAACCTCGAACATCGCGTCGAAGTGGCGGCCGCTGAACCTCTCGACCGGCTCGAACCACGTCACGGCGGCGTTGTTGACCACGATGTCGATGGGACCCACCTGTTCGGTGGCCTGCTCGATCAAGGCCAGCCTGTCGGCCGGTTCGGACAGATCGGCAGGGATCGCCACGGCTTCCCCTCCCGCAGCGCGCACCTGCTCAACGGTCTCCTCGAGGCTTCCGGAGAAGCGGCTCTCCCCGGGGCGTGCCGTGCGAGCGGACACCACGACCACGGCTTGCTCCATGGCCAGACGGCGGGCAATGGCGTTACCGATCCCCCTGCTGGCACCAGTCACCAGCGCTGTACGGCCTTCGAGAGCTCCCATCCCCCCTCCTCAGCTGCTTCGAGACTCTAACCAGTGTAGCCGGCTGGCTCTTTCGGGTCGTCCAGCGCGATGGTCGTCGCCTGCCGCCAGGCGGACGGAGGACAGGTCTAGAGCGTTACAGGCGCTTCAAGGAGATGGCGAGATCGGGCTTGAAGATGGACGCGACGTAGAGCGGCCAAACGTTGGCGCCGTGGCAGCGGAACGTGGCCATCTGGCCGTCTCCCACCTCGAACGTGCGAAGCCGGCTGGAGTAGCGGCCGGCGCGGATCTGGATGGTGTGGCGGCCGGGCTCGAGCGGCATCTCGACCGCCTGGTGGGAGTCGATGGAGCCAACGTCGCGCCCGTCGACCAGCACGGAGAACCTGCCGCGTCGAAGTTCGATACCAAATCCCTCGCGGACGAGGCTGACACTGGCTGCCATCTCGCCGAGCAGGCTACTGCCGTCCCGGTGGCGGGGCACCGCGGCGGGCCCTGCCCCGGCGGCCCCCCGGCCTGTCGGCGGCCGCTCCCGGGCTGTCGGCGGGCCCTGCGTCGGATCGCGCTCCCGATGTGCATCCCTGGTGAATCTCTGGAGCGCGAACCGACCTGTTTCGCGCCGGATCTGGTACCGGAGATCGCGCCGGTGAATCTCTGGAGCGCGAACCGACCTGTTTTGGGCAGGATCGCGCTCCCGGGATTTTTGTGAAAGTCACATCGGGAGCGCGAAACGACACTCTGGGGGTTTCCTCCTGCGGGTGACCCTCTGGGGGTCTTCTCCTGTAGGTGACCCTCCGGGGGTCATCTCCTGCCGGTGACGAGCCGTTCCCGGTCGAACATTGCGGCGACAACCCGCCAGGCCAAGCCGTCGACCGCGAGCAGGCCGGCGGCGATCCCGAGGGCGAGCCCGAGGCTGGGGGTGATCACGTCGAGGGACATGAGGGCGGCTATGGCGGCGGGGGGAATGTTGGCAACCACGCTGAGCTGCTGGGCGGCCCTGACGTCGCTGACCCGGGTGGAGATGGCGATTCCCATCCAGATCGACCAACCGGCGATGAGCGGCGTGAACAACAGCTGCACCAGCAGGTGGGAGCGTTCCAGCACGGCGGACACGACGGCCGGCTGCGCGAAGGCGGCGACGGCGGCCAGGAAGACGCCGAAGACGGCATAGGCGACTGCGAGCGCTGGGAGGAGCGCGGCGAAGGCCTTGCCGATCAGCATCTCCTCCTCGTGGACGGGGGTTATGAGGACGGCCTCGAGGGTCCCCTGCTCGCGTTCACCGATCATCGAGTAGGCGGCGAGCACCGAGGGGACAACGGCCGGGATGATCAGCATGTACACCAGCGACAGCCCGATCCTGGTGTTCAGCTTGGAGCCGGAGAGCGAGGTCCTGATGGCGATCAGCTCGATGGTCGGAACGAGGATGAACACGACGGGCAAGACCGCCATGGTCGTCACCACGACGAAGCGGTTGCGCCGGTACTCGCGCAGTTCCTTGCGGAGGATCGCCCCGACCCTGGTCCAGCTGAAGCCGGTGGCGTTCATCCCCGGGAGGCCTCGACGTCCTCGGCGACGAGCTGGAGGTAGACGTCTTCCAGTGAGTGGCGGGATTCGGCGATCGAGCAGATGTCGGATCCGGCGGCCACCAGGGCCCGGGCCACTCCGGGTGCTGCGGCGTCGGGATCAGTGACGGTCAGCGTGTAGGAGCCCGACGGGGTGCGCTCCCAGTGCTCGACACCAGGGAGGCCGCCGAACACCGCGGCGGGGTCGCCGAGGGGGGCGCCGGTGCGGACCTCCAGGGTCCGGGCGAAGAGAAGCTCGCGAAGCTCGGACGGCCGGCCGATCATGCGAAGAGTGGTGTTCAAGATGGCAACCCGGTCGCAGAGCCTCTCTGCCTCCTCCAGCCGGTGGGTGGTGAGGAAGATCGTGACGCCCCGCTGGCGCAGAGAGGTGATCAGCTCGTGCACTTCCCGGGTGGCGACCGGGTCGAGGCCCGACGTGGGTTCGTCGAGGAACAGCACCGCCGGGTCGTTCAAGAGGGCGCGGGCGAGGGCCACCCGCTGGCGGAGCCCCTTTGACAGGGATCCGCACGTGTCGTCGGCACGCCCTGACAGGTTGACGGCTTCGAGCGCCCCCTCGATGCGGGCTTCGGCGGCGTCGAGCTCGTAGAGCCCGGCGAAGAACTGAAGGTTCTCGGCGACGCTCAGCCGCATGTACAGCCCCGGTGTCTCGGGCATGATCGAGATGCGCGCCCTGATGGCCGGGCCGTTGTCCATGCTGAGCGGGATCCCCGCCACGACGGCCGAGCCCGACGTCGGCGCCACCAGGGTCCCGAGGGCGCGGACCGTGGTCGTCTTGCCCGCCCCGTTGGGCCCGAGGAACCCGAACACCTCCCCGTAACCGACCTCGAACGACACGTCCTCGAAGGCCGTCCTCTCTCCGAAGCGCTTGCTCAGATGCTCCACCACGAGCGCCGGGCCGCCCCCCGCCGAGCGTCGCCCGGCGTCGGGCCCCGACGTCCTGGTCATCCGGCGGCCACCGCCTCGTCTCGTCCGGTCACGCCCCTCCCTGGTCGGTGCGGATGCCGAGAGCGTAACCAAGGCGCCGCGCCCGGCGGAGGGGTCGGGCAGCACTGGGTTCGGTGGATCGGCCGCGAATCTGGCCGGCAGAGGGCGGCAGTGGACGCGCCCGCTCGGGTGGACAACAATGGATGCAGCCATGGGCGTCGAGGTCAACCACCTGATCGTCCCCGCAACCGACAAGAAGGCGTCGGCTCGCTTCCTGGCCGGGGTGTTGGGTCTCGAACCGAGCCCGGCCGCGGGCCACTTCCAGCCCGTGCAGGTCGGGGGAGTGACCCTCGACTTCGACGACGCCCGTGACGTGCGGCCGATGCACATCGCCTTTCTGGTCGACGAGGAGACGTTCGACGGCGCTTACGGCCGCCTGCTGGCAGCCGGGGTGGCCACCTATGCCGACCCGGGGCGCAGCCGGCCGGGCGAGGTCAACGACCGGCGTGGCGGGCGCGGCGTGTACTTCGACGATCCCGACGGGCACCTCTTCGAGCTGATGACCGCCTAGCAGCCGCGGCGCTGAGCACGAGGCAGGCGCGGAGCTCCCCGCGAGGCGCTCTTTCAGGGCGCCGAGTCGCCGGAGAGCAGCTCGCCGAGCAGGGCGCGGACGCGCCGGTCGATGTCGTCGACGATGGGCCGGACCTCCTCCACGGGAAGGCCGGCGGGGTCGCGGACGTCCCAGTCGAGGTAGTGCTTCCCGGGGTAGTAGGCGCAGGTGTCGCCGCAGCCCATGGTGACCACCACGTCGGCGTCGCGCGCGTCACGGTCGGTGAGCCGCTTCGGAAGCTCTGCGGACGCGTCCAGCCCCCGCTCGCCGAGCACCGCGACAACAGATGGGTTGAGCTGCTCCGCCGGCTCCGACCCTGCAGAGCGGACCTCGACGCGTCCCCCGGCGTAGAACTCGAGGAGGAGCCTCGCGGCCACGCTCCGCCCGGAGTTGTGCACGCACAGGAACAACACCACCGGCCTGGCGGTCACCCCTCGACCTCCCCGCCGGCCGGCGCCCAAAAGCGGCGGCGCGCCCAAAGCGCCACGTACACCAGCGAGACGAGGACCGGAACCTCGATCAGCGGGCCGACGACACCGGCGAGCGCCTCGCCGCTCGTCACGCCGAACACGCCGATGGCCACAGCGATGGCCAGCTCGAAGTTGTTGCCGGCTGCGGTGAACGCCAGCGTGGCGGTCCGCTCGTAGGACAACCCGATACGCCGGCCCACCAGGAAGCCCCCGGACCACATGATCGCGAAGTAGGCCAGCAGCGGCAGGGCGATGCGGGCCACCTGGGCGGGGTGGGTGCTGATCGTGCGGCCCTGGAGGGCGAAGAGGATGACGATCGTGTAGAGCAGGCCGTACAGGGCGAAGGGGCCGAGCCGGGGGAGGAGCCTCGTCTCGTACCAGTCGCGGCCCCTGGCCCGCTCCCCGGCGGCGCGGGTGAGGAACCCGGCGACCAGCGGAGCCCCGAGGAAGACGGCGACGGTCTGCGCAATCCGCCCAATCGAAAGCTGCACCCCGGTGGCGGGCAGCCCGAGCCAGCCGGGGAGGATCTGCAGGTAGAACCAGCCGAGCACCGAGAACATGAGCATCTGGAACAGCGAGTTGAGCGCCACGAGCACGGCGGCCGCCTCGCGGTCCCCGCACGACAGGTCGTTCCACACGAGCACCATGGCGATACAGCGCGCCAGACCGACGATGATCAGCCCGGTCCGGTACGCGGGCTGGTCGGGCAGCATCAGCCAGGCGAGGGCGAACATGACGGCCGGGCCGACCAGCCAGTTGAGGGCCAGAGACGAGACGAGCATGCGCCGGTCCCGGGTGACCGATCCGAGCCGGCCGTAGCGGACCTTCGCCAGCACCGGGTACATCATGACCAGCAGCCCTACGAAGATGGGGAGGGATGTGCCGGAAGTGACCTGGATCGCGTCGAGGTGGCGGTCGAGGCCCGGGACGGCCCGGCCGAGGCTTATCCCGGCGGCCATGGCCAGGAGGATCCAAACGGGGAGGAACCTGTCCACGACGCGAAGCCGCCGCGGGACGTATGGGCCGCCGGCGACTGGCGGCGCAGGCCGCTCGGTTGCGACGTCGCTCACGTGCAACAACCGCTGGCCGTGCTCGCGGCGGGGACGTCGGCGTCGGCGAGGACGGTGTAGATCTCCCACCGCTCGCCGCCGGGGCCGGCGGTCCAGACCTTGTCCTGGACCGCGTAGCAGCAAGCCGTCTGCTCCTCCACCATGGTGGGCAGCCCGGCCGCGGCCAGGCGGGCCTGGGCGGCGGCCACCTCCGCGGTGGAGGCGACCTCGACACCCAGGTGGTTCAGGGAGCCGGGAGCCTGGCTGGGATCCTCGATGAGCACCAGCTTGAGGGGAGGGTCGGCGAGGGCGAAGTTGGCGTAGCCGGGGCGCAGCTTCGCCGGCTCGGCGTCGAAGAGCTTCGAGTAGAAGGAGACGGCTTCGTCGAGGTCGGAAACGTTCAAGGCCAGCTGGACTCGGGGCACGGCACACCCTCCTGATAGCATTGACAGTTGTCGATGCAATGATGATCGTCGATACAATCACGTTTGTCAATGGGCAAAGGGAGGGTGAGATGGTGGTCAGAGGTGGGGTTCGACAGTCGGCCAGCAGGACACCGGAGAGGGTCGATGCGCCGGGCGCCGCCGCCCGGCGAGACGAAGGCCCGCTAGCCGCCGCCCGGCTAGACGAAAGCCCGCCAGCCGCCAGCATGGGTGGGATGGCGGACGCCGGCGAGTGCTGCCCTTCTGTGCTGGCCGCCCCGCTCGGCGCCGGCGAGGCGGCCCGCCTGGCGCGGGGCTTCCACGCACTCGGCGACCCGGCGCGCCTCAGGGTCCTGTCCATGTTGGCGGCGGCCCCCTCCGGGGAGGTGTGCGTGTGCGAGCTGATCGGGCCGCT
>Ga0070737_10003997_pt1 | contig 15179 bp, 12 predicted proteins | sample Coa_R1_10_FD_66438 | JGI IMG/M metagenome (GOLD analysis project Ga0070737, IMG submission 66438) | Surface soil microbial communities from Centralia Pennsylvania, which are recovering from an underground coalmine fire - Coalmine... | ecosystem: Environmental > Terrestrial > Soil > Unclassified...
CGCGGCCTGCCCGTCGCCAGCAAGGCCGAAAGCCAGGAGATCTGCTTCGTCGCCGCCAACGATTATCGCGGCTTCGTGCGGCGCTACGCCAGCGTCACCGGACGCGCCGCGCCTCAGCCGGGGCCGATTCTCGATATGAGCGGCCAGCGCGTGGGCGAACACCAGGGATTGGCGTATTATACGGTCGGCCAGCGCAAGGGGCTGGGCGTCACGGCGCGTGAGCCGCTGCATGTTCTCACGCTCGATCCCACGCAAAATGCGCTGATCGTCGGCCCGGCGGGGGCGCTGGAGCGCACATTGTTCACCGTTCACCAGACGACCTGGACATCCGGCGAAGCGCCCACACAGCCCTTCGAGGCGCAGGTGAAGGCGCGCTACAAGGCTCCGCTCGCTCCTGCGACTGTCACGCCGCTGGCCGATGGGCGCGCAGAGATCACGCTTGCGCAGCCGCTCCGCGCCATCACGCCAGGGCAGGCGGCGGTCTTCTACGGTGGCGCGGACAGCGATGAGGTCTTGGGTGGCGGCCTGATCGAATAAGTCGGCTAAGAGAAACTAAACGACAACGAGGGGAAATCTATGCCATCATCGCGCGACGAACGCCTGGTGTATTCAACCGGCCTGGGGCGCATTCGCATCTGCAAACGCTGCGGCCAGCCCGAAGACGCCTGCCGCTGCGGCGAGACCACCCGCGCCAGCAAACGCGTCGACGCCGGAGCAACCGCAGCAGCAGCCCCGCGCGATGGCGTGGTGCGCGTGGCACTGGATCGCAAGGGACGCGGCGGCAAAGCGATGACACAGGCGATTGGCGTGCCGGGTGACGCCGCCACACTGGCTGAGCTTGCGCAGACGCTCAAACGCCTGTGCGGGGCGGGTGGCTCCGTCAAAGGCGACACCATCGAGATACAGGGCGACCACCGTGAGAAGGTGATAGAACGGCTCACTGCGCTTGGCTACAAGGTCAAACGCATGGGCGGCTAACCTGGCGCTTTTTACCATATTGACGGCATCAAGGGAATATGTGTATACTTGGGCGAACTTTCGTTTGATTCGATATTTTTCAACCTACGCGATCCACAACTGTAATCGGCGCTAGAGATTGTGCTTTGTCTCGCGTCATCACCAGCTACACAACCGAAGCGCCATCACCCTTCGAGGGAGTAGAACATGAACTGCCCGTACTGCCAGGCCCCGCTTGTGCCCGGCGCAACGTTTTGCGCTCACTGCGGAAACAATGTCAGCCTCATCACCCAAGCCAACCAGCAAACACAGCTTGCTCAATCATCGCCGCCACCACAGCAACCACCACAGCCCTGGCCTCTCCCGGCGCCTTACTCACAGCCGCTGGGCCAGCCACTACAGCCCCCGTTTCCCACACCGATAGGTGTTCCATCCGGCCAGCCGTTCGCATCCGGCGCATACGGTTCCCCAATGGGCGCATCCGGCGTCTATGGAGCCTATGGCATGCCAGGGCAGCCCGCCGGGTATGGTATACCAACGCCAACGCCGCAGAGCGGCGCCTATGACGCCCCCGCACAGGTTCCGGCAGGCTACTCCGGCGCCTACTCTGCGCCAGGGCAGCCTTCCGGCTATGGTATCCCGTCGCAGCCCTCCGGCGTCTATGCCGCGCCAGTTCTGGCGCCTGGCTATATCCCACAGGGCGCCCCAGCGATGGCAAATGGCGTCCCATTCATTGGCTCCATCGGCTCGTTCTTTGGATCAAACACGCCGCCACAGTTTGCGCTGCCCTACACCCGACTGCAACGCTTCCTCACGCGAACCGTTTCTCCTGCGCTGGCAGTGAACAAATGGGCAATGGCAGGGATTGGGGCAGTGGTGGCGGTAGTGATAGCGGTGGCGCTCTCGTTTGGCATCGCGGCTGCCTGGGCGGCGCAGGTTGACGCCGCGCTCTCATCCACCAGCGCGTCCTCCACGCTTGGGCAGTATGTCTCCAGCGTTAAATCGTTCCTCGATCTCAACGGCTTTCAGATGTTCGCGCTCATTCAACATAGTCCGCTCGATTTCACCCTCAGCGCTGGCTCATCCGCTACCGGTGGGAGTCTGACCGGAACCGCTACTCTTGGCTTTCCGCTGTTGGGGCTGTTCCTGGCGCCCATACTCGCGCTGTTGTTGGGCGGCGCCATCTCGGCAGCCAGCGATTTCCAGCGGTCGGCGCGCTATAGCATCCTGCGCGGCGCGTTGATCGGGCCGTTCTATGCCGTGCTGGCGGCGGCCGTCGCGCTCTTTGCCACCACAACCACCCCGGTCAATCTTATCGTTACCACCTTTAGTGTGACTACCGCCGCCTCGGTTGGGCAGACCTTCCTATATGCGCTATTGTGGGGGGTGGTCTTCGGCGCGTTGGGCGGCTGGCTGCACTATAGCGGCGCCAACTTTCTTTCCTGGGGGCAGGCAATTTTGCGGCGCCAGCGCAACGCCCGCATCTTTGGCGCGCTGGCGGGCAGCGTCGCCACCTACGCGGTCGGATTCTTACTCAGCCTTGCCGTTGCGGCTGGCTACTTTGTCTATTCGTTCGTCACCACCTCGGCGACAGGCCATACCACCACGAATCCCATCGTCAGCAGCGGAGCCGGTATCCTTTCCATTGTGATCTCGACAGTCGTCGGTGGGCCGCTGCTGGCGGTCTGGATTTTTTCCTTTGCGACCGGCGCCACAATCAAGGAAACGCTCAATGTCTCATCGGCTTTAACCACAGCAGGAACAACCTCCCAATCGGCGACATATGGGTTGTTTGGTTCGTCGAGCACCATCACTAACCAACCGGCGATGCACATTCCACCGTTCGCCTTCCTGTTGCTCCTCATCCCATTGATTGCCTATCTCACTGGCGGTCGGGTGGCTGCGCGAGTGGCGCGAGCGACCAATGCTGGCGAGGGGTTTGTCGCAGGCGCGCTGATGGCAATCCCTTTGAGCTTGATCATGGCGTTCTTCGCCGCATGTTCAGGCGTTTCCTTCGATCTTTCAATGTCTATCCTCTCGGAAAATGTCAGCGCTGGCCCAGATGTCTTGCAGGTCTTCCTGGCAACCTTGATCGTGGGAGCGATTGTTGGTGGCCTGGGTGGGGTGAGCCTCTTCGCCCTACCGCAGCTTGGCGCGCTGCCACGTCTGGTAGCCATTCCAGCGTATCCAATTCGCCTGGCGCTCGCGCCGCTCTTCGACCATCTCACCCGCAGATCGGTCGTCGCCCCACGCAGCCAGGGTCGCGAGTGGCTCTACGATGGCGTCGCCGTTGGGCTGCTACTCGCTATCGTGGTTATCGCCCTCGATATCATCTCGGTGGCGGCTGCATCACTCCTCCCGTTCAAGACGCTCGTCATCATCCAGAGCATCATTGCAGCCATGATGCTTGGGCTGCCACTGGCCTTCTTCGTTGGCGCGTTCGTTACAGCTTTTACTACACCTGCGCCGACCACTGCGCCCGCCCCGGCGCCTGTTCCTATGCCAGCCATGCCTACGCCGCTGGCTGCGCCACCCTTCGCGCCCGGTTTTATACCCACGCCAGCCGTTCCTCCTGGCTTTGCACCCATGCAACCCATGCAACCCATGCAACCCATGCAAAGCGGAGCGTTTATGCCGCCTGCAATGTACGGGCCACCTTCCATGCCTGCTATGCCCTATGGTGTCATGGCGCAACCGACGCCGCCTATCTACCCCGGTTATCCTGGCGTCGCATCAGGGAGTATCCCAGGGGCGCCCAGCGGAACGGAGACGCCCGGCGGAGTGAGCCTGCCAACTGCCGTGCCCGTCACATCCAACACTTCTACGGCTGTCGGCGGCGCTGAGGGCGCCACGCCTGCCGCCACGCCTGCCGCTACTCCGGCGACGTCTCCCTCTGTGTCTCCATCTGATGACACGCCGACCGCCCCATCACTTGCCTCACAACAATCCGTGCAATCCGTGCAGTCAGCCTCAGAGCAGCAGCCAGCGAATCCATCGAGTGATCAACGTGATCAACGTGATCAACCAGGCGCGGATCAATAGCGCCAGCAAGAGGAGGCGTATCAGATGTTTCCATCACATCCCAACGACCCAGAGGCGTCGTCTACACCACAACAATTCCAACACTCCCAATCAGACGCGGCTCCTGCTCCCAGCCAGTCTAGCCAGGATACTCCGCAGACTGCTGGCTCATTCCCGTTTGGTGTCCCTACGCAGCCTACTCCGGCATCAGAGGCCGGTAGCCCTATCGCCCCACCGGCGCCTGAGCCTTACACACAGATCACCCCACAGACGCCTCTGGAAGCGCCGACGCTGCCAGGCGCTTTTCCGCCGCCCGGCTCTCCTCCTCCGGTAGGTATGGCGCCAAACGTGTTCCCAAATATGGCGAATACGGCGCCCAACCCCATGCCAAATATGGCGCCGTCGCCTCTGGCGCCCACAGCAAACATTCGTCTGAGCCTGCTGGCGGCGGTCAGTATCATCATCTTACTGGCAATCGCCGCCAGCGCGCCCGTTGCGCTGGCAAGCGCCCGCGCGCTCGCCTACCCAAAGCCTGCGATCTCATTCACCGCCACGGATTCGCAATCGAGCGACAACACCATCCATGTCGGCGATACGATCACGTTTTCCGTCACTGTGCAAAAGGGAGCCAATCTTACCTTCTCCTGGGATTTCGGCGACGGTACCAGCGACAATGGATCATCCGTTACGCATGTGTTCCAACAAGCCGGGGGAGCCATAGTAACGCTGACAGCAACCGATCCGATTGGGCAAACGACGACCGCCACCCAAAATCTCAATGTGCTGAACCCGACCCCTACCGCTAGTTTCACCGCTACAGCGGATCAATACACTGCCTGTACAATGGACTTCGACGCGAGCGGCTCAACCGGCGTAAACCTGAGCTATGGATGGGACTTCGGTGATGGCAACACCGGATCGGGACAAACGGTGAGCAATACATATGCTCAAGCGGGTACCTATAACGTCACGCTGACGGTGACGGATGACGAAGGGCAATCGGCGACACAAAGCCAGTCCGTCAATGTCCAATGCAGCGGGCCGGTCGCCAGCTTTACCTATTCCACCGATCCCACCAACGTTTGTACCATAGACTTCGACGCGAGCAACTCCCAGGGGATGGGGCTAAGCTACGCCTGGGACTTTGGCGATGGCAATACCGGATCGGGACAGACAGTCAGCAATACCTATTCCGCGAACGCAAGCCCCTACACGGTGACGCTGACCGTGACCGATCAGTATGGTCAATCAAACAGTACGCAGCAAACGATCAACGTTCCATGCTGAGGCGCTGATCAGACAGACCAACAGAAAGGTGTACCATTCACGCAACATCCAGATCATAGCATCTAAGCAACGCACCCGCTGGCAGACGCGCCACATCGCGCATGCGCCAGCGAGTGCTTTTTTGCTAGAATCTCTATAGCTCCCTCTTGCAGGGCGCAAACGATGCCGACGACGATAAACGCCGCCTGTAAGTGAGGTAACATACCATGAATCTTTCCCGATTGTTCGGACGCACACCCAGCCCTGAAGAGCAGGAGACGCTTCCCAACGGTGAACCACGCCTGCCACCGGGCCAGTATTTGACGAAAAAGTGGCCTGTGCTTTCCTATGAGAGGACACCCCACCTCAATCCGACAACCTATCGCTTCAAGGTATGGGGCGCCGTCGAGCAACCGCTTGAGCTGACCTGGGAGGAACTGCGGGCGCTGCCACAGCAGGAGATCACCACCGATATTCACTGCGTCACCACATGGAGCCGCTATGATAACCGCTGGGAGGGCGTGCCGGTACGCGAGATTCTGCAACGAGTGAGGCCCACACCGGAGGCGCATTTCGTCGTGGCGCACTCGTTCTCTGAGATTGCTTACACCACAAATATGCCGCTTGCCGACTTTGTCGACGACGATGTGCTGATCGCCTTCAAGCATGACGGCGCCGACCTCGAACCGGAGCATGGCGGCCCAGTGCGGCTGGTTGTGCCGAAGCTCTATTTCTACAAGAGCGCCAAGTGGCTGAGCGGCCTCGAGTTCTTGCCTAAGGATCGCCCCGGCTTCTGGGAGGTGCGCGGATATCATAACCATGCCGATCCCTGGCACGAAGAACGCTACTGGTGAGAACACACCACGTACAGACATAAAGAGGGAATATGCGAACCCAACGAGCGGCGCTCAGTTTTGGCGCTCTCATCTTCATCCTGGCAATGCTGCTGGCCGGGTGTTCCACAGGTGGAAGCAGCAATAAGATCATCCTGACGTACTGGTACACGGAAAACGCGCAGCAGGCTCCAGCCATTCGCGATCTCATCATCAAGTTCGAGCAGCAAAACCCTAACGTCACGATCAACGCGCAACACATTGATCCGACGACCGCGCATGATAAGTTCGTTCAGGCGGCCAAAGCCAACAAAGCGCCCGACGTGTTCCGTGCGGATATTCGCTGGGGAGCAGAGTTTGCCGCCGACGGCTACCTTGCCGACATCACCAGTATGGAAAGCTCATTCGACAAATCAGACTACCTGACGACGCCGCTGACTTACTGTGAGTACCAGGGGAAGCTGATCGGATTGCCACAGACCACCGATCTGCTCGTGCTCTATTACAATAAGTCGTTGTTTTCGGCGGCGCACCTCAACGGCGCGCCTACCACCTGGGAGCAGTTCGACGCCGATAACAGGGCGCTGACGCATGGCGCGCAGTATGGGTGGGCATGGCAGGCAAGCTCCTATTATACACAGCAGTTCATCTTCAGCTTTGGCGGCGAACTCTTCAAGGGTAGCGGCAAATCGCTCTCACCCGCCGTCAACAGCCAAAGCACGATCACTGCGCTGACCTACCTCAAACAAGAGCTTGCCTATGCGCCCAAGCCAGACTTTGCGAACGGCGTGAACACTGCCATGTCTGCGTTCGAGAGCGGTCAGGCTGGGATGATCATGGCAAACCAGAGCGACTACAGCACCTTGCTGACCGGATCAGCTTTTGCGAAAAACCACGGCGCCCTCGGCGTCGCGGCGATTCCGATGGATACGGCAACCGGCAATACGCCGCGATCTCCGGTGGGTGGGCAGGAATACGTGATGTTCAAGGGAACACAGCAGCCGACCGCCGCGTTCCAGTTCATGCAGTTTATGTCCTCAGCGCCCAGTCAATCGTACCTTGCCACCAAGGACAATCTGCTTCCCACACGCCACACTAACTATAGCGATCCACAGGTACAGGCCGACGCGACGCTGATGGCATTTGCGGCGCTCCTGCCAACACAGAAGGCGACGCCTGTTTTCAAGCAGGCCGCCCAGGTCTATGATCCCTCGTCGGGCTTCGATACAAATCTTCAGAAGTTTGTCAACGGACAGGAGACTGCGGCTACCGCTGCTCAAAACATCTCTGCCAGTTTCCAGAGCTTGCTCAACGGCTGATCTTATCCCAATATCCTCGTTTCCGTCTTGACGGATGGCAGCATCAAGGGGTACTCTTGACGCAACGGGTACGGGGGCGGTAACGAATACGGTAGCGGTAACGGGGTAGGCCAGATCATGTGTGTCAACGACGTGTAAAACGTCGAGGCTGGAAAGGGAGGCGTCCCGCAATGGCGGATGTACGTTTCGATCATGTGTACAAGCGGTACGGTAGTAACACGCCCGTGATTACCGATCTGAACCTGCATATCAACGATCATGAGTTTCTGGTGCTGGTAGGGCCATCCGGCTGTGGCAAAACGACGGCGCTGCGTATGATCGCTGGACTGGAAGAGATCAGCGAAGGCAACCTCTTCATCGGCGACAGGCTGGTCAACGATGTCGCGCCCAAAGATCGCGACATCGCCATGGTCTTCCAGAACTACGCGCTCTATCCCCATATGAGCGTGTATGAAAACATGGCGTTCAGCTTGCAACGCCATCACGTCAGCAAGGCCGAGATTGACCAACGTGTGCGCCGTGCGGCTGATATGCTTGGCATCAAAGACTATCTCAACCGCAAGCCCAGGGCGCTTTCGGGTGGTCAACGCCAACGTGTGGCGTTGGGGCGTGCGCTTGTGCGTGACCCCAAGGTGTTCCTGCTCGATGAGCCGCTTTCCAACCTGGATGCGAAACTGCGTGTACAGACACGCACAGAGATCAGCCGCCTGCACCAACAAACACAAACAACCTTTGTCTACGTCACGCACGATCAGGTGGAGGCGATGACGATGGGTGATCGCATTGCCGTCCTCAACGCGGGCGTCATTCAGCAACTCGGCAAGCCGCAGGAACTCTATGAGCGCCCGGCGAATCTGTTCGTGGCTGGCTTTATCGGTAGCCCCTCGATGGGATTCTTCAACGGCTCCCTGGCGTGGTCGCCAGGCGGCGACGCGCTCATCACCATTGGCTCCGGGGAAGCGGCGCACACGCTCACATTGAAGGGCGCGGCAACTGGTCAAAACGCAGAGCAATCCACTCCAAATGGGCAGGGAGTGATTTTCGGCGTGCGCCCCGAAGACCTGCGCCTGGCCAGCGACGACGCCGAGAATACGCTCCCCGGTGTGGTGGATGTGGTGGAGCATCTCGGCAATGAGCAGTTGGTGTATCTGCGTATGGAAGGCGTGGTGACACTGGAGAACGCCGAGACGAAGGGCGTCACCGCACGTATAGCGCCCGATGTCACCCTCCGCCCAGGGGAGCAGGTAAGTCTGGCGGTAGAGGTGGCGCACGCGCATGTGTTCGACGCGAAAACCGGAGAGCGCATCGTCTAGCGGCTCGTAGGAAAACTTGCGCCAAACTTGCGCCACAGGCGGCGCTATGGTATACTGGTGAGGTATGCTCCCATTCGTGTGGGGCAAGTGTGTCGCTCAGTAGTGACTCCCTGTGCGATACTACTCTCCTTCTCATATGGGTGAGGCAGGCATACCTCCATTTCACACATCCCCAGACTGTGCGATGTCCCTGGCGTTTTCCGCTGGCCGCGCGATGGCATATAAGCCTAAGGCCGGACGGATGAAACGCTTTTTCGCACGGGAAGAGGGGGATGGCGGCTAACTTTTCATGGTTCTCTAAGGGAGGAACAATACCGCGTGGCAAATGTCGCATCAATGCAAGACCTGCTGAAAGCCGGAGTCCACTTCGGACACCAAACCCGCCGCTGGAACCCTAAAATGCGGCTGTTCATCTTCTCGGATGAGCAGGGGAAGCCCATCAAGCGCAACGGCATCTACTTCCTCGATCTCAAACAAACGGTACGGCGGCTCAACGAAGCCTATCAATTCGTCACCAACCTGACCGCAAGCGGCGACCACATTCTCTTTGTCGGCACGAAGAAGCAGGCACAGGAGACGATTAAAGAAGAGGCAGAGCGCAGCGGCCAGTTTTACGTCAACCACCGCTGGCTTGGCGGCATGCTCACCAACTTCCAGACGATTCAACTGCGCATCCGCTATATGCGCGACCTCGAAACACGCAAGGCAAACGGTGACTTCGAGCGCCTGCCCAAGAAGGAAGCGCAACACCTGAACGACGAACTCGAACGTCTGCAAAGCACGCTCGGCGGCATCAAAGATATGCGCCGCCTGCCAGGGGCAATCTTCGTCGTTGATACCAAGAAAGAGCATACCGCAGTGCTCGAGGCGCGGCGACTGGAGATTCCGGTAATCGCCCTGGCCGACACTAACACCGATCCCGACGAGATGGATTATCCCATCCCGGCGAACGACGACGCCATCCGCGCCGTCCGGCTGATCTGCTCGAAGATCGCCGACGCTGCCCTTGAAGGGCGACGCCAGTACGAATCCTCGCGTGAGCGCGATGAGGCCGGCGGGCGGCGCGGCGCGGCGGTGGTGCAACTCGAAGAGTTCGGCGCCGAGCCACAAGACGAAACGACCGCAAGCGCAAGCGACAACGCCGCCAACGGGAGCAGCGCAGCCGTCTCCGCCGAAACCGCCCGCGAAGCGGCGGAGGCCAGCGCAACACCCACTGTGGCGCCAGCAGCAGCATCAGCAGCATCAGCAGCGCCAGCGGAAAGCGGCGCAGAGTAGCGGAGCATACCATCCGCACATCCAACGCGCGGCAGCCTGCGAAGTCTCGTTTGGCGCCGCGCGTTTCGTGCGTCAACTGTTGCGTGTGCGTCGGCCAGCGAGGCTGTGTGGCGGACAACCGCGCCGGAGACGTGGTATGATAATAGGCGCCCGGATCAATTGTCAAAGATCAAGGGCGCGTCTCATCTAGAAGTAAAGGAGCATTCGGCCAGAAAACCGAGTGGGAACAAACCGATGGAGTTTACCGCAAAAGATGTCGCCAAACTGCGTGAAGTGACCGGCGCCGGGTTCGCCGACTGCCGGAGCGCGCTGACCGAGGCTAAATCCTTCGAGGACGCGATCAAGCTGCTTGAAGAGAAGGGGCAGAAGCGCGCCGAGAAGGTGAAGAGCCAGGAGCGCGAAACGCGCCAGGGATCAGTGACCTCCTACATCCATCACGGCGGTAATCTTGGCGTGTTGCTGGAGCTGAATTGCAGTACTGACTTTGTGGCTCGGAGCGACGAGTTCAAGCAGCTTGCGCGCGAGCTTGTCTTGCAGATCGCGGGTACCAACCCCAAGTATACCGCGTTCAGCGACATTCCCGAAGAGACGCTCACACAGTTGCGCACGCAGCTTGCGGATGATCCCGAAGTGAAGAAACGCCCGGCGAACCGCCGCGAGCAGATCGTTGAGGGGAAGCTCAAAAAGCAGCTTTCCGCCGAGGTGCTGCTCGAACAGCCGTGGATCAAAGACGATAAGATCACGATCAGCAAGTTGATTGACGACGTGATCCGCAAGACCGGCGAAAACATCGTCGTGCGGCGCTTCGCCCGCTTCGCCCTGGGTGAAGACTAAAGCGAAGTATACGCGAGAACGCAATCGGCGCCCGGTTTGCGCTCGGTAGACGACAATAGCACACCACACCAGGGAGAACATATGACGCCACCAGGCTCCTCTGCTAACGCCGTCCACGCTTTGGCTGACGGCGGAACACCAGACACGCCAGCCCAGCGCCTCGTCTATCCGCGCATCTTGCTCAAACTGAGCGGCGAGGCGCTAATGGGCGAGCAGGGCTATGGGCTTGACGCCAGTGTGCTCCACTATGTGGCGGGCGAGGTGGCGCAAGCGTACGCGCTTGGCGTGCAACTGGCGATTGTCGTCGGGGGGGGAAATATCCTGCGCGGCAAAACCGCCGCCGCCACCGGCATGGACGCCGCCCAGGCCGATTACATGGGCATGCTGGCGACCGTGATCAATGCGCTTGCCCTGCAAGACGCCATCGAGCACACGGGCATCACGGCGCGTGTGCAAACGGCAATCCCGATGGCGCCGGTCGCCGAGCCGTTCATTCGCCGCCGCGCTATCCGTCACCTGGAAAAGGGGCGTGTGGTGATTCTGGCGGCGGGCACAGGCGCGCCCCATTTCACCACTGATACGGCGGCGGCCTTGCGGGCTGTTGAATTGCAGTGCAACGCATTGCTGAAGGCTACCAAAGTAGATGGCGTCTATGACGATGATCCGATGCGCAATCCCAACGCGCGGCGCTTCAGCGAGATTGACTATATGCGTGCACTGACCATGGGGCTGGCTGTGATGGATAGCACGGCGCTCTCGATGTGCAAAGACAACCACATGCCAATCGTCGTCTTCAATATGCTCAGTCCGCAGAGCGTTGCGGCGATTGCCCGTGGCGAGCGACGCGGCACGCTTGTCACTGACTTGACCGGTTTGGCCTGAAACCTGTGTGAAAGGGGTAAAGGTATGGCAGACGACGTCTTCGCCGATGCGCAGCGGCGCATGGATTCGGCGATAGAAGTGCTCAAGCGCGAACTGCACACCATCCGTACCGGCCGCGCCACCCCGGCGCTGGTTGAGCGTATTACCGTTGACTACTATGGAACCGCCACACCGCTTCAGCAGGTGGCGACCATTCGCGCGCCTGATCCACGCACACTGACCATCGAGCCGTGGGATCGCAAGGTTTTGGGTGACATCGAAAAGGCCATCCAGAAAAGCGACCTGGGGCTGAATCCCAACAACGATGGGCAGATGATTCGCCTGAACCTGCCTCCGCTTACCGAGGAGCGCCGACGGGAACTCGTTAAGGTGGTGCACAAGAAGGTAGATGAGGCGAAAGTCGCCGTGCGCAATTGCCGACGTGACGCGCACGATACCCTGCGCGACCAGGAAAAAAAGAAAGAAATCTCCGCCGATGAACTCAAGCGGGGAACCGACCGGCTGCAAAAGATCACCGACCATGCGATTGCCGAACTCGAAAAGATTGGCCAGGCCAAAGAGCAAGAAGTAATGGAAGTCTAGCGGAGTTCCGGCGGAGTTCCGGCGGAGTTCCGGCGCGGGGCAGCGAAGTAGCGGCGACCTGAGACGGTGTTGATGGCAGCGTAGAGAGGGTGTGAACTGGGGATATGGCGAAACGACGCTTGAAAGATGTGCTGACAGCGATTGGCAGCGTGCTCGATGGCGGAGCGCGCGCGCACGAGCAAGAGCGCCAGGCCGAGTTGGCGCGGCTACGTTTTCGCGACGGGCGCGCCATCCCCAAACACATCGCGATTATCATGGACGGCAACGGGCGCTGGGCGACGAGCCGCCATCTCCCACGCTCGGTGGGCCACCACGCCGGGGTTGAGGCGCTCCGGCGGGTCGTGCGGCTCTGCGACGAGTATCACATCCCCATGCTCACCGTCTATGCCTTCTCCACGGAAAACTGGAACCGCCCGCCCGAAGAGGTGGATACGCTGATGCGGCTGATGTGGGAGACCATCCGCAGCGACGTTGACCAGCTGCACGAAAACGGCGTGCGCCTGCGCCACATTGGGCGACTGCATGATCTGGCGCCGGATGTGCAAGAGGCCATTCTGCACATGATGGAGCTGACCAAAGATAACCGGAAGCTCGAACTCAACGTCTGCTTCAACTATGGCGGACGCGCCGAACTGGTGGATGCTTTCCGCGAGTTGCTGGCGGCAGGCGTGCGCAGCGAAGACCTCACCGAAGAGGTCATCTCGCAGCATCTCTACACCCGTGGCCTTCCCGATCCCGATCTGATCATTCGCACTGGCGGCGAGATGCGCCTGAGCAATTATCTGATCTGGCAGGCGGCCTACGCGGAATACTACTCCACACCGACGCTCTGGCCCGACTTCAATCGCGAGGATCTCGAGGCCGCGCTCGACGCCTACGCCAGCCGCAAACGTCGGTTTGGCAAGACGGATGCACAGATCGCCCAGGAGAAGCAAGAGAAGGCAGCCGCCGCAGCGGCAAACAAAGCGGATCGCTCCCAGCGTGGTGCGCTGACACGCAAGGCTGCCGAGACGCAACGCAACGACGCAAATCCTGAGCCGACGGACGCCGCCGAGGTGGCTCCTGTCCATTAAGAGGCCAGCGCAGGGCCAACGGGCTAATACGCTTGACGTAATAGACCGGCTCAGGACTACAATAGAGCCAGAGCGCCAGAGAACACGCTGGAGCATTGTAGCTCATTCTCAGGATTCAGAAAGCGCTGAGAAGGGCGCGGAAACAAACGCTGGGAGGTTTGTGTGCGATGAGGCATTCATCTGACATTTCCCTCCCTGGCAAACGGATATCATCCAGACGGAACGCCCGCCGCCAATTTCCAGACGCGCAGCCACACGCCACCGAACCGTCGCCTTCTCCCATGCCTTCATCCTCGGCGGCTACCCCCAACGAGCCGCCCACCTCCGCCTCCACTCCACACACAACGGAACTGCCCGCCCCACACGAGACAGCGCCCGCGAACACACCCCCAGACACGCACAAAGCGCCTTCGCCGTTCGACGCTTTCGGGCAAGCCTTCGAGGCGATAGAGGCGTTTGATCGGCCCGCGCTGACCAAGCCCGAACACGAGATGGGCTGGCTGGCCTCGCTCTGGCAGCGGCTGGTCTCAGCGATTGTGCTCATCCCCATCGTCGTCGCGCTGGCCTTTCTGGGTGGCTGGTACGCCTTCGCTGGTGGGCTGGTTGCGCTGGCGCTGGGCGCCTGGGAGCTTCGCGCGATGTTCGTCCATAAAGGCTGGCGTCCTCACACGGGGATGAGTGTCGCGCTGGGCGTCGTCTTTCTCCTGGCGGCGATCCTTCCGGCCTACCGCCTGCCATTGCTCTACGTGGGTGTCTGTGGCGTGATCATCATCTCGTTCGCGCTCTTCCTCTGGCTCCAGCGCGCCTCCTTTGAGGAGACCCTGCGCGATTGGGCGCTGACGCTCGCCACTCCGTTTTATCTTGGTTGGCCGCTGGCGCTCTTCGTCGCCTTACGTGGTGCTACGTTTGGTTTTGGCTCACGCGGTTTCTGGTGGACCGTCGCCACCTGCTTTATGGTCTGGGCGAACGATAGCGCGGCGCTGCTGGTCGGTCACTTCTTTGGGCGCACAAAGCTCTCGCCTCACATCAGCCCCGCCAAAACCTGGGAAGGCTTCGCTGGTGGGCTGGCGCTCACTATCGCGGCGGCGTTTGTCTTCACTGCGCCGCTGCATATCGCATGGTATCTCGCGCTGGCGCTCGGCGTGGCAGTAACCATCGCCGCCACCATCGGTGACCTCGCGGAATCGTTGCTCAAACGTGGTACGGGCGTGAAGGATAGCGGCACGTTGATCCCCGGCCACGGCGGCCTGCTCGACCGGATGGATAGCCTGCTGTTCGGTGTGATGGTGGTATTCTGCTTCGCCGCGTTTATTGATAAGTTGATTTGAGCCTGTCCTCTGCCGTGTTCCTACCGCTTTTGCGCCCCTGCCCTGCGCCAGATATAATTTAACATCAAGGATAGCCCGATCCGCGCGTTTTGCGTGCGGATCGGGCTAGAGAAGCGATTCCGCTTGATGACTGGACGTCATAAGCCATTTGCCGTCCGGTCGCATACATATTCATCGCACGATACAATACATCTGGCGCTTGCCGGATGAGGATGGAACACACTATGAGTACAGGACACCCCAACCGTCGGCGGAGCGGCTCTCCGCGCCCGCGCCACGGCCCGCAGAAACAAGACCGCCCTGAACGGCAGCCAGGGCGAACCACTGCGGCGCTCGTGGCGAATACTCCCGCGCAACCCTCTCAAGAGCACCCCAAGACCGGCCGTGAGCGCACATCGGAGCAGCCCGCGCGCCATCCGCGTGTGAGCGTCTCGCCCACTCTTCCGGCGCCGGTGGCTCCCATCGCTCCCATCGTTCCCATCGCGCGGCGTAAGGG
>Ga0070737_10003998_pt1 | contig 15178 bp, 14 predicted proteins | sample Coa_R1_10_FD_66438 | JGI IMG/M metagenome (GOLD analysis project Ga0070737, IMG submission 66438) | Surface soil microbial communities from Centralia Pennsylvania, which are recovering from an underground coalmine fire - Coalmine... | ecosystem: Environmental > Terrestrial > Soil > Unclassified...
CCACGAAAAGCTCCTCGCCGATCGAGGCACCGCACGAATCGAGCAACTGGCCCTCGCCGATTTTCTGGCCCGTGGTGAGCTCGACCGACATCTACGCCGAATGCGGACCCGCTACCGCAGACAGCGGGATGCGCTCATCCAAGCGCTGAGCGACGAGCTACCCGAGGCGCGCGTGCGTGGGATCGCCGCTGGGCTCCACGTCACGCTGGAGTTGCCGCCCGGCGATCACGAGCAAGCCATCCAGGCCGAAGCACGTGCTCGGCGTATCGAAATCGAAACCATGGACGACTTCACGGCGCCTCCTGCCGCATCGCAGCCAGCACTCGTGCTGGGGTACGCACAGATGCCCGAGCCCACGATCCAAGCCGCAGTTCGCGAACTTGCCGACGCCGTGCGGGCGACAAGGGGGACGTGGGCCTCGCTCAGTTGAGCGTCGACCAGGCCACCCGGGGATGGTCAGGCGTCGAACGGAACGAGACCGGCTGAGTTCTCGCTGCGGCGGACGGGGTACGGAACCATGAGAACGAGCAAACCGTCGTCGGGCCCGCCTGCGCGACATTCCACACAGGTAGGTGCAACATGGCAGCGACGAACGGGCAGAGGGTGGCCGTGGTCACGGGCGGAAGTGCCGGCGTCGGCCGAGCGACGGTACGGGAGTTTGCCCGCAAGGGATATGACGTCGCCGTGCTCGCCCGCGGCCAGGCGGGTCTTGACGGTGCGGTCGAGGACGTGCGCGGGACGGGGAGGCGGGCGATCGGGATCGTCACCGATGTCGCCGACCACGAGGCGGTTGATGCGGCGGCGGATCGCGTCGAGCGTGAGCTGGGGGAGATCGACGTCTGGGTGAACGTCGCGTTCGTCGGTGCGCTCGCCTTCTTCTGGGACACGACGCCCGAGGAGTACCGCACGATGACCGATATCACCTACATGGGCCAGGTCAACGGCACCAGGGCAGCGCTCGCACGGATGCGCCCCCGCAACCGCGGAGTGATCGTCAACGTGTGCTCGGCCATGTCCTTCCGGTCGATTCCGCTTCAGTCCGCCTACTGCGGGGCCAAGCACGCTGTCAAGGGCTTCACCGAATCCGTCCTCACCGAGCTGTTGCACGAGAAGAGCAAGGTGAAGGTCTGCATGATTCAGCTGCCCGGGCTGAACACGCCGCAGTTCAACTGGAACCTCAACAAGATGCCCAAGCACCCGATGCCGGTTGCGCCCGTCTTTCAACCCGAGCTGCCGGCCAAGGGGATCGTGTTCCTCGCCGAGCATCCCCGGCGCAACATGTGGATCGGCGTCTCGACCGCCTACACCATCCTCGGGGAGCGCCTCGCGCCGAAGGTCGCAGACTTCTACCTGGCCCGTACAGGCGTCAGTGGCCAGCAGACCGATGAGGACCTACCTCGCCTCGGCTCGAACGTCGAACAGCCGCGCGACCAGGAATCTGATCAGGGGGCACACGGACCGTTTGACGAGAAGGCGTACGCGAAGGACCCGGTGACCTGGCTGTCGATGCACCGCCGGGCGGTGCTCTCCGGCATCGGCGCGAGTGCTCTCGCCGGCGCCATCGCCTCCCGCCGTCACAGCTGAGGTGCGGATGAGCCTGCGGCAGCCCACCTCGCGACCGAGCGCCCGTCGCCGTCCGTTCGTCGTCGCCACCGGTGTGCGCACGGTGGAGGGGATCGTGCTGCTCACACGACCACGCCCCCTCCTCAGCACCATCTCGGGCCGACCGGTCGACGAGAAGGTGGCGATCTTCGCGAGGGCTCTCGGAGCGCGCCAGCTCATCCAAGCAGCGATCCTGTGGCGCTGGAACACGCCCAGCGTCCTCCGCGCCGGTGCGGCGGTCGACGCGTTGCATGCCGCGAGTGTCCTGACGCTCGTCAAGAGCCGCCACCGGCGCCTCGCGATCTTGAACGTCGTTTCCGCCAGTACCTGGGCGCTCGTCGGGGTCAGGCTCGCGCGCCAGCGCGACTGACCCGACCGGGCGGAACACTTCCGAACGCCGCCGCCAGGGCGCCGAGCACGATCCCCGCGCCGACGTCGGTCGGGTAGTGCACGCCGAGGACAAGTCTTGATCCCGCGATGACGAACTCCGCCGCCGTCACGGCGGCGACAGCCCCGGCGCGTCTGCAGTGGCCGTGCAGCAGCGGCCAGCACGCGATCAGCACCCCGAGCAGCAGGGCGGTGGACTGGGTGGCGTGTCCCGACGGGAAGCTGTACGACGTCACGTGCTCAAGGTGACGGATCGGTGGCCGTGGTCGCCGGGCGATCACTTTGACGAGGTTCTGCGCGGCGATCGCGATGAGGGTGGCCCGCACCGGTGCGACGGCCCGTCCGCCTCGACGAGACAGTCCCCCTGCCGCGATGGCGACAATCAGCACGACCCAGGTTCGCCCAAACAGCGAAGCGAGCTTGGCGACGTCGATCGCCGTCCGCCCCCGCCACCTCGCGATCTCCGCGAGGGTTCGCAGGTCCCAGGCGCCGAGGCCCGCGGTCAACCAGCGCAGGGTGAGACCGGCGCCGACGAGCACCCCAACCCCGAGAACACCGACCAGCAGACCTTCGACGATGGGGGCGCGCCGGTTGTCCGCCTCCGCTCGCCGCTTGACTCGGTCCACACCACGCATCAGGTGACGCATCTTGCCCGCACCCTGCCTCCGGCCGGACCAAGTCGCTCATCCGCGACTCTGGCGGCGCGAGACCAGTCGATGGGCGGGTGGGCTGTGAGCGTGCTCGCCAGCCTTGCAGCCGCGAGCTCCAGCGCGAGCGGCAGTCCATCAGCCGAAGGGTCTCCCCCAGATCAGAGGAGGCCGTCCCGGACCGCCGAGCGGATGGTCGGCACCGTCGGCCGGAAGCCCAGTTGGGCGGCGAGCGTGCTGTCCATGCGGCCCGCCCAGGGGTTCGGGAGCGGCTCCGCCGAGCTCTCGAGGCGGTCGCCGGCCAGCTCGACCATCTCCAGCACCGTCACCGGGGCGTCGTCGCACACGTTGACGATCCGTCCGTCCATCGCGCCACTCAATGCGAGGCTCACCGCCGTGGCGACGTCGCGGTGGTGCATCACCGAGTAGGTGTGAGCCGGGTGAAGCCCGAACCGTGGCACGAGCGCGGACATCGACTCGAGGTGGCCGTCGCCCTCGCCGTAGATGAACGGCAGACGCAGGACACACCAGGTCAGCCCGCTGTCACGCAGGAGCGCCTCGGCCGCGAGCTTGCTCGCGGGATAGGCGGCCGTGGGGGTGGGAGTGTCGTCCTCACGCCCCGGGCGAGTGGCGTGCGGGTCATAGACGTTGCTGGTGCTCGTCATGATGAAGCGGGCTCCCGGTGCGTGGGCCGCGACCGCATCGATGAGCGCCCGCGTCCCGTCGAGGTTCGCCCTCCAGATGGCGGCCTCGTCGCCGGTGCGAAACAGGGCCGCGAGGTGGACGACGGCATCCACGCCCTCGGTCGCCTCCCGCAACGATGCCCCATCGAGCAGGTCGCCCCGGATCCCGGTGACCCCGGCGGGAAGCTCCACATCGGCGCGCACGAGCGCGCGGCACGCCAGGCCAGCTTCGGCGAGGCGGGGGAGGAGCCGCGAGCCGACGAGGCCGGTCGTTCCGGTCAACAGGATGGTGGGCATAACTCGTCTCCAGACATGATCATCAGTAGTACTGACGATCAGCATAACAAGTAGTTCTTGGAAGATGGAAACGAGGTGCAAAACCCGCGGCCGGCTCATGTTTGCGGTAGCGTCACCCCGATGGCGCCGGCCGAGCCTGGATGGAGTCGTCCTCCTCTCGCCAACGACGAGGTCACGCCCCGAGTGCTCGACAAATCGGGCTATGAGGCGGAGCTCGAGCGCCTGCAGGTCGAGGTCGTGCGGCTGCAGGACTGGATCATCCACAAGCGGTTGAAGGTCGTCGTGATCTTCGAGGGTCGCGACACCGCCGGCAAGGGCGGGACGATCAAGCGAATCACCGAGAAGACCAACCCCCGGGTTGTGCGGACGGTGGCACTCGGCACGCCGACCGAACGCGAGCAGACCCAGTGGTACTTCCAGCGCTACGTCGCGCATCTCCCCGCGGCGGGAGAGATGGTCCTGTTTGACCGCAGCTGGTACAACCGCGCCGGTGTCGAGCGTGTGATGGGCTTCTGCACGCAGGCGCAGTATGAGGAGTTCATGCGGACCTGTCCGCAGTTCGAACGCGACCTGCTGCGCTCGGGGATCATCCTCATCAAGTACTGGCTCTCGGTCAGCGACGAGGAGCAGGAGCGTCGTTTCAAGGCGCGCCTGAAGGACCCCGCAAAGCAGTGGAAGCTCAGCGGCATGGACCTCGAGGCGCGCACCCGTTGGGTCGACTACGCCGAGGCAAAGGACGAAATGTTCGCCTACACCGACACGCGAGAGTCACCGTGGTACGTGGTCGAGGCCGATGATAAGCGCACCCTGCGGCTGAACCTCATCAGCCATCTGCTGAGCCTGATCCCCTACCAGAGCATCCCGCAGAAGAAGATCAAGCTTCCCCCACGGCAGAGCAGGGCCTACGTCCGCCCGCCACAACGCGAACAAAACTACGTGCCCGTGCGGTACCAGGTCGGCTAGCGCTTGAGCGCGTGGCCCGGGGTGGTCGCCCTGCGCGAGGGCCGGTGTCGCGTGGCTGAACGTCTCGTAGACCTCCGCTCCTGCCGCGAACCTGGTGACGCAGGCAAGGTGCGAAGCTCACACCTGATCGCGCGGGATCTCCACGCTTCGGCGAGTCGTGTGCACCCGGGTGTCACCCTCGTAGGCGTCGAGATCGTGGGTGACGGTGAACGTGTCCGCGGTCGATGTCATCGAGGTGTGCACCGCGATCCGGATGCGCCAGTCGCCACGGACCAGGAAGTGTTCACCGGCGCATTCGACCCGCGCCGAGAGTGGGTCGCCCTCCGCGATGAAGTAGCGGCGCTGCCGGTCCTCACCGAACTCCAGCTCGCTCTCCTCAAGCCGGTTGTGCTCGCACGCACCCACCTCCAGCAGTTGCGTCTGTGGTGCGAGGTCCCGTCGCAGCGTGCGCCAGGTCCGACCGCGGACGAAGCCGGCCGGAGGAGCGCTGTTCTCAGGTCGTCCGAAGTCGACATCGCAGGCCTCGGTGGTGCGGTCGGGCTCACGGACCGGAAGCTCAAGCCGCGTCGCCTCGCCGGTCACGATCCGGAAGCTGACCGGCTGCGGCGACGGCCAGGCGTACGGCCAATACGTGCCCGAGAGCGCGAGCCGGATGCGATGCCCGGGAAGGAACGCGTGTCCGGCGAAGTCCAGCGGTACGTCGACCGCCAGCGGCTCGCCGACCGGCACCGGGGTCGGCTCGGCATGGGACTCGCGGTGGGTGAGATTGAGCAGTGCCCGCGCGACGAGCAATGAGGTGCCGTCCGGCGCAACGTCGCAGACACGTAGCGCGACCAGCGCCTGGGGGCGATCGGCCCGCAGGTGCAGGCGGGCGACGGGCCGTCCGAGGATCTCGATGCGTGCATCCAGCGGCCGTGAGGTGAAGCTGACGGCAAGCCCATCCTCGGCGCGCTGGTCCGGAGGGAAGTCGACCACCTCTCCGTACGGGCACCATGCGCCGGCATCGGCTCCGGCCAGTTCGGATCCGACGTGCTCGACTTCGCCGGGAGCTCCGTGTTCCTCATTGAGCGTCCCGTCGGCGTGCGCGTACATCACCAAACCGCGAACCGGCTCACGCGGCCAGGTCCGTTCGGAGACCCAGCGGCCCCGTCGAGTCGCCATATGTGCCTTCGGCGGGTCGTACTCCTGCATCCAGGCCCGCAGGAGCGGACCCGTCATCGCATCGTTCGGGACGTCGCGCAACCAGTGGTCCCACCAGCGCAGGCACTCCTGCAGGAAGCCGATCCTCGGACCAGGATCGGAGACCTCGGGCCAGGCGTGACTCCACGGTCCGACCAGTGCCCGGCAAGGCACCCCGGCGCTCGTCAGGCCGGCGAGGGTGCGGTCGACCGGGGTGGTGTAGCCGTCGGCCCAGCCACCGATCAGCAGCACCGGGGCCTGGACGGCGCCATAGTTCTCACAGATCGAGCCCTGGCGCCAGAAGTCATCGCGCCGCTGATGCCTGAGCCATGCCTCCTGAAAGAACGGAGTGCGCTCCAGGCGCTCGAGCCAGAGCTCACGCCATCGCTCGCCGACGACCTCCGGATCGGGCGGCAGTGCGTTGATGCCGAGCATGTAGCTCGCCCAGCTCAGTCCTTCCACGCCGAGCACACAGCCGCCCATGTAGTGGACGTCGTCTGCGTAGCGATCATCGGTGAAGTACGCGGAGATCACCGCCCGAAGCGCCGGCGGCCGCCGGGCTGCCACCTGAAGACCGTTGAAGCCGCCCCAGGACTTCCCGTACATCCCGACCCGCCCGCTGCACCAGGGCTGTTGGGCCAGCCAGGCGATCACCTCACAGGCATCGTCCTGCTCGGAGGCGAGGTACTCGTCGAGCAGGATCCCATCGGAGTTGCCGGTTCCTCGGATGTCGACCCGCACGCCGGCGTAGCCGTGACCGGCGAAATACGGATGCTGCGTGGCGTCGCGATGCGCGGTGCCGTCACTGAGGCGGTAGGGGAGATACTCCAGGACCGCCGGCACCGGGTCTGAGACCGCGTCGCGCGGAAGCACGGTGCGGGCGTAGAGCCGACAACCGTCGCTGAGCTCGATCCAATCCTCGCGAACCGCCGTCTCCCGAGGCAGTCGAGCGACGGTCGTGCTCATGAGACCCGCCGGCCGCCCATCGGCCCTGGGGAAGATGACGCCCGCGCTCGCACCTCGCTCATTCTGATGCAGGTTGATCCGCGATGTCGTGAGGTCTGATACGTTGCCCGCGCGATGGAGGTACGAAGTGCTCACCCGCACGGCGGTGGACTGATATCGCGCCGGGCATTGCTGAGTCGCGCCGCCCAGCTGGGCGTGGCAGTGCCGGCAGCCGGGTCGCTGCTGGCCGCCTGCGGCGGAGGAGGCAGCTCGCCCTCGTCGGGTAGCTCGTCTGCCCACGCCGGAGGGCCGAAGACCGGCACGATCGTGCTCGACAACTATCCCGACTGGATCGGGCCCAAGGAGATCCCGGCATTCGAGCACCTGCATTCCGGAGTGACGGTCAAGCAGGTCACCAATGCCACGAGCTCCTCGGCGCAGGTGGTCCTCAACTTCAAGAGCGGGCAGTACGACCTGCTGCTCTGCGACACGAGCGACGTCGGCCAGGCGCTGGCGGCAGGGGTCCTCCAGCCGGTCGACTTCTCGAGGATCCCGAACATCTCCAAGGTCGCGGAGAAGTTCCGCGAGGGATATTCGCATGGCATCCCCACCGACTACGGGAAGGTCGGGATCGGCTACCGGCCGGACATCGTCGGGGAGAAGATCACGAGCTGGCACGATGTCTGGCGCCTGGCGCCGAAGCTCTCTGGCCAGATCGTGTTCATCGACCTCGAGCGCGACACGATGGGCTCAACGCTGAAGTACCTGGGCTACTCGTCGAACACAACCAGCCCCACGGCACTGGACAAGTGCAAGCAAGCACTGATCCAGATCAAGCCCCACCTCAAGGCGTTCCTCAACACGAACGTCGGCCAGGGGCTCGTCGATGGTTCCACGGCGATCGCGATGGACTGGGACTACGACGTTGCCGTCAACCAGCGCTCCAACCCCAAGATCGAGTGGGTCGCGCCCGAGGAGGGGATGCACGCCTACCTGGAGGGGTTCTCTGCCGCCAAGTCGACCAAGCATCTTGACCTGGTCGAGGAGTTCATGAACTTCATGCTCGAGCCCAAGCAGTACGCCGACTTCGTCAACTCGACCGGCACGGCATACGTCGTGCCGTCGGCAGCGCCGTTCATCAAGCACTCCATCTCGCACAACTCGATTCTCGAGCCAGACGAGGCGGTGCTGCGCAAGGTCGAGTTCGATCGCTATCTCGGGGCCAAGGGCGTTGTCCTGTGGGCAAACGTCTGGCAGGACGTCAAGGCGGCATAGCATGGCCGCCCGTGAGTTGAGGGGCACAGCGTAGCCGCCGCGGCCTCACCGGCCGCCCGCTCGAGCCGTGGGTCGGAGTTCGTCCGGCGGATGGCGCACCACGGGCTGGCGTTGCCCACCGTGCTGGTGACGGCGGTCTGTTTCCTGGCACCTCTCGCACTCATCTTCGTCTACTCGTTCGGCACCGACAACCTCGTCACGCTCAATGTCGATTTCGGCTGGACCACCTCGAACTACACCGCGTTCGCCCAGAGCCTGTATCTCGACACGCTGCTGCGCAGCGTCGCGCTCTCCCTGGGAACGACCGCCGCGTGCGGAGTGCTCGGGCTGACGCTCGCCTACTTCATCTCCCGCCAGGGCCCTCGCACTCAGCGGCTCCTGCTCGCCGCGGTCATCATTCCCTTCTGGACGAGCTTCATCGTGCGCACGTACTCGTGGGTCGACGTCCTCCAGAACGATGGCCCGCTCGACAACCTCGCCCACACGCTCGGCCTGCTCGGTCCGCGGGCGCATCTCGACCTGCTCTACACGCCGTTCTCGATCGGGATCGGCATCGTCTACTCCTACCTGCCACTCATGATCCTGCCGATCTACGTGTCGCTCGAGCGCATCGATCCGGCGATCTACAACGCCGGCGCCGATCTCGGCGCGACCCCCTGGCGACAGTTCCGGCGGCTCGTGCTGCCGTTGGCGCGCCCGGGCCTGATCGCCGGGAGCATCATCGTCGGCGTCCCCGCGATGGGCGAGTACGTCATTCCCGAGATCCTCGGTGGAGGCAAGACGCTGATGGTTGGCAACATCATCGCCAACCAGTTCCAGGAGACCGGCAACTATCCGCTGGGCTCCGCGCTTGCGGTGGTGCTCATCGTCGCGCTCATGATCGTGCTGTTCTTCATGCGGCGGTTCCAGATCTCGGCGGAGGTGACATGAATATCCGGCGCCATCCGCTGAGCGCTGCCCTGAGCGCGGTTGTCATCGCGTTCCTGTGGCTGCCGCTCGTGGCGGTGATCATCGGCTCGTTTGATCGCAACGCGCTCCTCACGACGTTCACCGGCGCCACCGGCCATTGGTATGACCAGGCCGTCCACGATCCAAACGTGCGGTCGGGCTTTGAGACGACGCTGATCATCGCCGTGTGCTCGATGCTCCTCTCGCTCGTCGTCGCCCTGTCGGGCGCGCTCTGGTGGCGGCGGGCACCGCGGCGCGCGCGGGCGATCTACGACGCGCTCGTGTACGCGCGAATCGTCGTCCCGGAGGTCGTGTTCGCAACCGCGCTCTTCTTCCTGTTCCTCAAGGTGCACTTCGCGCTGGGCATCCCGGCGATCATCGTCGGTCATGCGGTCCTCAACTCGGCCTATTCAACGCTCATCATCCAGGCGCGACTGATCGGCACCGATCCCGCGTTGGAGGAAGCGGCCGCCGATCTGGGCGCGACGCCATGGCGCGTCTTCCGGCGGGTGACGCTCGCCACACTCATGCCCGCGATCATTGCCGCGGGTTTGCTCGCGTTCACCTTCTCCCTTGACGATGTCGTCACCTCCTACTTTCTTCAGGGCACCGCGCAGTCGCCGTTGCCGATCGTCCTGCTCGGCATGATCCGGTTCCGGATCACTCCGGAGATCAACGCCGTGGGCGTGTTCGTGATGGTCCTCACCGTGGCGCTGATGAGCGGTGCCGTAGGCGTGCTGGCGGGCGCCGGACGGGTCGGACGCGGAAACCGATCCAGGCGGCGGAGCCGACTGCTGGGGCTGTACCAGGGATGACCGGCGAGGGCCCGGCGGTCAGCCTTGCCGCCGTCACCAAGCGGTTCGGGGACCTGGAGGCGGTCCGAGCCCTCGACCTCGAGATCAACCGGGGCGAGTTCTTCTCGATCATCGGCCCGTCGGGCTGCGGCAAGACAACGACGCTGCGGATGATCGCCGGCTTCGAGCAGCCGACCGAGGGAACGATCCACGTCGGCGGTCGGGACGTCACGAGAGTCCGGCCCTACCGGCGGTCGGTCAACACGGTGTTCCAAAGCTACGCGCTGTTCCCGCACCTCGACGTGTGGGAGAACATCGCCTTCGGCCTGCGCGAGGCACGCCGGCCTCGTGACGAGATCGCCAGCCGGGTCGCTGACGCGATCAAGCTCGTGCGCCTGGAGGGGCGTGAGCATGCTCGTCCGAATCAGCTCTCAGGTGGACAGCAGCAGCGGGTCGCGCTCGCCCGGGCGTTGGTGAACCAGCCTGATGTCCTCCTGCTCGACGAGCCCCTCGGTGCGCTGGACCTCAAGCTGCGCGCCGAGCTTCAGACCCAGTTGAAGGATCTGCACCGCGCCGTCGGGGTCACCTTCTGTTACGTCACCCACGACCAGGGCGAGGCGTTCTCGATGTCGGATCGCGTCGCGGTGATGAACAACGGCGTGCTCGAGCAGGTCGGGGCACCAGAGGAGATCTACCGGCGCCCGCGGACCGCGTTCGTGGCCGACTTCGTCGGTGCCGCCAATCGTCTGCAGGGCCGGATCCGGGAAGCGGATGGCCCGGGTCGCTACATCGCGGAGATCGACGGCATCGGCTCCCGCCGGGTCGGCGGGCCGGACGGTCTCCGCGTGGGTACGTCGGTGCTCATCGTCGTCCGGCCCGAGGAGCTCACGGTCCGCGCGGAGGGGTTCCGCGCGAGCGTCGTCGACGTCGCCTTTCTCGGCGCTCAGCGCACGGTGCGGCTTCATTCCACCTCGATCGGCGACCTTGTGGCGACGACGCCGGGTGCCATCGATGCACCCGGGCGCGGCTCCGAGCTGTTCCTGGACTTCGATGACGGGCAGGCGTGGGCGGTCCCCGCCTGAGCAGTCGAACACATCGGCGGTGCCGTTCAGCACGACCGGGAGTGGCGCACTGTTCGCTTCAGAACATCCCCGCGGCCTCATCAGCGCTCACGAGTGTCGATCAGCCACTCGTCAGGTAGAACCGAGGTCATGGTGAGCCAGGCGAAACAACCAGACTCGGCTGAGTGGGACACCGCGGCAGCCAGGGCGCGGGTCGAACGGGTCGACGGCTATCTGCCGATCGAGCAGTACGCGGCAATTGGGGACGGGCGCACCTTGGCGCTGGTTGGCTGCGACGGTTCGATTGACTGGATGTGTCTGCCCGAGCTCGACGCGCCCAGTGCCTTCGCCTCGATCCTCGACCCCGAGCGTGGGGGTTGTTTCATCGTCACCCCCGCGGTTCCATTCCGGGTTCAGCGTCAATACATCCACGGCACAAACGTGCTGCAGACACGGTTCGAAGCCGACTGCGGCGTCGTGGAGGTCACTGATGCGGTGACGCTCGAGCCCGGCTTCCAGGCACCCTGGCGCGAGCTGGTGCGCGTGATCGAAGGCGTGGCGGGCGAGGTACCGATGCGCATCAGCTGTCAGCCCGCGTTCCGGTTCGGTCAATCCCCGGCGGTCTGGGAGACCACCGAGTCCGGGTTCGTCACCCGCGATCACGATCTGCTGGTCGGACTCCAGGGCTGGGATGTCGGTGAGCTGCGGATCGATGGCTCCGCGGTGGCCGGCGAATCAGTGATCAGGAAGGACGATCGGGGCGTGCTCGCGTTCTGCTCCACTGACGACCAGGCGCTGCCGATGCCCGACCGTGAATCGGTGGAGCGCCGGCTGGCGGCCACGCCGGAGACCTGGCGGTCATGGATATCCCGGCACACCTACGCTGGGCCATGGCGCGAGGCGGTGGAACGCAGCCTTCTCGCTCTGAACCTTCTTGCCGACGGACGAAGCGGAGCCATTGCCGCCGCGGGCACATCCTCGCTGCCTGAGGCCATCGGTGGTCAGCGCAACTATGACTACCGCTTCGCCTGGGTTCGAGATCTCTCCTTCACGGTCGACGCGATGCTGCGGATGGGAATGGATGCGCTTGCGTACCGATCCATCGCCTGGATCGTGCAAGCAGTCGAACAGACGGCGCCCCGGGTCGACCCGGTGTACACCCTCACCGGCCAGGTCCTCCGAGATCAGCGGCCACTGGAGCTTGCGGGGTACCGGCGCACAACACCGGTCAACCTCGGAAACAAGGCGGGCAGCCAGTTGCAGCTCGGAGGGACCGGAGATCTGCTTCAGACCATCTGGCAATCCGCCTGCCACGGGGCGATCCTGTCCCCACAGGTGGGGGAGCGTCTCGCGGACATCGCCGATCAGTTGTGTCTCATCTGGCGCCGGCCGGATGCAGGGCTGTGGGAGCTCGGCAGCTACGCCCAGTACACCACGTCGAAGCTCAGCTGCTGGGTGGCATTCGAGCGCGTCCTGGATCTGGTGGCGATGGGCCAGGTACCGCCCCGAAGCGTCAACCGCTGGAAGCGGGAGCGTGAGGCGGTACGCCACTACATCGAGACCGAGCTCTGGTCAGAGCGACGGCAGAGTTACCGCTTCAAGGCCGACAGTGACGAGCTGGACTGCGGAGTCCTGCTCGCCGCCCGTCGCGGGTATCTTCCGCGCGGGTCAGAGCGCCTGAACTCAACGATCGACGCGATCAGCTCCGAGCTTGATGCGGGTGATGGCCTGCTGTACCGCTACAGCGGCATGCAGGAGGAGGAGAACGCCTTCCTTGCCTGCTCGTTCTGGATGGTCGAGGCACTGGCCTACGTCGGACGTCTCGAGGAAGCACAGGCGCGGATGGGTCAGCTCGTCGGCCACGCAAACGACGTTGGCCTGTTCTCTGAAGAGATGGAGCCGAGCGGCCATTCGCTGCGGGGTAACTACCCGCAGGCACTGAGTCATCTGGCACTGATCAACGCGGCAGCAATCCTGGAGCAGATGGACGCCTAGGCCATTCCCGCGGGCGGATCGCGAAATCCAGGGCGCCGCGGGTCCCGGCGCCCTCGTGCTGCCCCGCCGACGGAACTGAACTCGCCGCGAACGACCGACGGCCGCTCGCGCCGCCGCCCGCTCGAATATGTCGCTCTGGCGGCGTACTCTGGGCGGCGTGGAAGACGTCTCAAACGAGCGGATCGGCTCCAACGAGTCGTTGTTTCGGGAGGCCAACGAGGGGATCGAGCGCGGGCTGTGGCCGGGTGAGGAGGACGAGCGGGTGCCGTTTCGATGCGAGTGCGCACGACTGGAGTGCGCCGAGGCCGTCCGGCTGACGCCGGCCGAATATGAGCACGTTCGCGCGGATCCCCGGCGCTTCGTCGTCGTCCCCGGCCACGAGATCCTGCGCGCGGAGGTGGTGGTCGAGCGCCGCGGGGGGTATCTCGTCGTCGAGAAGGTCGGTGAGGCCGCCGAGGTGGCCGAGGAGCTCGACCCTCGCGATTAGCCGGTGGCGGGCTCGTCACTCGGGGGGATCGGGAACCGCATCCTGACCTCGGTCCCGCCGGTCGCCCGCTCGGTGATGACGTACTCCTCCGACTCCTGGGCGATGATGGTGAGCCCCCATCCGAGCCCGGGCCGGCGGGAGCCGGTCTTGTAGCCGCATCCATCGTCGGCCACGAGAACCCAGAGCTCCTGCCCGGCGACCGCCGTGGTGAGATAGAAGGCCCCGGACCGGTCGGGATAGGCGTGCAGGACGACGTTCGTGACCGCTTCGGACACCGCGAGACGGATCGCGTCCAGCTGCGCCCCCCGGATCCCGCTGCGGGTGGCGAACTCGACGACGGACTGGCGAGCGCGACGAATGGAGGCGGCGACAGCGGGATAGGTTTCGCTGAGTCCCCCGTGAACCCGAGTGGTCACCCCCTCATTGTGCCCTCGATGGCGGATCTCACGCGCAGGACCTCACGCCTGCCCTTCAGCCCAGCCGTCTGCGGGCGCTTGGCTGCGTCCTAGACGGTCGCCAGCTGCATCGCCGACGCGGTGAGCTCGATCGACCGCAGCCGCGCCTCGATACCGGGCGCGTAATGAGCGGTGATCAACTCGTCGGCGGAGGCACGCTGCGCAAACTCGGTGAGGTAGGTGCGGACGTCGGCATCGGTGCCGATCGCCGTGAAGGTGAGCATCTCGTCCACGTGGGCGCTGAGCCCGGCGGCGAGCAGCTGATCGGCCTGCTCGTCGGTGATGCTGCTCGGGTCCACGCCGGGACGTCGGCCGTAGAGGCTGATCGCGCGGGTGCGTCTGATCGTCGTGAGCTGCGCCTCGGCCTCCTGTCTCGTGTCGGCGGCGAGCACGTTCACCCCCGCGATCACGTACGGACGGTCGAGGGTCTCGGAGGGCTGGAACTCATGGCGGTAGGCGGCGATCGCCTGATCGAGCAGGCCGGGCGAGAAATGCGAGGCAAAGGCGTAGGGGAGCCCGAAAGCGGCCGCGAGTCGTGCGCCGAACATCGAGGAGCCGAGGATGTAGAGCGGGATGTTCGTGCCCTTGCCCGGCACCGCGTCGACGCCCGGCACCAGACTCTCTCCGCGAAGGTAGCCCTGGAGCTCCCGGACATCATCGGGGAAGCTCGCGGCGGAGCTGGGGTCGCGGCGCAGCGCCAACATCGTGTTCTGGTCTGAGCCCGGAGCACGCCCCAACCCCAGGTCGATCCGTCCCGGATGCAGCGTGGCGAGCGTTCCGAACTGCTCGGCGATCACCAGCGGCGAGTGGTTGGGCAACATCACCCCGCCGGCGCCCAGCCTGATCGTGTCCGTGTGCGCGGCCACGTGCGCGATGAGCACGCTCGTCGCCGAGGACGCGATGCTCGCCATGTTGTGGTGCTCGGCGTACCAGACGCGTCTGTAGCCGAGGCGTTCGGCCAGACGTGCGACCGACACCGACGAGGCGAAGCTGTCGGCGGCGGTCTGTCCCCGCCCGATCGGCGCGAGGTCCAGGATCGATAGTTCTACGGGCATCGAACAATGACTCTAGAGCCCGCGGCGCCGGCTCCCGTCTTCGACGACGGGAGCCGCCGCAACGGATCAACCGGTGCCGGTGCCCGAGCCGGTGTTGCCCGCGTCGGTTGTCCCGGGGCTGGGGGTGGTTGTTGGCGTGGTGTCGTTCGGGTTGACTGAGGCGCAGGTGACCAGGACCCAGGTGCCCGGGGGGACGGTTTCGTTGATGGTGTAGCCCGGTCCGGAGGCCGACCCGGCCATCTGCACCCATTCGCCGTTCCATCCGGCGGGGATCGGGGATGAGCAGCTGGGGATCGAGGACAGGTTCTGCTCAGCGGTGATCGCGTGCCGGGCGATTCGTTCGATGCCCAGCGCGGCCAGCCGGTGGTTGACCTGCGCCAGCGATGTCGCGCGGTGGATCGTCAG
>Ga0070737_10004002_pt1 | contig 15164 bp, 13 predicted proteins | sample Coa_R1_10_FD_66438 | JGI IMG/M metagenome (GOLD analysis project Ga0070737, IMG submission 66438) | Surface soil microbial communities from Centralia Pennsylvania, which are recovering from an underground coalmine fire - Coalmine... | ecosystem: Environmental > Terrestrial > Soil > Unclassified...
CCGCGCTCCAGCGTCTATCCGACGAACGTGGCGCAAACCTGCGGTCATTGCCATGCCGATGCCGCGTACATGAAGCCTTACAAGATTCCCACCAACCAGCTCGCGCTGTACAACACCAGCGTGCATCACGCCGACCTAGTCGATAAAGGCGACGTGAGCGCACCTACCTGCTCGACCTGCCATGGCAGCCACGGCGCCGCGCCGCCGGGAGTCGATTCGGTAGTGAACGTCTGCTCCACCTGCCACGTCTTTCAAGCGCAGCTCTTTGATTCCGGTCCGCATAAGGCTGCCTTTCAGCAGATGAACCTTCCCGGATGCGTCACCTGTCACTCCAACCATGGCATCCAGCATCCGACCGATGCTTTTATCGGCGTCCAGCCGGGCGCGGTGTGCATCAAGTGCCATTCCAGTGGCGACCCCGGTTTCGCGGTTGCTTCGAAAATTCACGGGCAGCTCGTGCTCCTTGACACGTCCATCGCCCGCTCCCGGGAGATTCTGGGTCGCGCCGAGCAGGCCGGCGTTGAGGTTGGCCCGGCACAATTGGAGCTGACTCAGGCCCGCGACGATCTCACTAAGGCACGCGTATCCGTGCACAGCGTCGAGCTGCAGCCGGTAAACCAAAACGTTGACGCCGGTTTGAAAGTCACGGAAGCCACCTACCAGGCCGGGGTGAAGGCGCTGGCGGAAGCTCGCTACCGCCGTAAAGGACTGGTCGTCTCGCTCGCGCTTTCGCTCCTGGTCTTGATCGGTATAGTGCTCATGATTCGCAAAATCGAGTCTCAACCGCAGAAATAGCCCGGGACTGCACAGGGCAAGCGGATTCGGACAACACTACGATATTCACCAAATCCAAGGGACTTAAGCGGTGAGTAGACACTTCGCCGAAAAGGCCAAGGAACGCTCGCGCCGGCCATGCTGGCGGAATCTGTGGTCCCGGAGGGCGATCGGACGAAGCCTACCACGCCGGAAATTCTTGAAGACACTGATACCGCGGGCCGCTATCGGCGGAAAGACCGTGTACCAATCGCCCGGTAGAACTCCCGCCTACTGGCAGCCGCTGAACGCCAGGGTTGAGGCCGATATCGTTCCCCCGGCAGTGACCGCCAGCGGGCCGCCGCCGGCCGCGGTACTCGTCTGCAAGTCGGAAGGAGAACAGTCGGCTGTCCCGCCGCTGTTGGGTACAACAGCCTGGGCATCCACGGTGTAAATCACCGGACCCGACGCGGGCGGTGAGGGCTGCTGGCTGCCGCTTATGCTGAATGCTCCTACACTCGGATTGAGCGCGGGAACAGCCAGCGTGTAGCTGACGCAGTCGGTATCGGCAGGACAGTTGCTCCCAGCCGCAGTGGTCACGGTGGCAGTCGCCGACGACTGTTGCGCCAGCGGCACGGTCACCAAAACGTTGGAGCCGTTGATCGTTGCCGGCTCTAACGCGGAGAGAACGATGTCGGCGGACGTCGCAGCAGTGCCCGTGGTCGTGGTGATCTGGCCGTTAATCGATGCGGGCGCAGTATTGGTGCCGGTCTCGGCAGTTAGCGGTACCATCCCTAAAGCATTTCCGGGTTGTACCCCGGTGATAACCACAGCCCCATAGGCGGTGCCGCTTCCGTTGATGGCAGTTGCAACAATGTCGTAGGTTCCCGCCGGCACTGGACAAAAGACGAAACCACCGCTGGAATCAGCAACCGTTGCCATCACCACGCGATCCACTCCACTACCGTTGTTCTGCTCCAACGCAACGATGGTGACCCCGCCGCTGATGGCCTGACCAGTTGCATGATCGATAACTTTGCCATTGATGGAGGTGGAAGTCAGCGCCACTTCGCCGGCGTGGAGTACCGGTTTCAATCGATATTGCCCGTTGCCCTCGCTCACAATGGAATCGCAAGCATCGAAGTCAACGTTCAGGTCCTTGGTCTGACCCGCGGCAATGCTGAATTGTCCGCCGGCGATCTGTCCGCTGGGTATCTTAATGCCGGTCTGCGACTCGCTGGAAATGTTAAGCGGCAGTGGCGTATTAGGGCTCGACGCGAGCATCACGCAATTGGCCGTGCTTCCGCACTTGTTGGAAGCAACGGAAGCATTATTGGCGGCGAGGTAGATCCGAATCTGTTGATAGCTTCCCGGTTGAAGCTCGGTGGTCGATCCTAGTGTGGCCAGGAAGCACTGATTGTTGGCTTGCGCCAAAAGATCAATTTGTTGCGGGCTGCTACTGAGACTTGGCGTCAAGTCAACCCAGCCGGGATCGTTGGGGCCGGCACTGGCGCTGGCATGGATCTTTACGTCTGTGATGGTCACGTATATGTGGGCAAATGGTCCTGAAGGGCTGGAACAAGTCGGCGGATCACTCATCGAAACCGTGACGTTGGTAGGCGAGGGGCTGTTCGAAGCAGGCGAGCCGGAACTCCCACAGCCAGTTAGAAGAAGCAACGTGCCGATCAACAAAGCACAGGCAGTTTCTGTCGCACCACGAGTCGTACCCATAGTCGCACCTATAGCACCTTAGTAAAGCACATAATTGAATTTTGGTCTAGGACGTAATAGCACTTTAGTCCAAAACCTCATTGCACTTTAGTCTGCACGTGGAGCACCAACCGACTTAGTGCGTAATCCGTTGAATCCACTGCACTTGCAACCAGGCACAAAAAGTCGCCTAATTCGATTTTCCCTGGTGGCGGAAATTCTTGCCACAAATAACTATAAAAAGTGTTCGGCGACCACGGCCGGTCTGCCCTGCCCCGTTTTTTAGCCATTCATAACCGGGGATTCATCTTTGGCCGGCCGCATGTAAGGCGGAACACCGCTCGGCCGGGCGGCAGCGCCATCGGTGCTCTGCTGGCCGCGAAAACGACCGCAGGGCATGAGGATCACGATCAGGAATAAGCAGGAAACGGGCCGAAAGCGGAGAATCGCCACGGCATGGCAGCCTTTTTCAGCAGTCTGTTGGCAGATGTGTACTACACCCTATACTCTGTTCTCTAAACCTTAGTCCCTTTTCAGTCTTTCCCGCACGATCCGCAAAATCTCTCCATGCACCACTTCGATGGCTGGCCTTGCATCGATCAGAGCGACGCGCTGCGGCTCGCGTCGGGCGATTTCCAGAAATTTCTCATGCACACGGGTGAAGAACGCATAGCTCTCCCGCTCGAAGCGATTTTCATCCAGCTCCGCACCTTGGTTGCGCCGCCGTGCTCGGCGAACGCTGGAACTCACATCCGAATCCATAAGGATGGTCAGGTCGGGCCAAAGTCCGCCGCACAAAACTTCATGTAAGCGGAGCACGGCCTGACTTCCAAGCTGCCGGCCGCCACCCTGGTAGGCTTCCGTGGAGTCGGTAAAGCGGTCAGACAGGACCCACTTACCCGCCTTGAGCGCCGGCGCGATCACCTGGGCTATCAACTGGGCGCGGGAAGCAAACATCAACGCCATTTCGGCATAAGCGTCAAGCCCTGCAGTCTGGGAATTGAGCAAAACCGCACGAATTCGCTCCCCGATCTCGGTCCCGCCCGGCTCGCGCGTCGTCACCACCTCAATTTTCTGGCTGCGCAGCACGGCTGCCAGCTTCTCCAGTTGCGTACTCTTGCCGCAACCGTCCAGCCCCTCGAAGCTGACGAACTTGCCTCGCCGTGCCCGCTGCATCACGCTCGCCATCATATCAGTGATGCACGATGGCGGCTGATGGCAACCGCCTACAGCACCGAGGAACTATAGGCCGACCTGGAGCTTCGCCACATTCCGCCGAGAGAAACTTCGGGTTCCGGCGCTAAACTCTACCTAACGGCCTTGGCCTGTCACCACCTAAGCTTGGGACTCCGACCAAACTCTTGTGGGCTGAATGAGCCCCACTTTCGCATCTTTCGCCGACGGCGGAATTGGGGTACAACTTCTGGCTCCGGGGTGAGGTTCGCAAAAGAGCAGAGGTACCAGCTAGGGACAATGAATCTGTGCCGCTTCAGCGATTGCTAATCGCCGTCCTTCTCCTCGTAACCTTCACAATTTGTCGAAAAGGAAAAACTAATGAAAGTACGAAAGTCGACACCTTGGTCCGCGACAATTAGCATCCTGTTTCTCGTCGCGGCCATTCCTCTTTGCGCCCAAGATCAGATCAATTTGGGAGACGGCTTATTCAACGCTCACTTCAACGGACATGCGAGCCCCGTAGTCACGCTGCTGATCCCGTCCATCTATTACAGCGGCGGTGTCTATTACATGGCCAATGGATCGGCTACAGGCACCGGCCATCTGCAGTCCAGCGGAAACTACACCGTCTCTTCTGCCTCGAATGCGCCGTTCTATCTGATCCACAACCCTGACGACAGCTTCACCGTTGTGCAGACCAGCCCGGTCAACTTTTCCTATGCCTCGCCGCAAGGAACCTTGACTGGACTCCTCTGGTTTGGTTCCGTCTCTAAGACGGACAGCCATCTCTACTCCACCATGACGGGCACGCTGACTTCGCCCGGCGGGTCGTTTGCAGGTTACTTCGCCAACGGCGGCAATTTGACAATTACGCTAGGTCTAAACTTTCCGCTGCAGCTTCTATGGCAAACTCAGGGTTTCGCTGCCGTGGAGTTTCAGTCGGGCACGATGACGCCGGCGAGCCGATGTGCTCCCTTGACTCAGGGTTATTGGAAAAACCACACCGGCGCCTGGCAGGACGGACAGGGCCTTACCCTGGGGACCAACTTCTACAACAATAGTCAACTCGAGACGCTACTACAGACGCCGGTGCGTGGAGACGCCAGCCTGGATCTCGCCCATCAACTGATTGCCGCGTTGCTGAACATCGCCAACGGTACTACGGGAATTCCCGTGCAGGCAACCATCCTCGACGCCAATGACCTTATTGGTGCTGGCACGCTGCCCGAACATGTTGCGCCGTCTTCCCCCCTCGGCCAGCAGATGGAAGGCGACGCCAGCGTCCTCGACAACTACAACAGCGGGGGCATAACGACTGCGTGCTCGCAGTAGAGAGCTGTTTTCACCACAGGATACGAGGGCAGACTGCGAGGTCTGCCCTCGTTCTTTGTAAGGTCCGGTCCATGAACGCGGCCGGATGTCTTTGCGGCGCGCTCTAGAAACGCAGCCGGGGAACTATCGCGCCTGTGGTGCGGCTATATTCCTCATATTCGACGCCGAAGGTGTTGCTCATCGCGCGCTCCTCGATCCTGCTCTTGATCTTGAAGCCCGCGTACAACAGGACGACAGCGACCAACCCGCGCACCTGACGACGCTCCAGGGCGGTACCCAGCATCGCCAGGATCATCCCCGAGTAGATCGGGTGCCGAATCCAGCGATACGGCCCGGTGCGTACCAGTTGATGCCCCACCTTTACTGTAACGGCACCACTCCAGTTGCTGCCGAGATAGGCCCTGGCCCATAAGGCAAAGCCCAGCCCGGCCGCGGTCAGGGCAATTCCAAACACCTCTGTCCAACGGTTGGCGGAAAAAATCGGAGTGCGCAGCCAACCTCGTGGCGCATCGCCGTCGAACATAAGGAAAAACGCAGCAACGGTGAGGACCATATAGGACAGCCGCGAGGAAACACCTTCCCGTAACTGCGTGGGCTTTGCCCGCAGCCCCCAGATCACCCAGATCGCGAACCATACGATCCACAGATAGCCGCAAATGGAAATGCCGTTCATTGCCATTCCTCGAAGACATTACGTTACCGCAGGCACAATGGTTCCCGGAAGGCTGTGGAGAGACCAAGGGCTGCTATCATGTGTACCCTCAGCGGCAAAAGCGATGGCTATTGCCATTCCGAATGGCAAGGCTGAAGCCGTGCCCTGCAAAACCAAACTTTCGCCGCGGCCGATATGTCCGATCGACGCCAGCCTTGGCAGCTCAGGCCGCAGCCTGGCAGCGGCATTCGGACCCACTGGACGGGAGCAACTCGGAAGAGTATCTTGGCGGTGCGCTGATGTTGGGTGCATCACCAGGAATGCTTACAAGGGAGCCGTTCTCCATATACAAACGTGTGCTCGCGTTTGTCGTCCTCAGTCTTTTGTTTGCGGCCGTTTCTTTCGCGCAGAAGACCAACATCGATTGGGACCGTAACGCCAATTTCAGCGAGTTCCACACCTGTGCCTGGGAGCCGAGCCCAAATCCTGCCAAGGGCCTCTGGAACCAGCGCATTGTTGATGCGGTGAATCGAGAATTGCAAGCCAAGGGATTAACCTTGGTGGACTCCAATCCCGATCTGTGGGTCGTCTACAGCAAGAGCATTCACGATCAGAAGCAGGTGGTCGGCACCGGTTACGGATTCGGCCCGAGCTGGAACTGGGGTTATTGGGGCCCCAGTGCCGTGAGGTATAACACCTACGTTACCAAGCAAGGGACGCTGGTGGTTGAGATTGCGGACGCCAAGGACCATCAGTTGCTGTGGCGCGGTTCAGTCACCGACACCCTGTCCGACAACAACAACAAGAACATCAGTAAGCTGGACAAGGCGGTGGCCAAGCTATTCCGGGACTATCCTCCGAAGCAGAAAAATTAAGCCACCGGCCCGGATAGGGGTCCCTCGACTGCGCGCCTGCACCGACGCGCAAGCACGTCCGGGAAAACTACGGCTGGCGCTCCGCTCAAGATAACGAGATGATTTGAACCGGCGAAAGCAATCCGAGTTAGGATTCGGGAGACGATCCTGCCTTTGGAGGATGAGATGACGATTCGCAAATGCTTGCTGGGAGCGACGATACTTTCTCTCGCGTTCAGCGCCGCGAGCGCGCAAGGGCAGTGGGTCATAGCGGCGCGCGCTGCCGCCGGACAAATTGAGCGCATGACGAACAAGTCCAAGGACGGCTCCGGCTATGATGTGGCGACCGTAGTGCTCGCAGCCAACGCCGACCAGGTCTACCAGACCGCATTAAGCTCGCTCAAGGCAAACCATCCCGAGATCACCATCAAGAGCAGCAGCGCCAAAAAGCGGGAGATCAAGTTCTCCCGGGGCGATCAGATCGCCAGCATGAAAGCCACGCCCTTGGGGGAAAAGCTGACCCAGCTCGTAGTCGCCTCCAACTTGACCACTACCCAGCCCAGCGCCACCTCGATGGTGGTAAGCGGCGTGATGAAGGTTTGCAAAGAGATGAATGTTGTCTGCACGCTGTCGGAGGAGTAAGGCCGCCGGTCACACCGCTATGGACCCTTGACGCAGGACAGGCGCATGCTGGGCCACTTTTGTAGAGCGTGTTTTTAAAAATACGCTTTGAAAGGACACGGCTTCAGCCGCGCCGCTCCCGGCCCAGAAAAAACATCGGGGCTTCAGCTCCTTGAAAGAGTCTGGGTTCGTCGAAATGCTATGTTTGAAACACGCACGCTCTAATCTCTGGACAGGAACATCGCATGTTGGCTTACGACTTTTCCGCCACGCTAAACAACGGTGAAGAGCAGAGTCTGAGCGCTTACCAAGGCAAGGTGCTGCTGATCGTCAACACCGCCAGCCGCTGCGGCAACACGCCGCAATACAAGGGCCTGCAGGAGTTGTACGCCAAGTACCGCGATCGCGGCTTCGAAGTCCTCGCTTTCCCATGCAATCAGTTCGGCCATCAAGAGCCGGGCTCGGACGAGGAGATCAAAGAATTTTGCGAGCTCAATTACGGGGTCGAGTTTCCGATTTTCTCCAAGATCGAGGTCAACGGCGAGGGGGCGCATCCACTGTACAAATTTCTGAAGAGCCAAAAGACCGGCCTGCTGGGCGATTCCATCAAATGGAACTTCACCAAATTCCTCGTCGACAAGCAGGGCAACGTCGTCGCCCGCTACGCTCCCATGACACCGCCGGCGCGAATCGCCGGCGACATCGAGAAACAACTGGCGAAGTAGCGATCGTACACCCGTTTGCCGAGTGACGTTCATCACAGGTGCGCGTGATGTCACTCACGGCCCTGCGGGTCGTGAAAATCCTATCGTGGAAGCATAGCAGTGAGCCGTAGCAGTTGCAGGGGAAGTGGAGGGAAACAAGACATGACAGCAGGCAACGGCAGCGCGCCATCGGCAAGCCAGGCGTCCTCAGCAACCAAAGAATACAAACCGCGGCTGATTTTTTGGGAAGTCACCAAAGGATGCAATTTGCGCTGCATCCACTGCCGGGCGACGGCAACAGAGCTGATGTCACCGGCCGATCTGTCAACCGCGAAAGCGCTGGACATCATCGACCAGATCGCCGGCTTCGCCAATCCCATTCTGGTGCTCAGCGGCGGCGAGCCGCTTTACCGGCAGGACATCTTCCAACTCGCTGAGTACGCCACCGGCCGCGGCCTGCGGGTGGCACTGGCCACTAACGGAACGCTGGTCACCAAGGACATCGCCGAGAAAATCAAGAGCTCGGGTATCAAGCGCGTCTCAATTTCCCTCGACGGGGCCGATGCCGTCACCCACGACACCTTCCGCGGCATTCCGGGCGCCTTTGAGGCAGCGATTTACGGCATGAAGAACCTGCAGCAGCTTGGGGTCTCAGTGCAGATCAATACCACCATTGCGCGCCACAATGCCCACCAGTTGCCCGATGTGCTGGAGCTGGCGCGGCGGTTGGGTGCCGACGCCCTGCACACCTTCCTGCTGGTACCAGTGGGTTGCGGAGTGGATATCGCCGCCGAACAAATGGTCTCTCCCGAGGAATACGAGCGGATGTTGAACTGGTTTTACGATCAGTCGCTGGCTGGCGACATCGAGTTGAAGGCCACCTGCGCGCCGCACTATTTCCGGGTCGTGCGCCAGCGTCGCGCCGCCGAGCGTATGGCTGCGCGCGAAGCGGCACCGGCGAATCCCAACGAAATCGGCCCCACCGAGATGACGATGCCGGGGTCGACCGGAATCGCGCTGAAGCCCGGCGGCGGCCGGCCTGTGGGCCACACCGGCCATCCTGGTGCTCATTCCGCCGACATGAGCGCGATGACCAAAGGCTGCCTGGCGGGCACGGGGGTCTGCTTCATCTCGCATCAGGGCGAAATCTTTCCCTGCGGATATCTTCCTGCCCTGGCAGGCGATCTGCGCAAGCAGAGCTTTGCCGAGATTTGGAACGGCTCAGTGGTGTTCAATCAGCTTCGCGACGACGACAAGCTGAAGGGTAAGTGCGGTTGCTGCGAGTTTCGCCATATCTGCATGGGCTGCCGGGCGCGCGCCTATGCCGCCACTGGTGACTTCATGGCGGAAGAGCCGTACTGCGTCTACGAGCCTGGGACCTCGAATAAGATGGTGCGGGAAGCAGCTGCGGCAAAGGTGGCAGAGGCCGTTCCCTCGAAGGCTGCGAATGAGGCGCCGGCTGAGACTTAAGTCATAGCCGGCACGCACCCCCCAAGCTATCGTCAAGTCATGGCAGCTCATATCAGCACGGTACCAAACTCGAGACGACGAACCATGGTCGTGCCGCGAGAGCACGGTGCGTGGGGCATGCTTCTGGTGCCGCTGGCGACGGGCGCCGTGGTCGCTTCACGCAGCGGAATTAATGGTGATGAGCTGGCGCTCTTCCTCTTTGCCGCCATGTCGCTGTTTTGGCTGCGCACTCCGGTGGAAAGCTGGTTGGGCGCCTCGGCCATCAAAGCCCAGACCCGCCACGAGCGCACGTTAGTTCTGCGCATAATGCTGGCTACCGGTCTGCTCGCGGCGATTTGTCTCGCAGCGCTGTTGTGGGACGGCCGCAATCGCGGTTTGTGGTTGATTGGCGCAATTGCCGCGCTTGCCTTTGGCGTGCAGGCAGGCGTGAAAAAGCTCGGCCGTAAGGGCCGGATGCCGGCGCAGATGATCGGCGCCATCGGGCTGACCTCAACCGCAGCGGGGGCGTATTATGTCGCCACCGGCCGGCTTGATCGGACGGCGCTCGCACTATGGCTCGCTAATTGGCTGTTTGCTGCAGATCAAATCCATTTCGTGCAGGTGCGCATCCGCGCGGCGCGCGCCGCCAGCCTCGAGGAGAAACTCCAACACGGATTGCCTTTCCTCTTTCTTCAACTCCCGCTCCTTGGTGCCCTTGTCGCCGGCTGGCGCTGCGATCTGTTCCCCGCCGCGACGGCCGTCGCTTTCCTCCCGGTCCTGCTGCGTGGGACGTTGTGGTTCGTCCGCGGAAATCAACCCCTGGAAGTGCACAAGCTGGGCTTCAGCGAATTGCGCCAGGCGCTGGTCTTCGGCGCGCTGCTGTGCGCGGCATTCGTGCTGTAATATAGGGCACGCATGCGGCCTTAGCGTCGCCGTAGTACCATGAAGGCCGATGAACTCGACGACCAATTCATCGGCGACTTCCATCCTTAAGCGTGTCCCTCTCTTCGCCGGCCTCAGCGAGGAGGAATTCACGTTTCTCACCGCCCGCGTCGTGCAGCGCAGATTCAGTGCCGGAGAATTGGTCTTTGCGGAGGCCGAGCCTTGCGCCGGACTCTACGTCATCGAAGCGGGCAACGTGCGCATCTTCAAGAGTTCGGCCGGCGGACGCGAGCAGGTGCTGGCCATCGACGGGCCGGGCAGCTCTATCGCCGAGCTGCCAGTGTTCGACGGCGGCAACTATCCAGCCTCGGCACAGGCCATCACCGACTGCAGCCTGTTGTTCGTCAGCAAGAAGGACTTCCAAGCGCTGTGCCTGCAGCATCCCGAGGTCGCGCTCAAGGTGTTACGCGTCGTTGGTGCGCGGCTGCGACGTTTGGTCGGCATCATCGAGGAGTTGTCCTTCACCACCGTCCGCCACCGCCTGGCAACCATGCTGGTGCGGCTGGCGAAATCAACGGGCCAGCGGCAAGCGGATGGGATCAGCATCACTCTGCCGGCCAATAACAATGAACTGGCGGCGCAGATCGGGACCGTGCGCGAACTGGTGTCGCGGAATCTGAGCCGGCTGCAGAGCGAAGGTCTGATCCAAATGGAGGGACGGGTGGTAACCGTGCTCGACCTGAAGAGGCTGGAAGCGGAATTGAATGCGACGCAGTAAGAAAGGCGGATTGCGATGCAACCCATGGCCAAAATTGCAGTTCTGCTAGTCATTGCTTTCGGTACAACCCAGGCGCAGCAAGCCAACCACGTAGGAGGTGCTTCGATGGCCTTCACTCTCACCAGCCCTGCTTTTGCGGCAGGCGCTGAAATTCCCCCGCAATACACTTGCAAAGGCGCCGATATTTCTCCTGCGCTGGAATGGAGCGGCGCCCCGGCGCACACTGTTAGCTTTGCCCTAATCATGGACGATCCTGACGCTCCTGCAGGGACCTGGGTGCATTGGGTGGTATGGAACATGCCGGCGTCGGTGCATTCGCTGCCCGCCGGCGTGCCCAAGCATGAGCGGCTGAGCGACGGCACGCAGCAGGGACGCAACAGCTTCCGGAAAACCGGCTACGGCGGCCCTTGTCCACCGGGAGGGGCCACTCATCGCTACTTCTTCCGCTTGTATGCGCTCGACAGCAAGCTGAATCTGGCCGCCGGCGCCGATCGCGCGCAACTCGACGAGGCAATGCAGGGACACGTGCTGGCGCAGACAGAATACATGGGCACTTTTCACAAATAGAACTTGGAGGCGGATAGGTACTGTCTGAAATCTGATTTCAGACAGTACCAGCGGATGACGGGAAATCCGAGGGATGGGCTGCCCTGTAGAATGGCTGCTTTAGCACTCCCGCGGACATGCCTTCAAACTGGATCTTCTGGATCGGCTTCAATGCGTTTGTGCTGGCGATGCTGGCGCTCGACCTGGGCGTCTTTCAGCGCCGGAAACACGTGGTTGGGGTCCGCGAGGCGCTGAGCTGGACCCTGGTGTGGATCACTCTTGCTGTTCTCTTCGCCCTGTTGATTTACTTCTTCGGCGACACGCTCACCGGCAACAGCCTGCGTCCCAATGGACAAAGGTCGCTGGAATTCGTCACGGGTTATTTGATTGAGCTGTCGCTCAGCGTCGACAATCTTTTTGTCTTCCTGCTCATCTTCCGCTACTTCAGTGTGCCGCAGCGCTTCCAGCACGCGGTGCTCTTCTGGGGGGTGCTGGGGGCGCTCATCATGCGCGCCATCTTCATTGCCGCCGGGATCACCCTGCTGGACCATTTCCATTGGATCGTCTACGTCTTCGGCGGCGTGCTCATTTACAGCGGCATCAAGTTGCTACGCCAGCACGGCAAGCGGATCGAGCCCGAGTCCAACCCCGTCCTGCGGGGCTTTCGTCGCATCTTTCGTGTGACCGAGGACTACGAAGGCGGCAACTTCTTTGTGCGCCGCGGCGCGCTGCGCTACGCCACGCCTCTGGCGTTGGTGCTGGTGCTGGTCGAAACCACCGACGTGCTCTTTGCGGTCGACTCTATTCCCGCGGTGCTGGCGGTAACGCGCGAGCCGTTCATCGTTTACACCTCGAATGTCTTCGCCATCCTGGGATTGCGCTCGTTGTTCTTCGTGCTGGCGGGTATAATCGAAGCCTTTCACCTGCTGCATTACGGGTTGTCAATCATTCTGATTTTCGTCGGCCTGAAGATGCTGGCCTCGAACTACGTGCAGCTACCGACGGTCATAGCACTGGCTGTGGTGGCAGGAGTGCTCGTGATCTCCATTGCGCTGTCGTTGTTGTTCCCGCTGGCAAAAGACAGCGGAGCAAACTAAGGAAGCCCGCAAAGTGCAACCAGCAGCGATGTCCCTCCGGGTTTGTATCAGGGCACGGCTTCAGCCGTGCCGTACACGTCGGCTTACAACCAGGGCTTTAGCCCCTGCGTTTCGGGAAGACAGAGGCTAAAGCCCCACCCTTTCTGGTCCCCGTTGCGGCACGACTGAAGTCGTGTCCTGTTACAAATCCCATTCGCGCCGGATACAACCGCCGCGGAGATGCTATGGCCGCAGTTTTCTCGCCGGAGACGGAGTCACGGGGCCTCACGCCTTCGACATCTGACGGAGGTCCTTGATCGCCTCAACCACCAACCGCGGGGCCACATTGTTGACGATTTCCACTTTGCCAACTGCAGTCGCCAAAACAAAATGCGGTACGCCGCCCAGCGTCTTCTTGTCGGCCGCGAGCCGCTTCAGGATGCGTTTGCCATCAACCATGATCCTCGGCAATGGCCCGTAAGCCTGGACCAAGGCCGTGATTCGCTGCGCCGTCGTCGCGTCAGTCACCTGCATGGCGGCGCCAATTCTGGCGGCGGCAATCATGCCCCAGCCCACGGCCTCGCCGTGCCGCAGTCGCCGGTAGCCGGTCTCGGCTTCCAGAGCATGACCAATCGTGTGCCCGAAGTTCAGGATGCGGCGCTCGCCGCTCTCGCGCTCGTCGGCGCTCACCACTTCGGCCTTCACGCGAATGCATTCCGTAATCAGCTTTTTTAGCACTGCCCCATCGCGCTGCAGCAGGGCGTCGCGGTGCGACTCCATCAGCTCGAAGATCGCCGGATTGCGAATCACGCCGTACTTCATCGCCTCAAATAACCCAGAGCGGTATTCGCGTTCCGGCAACGTGGCCAGCACGCCGGGATCCACCAGCACGGCCAGCGGCTGATGGAATGTTCCCAGCAGGTTCTTGCCGGCCTTCAGGTTCACGCCGGTCTTGCCGCCGATGGCCGAATCCACCTGCGCCAGCAGCGTGGTGGGAAGCTGGACGACAGGAATGCCACGCATGAAGATGGAAGCCAGGAAAGCGCCCACGTCGCCCACAACGCCGCCGCCCAGCGCCAGCAGAACGGAGTGCCGGTCCGCTCCAAGGCCCAGCAGCTTGGCCGCCAGTTTTTCCACTTCGGCCAGCGTCTTGGCGCGCTCGCCATCGGGCATGACGAGGACTTCGATCTTGCGCCCAGCCTGGCTGAAACTTTCGCGCAGCGCGCCGGCCCAGTGCCGACGAATCGGCGGCGTAGTGAGCGCGAACAAGCGCGCGCCGGCGGCGGGAGTGATCCCGCGCAGCGCTGTCGCAGAAGAGCGCAGCAAGCCGCGCTCGACCAGCACGTCATACGATCGCGAGGAAGTTTGAAGAGGGATGCGAATCAAGAATCTAGTGTACCGGAGATTCCCTGCGAACCACCGGCGAGTCAGGCCTCGTGCCTGTCGGTTTGCGTGCTACCATGATGCCAGTCATGCAAGCGCTTCCTTCCGAGACCGATTTCATCGTGGTGGGTGCGGGCATAGCCGGCCTGCGGGCTTCGGTGGAGCTTGCTGCGGCCGGCCGTGTACTTTGCCTGGCCAAGCGCGAGGTCACGGAGTCGAATACGCGTTATGCGCAGGGCGGGATTGCTGCCGCTCTCAGTGATGACGACGAAGTCCGCCTGCATCTGGAGGACACGCTCAAAGCCGGCGACGGGCTGTGCAATGAAGAAGCGGCGCGGGTGCTGGTGGAGGAAGGACCGGCACGCATCGAAGAGCTGATCGAGTGGGGCACGGAATTCGACCGCGCCGGCGCCAAGATCGCCTTCACCCGCGAGGGCGCGCACAGCCGCAGCCGCGTTCTGCACGCTCATGGTGATTCCACCGGGCAGGAGATCAGCCGCTCGCTCCTGCTCAAGGCCCAAGCCATCAAGGCCATCAGCTTCCGCGAATTCGAGTTCACCACCGAGTTACTGCTGCAGGACGGACGGGTGGCGGGTATTCGGGTGCTCGACCAGGCGGGACAACTGCATGACATCTACGCCAGCGCCGTACTGCTGGCGACGGGCGGGCTGGGCTGCGTCTACAGCAACACCACCAATCCGCCGGTTGCCACCGGGGACGGCGTGGCCATGGCCTATCGCGCCGGCGCCGAAATCAGCGACATGGAATTTGTGCAGTTTCATCCCACGGCGCTGTTTCTGAAAGGCGCGCCGCGATTCCTGCTCTCCGAAGCCTTGCGCGGCGAGGGCGCGTATCTGCGCAACCTGGAGCTGAAGCGCTTCATGCCCAAGTATCACGAACTGGCGGAACTGGCCCCGCGCGACGTGGTGGCGCGGGCCATCGCCCATGAGTTGGAGCTGGTGAAACGGCCCGACGCCGCGGTCTATCTTGACCTTACGCACCTGAAGGCCGAGCGGGTGCGCCAGCGCTTTCCCACCATCTACTCCACCTGCATGGAATACAACATCGACATTGCCAGCGAACTGGTGCCGGTTCGTCCCGCAGCGCATTACGCCATGGGCGGCGTACGCACCGACCTGAACGGACGGACCTCGCTTCCCGGTCTATATGCCGCCGGGGAGGTGGCTTGCACCGGCGTACACGGAGCGAACCGTTTGGCCAGCAACTCGTTGCTGGAGGGCCTGGTGT
>Ga0070737_10004005_pt1 | contig 15161 bp, 14 predicted proteins | sample Coa_R1_10_FD_66438 | JGI IMG/M metagenome (GOLD analysis project Ga0070737, IMG submission 66438) | Surface soil microbial communities from Centralia Pennsylvania, which are recovering from an underground coalmine fire - Coalmine... | ecosystem: Environmental > Terrestrial > Soil > Unclassified...
GAGGTAAGCCCGGGACCAGAGCTGGTAAAGCCAGGCCAGTTCCCAGCTGGCCTCCGGGTGGGTCGGCCAGCAGGGTTTGAGGCTGTTCTCCAGGTAGTCGGGGTACTGCCTGCGCAGCACCGTCTCGACCCAGTCGAAAAGCTCGCTGAATCTGTCCTCTCGTTCCTGGTCGGTCATCGTTAGCCAGAACCAGTCGCTGGAGGTCGGCTTCTCGTACTCACCCAGGAAGGTGGCGATGCGCTCGATCTGGCCGCGGAGCGCGGCCACTTCGTTCAGTGTCGCCGCCTGCTGATCCTGGGCGTCTGCCAGGGCATTGACCCGGGTGGTGAGTGATTCGACGTCGCGGCGCAGGGCGTCGAGGCGGACGGCCAGGGCCGCGTCGGCTGACTGCCCGGCGCGGCCTCGCGGTTCGGTCATTGACTGTCCTGTGGGGATGCCGGGGGCTCCCACGGGCGGCGAGGCCGGACCGAGTGATCTTGCCCGGGGAAGGGCCAGGGGGTGGTGTCTTCCTGGGCGGTGGCCCAGCTGGGTAGCGATGGCGTGTGACTGGTATCCGGTTGAGCGATTGGCTGCGCTGGCCATAGGGATTGTGGGGAGTGCTGTTCCAGCGTGGGCACGATCTCGTTCGTCTTCACGGTCGGCTCCAGAGGGCGGAGTCCGGAGCTATCTGGAGTCGGTGCCGGTAGCGCCAGCTGTGGTGGCCTGGAGCGGTATGCGCGGCGGTAGTCGTGGCGGCGCCAGGCCATGCGCAGGCGGATGACGACGGGGGAGAGGTTGGTGCGGATGACGAGGGCGCGCCATTCGGGGAGGGTGCGCAGGAGTTCGGGCGGGAGTATCCGGGCCGGTTCGTAGCTGGTGGTGCGGGTGCGTTTGCCTTTGTGGTCGCGGGTGTGGCTGTGGGTGCGCAGGTTGATCTCGCCGCAGAGCTGGGAGACGGTGTCGAGGGTGCCGGGGTCGGTGACACCGCCGAGGATGACTTTGAGGCCGGCGGTGTCCCAGATGGCCTGGGCGCCGGTGCGGTCCCAGCGGCCTTCGAGCTGGGCCAGGCCGTGGCAGACGGCGACGATGAGGATGCCTTTGCCGGCGCTGTCGGCCATCCACAGGGGGAGGGGGACGGGGCAGATCTGGGTGACTTCGTCCAGGGCCATGAGCAGGGGTGGGTCCAGGCGGCCGTGGGGCTGCCAGGAGCCGAGGTAGGCGGCCCGGTCGTGCAGGTATTCGGTGAAGGCGCGGAACAGGGGTGCGATGGGGGCTTCTTCGCGGCCGGTGCCGATCAGGTACAGGGTGTGGCGGCCGGTGATGAAGGTGTCGATGTCGAAGCCGTCGCCGGGGCCGGGTGTGGTGGCGGCGGCCACGGCGGGGTCGGCCAGCCAGGCGAGGGCGCGGGTGACGGTCATGCGGATGGAGTCGGCGGTGCGGCCGGGTTTGCTGATCTCGCGGATGGGGGCGAACCAGCCACCGGCGGCGCCAGGATGGGTGGTGAGGATGCGCTCGGGGGTCTCGCTGTCGATGCCGTGGGCCCATTGGTAGACGTCGAGCATGGTGCGGCCGTCCAGGGCGGCGGCGTGCAGGAAGCTGGCCAGGACCGAGGTGGCCTTGCCGATCCAGAAGACCATGTCGTGCATGCCCTTGGCCTCGGTGGCCGCGGTGAAGGATGCGGCTCGCAGCAGGGCGGTGGGGGGATAGTCGCAGTACTGGAGCGGGTTCCAGCGGAAGGTGGAGGGCAGGCCGCCGATGGTTTCGGGGTTGAAGACGTGGATCATGCCGTGGCGGGCCCGCAGCGGGGCGGTGTTGTCGAGCAGGTCGGTGCGGGTAGTGGTGGTGACGACCGGGCCGGGGTGGTCGATGATGCGGTCGGCCAGCCAGCCGGATTTGCCGGTGCGGGGCGCGGCCAGGACGAGGGTCTGGTCTTCCATGCTGGCGATGACGCGGCGGCCGAAGTGGGCGCGGCCGAGCCGGACCGCGTAGTCGGTCACCGGGAGGAACAGGCGGGCCCACCACGGGAGCGAGGGCCGGGCGCGGCGGCCGGTGCGGACCGCGCGCAGGCGCGACCAGCGGACGGCCAGCTCCAGCAGGTTGGCGTAGCTGGGGCCGGGGCGCAGGTAGAGGCGGATGCGCCAGCGCAGGGTCCGGCTCCGGTGACGGGCGGCGTTCGGGTTGCCGATGGCCACGCGGATCACGGCCAGGGCGGCCACGTAGGCGATCAGGATGATGAGCAGGTCAGCGACGTGAAGGTGCAGCATCAGGAGACCTCCCGGGTGGCGGGAGCGGCTTCGGGGGAGTCGGCGTTCGCGCTGGTGGCCAGGTAGCGGGCGAGTTCGCGGCGGGCGGTGCCGGGGTGGTAGCCGATCTGGCCCGCGATCTCGGTGGCGACCGCGGCGGTCTTGGTGCGGTCGCCGTATCGCGGGTCGCCGGTCTCCGAGCCGTTCGTAGAGCCGGACCAGGACGGCCCTTTTCGTCTCACCCGGGGCTGGTGCGTCGTCCGGGGAGGGTTTAGGCCGCGCCCGTTCGGAAGCTTCAAGAGCAGGTCGCTCGCGACGGGGCTGGATGGCGTTGGCGGGCGGCTGGAGGTCGGCCGGTGGGGGAGCGGTGGGGCCGATCGGGGTGGCGGTCAGGACCCAGCGGCGGAATCCGCGCACCGTGCCGCCGGTGTCGAGCAGCAGGCGCAGCGCCCACAAGGTCAGCACGCCCAGCGACCGCCAGGCCGAAGGCTCCGCGGGACGGGCGCCGGGCTGGGCGGTCAGGGCCCAGCGGCGGATGACGGCGATGAGGCGGTCGGAGGTCAGGGCGTACAGGGCACTGGGCAGCACCCACACCGTGACTGACCGGGGGGAGCCGAGGTCGGCGGCGAGCAGGTTCATGGTGAGCGAGCCGAGGGCGCACGCGACGTTCAGCACGCGCTCGGTGGCCGCCCGAGCGCCCCGGCAGGCCAGCGCGAGCGCGAGCAGGGCGAAGATGACCGCGCCGGTGTCAAGCCCCAGCGCCTCCAGGACCGCGGGCAGGTGCGCGTGCTTGGCGTGGTCGACGAACGCGTACTGGGCCCGGAAGCTCACATAACCCTGGGCGGCGGCGAGTATCAGTAGCAGGGCCGACGCCATGACCAGCAGGCCCGTGCCGTGGCTCCGGCCGGTGCGGTCACGCCGGCGCGGTCGGCGGTGCTGCGGCGGCTGAGCATGGCCATCGGCCGGGGTGCCGTTCCGGGGCGTCAGCGTGATCACGGCGCCTCCTGCGGGACGGGCGGCAGGCCGCTGAAGCTGAAGGCGAGCCGGTGCAGAGCGGCGTCGGTGAGGTCGGCCGGGTGCTCGGCGTACGCCTTCGAGCCCATGGCCACCTGGGCGTGCCGCAGGATCGACAGTGCCACCTGCGGGTGCACACCGAGGGCGGCGAGCAAGGCCGCACAGGTCTGCCGCGCATCGTGCACCCGGATGCGGGGGACACCGGCCTTCGCACAGCGGGTGTCGAAGCTGCGGTTGAAGTTCCGCGGCTCGACCGGCCTTCCCCAGCGGGTGGTGAACACCAGCTCACTGTCCTGCCAGCGGTTCCCCGCCTCCACGCGGGCGGCCGTCTGATCCTCGCGACGCAGCCGCAGCGCGGCCACGCAGAGGTCCGGCATCGGCAGGACGGTCCCGCCACCGGCCCGGGGCCGGTGAAGCAACTCCCGGCGGACCCGCTGGAGCTGCCAGCCGGTGTCGAGCTGGCCGGCGTTCAGGTGGACGGCGGGCCAGGGGAGGCCGAGCACTTCCCCCTTGCGCAGCCCGTTGAGCAGGACCAAGACGTAGGCGACATATAGCGGGTCGTCCTCGCCGTGCGTCGATTCCAGGAACTGGACCGCCTCAGCGGCCGACCACGCCCGGTGGTGACGCTGCGGCCGGAGCGGCTCGGGCACCGGGGCCAGGGCCGCGGCGTTCCTGGCCGTGAGACCGTCGGCGGTCCGCGCGTGGTTGAGGGCGGAGCGCAGGGTGGTGCGGGCGGCCTGCAGCGTGCGGCGGCTGAGGTAGTCGCCGCAGCAGGCCCCGATGGAACAGCAACGCTGGCGGCCGGCCGGGCGTGCGGCGTCCTTGCCTTGCGCGCAGCACTGACAGGCCGTGGCCAGCTGAGTAAGCCAGTCCCGAACGTCGCGGGGCTCCAGCCCGTCGAGCCGGCAGGCGCCAAGCGCGGGAACGATGTAGAGCCGCGTCATCGTCTCGTAGTAGGCGTACGTGGCCGGTTCCACGCTGGGCTGCACGACGTCGGCCAGCCAGCAGATCAGGTACTGCGCCAGGCTCGGCGCTGCCGTGGTGGCGGGGGCGGTCATCGGCGGCCCTCCGCTTCGGCTTCGAGGAGCGCCACGTACTCGGCGATGGCCGTGGCCGGGATCAGCCGGGCGTTGCCTTCCTTGACGCTGCGCAGGCGCCGGTCCGGATCTGGTGGTAGAGGACGCTGCGGCTCAGGCTGAGCAGCTGCATCGCCTCGGGCACCCGGTAAAGCGCCTTGCGGGCCAGCTCGGTGCCGGGATTGCTGGTGGGTGGGTGTGGAGCGGGGACCGTAACGGTCATGATGGAACTGCCTCCGGTTGGGGGTACGGTCCCGGCGGTGTGCTTGGCGGCTCGTCCGCCGGGACCTCTTCGACTGCTGGGCTGCTGCTGCTCGAGCCGGGGCTTCACCGGTAAGGCCAGGGGGCTCGTGGGTCCTGCTCCGGTTCATTGGCGGCTGGTTCGTCGTCGAGCTTCCGGACGTGCAGGCCAGTCAGGCGGCGGGTAGCAGCGGCCGGTCGGCTGTGGGTCTGGCTAGTCATCGACCGGCCGGCTTCCTCACGGCTGATGCCGACGCACAGCAGCCCAATGACGCCCGCCACCGCGCCGGAGACGAACGCAGCTACGGCGATGACGAGAACGATCATGACCTCGCCCCTTCGTGAATCCGGTGTGGCGGCGGGGAGCAGTGATCCGCTGACGTAATGACGTTCTGAGCCGTAACGGCGCGGTACGGTGAGAACGCACTAGGACATCTCGCCGCAGGCAGAACACTTGGAGCGTGGCCTCGCGGGCTGTTGCCCGCCGGGCTCCGGTGACCTTGCCGACCCGGTCGGCTGTGTGGGTTCATCCGCATGCCGACACAGTCGTACCGTCACGGGGGTTGGCCACAGGGTGATCACGATTCACACCCGGTTCACTCCATTTCCGCCATCGAGGGGAGGGGAAGGAGTGCCGCTAGAACCCGCAGACGTGAAGCTGGACCCAGCCGTCAAGGCGTTCATCGACGAGCTATGCCACTGGCGGGAAGTGGCCGGGCTGTCGCAGAAGGCGCTGGCCCAGCTGGTCGGCTACACCTCGTCCTACGTCAGCAAGGTCGAGCACGGAACCGTGATGGCCAGCCGCAGCTTCGCCGAGGCCGCCGACAAGCACCTGAACGCGGGCCGGGCGATCATCCGCCGCTGGAAGGTCATGCACGACGTCCTGGCCGACCAGGCAAAAGGCAAGACACGGCACGAAGAAGATGCCGCCGCCGAGCCACAATCGGCGCCCGGCGCTGACCTGGTCGTGGAACACGAGCACGCCGAACTGATCTCCCGGGACGGCCTGTGCCAGACCCGGATCCGGCGGCACCTGAGCAACACCGGCACCCACCCCGTCACGCGCTACCTGATCCGGATCGCAGTCGATCGCTTCCCCGGCGATCCCGAGCGCTCGAACCAGCTCTACCGCGAAGATCCCCTGACCTGGGAGGAGATCGGCCTATCGGCGAGTTGCGGCGACGAGCCGATGACCTGGCGCGTCAAGGAAGACCGGGACGCCTTCAAGAGGTCTGGCTTCTCTTCGAGAACACCGACGGCAAGTTCCCGCTCTACCCCGGCGAGACGACCTGGATCAGCTACACCTACACCGTCCAGCAGCACAAATGGGGACCCTGGTGGGCCCGCGCCATCCGCCTGCCGACCCACAAGCTGAGCATGACCCTGGTCTTCCCCGCTAAGTGAGCGTCTGGTAATTCGGTGGGCTGGGCGAGGCGCCGGGCCATGAGGGCGATCATGGCCCACAAGATCATGGCTTCGTGGCTGGCGGGCAGGTGCTCGTAGTCGCGGACGGTGCGGCGGTGCTTGCTGATCCAGGCGAACGTCCGCTCGACGACCCATCTGCGGGGCAGCACCTCGAAGGTGTGCTGGCTGCGCCGTGCCACGATCTCGATGGTGATCTTAAGGCTGGCCGCCCAGGCGGCCAGCTTGCCCGCGTTGTACCCGGTGTCGGCCCAGGCCAGCGCGACCTTGGCGCAGGCGCGGCGCAGGTTCCACAGCAGCGGCCGGGCGCCGTCGCGGTCCTGCACGCTGGCGGCGGTGATCACCACGGCCAGCAGCAGGCCCATCGTGTCGACGGCGATGTGGCGTTTGCGGCCGTTGACCTTCTTGGCGTTATCCCAGCCCCGGGTGGCCTTCGGCACGGTGTCAGCGGCCCGCACGGACTGGGAGTCGATGATGGCGGCCGTGGGCTCTGCCTTCCGTCCCGCGGCGGTGCGGGCCTGGGCCCGCAGTGCGCCGTGCAGCCGGGCCAGGGTGCCGTCATCGCGCCAGGTGGCGAAGTGCCAGTAGACGGTCTGCCAGGGCGGGAAGCTGGTGGGCAGGTAGCGCCAGGGGCAGCCGGTGCGGTTCAGGTACAAGATCGCCCCGATGACCTGGCGCAGCGGCCATACCCGTGGCCTGCCGCGCCGCCCGGCCTGGTCAGCGGGCAGGTGCGCGGCGATAACCTGCCACTGCGCGTCGGTCAGATCGCTGGGATATACCCGGGGCGGGCGCGTACTGTGGGCACGCGCGGGCCCCATCGTTTTCTTGATCGTCACACATCGAGATCGCGGGGCCCGCGTCCGTCATTTCACCCCAGCTGGTGCACCGGCCGGGGCTCCGGTCACGATTAACCAGACGCTCACTAAGCTCCAGCCGGTCGTCTGGGGCATCACCACCTCGATGGCCGCCGCAGCCTCCCCCTTCCCGACGCCGATTTCCCGGCAGCAGCGCAATGATGAGGTCGTGTTCGCCTGGTCAACCGACGACCCGCCGTTGCATGCTCGATACCAGATCGAGTGGAAGTTCAAGGCGCCCGAGGATGGAGAGTCGGCCACGATGGACACCCTCAGCCCGGCCGAGCGCATGCGCGCCCTGGACATCGTCCAGGAAGGCGACCCCATCCTCACCGAAGTAGCTCGCCCCTTCAACCTGCCAGCCGAGGCCGAAGACGCCCGGCGCGTGGTCTCCCAGCTCGTCAGCACCCTGGAACGCGTCGGCCAGGTCCACAACTTCTCCAAGGGCATGGGCCTGGCCGCCCCCCAGATCGGCATCGGCCGCGCCGCCGCCGTGATCCGCACGGTCGACGGCGAGACCATCACCCTGCTCAACCCGCGCTTCTGCGACGAATCCGCCGACACCGACGAACAGTACGAGGGCTGCCTGAGCTTCCTCGACGTCCGCGGCAAGGTCCCCCGCCCGCTGGCCATCGAGATCGAGCACCAGGACATCGACGGCACCACCAGCATCACCGAGTTCGAGCGAGGGATAGCCCGCCTGGTATGCCACGAGGTAGACCACCTCTTCGGCCAGCTCTACCGCTCCCGCATGCGCCCCGGCACCGAGCCGATCCCGGTATCCCAGTACAAGGGTTCAGGAAAGCAGTGGAAGTACTGAAGCGAGCGGCAGATGACTGACCAGCCCCAGGAAATCCGCCCCATCAAGGACCTGCGGTTCGTGGTGGTAGGCGCCTACGTGATGGACTGCTTCATCACCACCTCACACCTCCCGGAATGGGGCAAGACCTTCGAGGCCCGATCGATCCGCACCACGCCAGGCGGCAAGGCCCTGAATCAGGCAGTCGCACTGGCCCGGCTTGGTGCGCAGGTCACTGCGGTGGGAGTGGTCGGCGACGACGCGGTCGGCCACGACGTACTCGTGACACTGAAGCGCGAGGGTGTGGATGTCAGCGGAATGGAGATACGGGCGGGCGTGGCGACCACGGTTTGCGCCTGCTTTGTAGGGGATGCGGGTGAATCCGCCATCGTCTGGCACATCGACGAGAACATTGCGGTTACATCGGGGTCCGTTCGGGCCGCTAAAGCTGCTTTCGAGGGCGCAGATGCAGCACTGATGACTTTCGAGATGCCAGTTACAACCGTTCGCGAGGCAATCGAAGTTGCTCACATTCATAAGGCGCGAGTCTTCGTCCAACCTGCCCCGCAGCTGGCCGACCCTACAGATGCCAACCTGATCCCCTGGGATCAGATCGACATACTAGTTCCGAACGAGGAAGAGGCCCGGGCGCTTCTCGATGACGACGGAGATGCATTGGCAAGCGAACTGGCACATTTGTTGTCCAGTGAGTTTGCTGTGCCCGGCGTCGTGGTCACACTCGGGAAAGAGGGATGTGTAGCTTATCTGGCGGGTACTACTGTTGCGTATCCTGCTGAGCAGGTGGAGGCTCTTGACGCTACTGGCGCTGGTGATGCCTTCTCGGCGGCGCTCGTAGCGAATCTAGTTGCAGGAGAACCGGGCATTGAGGCGATCCGCGCAGCCCAGGTTAATGCTATGCGAGCCATTCGGTGCAGGGGCGGGCACGAATCTATGCCGTCACAAGGTTGGAAATCTAGGGGGGAAGCGTGAGTGAGTCTTTTGGCGAGAAGTATGTCCTCGGCTCAGAGCTCGGTAAGGGCGGTATGGCCCGAGTTTTCCGTGGGACGATGCGGGGCGCCGACTCGCCGATAGCTGTGAAGATTCTTCGAAGTGAGATAGCCGAAGATCATCCAGAAACGGTCGAAACCTTCCTGCGAAATCGAAATGCACTACTCTCTGTCAGTCACACTAATCTTGTGAAGGTCATCGATGTGATCGAGGATGGCGATGCGCTTGGCATTGTTATGGAGTTGATCGAGGGTGAAAGTCTACGAAGCTATCTGCGCCGAGCGGGGGAGTTGTCGCCAAATGTTGCGCTATGGTTTTTTAGGCAAATCATGCTTGGACTATCTGAATTGCATGCAATGGGAATTATACATGGCGATATAAAGCCAGATAATATCTTGCTTGACAACTCACTAGGAAGCCCCATTGTAAAGATAGCCGACTTTGGTCTAGCCGATGTCCAGCAGGCAACATTGGCGGACGGATTTATATTTGGCACTCCTGCCTATTTGGCACCCGAGGTAGCTTCGGGAACAGTTGTTAGTTCTGCCGCCGATATCTATTCGGCGGGAATTGTCTTGTATGAGATGCTGGCAGGCCGTGTGCCGTTCACTGGGTCTCCGCCAGTGCTTTCACACAAGCATCGGAATGAGGATCCACCACCAATTACAGAGCTAGCCAAAAGTCAGGGAGGAACTTGGGCTGTTCTAAATCGGCTGCTCGCGAAAGATCCTACTAAGCGCCCATCTGCCTTTACGGTTCTCGCTGAACTAGAAGAGATGCACTTGGGTGTGCTAGAGCAGCTGCCCGAAGTTGCCCCTGCTTCTGCAGTGGAGACGGCATCGGGTTGGTGGGAAACGACAAATGTGTCGGTTTTGCGTAAGCCTACTGAGGCCGACCAGTCGATCGTCCTACCGCTCCATAATGAGATCTCCCTACCGCTCTATGATGAGAGTGAACGCACGGATGATGCAGCAGTGCATGCAGCTTCTGCGCCGGTAACTTTCCCGCCACGTCATCGAGCACGAAGGCTGACTTCTCTGAAGCCGCGCATGCGATTGAGGGAAGAAGAAATCGAGCACGAGGACGGTAAACTCTATCGTTTTGACTTTGGGTTCAATGAATTTCTTCTCGTCGATAAGATAGAGGATAATGAAACACTTAATTGGACGACAGATATTACCCCAAATGACTTCATTAACCTAAGTAAAAATTATTTGCTAGATGATATTATTGACGAAAGTCGACTTACTATTTCTCTAGGTGGAATCATCGACGAGATGGGGGCGGAAATCGGTATTGCGCTTGCTCAGGCAGCTGGAAACTCATTCAATCAACGCTGTGAATTTATCCGCTTGGACTGCGGCAATCTGACGCTTGCTTATCAGATGCTGCCAACCTCGGGCAATAGAAGGCCGATTCCTGTGTTCGGCATCAAGGCGCCGAACCTAATGGCAGAACGCGTACTCCCGTTGCTGGTGCTGACTGCAACTGAGCAGATCATAGCTCACGTGCTGAGTATGCGAAGCGATGCGCTGCCGTCACGGCTGGTCGCGGCCATGAAAGGGCGAGAGAGACCAGCCTAATCATACAGCCATCCGAGATATGAATATTCCATCTCGGGAGTTGAGTATCCCCCTGAAGATTCAAGAGGCTGACAATGCCACGTAATAGGAAATGCCGCGACGCCGCGACCAACTTGCCCGGCGGCCTTAGTATCGAATCTTTCGTTGAAGCTGGCGCCGATGATTGTGTGGTCAAAGCCAATGAGCTGGCAACGCATGTTATTCAGATTCAAAATCGCTTGCTGATTCGATTTAAAATCGACATTATATCGCAGTGTGAAGCGGAATCTATCTCTTACCCTGTCGGCGAACGAACCTGGATGAAGAAAGTTCAGGTTGGAGATCGGCCCGCTAAGGGTGGCGCATATATGCGCAAAGTGACGGAGAATCTGGTTTGCAACGATACCTCGACAGACGAGAGCATCACCGTTTCAGTCAAATACGAGGCGATTGGCTGTCGCTGCTTCGGGTCAGCCAAGCTGGAACTTCTAGTAGATACGAAAAAATGACGTGACACGCTTCGATCTTATTGCACCTTTCATAGTCGCGGTCATGCTGTATTTGATTGCACCTCTCCTGGCTATGCATGTGAAATCCGCAGTGCGACGGGTAATTGCATCTGGCCTCCGTCATGTAGGTGAAACGCGTGACGAGGAGATTCCTTATTATCAGTCAGTCGAGAGCATTGAAGATTATGTCGACTTTGCGATCGATGCAGTGCAGATTTTTCCAGCTTTTTTGCTGCCTATTGTCGGATCTATCTATACGTTTTCAAGCACAACACCGACCGGGATTTCCGTCATCCTGCTGCTGGCGGCAGTTATTCTTGCGGTCGGTGTAAACGCCTGGGTTATTAGCGCTTCACCAGCCGACTATGTGTCGCGGAAGTGGCATGGATACTCGCTGGTCACCATTATCGGAGTCGTATTTAATAGCCTTGCAATGATATTGGTTCTTGCTTTCGGTTGAATCAGGGTAAACTCGTCAAGGAGGGAACTCTGAAGCCGTTAATCTGCGGCTACATGAGTTCAGGCAACGACGGGACAAAGGAGGATTGTTGCGGCAAGAGTCCATAACTGCGCGGGCGGGTGCTCACTGCCTGAATTACCGCCACTGTGTAACCTGACTTTTATCAAGTTAGTGCGCATCTGCCCGGCTACTTGATGAGGGCGAGGGCGTCGCGGAGATCTGGCGGGAGCGGGTCTTCGGCAGTGAGGATGTGCTGGCCGGCGCGGACCTGGATGGTGCGGTAGCGGCGGGTGGTGCGGACGAACTTCTTAATAGACCAGCCAGCGCGCTCTTCGATGAGGCGGGTGACGGCGAGGGCGGCGAACACGACGGTCAGATGGGCTTCGATGGATTCGCGCTTGCGGTGGTAGATGGGCCGGGCCCGCAGGTCGTGCTTGGACATGCGGAAGCTCTTTTCGATGTTCCAGAGCTGGTGGTAGCTGGCGATGACGAAGCCCGCGCTGGCCGGGGTGCCGTCGGGGCAGGCGGCGAGGTTGGTGCGGTAGCCCTTCAGCCCGGCCAGATCCCGGGCCCGGGCTTCCAGGACCCGGTCGATGCTCTTGGCGGTGCCGTCGAGCTTGATGAACCGGTTGCGCTTGACCGGGGCCAGCCCGGCCACAGCCCGGGCCGCCTTGCCGGCCTGCTCATCGATGCCGCGCAGCGTGCGCCGGGCTCGGTCGGCTTTGTACTGGTAATACGCCCACTGGTCACGACGCTGTGATGATGGCCCGGCGGGCCAGGGCTGGGTGAAGATGTGCCCGTCGGGGATGTCCTGGCCGGGTTGCTCGCGCCGCCACCGGGCCACCTGGTACGGGATCTCAGGGATCTTCATGCCGAGGATGAACGATAGGCCTGCGGCCTCGATCGCCTTCTGATTCGCCTCAGAGATCATCCCGGCATCGGCGACGACGGTGACGTCCGCCAGGTGGTGGGCGGCCATGAACTTCTCAATCACCGGGAGCATGGTCTTGGCCTCGGCCTTATTGCCCTCGAATGCGCTGATCATGAGCGGGAACCCATCAGCGCCGGTGAGCAGGCCAATAGTGATCTGGGGTTCCAGGCGCCGCTCCTTGGAGAACCCACTCGCCCGGAACCCGTCCCCGGCATCGGTCTCGAAGTACAGCGTTGAGACGTCGTACAAAATCAGTGACGCGGGGCCCAGCTGGGCATGCGCCGCGCAGGCTGCCGACAGCCCCTGCCGCCAGGATTCCCGCGCCCAGGCGGGCAGGCGGCGGTTCAGCGTGGGATACGACGGCGCAGCAACGCCCGCCTCTTCCAGCACCCGCAGGGAATCCTGCTTGCTTGTGGGCTCGATGATCCGCGCCAGCACGATCTGCCGGAAGACCTCGTCATGCCCGGTGGCCTGCGGAAACCCTAGCGCATCATAAGCGCGGCACAGCGCATCCCACAGGTGCCCCATCCGGGAAGAGGTGATCGGCAGCGGCCCGGATGGCCCCGGGCCCTCCAGCCCCAGGCCGAGTTCCGCCTGCCCACCCGCCAGCCGCTGCCGGGCAGCAGCCTTCAGCGCCTCCACCTCAGCGTCATCATGCGCTGAGCCAAGATGCTCGATCTCTCGCGACCCGCGCCGGGAAGACCACACGATCTGCACCGCGACTGCCCCCGACGCGGTCTTCACGGTGCGGACATAAGCCACCCAACGAGACTACGGACCATCGCTTAGTGCGCAACTTCCCTGCACCTCGCCAGCAATGCCGCAGCTCACAGCCCTACAGCTGAGCGGACCCCATCTCAGTGATAAAAGTCAGGTCACTGCCTGAATTACCGCCACTGTGTAACTACCCTAGTGAAACATCCATACATTTTATTCGGAAACGAGGAAGGTCGTTTTCGCCGGTCGTTCCCGGTCCTAGGACCAAGATGTGGGCTGTTCGCTGAAGAGCTGATTCATGATCACAGCACCTGAACGGATTACCGGTCGCAGCTCGTGGCGGTAGACGACTTCGGTGGTCCTCGAGTTGCTATGCCCGACGAGGCGTGCGATCTCTTCCGTGGCCACTCCGGCCTCCGACATGACTGAGACGAAGCTGTGCCGCAGTTCCCGAGGGGTCCATTGTTCTTTGATCCCGGCGGACTTGCACAGAGTCCGGAACATCCTCCGCACATTCGCTGCGTCCAGAGCTTTCCCAGTTGTGGTCGTGAACACGAGATCGTTGTTCTGCCATCGCGTTCCCGCATCGAGTCGTTCGTCTGCTTGCTGCTCCAGCCAAGCCCGCAACGCCTCCGACGTAGCCTGCGGCAGTTCTAGTGTCCGCCGCGACAGTTCCGTCTTGGTATCCCCGTGGCTGCGTACCGAACGCCACACCGACACATGGGCCGGGACCGGCGGTTGGCTCTCGGGGGCTTCGTCTAGAGCTACGTGATCCCACCGCAGGGCGCGGATCTCCTCGGTCCGCAATCCCACCGTCAGGCTGAGCATAACGTAGGCGTGCATCAACTCCGGCGGCCGCCGTCGATCCTTAAGGCCGGTGCGCAACTCCAGCGGAGCGTGCTCCTGGGCCGAGGCCCGCAGGAGTGCGGTGGCTTGCTCCAGCGTCAGGCTCTTGCTCGGCCGTCCGGCCTGCCCCTTCGGCGTATCGACCAGCGTGGCCACGTTGCGCCCCACGAGATCTTGCGCTTCGGCGTGCCGAATCGTCCGGGTCAGCGCGTTGTGCCCCATCACCACGGCGGCGCTGGAGTATCCGGCAGCCATGGTGGACAGAGCCTTACGGACGTCAGCGGCAGTCAGTTCTCGAAGCTTCTTGTGGCCGATCACCTTGAGGAGGGGGGCCAGCATGTTCTCGTTCTTCTTCACCGTCTTCGGGGCGCGGCCCTCCAGGCCCTCACGAAGCCAGTCGTCCGCCGCCTGGCGCACCGTGTAGGCCGCGGCGCCCGCCTTTGTGATGATCCCCTTGTCCAGTTCGGCCTGAAGCTCCTTGAGCTTGTCCTGGACCTTGCTCTTGGTGCGGCCCTTGACTCGCTTCCTGTCCCGCTTGCCTTCCGGGGTGAGTCCTATGGTCACCTCGGCGCGCCAAGTGCCCTTGCAGTTGCGGTATCGCTCGTCGTCGGTGCACGGGCCACGGTGATCAAATGTGATGCCGCCCTCGCCGCGCGGACGTCGGTTAGCCATGGCCACATTCTACCCTTGAAGGGGGGACTAAAGGGGGGACAACCGCCGTGCAAACGTACGCACTCGGATGGACGTGTATGGATGTTCCTGCAGCTAGGCGGCATGTACAGAGACAGCAGCGATCGCCTATAGGCATGCAAAGTCTCCATGGTAAGGAGAAGGTCTACGGTTCGATTCCGTAAGGGGACTCCAGGTCAGAGGCTGTTGCTGGATGATGTCTTTCACGACAGTATCAGTTCATGTCGTTTCCGTCGGTTACTGTTGCTGGTTCAGAGTTGCCCTCGCCCCGTTGGGTTGCTTCGTCGCTGGAGCTGAAAGAAGGGCGTGACCCGCTCGGTTTGCAGAGTATGACGCAGGACCGGTTCATGCCCACCCTGCTGCCCGGGATTCTTGAGCTGACTCGCCGTGCCCGTTATTTCTCGTTCTACGCGTTTTTATTGGCCGAATACCGGGCCAGAGAATTCCCTGCCGATCGTGCGACACTGTCGAGATTCCTGAAACAACGTGAATGGGAACTGGGTCTGGCTGTGCTCCGCTGCCCACATAAGTGTGGTTCGAGCCCGGTGGGAGCCCGCAGGCTCGGCTCGGTGGCGCAAGGGCCAGGGCCCTTTCCGCGAGGCGAATCCGTTGAGAGTCCGCTTGGTGGCTATGGGCTTTATTACCGGTCGCCCATGATCGACTTCGGTCTAGTCGCCAGATCCGGGACACTGCTAGTACGGCAGTCGCCAGTTGCTATGTGACCAGGGCATAAGGGCGTGCGAGGCGGTTGCGCTGGTGGAACCAGCGGGCGCGGGCTTGATGGCGGCGGCGCCAGGTGAGCCAGCAGGCG
>Ga0070737_10004007_pt1 | contig 15156 bp, 14 predicted proteins | sample Coa_R1_10_FD_66438 | JGI IMG/M metagenome (GOLD analysis project Ga0070737, IMG submission 66438) | Surface soil microbial communities from Centralia Pennsylvania, which are recovering from an underground coalmine fire - Coalmine... | ecosystem: Environmental > Terrestrial > Soil > Unclassified...
AAAGCTCCGCGACGCCCTGGCCCGGGCCCTGGCCCCCAAACCCCAGCCAAGGGTGGCCGTCGACCACATCCACCGGGTCCGGGTGAGCGTGTCGGAGGCGGTGGCCGAGTTGGTGGACGAGCTGAGCCGGCGGGGGAGCGACACGTTCGCCCGGCTGACCGCCGGCCTGGAGGAACGGCTCGAGGTCATCGTCCATTTCCTGGCCGTGCTCGAGCTGTACAAGCGGGGGCTGGTGGACCTGGAGCAGGCGGTGACGTTCGGAGACCTGGCCGTGCGCTGGACGGGCGGCGAGGACGCCGACCGGGAGCTGGCCGACGTGGAGGAGTACCGAGGGTGATCGAGGCCAAGCGGGCCATCGAGGCCGTCCTGATGGTGGCCGACCGCCCGGCCGAGCCGGCCCTGCTCGGGCAGTTGCTCGAGGTGAGCGCCGAGCGGGTCGACGAGCTGTGCGCCGAGCTGGCCCAGAGCTACCTGGACGAGGACCGCGGCTTCCAGCTGGTCCGGGTGGCCGGCGGCTACCGGCTGCAGACCCACCCGGACCTGGCCCCCTACGTCGAGCGGTTCGTGCTGGAGGGCCAGACGGCCCGGCTGTCGGCCGCCGCCCTCGAGACCCTGGCCATCGTGGCCTACAAGCAGCCGGTGTCCCGGGCCCAGATCTCGGCCATCCGGGGCGTCAACGCCGACGGCGTCCTGCGCACCCTCGAGCAGCGCAACTACGTCGCCGTCATCGCCCACGACCCCGGCCCCGGGCAGGCCGCCCTCTACGGGACCACGCCGCTGCTGCTCGAGCGGCTCGGCCTCGACCACATCGACGACCTGCCGCCCCTTGCCGGGTTCGTTCCCGGTCCGGAGATCATGGACGCCCTGGAGCAGGGCCTGCGGGCCGAGCCGGCCGACCGCCCCGCCCCCGCCGACAACCTCGACGCCGCCGAGCGCCCCGACCCGGCCGACAATCCCGACCCGGCCGACAATTCCGACCCGGCCGAGCCCCCCGACCCCGCCGGCGGGCCGGAGCCGGGCCCGGCAGGCGGGGAGTGACCGACCCCGAGCCGCCCGAGCCGCCCGACGACGCCGACCAGCCCGAAGGCGTCCGCCTCCAGAAGGTCCTGGCCCAGGCCGGCTTCGGTAGCCGGCGGGCCTGCGAAGAACTGATCGCCGACGAGCGGGTGACCGTCAACGGCGAGGTAGCGGCCCTCGGCCGCCGGATCGACGTCCAGCACGACCGGGTCGAGGTCGACGGCGCTCCGGTGCCGGTGAAGCCCGGCCTCGTGTATTACCTGCTCAACAAGCCGACCGGCGTGGTCAGCACCGCCTCCGATCCCCAGGGCCGGCCGACGGTCGTGAGCCTGGTGCCGGCCGAACCGCGGGTGTACCCGGCCGGCCGGCTCGACGCCGACTCCGAGGGGCTGCTGCTGCTGACCAACGACGGGGACCTCACCTACCGGCTCACCCACCCGAGCTTCGGGGTCGACAAGGAGTACCTGGTCGCCGTCGAAGGAACTCCCAAGCCCGGCGCTATTCGTCGCCTCCGGGAAGGCGTCCAACTCGACGACGGCCTGACCGCGCCGGCGAAGGTGGTGGCGGCCGGCCCGGGGGCGCTGCGGATCACCATCCACGAAGGGCGCAACCGGCAGGTGCGGCGCATGTGCGCGGCCGTCGGTCATCCGGTGACCCGGCTGGTCCGGACCCGGATCGGCCCGCTGGCCGACCGGCGGCTGGCGCCGGGGGAGTGGCGTCCCCTGACCCCGGCGGAGCTGCGGGCCCTCGAGGTGGCGGCCAGCGCCGTTGCCGGCCCGGCCCCCTCGGGCCCGGCCCCCCGGGAGCGGTAGCCTCGTCAGCCGTGCCCACCCGCGCCCGACGACCGTGACCACCCCCAACGGCACCGACGGCGGCCGGGCCGAGATCGTCGGCACCGGCCTCATCGGCGGGTCGCTCGGCCTGGCCCTGCGGGCCAAGGGCTGGCACGTCTCCGGGGTCGACGCCGACCCTGCCACCGCCCGGCGGGCCGTCGAGGTGGGCGCGGCCGATCGGGTCGGCGAGGACCCGGAGGCGGACGTGACCTTCGTGGCCGTGCCGGCCGGGGCGGTGGTCCAACTGGCCCGTCCCCGCCTGGCCGCCGGCCGGGTGGTCACGGACGTGGCCGGGATCAAGGGCCCGATCACCGACGCCCTTCCCGAGCCCACCTTCGTCGGCGGCCACCCGATGGCCGGCTCCGAGCAGGACGGCATCGAGGGGGCCGACCCCGACCTGTTCGTCGGGGCGACGTGGGTGCTCACCCCGACCGCCACCACCGACCCGGCCGCCTTCGCGAGGGTCCGTGGCCTCGTGACCAGCCTGGGGGCCACTGCGGTCGCTGTTCCCCCCCAACGCCATGACGACCTGGTGGCCATCGTCTCGCACGTCCCGCACCTGACCGCGGCGACGCTCATGAACCTGGCCGCCGACACCGCCCTCGAGCACGGGACGCTGCTGCGGCTGGCCGCCGGCGGGTTCCGGGACATGACCCGGGTGGCGGCCGGGCACCCGACCATCTGGCCGGACGTGTGCGCCGACAACCGGGACGCCATCGTCGCCGTCATGGACGAGCTGATCGCCTCGCTCAACACGGTGCGGGACATCGTGGCCAAGCGGGACCGCCGCGGCCTGCTCGACCTGCTGGAGCGGGCCCAGAGCGCCCGCATCAACCTCCCGGTCGGCTCGCCGCCGCCGCGCGACACGGTGGAGGTCCGGGTCCCGATCCTCGACCGCCCGGCCGCCCTGGCCGAGATCACCACCCTCTTGGGTGAGCTCGGCGTCAACATCTACGACTTCGAGATCTCCCACTCGGTCGAGGGCGGCGGGGGGATCCTGGTGCTCGTGGTCGCCGCCGCCGCCGTCCCGGTCGTGCGGGAGGTGCTCTCCGGGCGCGGGTACCGTCTTTCCGTGCAAAGGATGGAACAGGGGAAAGGAGGCCGCAGTGGTGACGACGCTCCGCGTTGAACCGGCCCGCGGCGGCCTCCACGGGCGACTGCGGGTCCCGGGTGACAAGTCCGTGTCCCATCGGGCCTTGCTGCTGGCCGCCCTGGCCAAGGGCCGCAGCCGCATCCGCGGCCTCTCGCGCGGCGAGGACGTCGTCCACACCGCCGCGGCCATGGCCGCCTTCGGCGCCGGCGTGCAGACCGAGCCGGACGGGACGGTCACCGTCGACGGCGGGGCCGACCAGCTGCGCGAGCCGGACCGGGTGATCGACGTCGGCAACTCGGGGACCGGCATCCGGCTGCTCTCAGGTTGGGTGGCCAGCCGGCCGTGGCTCACTGTGCTGACCGGCGACCAGTCGATCGCCGGGCGCCCGATGGGCCGCATCGCCGACCCGCTCCGCCTGATGGGGGTCCGCATCGACGGGCGCCAGGACGGCCGGTACCCGCCGCTCGCCATCCGCGGCGGCGACCTCCACGGGATCGACTACACCCCGCCGGTGGCCAGCGCCCAGGTCAAGGGGGCGGTTCTGCTGGCCGGCCTCGGGGCCGAGGGGGAGACCACCGTTCGGGAGGCCATCCCCACCCGCCAGCACAGCGAGGAGCTCCTGGCCCTCTTCGGGGCCGACGTCGAAGCCACCCCCGGCACCTCGACCGTGCGCCGCTCGACCCTCACGCCCACCGATTTGCAGGTCCCCTCCGACCCGTCGCAGGCCGCCTTTTGGGCCGTGGCCGCCAGCGTGGTGCCGGGCAGCGACCTGCTCCTCGAAGGGGTGTACGTCGGCTACGGACGGGCCGGGTTCGTGGACGTGCTGCTGCGCATGGGCGCCGACATCACCTACGAGCACCACGACGAGGCCACCAGCACGGCCGACCTGCGGGTGCGCTCGGCGCCGCTGCGGGCCACCGAGGTCAGGGGCGCCGAGGTGCCGTCGCTGATCGACGAGATCCCGGTCCTGGCCGTCGCCGCGGCCTACGCCGACGGGGTGACCATCTTCGCCGACGCGGCCGAGCTCAAGGTCAAGGAAAGCGACCGCATCGCCACCACCGTCGCCGGCCTCCACGCCCTCGGCGGCGAGGCGGAGGCGACCCCGGACGGACTGGTCGTGCCGGGCCGGGCCGGGCGGCCGCTCACCGCCGGCGCCGTCGACTCCCACGCCGACCACCGCATCGCCATGGCCTTCGCCGTCGCCGCCCTGGCCGGGGACGGCCCGGTCGAGGTGTCCGGCTTCGACGCCGTGGCCACCAGCTACCCCACCTTCGAGGAGGACCTGCGCCGATGCGGGTCATAGCCATCGACGGGCCCGCCGGCAGCGGCAAGTCCACCGTGGCCCGGGCCGTGGCGACCCGCCTCGGCCTCGCCTACCTGGACACCGGCGCCATGTACCGGGCGGTCACCTTCGCGGCCATGCACCGGGGGATCGACATCGACGATGCCGACGCCGTGGCCCGCCTGTCCCGGGACATCACCATCGACGTGGGCGACACCGTCCTGGTCGACGGCCTCGACGCCACCATCGAGATCCGCAGCCCCGAGGTGACCCGGGCCGTGAGCGTGGTCGCCGCCATCCCCGAGGTCCGGACCGAGCTCAATGCCCGCCAGCGCGAGTGGGCCGACGCCCACGGCGGGGGAGTGATCGAAGGGCGGGACATCGGGACGGTCGTGTTTCCCCATGCCGACACCAAGGTGTACCTGACCGCCGACGATTCCGAACGGGCCAGCCGGCGCAGCAAGGAGATGCTCGATCTCCACTACGACCAGGTGGCGGCCGACATCGCCCGGCGGGACCACATCGACTCCACCCGCAGCGCCTCGCCGCTGGCCGTGGCCGACGACGCGGCGCGGATCGACACCACCGGCCGCGACATCGACCAGGTGGTCGAGGACGTGTTGGCTCTCGTCGCCGACTCCGCCAGTGACCGTCCCGCCGGCGCCTGAACCGCCCGTCGCCCCGCCGGGGCCGGACGCCACCCCGGCACCCGCCCGGCCGACCCCGCTCGGCGGGCCCCAGAGCCGGGCGTCCAAGGCCTGGTACACGGTGGCCCGGGGGATCGTCGAGGGGGTCAGCCTCCTCATGTGGCGGGTCGAGGTCCACGGGCGGGAAAACGTGCCCAAGACGGGCCCGTTTGTGCTGGCCCCGGTGCACCGGTCCAACATCGACTTCCTGATCTGCGGCTGCATCGTCCGCCGCCGGGTCCGGTTCATGGGCAAGAGCGGCCTGTGGAAGTACAAGTGGCCGGGCAAGCTGTTTACCTCGCTCGGCGCCTACCCGGTGCGGCGGGGAACCGCCGACCGGGAGGCCATGCGCACCACCGAGGAGGCCCTCCGGGGCGGCGAGCCGGTCGTCCTTTTCCCCGAGGGCACCCGCCAGTTCGGCCCGACGGTGCAGCCGATCATGCAGGGGGCGGTGTTCGTGGCCGCCCGGGCCGGGGTCCCCATCCTCCCGGTCGGCATCGGCGGCTCCGAACGGGCCATGCCCAAGGGCTCCAAGTGGGTCCGGCCGGTCAAGGTCGTCGCCGTCGTCGGCCCGGTCATCCCCCCGCCGGCCGGGGGCGGTCCGGGCGGCCGGGTCTCCCGCAAGGCCGTCGCCGCCGTCTCCGATCAGCTCCACACCGAGCTGCAGCGCCTGTTCGACGAGGCCCAGCATCTCGCCGGCGCCGGCTGATCTCTGCCGCTAATCTGCGGTCGTCCAGGGGAGCTCGAGGAGGTGGTGCCCCATGTCGCAATCGACAGTTACGGCGCTGCCTGAGAGCACCATCCTCGCCCCCTGATCCGCCGGGGCCCCGCCGCCAGCCATCTGCTGCGGAGGTCCCGGATGGCAGTTCGAAACCTTGTTCGCCTCATTGCGTACCTGCGCGGCTCCCGGCGCCGGCTGGCCGCGTACGTAGCCCTGCTGATCGTCTCGTCGGGCGCCACCGTCGCCGTCCCCCTGGTCTTCCGGCGGGTCGTCGACCGCGGCATCGAAGCGGGCCGCCCCGGCGCGGTGATCACCCTCACCGCGGCCGCCGCCGGCTTGGCCCTGCTGGCCGCGGCCACATCGGCGGCCGGCAATTCCCTCGGCGCCGCCCTTGGTATGGAGCTGACCTACCAGCTGCGCATGGCTCTCTACCGCCACCTCGTCGGCGAGAGCCTGCCGTTTTTCTCCCGATCCAGGTCGGGGGCGCTGACCGCGCGGGTCAGCCGCGACACCCTGGACGCCCAAAAGCTGGTGCAAGGGCTGCTCGGCACCACCACCGCCCAGGGCGTCACCTTGGTGTTCGCGGTCGCGGCCATGGTCTCGCTCGATCCTGTCGTCACCCTCTGCGTCCTGGCCGGCGCGCCGCTGTTCCTGATCCCCGGCAAGGTCTTTGCCCGGCGGGTCATGGCCGCGGCCCGCCGGCAGGCGAAAGCAGGCACGGCGGCCAACCATCACCTCACCGAGTGGCTCAACGTCTCGGGCGCGCTGACCCGGGAGCTGTTCGGCTCGGCTGAGCGCGAGGTGGCCGCCTTCGGCCGGGTGGCCCGCGAGCAGCGCGACGCGGTCACGTCCCGCAACGTCAACTTCTACGCGTCAGGCTTCTTCCTGGCCGCCCTCGGTGCGGTCGGGTACGCCACGGTGTACCTCCTCGGTGGGCTCCGGACCGCCCATGGATCGATGAGCATCGGCACGCTGATCGCCCTGGCGGCATTGGTGCAGGCCGTCTACAACCCGCTCGTTCAAATCACGACGCAGGGCCTCGGGCTCAGCACCGGCCTGGTCGCCTTGGAGCGGGTCTTCGAGGTGCTCGACCGCGGCCGGCCCGACGAGCCCGCCACCGATGGGAAGCTGCACCGACCGGTCCGCTCCCTGGTGCTCGACGATGTCTGGTTTCGCCATCCCACCACGGCCGAAGCCACCCTGCCGTCACTGGCGGACACCGACCCGGACGAGACCGGGGGCCGGTGGGCGCTGCGGGGGATCGACCTGCAGCTCACGGCCGGCGCCACCACCGCCATCGTCGGTCCCAGCGGAGCCGGCAAGACGACCACCGCCTTGGTCGCCAGCGGCATCTACCGGCCCGATCGCGGCACGGTCATCCTGGACGGGATCGACACCACCACCCTGTCGCGGCATGAGCTGCACCGGGCCGTCGGCATGGTCACCCAGGACGCCTACCTGCTCAACGACACCCTTCGCGAGAACCTCCTGATCGCCGCCCCCGACGCCGGGGACGGGGCCCTCCGGGCGGCCTGCGATCTGGCCGAGCTGCACGAGCTCGTCGCCGCCATGCCCAACGGCCTGGACACCGTCATGGGCGACCGGGGCTACCGCCTGTCGGGTGGCGAGCGTCAGCGCCTGGCGCTGGCCCGGGTCATCCTGGCGGCACCGGACATCGTCATCCTCGACGAGGCCACCGCCCACCTCGACTCCCGGACCGAGGCCGCGGTCCGGCGGGCCCTGTCGCAGCATCTGGCCGGGCGGGCGCAGCTCGTCATCGCCCATCGGCTCTCGACCATCACCAGGGCCGACCGGATCGTCGTCCTCGAAGCCGGCCGGGTGGTCGAGACCGGCACCCACGTCGAGCTGCTCGAAAAGCAGGGCGCCTACGCCCGGCTGGTCGCCAGCGGCGACGACCTTCGCCCGTGACCGGGCGACGATCTCGGGAGACGACTTACTCACCGTCGGCTTCGCGTGGCGGGCCGAGCCGGGCGACGTCCGCGGGCGAGATCCATCCGGCTTGGACGAGGATCTCGACGGCGACGTCGCGTACGGGACGGGCGCCGTTGTCGACCACGAAGTCCTCGCAGCTTCGCCGGCCCAGGATGTGCTCCAACTCCACCGTGCGGGCCAGGTGCCACTCGAGGGATGGGCCAGGAAACATGCGGCCGCGGAGCCGACGAAGACGGACCGGTTCCGGAGCGGTGAGCCGGCAGACGGTGATCGCCGCGTCCGGCACCGCGGTGCGGTAGCGCTCCAACTCGCCCCGGTCCTCCAACACGCGCGCCAGGATCAGGTGTGTCGCCCCGTGGGCTTGGTAGTTGGGCCAGATGGAGGCCAGGTTTTCGAACAGCAAGTCGCTGTTCCACTCGCTGGTGGGCGGCCACTGGGCGATCAGGGCATCGAGGTCGACGGCGGCGTTCGGGACTTCGAGCTCGGCCAGGATGTCGTTGAGCTTCGCCGCCACGGTGGACTTGCCCACCCCCACGGTCCCCGATAGCAGCAAGGTGGGCACCGGCACGCCGGACGACTCTAGAGTCCGGCGATGGTGGAACCACGGGCCATCTTGCTGCCGGAAGGCAAGGGCGCCTACGTCGAGATCGCCAAGGTGGCCTCTTCGAGCATCAAGATCTTCCTTGCCGCCACATTTGGCATCCCGCTCCGGGATGGCGATCCCCATGCGACGGAGTTCCCAACGGTCCGCCTGGCCGATGTCCCGCCTGACTCCTTCGTGTTCTCCTTCGTACGCAATCCCTGGGATCGGCTTTTCCTCGGCCGCTTCGAGCAGCTGGAGACGGACTTCGCCCAGGTGCTGTCCCGCCTGGGCCTACGGGGTCAGCTCGCCTACCGGCAAGCTTCGCCTCGCCCGGTCGACTTCCGCCGCTTCTACACCCCGGCCACCGCCGCGGCAATCGCCCGGCGGTACGCCGAGGATGTCGACCGATTCGGCTACCGGTCCGCCGGCCCTTAGCGCAGTTGTCAGGCGCCGGCGAGGGCGGCCAGGGCGTCGGCCGCCCCGGTGGTGCGGTCGTCCCGGGGCGCCTCGCCGGCGGTCGGATCGCCGCCGGGCGCCAGCCCGGCCACCGCCCCCAAGGCGGCGACGGCCCGCAGCAGCTCCCGCAGCTCGGGCGGGGGACCGAAGTACTGGTCCTCGTCGACGGCCCTGATCTCCTCGACGCCGTGGCGCGGGCTGAGGCGGGTGACGACCTCCTGGACCAGGCCCTCAGGGGCGGAGGCGCCGGCGATGACGCCGACCGTGCCGGCCAGGTCGTCGGGCAGCTCGTCGGCCCCGTTGACCCGCACCGCTCGGGGGCAGCCGGCGGCCAGGGCGGTGCGCTCCAGGGCCCGGGTGTTGGACGAGTTGGCGCTGCCGATGACAACCACCGTGTCGCACCGGCTGGCGATGGCCCGGAGGGCCGCCTGCCGGTTGGTGGTGGCGAAGCACAGGTCGGAGTGACCCGGCACCCACAAGTCGGGCCAGCGCTCCTTGGCGTGCTCCAGCAGGGCCTGCCACTCGCCCAAAGCGAGGGTGGTCTGGGCCAGGAACGCCACCTGCCCCTCCGGCTCGGGCAGGGCGTCGATCTCCTCGCGGGACTCGACCAGATGGATGGCATCGGGGGCCACGGCCATGGTGCCGATCGCCTCCTGATGGCCCTGGTGACCGACGTAGACGATCTCGTAGCCCTTGCCGGCCCTGACCTTCACCTCGTGGTGGACCTTCTTGACCAGCGGGCACACCGCGTTGACCACCGCGCCGCCGGTGTCCTTGGCCGCGGCGACGACGGCCGGCGGCGAGCCGTGGGCGGACAGCATGAGCGGGGCGCCCGCCGGGACGTCGGCCACGTCCTCGACGAACACCACGCCGAGCTCCCGGAACCGGTCCACGACCACCCGGTTGTGGACGATCTCGTGGTAGCAATACACGGGCGGCTCGAAGATCCGGACCATCCAGGCCAGGGCCTTGATCGCCATCTCGACCCCGGCGCAAAACCCACGGGGCGAGGCCAGCAGTACGTCGTCGACCTCCACGCCCGCTCAGGCTAGCGGCGGTCCGGCCGCTACCCCGAGCGGGCCGCCGCCGGCGGTCGAGCGTCGCTTGGCCCCTCCAGCCAGTACCCTGGTCAGGCTATGTCCCTGCCCCGCGTGGTGGCGGTGGCCCCTGGGTCGCCGGCTGCCAGGGCCGGCCTCATCCCCGGTGACGAGATCGTCGCCATGGACGGCGGCCTCCCCCGAGACATCATCCAGTACCAGCTGCTCGCCGACCAGGCCGAGCTCGCTCTCGACGTGTCCCGGGGCGGGGTCGAGCTGAGCCTGCAGGTCGAGCGGGACGGCAACGAGCCGCTCGGCATCGAGGTCGACGCGGCCCTGTTCGACCGGGTCAGGACCTGCGACAACCACTGCGAGTTCTGCTTCATCCACCAGCTGCCCAAGGGCATGCGCCGCAGCCTCTACACCAAGGACGACGACTACCGCCTGTCCTTCCTGTACGGCAACTTCACCACCCTCACCCGCTTCACCGAGGCCGACCTCGAACGGGTCGTCACCGAGGGCCTCTCGCCGCTGTGGGTGAGCATCCACGCCACCGACCCCGACGTCCGGGCCCGGATGCTGCGCAACCGGCGGGGCGCCACCAGCCTGCGGTGGCTGCGGGCCCTGCTCGACAACGGGATCGAGGTCCACGGCCAGATCGTCGTCTGCCCGGGCCTCAACGGCGGGGACGTGCTGGACGACACCCTGGCCGGCATCCTCGACGTCTACCCGGAGCTGACCAGCGCCGCCTGCGTACCCCTCGGGGTGAGCCGGTTCAACCGGGAGGCGGCCATGCGGGCCCACACCGACGAGGAGGCGGCCGCCGTGGTCGACCTGGTGGAGAGCTGGCAGGAGACGTTCCGCCTGACCCTCGGCCGGCCGCTGGTCTTCGCCTCCGACGAGCTGTACCTGCAGGCCGGGCGGCCCCTGCCCGACCTGGCCACCTACGGCGAGGTGGCCCAGCACGACAACGGGGTCGGCATGATCCGGGCCTTCGAGGCCCGCTTCGCCGGGAGCGCCGACGCCCCGACCGGCGGCCCCGGAGGCTTCTTCCAGTCGGTCGACGGGGCGCCGGCGGCCGGGTACCGGGCCCCGCGGGCGCCGGGTGTGATCAGCCTGCGGCCCCGCCCCAACGCCCCGGTCACCGTTCTCACCGGGGCCTATGCCGCCCCGGTCCTGGCCCCGCTGGTGGCCTCGGTCCGGCCCGACGCCGAGGTAGTGGCCGTCGACAACCGGTACTTCGGGGGCAACACCGCCGTCGCCGGCCTCATGACCGGCGAGGACCTGACCCGGGTGCTGGCCGACCAGCCCCACGGACGGCGCTACCTGCTGCCCGACGTGTGCCTGTCGGGGGGACGGTTCCTCGACGGCCTCGGCCCCGAGGACCTGCCCCGCCCGGTCGAGATCGTCCCCGCCGACGGGGCGAGCCTCCGCCAGGCCCTGCTCGTGCGGCAGCCGGTGCCGGCGTGACCGCGGCCCCGGCCCGTCCCGACCAGCCCAACCCGCAGCCCGGGAAGAGCCCGGCCGCCCATCCGGTCGTGGCGGTGGTGGGACGGCCCAACGTCGGGAAGTCCACCCTCGTCAACCGCATCGTCGGCCGCCGCGAGGCCATCGTCGAGCAGCGCCCCGGCGTCACCCGCGACCGCCGCCCGATGGAGACCGACTGGGCCGGCCGGGAGTTCACCATCGTCGACACCGGCGGGTGGCTGGGCGGCGGGGACAGCCTGGACCGCAAGGTCAGCGCCCAGTCCGAACGGGCCATCGCCGACGCCGCCGTCATCCTCATGGTGGTGGACACCGTGGTCGGCATCACCGAGGAGGACGCGGCCGTGGCCCGGCTCGTGCGCCGCTCCGGCCGACCCGTCCTCCTCGTCGCCAACAAGGTCGACGCTGACACCCGGGAGACCGACGCCTGGGCCTTCGCCCGGCTGGGCGTGGGCGACCCGGTGGCGGTGAGTGCCCTCCACGGCCGTGGTACCGGCGATCTGCTCGATGCCATTGTGGCCTTATTTCCCCCTGAATCCGAACCAGCACCAGGGGGAAACGAGGCCGGCGCGGCGGAGGACGACGCGGTCAACTCGGTCGCCATCGTGGGGCGGCCCAACGTCGGCAAGTCCACCCTGTTCAACCGGCTGATCGGCGACGAGCGGTCGGTGGTGCACGACCTGCCCGGCACCACCCGGGACACGGTGGACACCGTCGTCACCACCGACGCCGGCACCATCCGCTTCGTCGACACGGCCGGCATGCGCCGCCGGGCCAAGGAGGCCGAGGGCGCCGAGTACTACTCGCTGGTCCGGGCCCTGCAGGCCATCGACCGGGCCGACGCCGCCCTGCTGGTGATCGACGCCACCGCCGGGGTGACCCGCCAGGACCAGCGGCTGGCCGAGCGCATCGATGCCGCCGGCCACCCGGTCGTGATCCTCCTCAACAAGTGGGAGCTGCTCGACGCCGAGGGCCGGGCCCGGGTCGTCGACGAGGTGGAGGACCGGCTGGCCTTCCTCGGGTACGCGCCGGTCCTCAAGGTGAGCGCCCTCACCGGGCTGGGCGTGCACCGGCTGGCCCCGGCCCTGAGTGAGGCCTTCGGCGCCTACCGGATGCGGGTGCCGACCTCCGAGCTCAACCGGGTCATCGCCGAGGCCCAGGCCGCTCAGCGCTCGCCGCACGGCCGGGTGCTGTACGCCACCCAGGGGGCCGTCGACCCGCCCACCTTTACGCTGTTCACCAGCGCCAAGCTGCCCGCCACCTACCTGCGCTACCTGGAGCGCAAGATCAGGGAAGGCTTCGGGTTCGGTCCCACGCCGCTCAAGCTGCGGGTCCGACGGAGGTCAGGATGACGCCCTCGGCGGTCAGTCGTCGCCCGTCCGCTCACCCGGAAGAGTAGGTTCGAGGCATGCTCGCGCAGCCTTGGCTGGCCGCGGCCGGCGTGTGTTGTGCCATAGCCGCGGTGATGTGGGGGCGGGCCGCGGCGCGCCTGCGGCGGGCGGCCCGGCGGATCGAGGTTGAGGCCACCACCTCGACGGGGAGCCAGGACGCGGCCGATCTGGCCCGCAGCGCCTTCGAAAAAAACGCCCAGACGTTCCTGCTGTACCTGGTCATCGCGGTGGGGCTGATCGTGGCGTCGCTGTCCCGATCGGTGTGGTTCGAGGTGCCCCTCCTCGCCGTCAGCGTGCCGGTGGTCATCTCGCTGCGGTTTGCCCCCCGCTTCTTCGACGAGGCCCGGCTGTTCGAAAACCGGGCCATGCTCGAGCGGCGGGCCGAGGAGGTCCTGGCCCAGGAGGACCTGGCCCCGAAGCGCTGGACCGAGCGCCTCGCCCCCGAGGAGCTGCCCCAGATCGAAGGCTTCGAGCTGGGTCGGGTGTACGAGCCGGGCACCGGGTTCATGGCCGGCGACTTCTACGACGTCTACCAGACCAGCGACACCCGGCTGGCCGTGCTCATCGGCGACGTGGCGGGGCACGGGGTGGAGCCGTCCATCACCGCCTTCCAGGTCAAGTACCTGCTGCGCAACTTCCTGCTCCAGTACCGGGACCCGGCCCAGGCCCTCGAAGAGCTCAACAAGGTGCTGTCCATCTCCGGCCGGCCCGAGGACCTGGTGTCGGTCTGCGTGGTGGTTCTCGACACCGAGGCCAACACGCTGCGGCACGCCTCGGCCGGCCACCCGGCGGCCTGGCTGTGGCAGGACTCGGAGATGCGGGCCCTCCGGTCGACCGGGCCGCTGCTCACCCTGGATCCGTTCGCCACCTATTTCTCCCGGGAGCTGCCCCTGCTCCAGGGCGACCTGCTGTTGCTCTACACCGACGGTCTGGCCGAAGCCCGCGCCGGCGGCCAGCTGTTCGGAGAGGACCGCATCGCCCAGATCGTCCGCCGGGACCCCGGGCAGGACGCCAATACGATCGGCAAGATCCTCCTCGAGGCGGCCCGCGACTTCAGCTCGGGGCGGCTGATCGACGACGTGGCCATCCTCGCCGTGCGGAGAGTCTGAGAAGTCTTGGAGTACCGCGGTGCCCTGGTGTGATGACTGCAGCAAGTTTTGGAACCCCCCGAGCCTGGACGAAGGCGGCAAGTGCCCCACGTGCGGCGCCGTCCTCACCACCCCGACCCGTAGCGCTCCCTGGCACTTCAAGGTGCTGCTCGTGGCCCTGGTGCTCTACCTGATCTACCGGGTGTACTGGCTGATCGAGTGGCTCCCCAAGCACGTGTGAGCCACTAAAGTAAGTCTGCTCCCTCCAGGAGCACCCACATACCGGGCGGTGGCGCAGTTTGGTAGCGCACCAGACTGGGGGTCTGGGGGTCGCGGGTTCAAGTCCCGCTCGCCCGACGGTTCTGGCCAGGGGTTCCGCCCCTGGCCAGTTTTTTTTTGTGCGGGATCACGGGCCGGAAAGCAGCCAAGCCGCACAAAAACATCGTCGTCCGGCCGGGGGGCGAAGCGGCGGCCTGGCCGGCGGCGCTGATGGCCTGGTCAGTACCAGCCGAAGCGGGTCTCGTGGGCCCAGGCGGCCTGGGGCGAGCCGTACCGGCCCTCGATGTAGCCGATGCCCCACATGATCTGGGTGAACGGGTCGGTGGCCCAGTCGGCGCCGGCGGTGCTCATCTTCCGGGCCGGGAGGGCCTGCGGGATGCCGAAGGCACCGGAGGTGGGATTGGTGGCCGTCGGGTTCCAGCCCGACTCCCGGTTCCACAGCTCGTCCAGGTAGACCCACTGCGAGGCGCCCCACTTGGCGGTGATCAGATCCTGGGCAAAGGCCTGGTCCTGCGACAGCCCGCTGGTCGTGGCCACGGCCAGGGTGGAGTTGGCCGTCCCGAGCGGATCGGTGGCGGCGTAGAAGCCGAACCCGGCCATGCTCTCGATCTGGACGTCCTGGCCCGTCTGGGGGGCGTCGAGCATCCGGCCGCCGCCCACGTAGATCCCGACGTGGTGGATGCCGGCCTCGGTGGGACCGAAGAACACCAGGTCGCCGGGCTGCAGGTCGTCGGCCCGCACCCGCTCGGCCTTGGTCGCCTCGTACTGGGCGTAGGCGTTGTGCACGAAATCGATGCCGACCCGCTCGAAGGCCCGCATCACCAGCCCGGAGCAGTCGAAGCTGTACGGCCCGGCGCCGGCCCACACGTACGGCTTGCCGATCTGGGCCTCGGCGTAGGCCAGGACCGTCGCCACCTTGGGGTTGGTGAGCGGCAGGCGGTAGGCGGTGGTGGCGTAGGTGGCGGCGAGCGAGGCGATCACGCTCGAGCCGACCTTGTTCCACGACGACGTGGTCGACGTCAACCGGTTGGTGGTCAGCGTGGACAGCTCGCGGGGCAGCGTCTCGACCCGCAGGTTGGGGTGGGCGGCGACGATCGACCGGTAGGTCGGCAGCTTGGCCCTGGCCTCGGCGGCCGCGGTGACGGCGACGGTGTCGGTCAGCCGGCCCTTGAGCCCGCTTTCGACGGTCGGGGCGGCCGGCTTGGTCGACGCCGGGGGGGCGACCCACAGGATCTTCTGGTCGGCGGGCAGC
>Ga0070737_10004008_pt1 | contig 15155 bp, 13 predicted proteins | sample Coa_R1_10_FD_66438 | JGI IMG/M metagenome (GOLD analysis project Ga0070737, IMG submission 66438) | Surface soil microbial communities from Centralia Pennsylvania, which are recovering from an underground coalmine fire - Coalmine... | ecosystem: Environmental > Terrestrial > Soil > Unclassified...
CGAGGATCATGAGATCGACATTGCCGTTGGTTTGCAGATCGAAAGGCGCGGCGGGATCCAGTGGTACGATCCCCGCCACCTGAAGCCGCGCGCGGGCGCCGGCCGAAAGCTTGGCGTCGATCCGCGCGCGCTTGCCTTGCAGCGTCAGGATGCCGTCGATATTCGCGGCCGGCATCGCCGCGCCGGCGCCGTTGCGGATGCGCAGATCGCGGCCGACGACGCGCACCGAGCCGGTGGGCGCAGTCATCGTGCCGGCGAGCTTGGCATCGAGCGAGAGCGTGCCGCCGCCGTTGAGGCCGGGAATGAACGGTTTGGCGAGCGCCGGCGTTGCATTGCGCAACGAGACGGTAAGCTGCAATGCCGGCGAGATTCGTCCGGCCACCGACAGCACGGTGTTGCCGGTGCCGAGACGCAATTGATCGACAACGATGCCGTCGGCGGCGCGCAGCCGGGCCGGGCGCAATAAGCGGACGCGTTCGCCGCCGTAATCGGCTTGCAGCGCCTTCACTTGCATCGCGCGCTCCGGCAGGTTCGCCGTGCCGTTCGCATTGATATGTGCCGGTCCTTTATCCGCGACGAGATCGGCGGCGAGATTCACCGCCAGCGCTTCCTGGGGCCCGTTGGCGGTGAGGACCGCTTTGCCGGTGACACCTTTCGCGACGATCCTATCGAGCGACAAGGTGGCCGTGGCGACCGGATGAACCGCCGGGTCCTTGACCGTCGCAGCGAGGGTCACGCGCCCGGCGCTCGCACCAAAGCCGGTCAGCTGTTTGCCTTCCGCTTGGACCTTGACCTGCGGCGCGGCGCCGGCATCGCCCCCGACATTCGCCGTGTCGAGCGTCGCATCGACGCTGCCGGCGACCGGCATGCCGAGGATCGGCGATAGATCGGCGAGCCGCGGGGCATGAAGCTGCAAGCGGCCAAGCGGAAATATCGCGCCCGCCGGCAAGGTCAGATCGGCTTGCGCCGTGAGGCTTTTCCATGCCGCGCGCGTCAGCGTGAGTTGCGTGCTGCCGTCGTCGCCGCGCTGCATCGTCGCGCTGAGCGACACCGGCGCGCCGACGAGGTTGCCGCTGAGATCGATCTGCCCCGCGGGATGGGATGGCAGGCCGCCTGCTTTGATCGAGGCGTCAAGCGCGCCCGCCGGAACACCCGGCCCTGCGACCTGCCCGTGGCCGGTCATGGCGAGCGCGAGATCGTCTTGCGGCCCCGTGAGCTTGCCTTCGACCGCGAGCGGTCCCGACAGCTTCGTGCCGAGATCGGCGATGTCTGCAAGGGTGAGGCCCCAATCGGCATCGAGCGTACCATTCTCGCGCGCGCCATGCGCCGAGACATGCAACGCAGGGCTGTCGATCACCATCTGCTCGACCGTCGCATCATCGCCTTCGGTCTCGCCGCGCAGGGTAACCGTCGCGCCTCGGCCCAGTAGCTTGGCGGCAAGCGCATCGCCGCCGGTGACATCGATGTTGCCGTCGAGCGCAAGTCGGTCGGTCGCACCGTCGCGCGCGAATTTTGCCGTCAGCGTCGCCTTGCCCTGCACATCGACGCCGCCCACCGCCGCCAGTGGCCCGAGATCGGGCAGAGTCGCGTTGAGCGCCGCCGCGACAGCGCCGCCGAGCTGCGCCGTGCCGTTGAGCGCGAGCAACGGATGGTTGACCCTAAAGGTGACCGGCCGTTGCGGCGTGTTGAGGATCGCTTGCGCCTGGACTGCGATCGGCGCCGCCGCGAGCAGATCGGGCTGCGCACCCGGGAGACGCACTTGATCGATCGTCGCCGTGAGATCGATCTTGCCGCGATCGCCTTGGAGATCGGCCGTGATGTTGCGGATGGTGGCGCCGCTCGCGCTAAGGCCGGCGATCGCCACCTTGCCGGTGGCGTCGGGCGTGGTGAAGCCGCCATGGATATGAAGATCGACGGCGATCGATTGCCACGACACATCGGGGCGCGGCGCCATCGCCGGCGCATTGCCGGTGAGATCGAGATCGATCGCCTTGCCGTCGACGTCGATCGTGCCCTTGCCGTCGGCGCGCAACGCCCCGGCGCTGGCGCTGAGCGCCAACCGTTCGGCATTGCGCGGACCGTCGAGCGTTGCGCTGATCGAGACCGCGCCAAGATCGGGCAAGCCGGCCATCTCGCCGACCAAACCCTGCGCCGGCTCGCCGACATCGAGCCGCAGGTGATCGCCCGCCGCTTCCATCTTGCCGGTCAGCGTGTACTGGCCGGCGCGGTCCAGCCGGGTGACAGCGAGCGCGAGATCGCCGGCGGTGAGCGAGACGAGATGAAGGCTGCCTTCGACTTTCGCCACCGCCGGCACGCCCGCGAGCGGCGCGCCAAGATCGAGCTTGTCGATCCGCAACGTATCGAGGGAGACGCGGAGCGACGGCAGGCTCATCGAGCTGTTGCTTTCACTGACCCGCCGGCGCGCGACCGCGACATGCGCAGCGGTGAACCGATCGATCGCCAGCTCGCCCGTCAGCAGACGCAAGGGCGACCAGTCGAGCACAAGATTGTCGGCCGTCAGCCACGTGCCGTCCTTGTCGCGCAGCTCGGCATGAGCGAGGTGCAGCGCGCCGGGAAAACGCCCGCCGAGGCCTTCGATCTGCATCTCGCCGTCGCTGACCTTGGCGATCAGCGCTGCGATCGCCTGTCGGCCGGGACCCGTATTGCCGACGATCAGCAGTGTGATCACACCCAAAATCGGCAGGCCGATCAGAATGCCGGCGGTCCATGCGGCGATGCGTGCCGCGCGCTTCATGGGAAAGCCCGCTCCATCAGAAGGCTTGGCCCAGGCCGAGATAGAATTCGAAGGCGTCGCCGCCGGGCGGCCGGTTCACCGGCACGGCGACATCAAGCCGTACCGGACCGATCGGCGTGTAATAGCGAAGGCCGGCACCGGTGCCGATCCGCACCGTGCCCGAGAACGGCGTGTTGTCGGCGCTGACCTGACCGCCATCGACGAACACCGCGGCGCCGAAGCTGTCGAAGAGACGCTGGCGGAATTCGACCGTGCCGGCGTCGATCGCCGCGCCGCCCATCGGATTGTTATCGGGGAACAGCGGCCCGACGGACTGGTATTTGAACCCGCGAACGGTCCCGCTGCCGCCGCCATAAAAGCGCTGGTCGGGCGGCAGCGCGAACTGGGTTGCGCCCTCGATGCTGCCGATGAGGCCGCGGAAGGCTAGAATGCTGCGTCCCGCGGTGCCGTTCCAAAGGTCATCGAGATCGACATAGGTCGAGCCCGAGACTTGCAGCACCGCGAATGTCGTCGTCGGTTTGCCGAGCGATTCCGTCGGCGTCACCGTGAAAGCGCCGCGCGCCCCGTGCGTTGGATCGAGAGTCGGATCCTTGAGGCCCGTGCTGTCGAAATTCGCCGTCAGCGGCAAAGCGAGCAGCGTGTAATCGCTCGAGACGTGCTCCTGAAGGATATGCTCTTCTTCGCCGGTGACACCGACACTGCCGCTCCATAGCGGCGAGAATTTGCGATGCAGCGAGGGGCCGGCGGTGAAAGCGCGCTGATGGTAGGCCTGAAGATCCTGCTGCAGCGCCGCGGCGTTGAATTCGAGCGATTGATCGCGCCGCAAGAAGTCCGGCTTGACGAATTGCCCGGTGATGTCATAGCCGAGGCCGGTGGTCGCCGTGCCGCCGAGACCGCTCATCGCCGCCGACAAGTTCAATTGCTCGGCATTGCCGAAGAGATTGCGATCCGACCAGGTGAGTTTGGCCTCGGCGCCGAGATCGGTCGAGTAGGCGCCGGTGACTCCGACAGCATGAAGCGGCCGTTCCTGGATATCGAAGGTGATCGGCAGGCTGCCATCCGGCGCGATGGCGTCGCCGGCCTTCACCGAGACGCCGGAGAACACGCCGAGCGTCAGCAGATCCTGGCGCGCGGCTTCGATCTTGCTCGGCTGATAGAGTTGCCCTTCGCGGACGAGCAGCCGCCGGCGCACGAAGCTCTCATTCATGTGCTCGAGGCCGGCGAGCGTGATCTTGCCGATGGTGGCGCGGCGGCCGGTCGTCACGTTGAAGACGACGTCGAGGGATTTCGTCTGCGGGTCTGCGGTCGCCTGCGGCGGATCGACCTTGGCAAGGGCAAAGCCTTCTTCTTCGAGTCCGGTCAGCAGATTGGTGCCGCCGGCGAGCACATCAGAAGCCTTTGCGGGCTGATCCGGCTTGAGGCCGAGCTTCTCATAAGCATCGGGCGGTACGGCGCCGCGGATCTCGATCTTGCGCAGGTGATAGAGCGGCCCTGTGCCGATCGCGGCCTTCACCTCGACTGATTGACCCTTGGGCACGGCGTCGAGCGTCGACACAAGCGTTGTGTCATCCACCGAGCGGCCGTCGATCGTGATGGTTGCCTTGCCCTCGTAGTAGCCGAAGCTGTTGAGCACGGTTTGCAGCCGATCGATATCGCCTTTGGCGCGGGCAACCAAGGCAAACGGCCCAACCGGCGACTTGTCTTTAAGGGCGACAAGCTGCGAGGCGTCGTTCAGCGCGCCATCGAGCGCCTTGTCGCCGGTCGCGGTTATCGTAACCTTATAGGGCTGAGGATCGGCGGCATGCGCGGCCACGGCAAAGCCGCCGACCGCGACCAAAGCGATCACGCATTGGCGACACCACATTGCAGCGCCACGCCATCCCTGCACCAGAGCGTAACTCCGACTAGCCGATCGGTTCGGAGCCTTGCCTTGAATTGCGGCTATTTTCGGATACGGACGGCGGCGGAGGGCTATTCCGCCGCCGCGGCTTTGCCCCCGCCACCCGTCGCGCCCGATGCCTTGATCTCGGCAATCTGGCTATCGTCATAGCGCAGCACTTGGCGCAGGATTTCGTCGGTATGCTCGCCCAAGAGCGGCGAGCGGACCACCTCGGACGGGCTGGCCGAGAGCTTGATCGGATTGCCGACCGAGAGATATTTCCCGCGCTTGGGGTGATCGACCTCGACCACCGTGCCGGTCTCGCGCAGGCTCTTTTCTTCTGCCAACTCTTTCATCGAGAGGATCGGGCCGCAGGGAATGTCGTATTTGTTGAGAATGTCCATGGCCTCGAACTTGGTCTTGGTCATGGTCCATTGCTCGATCGTATCGAAAATCTGGCGCAGCCGCGGCAGCCGCGCTTCGGGCTTCGCGTAATCGGGATGGGTGATCCATTCTTCCTTGCCGATGACGCGGCAGATCTCGGCCCAGACCGGCGCCTGCGTGATGAAATAGATATAGGCGTTGGGATCGGTCTCCCAGCCTTTGCATTTGAGGATCCAGCCCGGCTGGCCGCCGCCCGAATCGTTGCCCGCGCGCGGTGTCGCCTCGCCGAACGGGATGCCCTCGCCGTACTGGCTGTATTCCGTGAGCGGACCCGCCTTGAGCCGCTGCTGATCGCGCAATTTCACGCGGCAGAGATTGAGCACGCCGTCCTGCATCGCGACGGTGACGCGCTGGCCCTTGCCGGTATGGGTGCGCTGATAGAGCGCCGTCACGATGCCGAGCGCGAGATGGAGGCCGGTGCCGCTATCGCCGATCTGCGCGCCGGTGACGAGCGGCGGGCCATCGCGGAAGCCTGTGGTCGAGGCCGAGCCGCCGGTGCATTGCGCGACGTTCTCATAGACCTTGCAATCTTCGTAGGGACCCGGGCCGAAGCCCTTGATCGATGCATAGATGAGGCGCGGATTGATTTCCTGAATGCGCTCCCAGGTGAAGCCCATGCGATCGAGGACGCCGGGACCGAAATTCTCGACCAGCACGTCGCAGACCTTCATCAGTCCTTCGATAATCTCTTTGCCCTTGGGATTCTTGGCGTCGACCGTGATCGAACGCTTGTTGTGATTGAGCATCGTGAAATAAAGGCTGTCGACGCCCGGCACATCGCGCAGCTGACCGCGCGTCACGTCGCCGGAGCCCGGCCGTTCGACCTTGATCACATCGGCGCCGAACCAGGCGAGAAGCTGCGTACACGTCGGCCCAGATTGCACGTGGGTGAAGTCGAGAATCCGAACACCGTCGAGTGCCTTGCTCATTTTTCCTTCTCCAGAATGCCTACTTCTTCTTAGCCAGCGCGCTTTGCGGATTGAGATTGCCGATGCGCCCGCTCTCGCTGCCGGCCGCAGGGTCGATGACCGCGTTGATGAGCGTCGGTTTTCCCGAGGCAAGAGCCGCGTCGACGGACCGCTTCAGCGCGTCGGGCGTCTCCGCCTGCACGCCGATGCCGTTGAAGGCCTCCATGATCTTGTCGTAGCGCGCGCCTTTGACGAAGACGGTCGTCGCCGGATCCGGCCCGTTCCGATTGACGTCGGTGCCGCGATAGATGCCGTTGTTGTTGAAGACGACGATGCAGACCGGCAACTGGTACCGGCAAATCGTCTCCACCTCCATGCCGCAGAAGCCGAATGCGCTGTCGCCTTCGATCGCCAGCACGCGATGACCGGTTTCGACGGCCGCGGCGATCGCCTGCCCCATGCCGACGCCCATCACGCCCCAGGTCCCGACATCCAAGCGCTTGCGCGGCTTGTAGATGTCGATGACGCCGCGCGCGAGATCGAGGGTGTTGGCGCCTTCGTTGACGAGGATCGTGTCCGGCCGCTCCTTGATGACGGTGCGCAAGGCGCCGAGCGCGCCGTGATAATCCATCGGCGAATTGTTGTTCATGAGCCGCGGCGCCATCTTGGCGATGTTGTCCTCGCGCTTCGCGTTGACCGTATTCGTCCACTCGGCCGGCGGCTTGGGCCAATTGCCGCCCATGCCTTCGATCAAGGCCGCGACGCAGGACGCGATATCGCCCACCAGCGGCGCGGCGATTTCGACGTTGCTGTCCATCTCCTTGGGCTCGATGTCGATGTGAATGAATTTTTTCGGCGCGTCGCCCCAAGTCTTGCCCTTGCCGTGCGACAAGAGCCAGTTGAGGCGGGCCCCGATCATCATCACGACATCGCTGTCCTTGAGCACGGTCGAGCGCGCAGCGCCGGCGCATTGCGAATGCGTATCCGGCAACAGCCCCTTGGCCATGCTCATCGGCAAGAACGGCGCGCCGCTCTTCTCGACGAGCGCCCTGATCGCCTCGTCGGCCTGGGCATAAGCAGCGCCCTTGCCGAGGATGATCAGCGGCCGCGCCGCGGACTTAAGGACATCGAGCGCGCGCTTGACCGCGGCGGGCGCCGGAATCTGAGCCGGAGCCGGATCGATGACCTTCACCAGCGACTTCCTCCCGACGTTCGCGTTGATCACCTGGCCGAACAGCTTCGCCGGCAGATCAAGATAGACGCCGCCCGGCCGTCCCGACACCGCCGCGCGAATCGCCCGTGCGACGCCGATGCCGATATCGGCCGCACGCAACACGCGATAGGCCGCCTTGCAGAGCGGCTTGGCGATCGCGAGCTGATCCATCTCCTCGTAATCGCCCTGTTGCAGATCGACGATCTCGCGCTCGGAAGAGCCCGAGATCAGAATCATCGGATAGCAGTTGGTCGTCGCATGAGCGAGCGCCGTGAGGCCGTTGAGGAAGCCGGGCGCCGATACGGTAAGACACACGCCGGGCTTCTTGGTGATGAAGCCGGCGATCGCGGCAGCGTAACCGGCGCTCTGCTCGTGGCGAAAGGACAGCACGCGAATACCCGCCGCTTGCGCCATGCGGCCGAAATCGGTGATCGGAATGCCGGGTACGCCGTAGATCGTATTGACGCCATTGAGCTTCAGCGCGTCGATGACAAGGTGGAAGCCGTCGGTCAGCTCCTGGGTCTCATCCGCGCTCATCGCGGCGGCGCGATCATCGGCCATGAGATGCCTCCTTCAGCCCCGCTAAATCGCAATAAAACTGCCATCTTCTAGCATATCCACCGCGATTCAGTAGGGGGCTCTCCGCGGGTTGTCTCGCATTGCAACACTTTTCTTGACAGCATCGCAAGGCGCCCTTAAGCGGAGTCGCGTCATGGCGCGTACCAACAAATACGTAAAGTTTCGTGGCCGGTTGGTCATCGTCGGCTTCGGCAGCATCGGCCAAGGCGTCCTGCCGCTGATCCTGCGCCACGTCGATATGAAGGCGAGCCAGGTGACGATCGTCACCGCTGAGGATCGCGGCCAGAAAGAGGCCAAGGACCTCGGCGTCCGCTTCCTGGTCGAGCCGCTGAGCCGCGAGAATTACGCGACGGTGCTCGAGCCGTTGCTCGGTCCGGGCGATTTCCTCTTGAACGTCTCGGTCGAGGTATCGAGCCTCGCCCTGATCGAGCTCTGCCGCATCAAAGGCGCGCTCTATCTCGATACTTGCATCGAGCCCTGGCCGGGCGGCTATACCGATCCCGACCTGTCGCCGTCGCTACGCTCGAATTACGCGCTGCGCGAGAACGCGCTTGCGCTCAGGGCCAAGCAGCCGGGCGGCCCGACCGCCGTCGTCACGCATGGCGCCAATCCCGGCCTCGTTTCGCATTTCGTCAAAGTGGCGCTGCTCGATCTCGCCGAAGAGTCGAACATCAAGAACGAGCCGAAGAGCCGCGAGCAATGGGCGGCGCTCGCCGCCGAGCTCGGCGTCAAGGTCATCCATATCGCCGAGCGCGATACGCAGATCTCGCGCATCCCGAAGCAGCCAGGCGAATTCGTCAACACCTGGTCGATCGACGGCTTCGTTGCCGAAGGCATGCAGCCGGCGGAGCTCGGCTGGGGCTCGCATGAGCGGCATTTCCCGGCGGATGGCGGGCGGCACGATTTCGGCACCGGCTGCGCCATCTATCTCAACCGTCCCGGCGCGGCGACGCGCGTCCGCAGCTGGACGCCGCTCGAAGGCCCCTATCACGGCTTCCTTATTACCCATGGCGAAGCGATCTCGATCGCCGACTACTACACCCATCGCGAAGGGGCGAGCGTGCGCTATCGCCCGACGGTGCACTATGCCTATCACCCATGCGACGATGCCGTGCTTTCGCTGCATGAGCTCTGGGGCAAGAACTTCCGCATGCAGGAAACCAAGCGGCTGATGATGGACGAGATCGAGCACGGCATGGACGAGCTCGGCGTGCTGCTGATGGGCCATGCCAAAGGCGCTTATTGGTACGGGTCGCGCCTCTCAGTCGAGGAAGCGCGCCGTTTGGTCCGCTTCAACAACGCGACTTCGCTGCAAGTCACGGCGTCGGCGCTCGCCGGCATGATCTGGGCGATCGAGCATCCCGACCGCGGCATCGTCGAGCCCGACGAGGTCGATCACGAGCGCATTCTCGAAATCTGCAAGCCCTATCTCGGCAAGGTTGTCGGCGAATACAGCGACTGGAATCCGCTGGTCGATCGCGAGCGTCTCTTCCCCGAGGATCTCGACAAGGGCGATCCCTGGCAGTTCAAGAATTTCCGCGTCGTGTGACCGAAGGGTCGACTTCTCGCCTGTTCGTCGTCCCCCGCGCAAGCGGGCACCCAGCTAACAGCGCGCGGCTTCCCCGATCGCGCTTACGCGGGAATGACGCAGACGGTTAGTTCACCCAATAAATTTTGCCGCGCTCGACCTTGATCTCGATCCGCGCGAGCGAGCGGCCCCGGCACGGACCTTCGAAGCAGAAGCCGTCCTCGGGCCGGAATACGGCGCCATGCGTGCCGCACATCAGGAATTCGTTTTCGCTGTCGAAGAAGCGGTTCTCCGACCAGTCGAGCGGCGTGCCGACATGCGGACAGGAATTGCGATAGGCGTGGAATGCGCCGCGCCAGCGGATGACGAAAACCGCCTCGCGCTCGGTGCCGCTGCCGAAGACGAAGCCGCGGCCTTCGCCTTCGGCGATATCTGCTTCACCGCAAAGTAATCTCAACCTTTGACGCCGCCCATCTTGCAGATGGTCTTCCATTCCTCGGCGCCGACCGGGGATACCGATAAGCGACTTTGCTTGACGAGTTTCAGCTCCTTGAGCTTCGGCTCCGCCTTGATGGCCGCGAGCGTCACCGGCTCTTTCAGCGGCTCGACCGGCTTGATGTCGACCTGCACGAATTTGCCGGTCTTGTCGCTCGGGTCCGGGTAAGCCGTCTTCACGATCTCGGCGATGCCGACGACGGCAAGGCCCTCGTTCGAGTGATAGAAGAACGCGCGGTCGCCGATCTTCATCGCTTTGAGATTGGCGGCGGCTTGAAAGTTGCGCACGCCGCTCCAATTGGTGCGCTTGTCCTTGACCAGTTGGTCCCAGGAATAAGCGCTCGGCTCGGATTTCATCAGCCAGTAAGCCATCTCCCCTCCGTCTGTCAGGCGCGCGCCACCAAAAAGAGGCGGCGGAATTTCAATAAAGTCTTGCCGTCGTCGCGGCGCGGAAACGCGGCGGCGAGACGCTGCGCGTAAAGATCGAGAAAGCCGGCGCGTAGCCGGTCGTTCAGCGCATCGAGCACGGGCCGTAGGGTCGTGCCGCGCATCCATTCGAGCACGGCGTTCTCGCCTTGCAGCTGGTGCACGTATTCGGTCTCCCATAGATCGATGCCGTGTCGCGCGCACGGCATCAACAGATCGTAATAGAAATCGGGCGTGTTGACGGGGTCGGGTCTCAGCATCGACGGCGTCTCGATATCGGGCGAGAAGAGAGGCGCGAGCACCGTCGCCCACGGCCCGCTCGCCGCGGTCTCGCGCAGCAAGGTTTGCGATGGATTGTCGAAATTGCGCGGCATCTGCACGGCGAGCACGCCGCCTTCGGTCAGCATGCCGAGCAATCGCGGAAAAAGGCGCTCATGATGATTGAGCCAATGCAACGTCGCGTTCGAATAGATGAGGGCGGCCGGCATATCGGCTTGCCACTGCGCGATATCGCCTTCGAGCCAGCGGATCGGCGACGGCTCTTTCGCCGCTTCGGCCAGCATCGCGGCGGAGTTGTCGATGCCCGTCACGATGCGGTCCGGCCAGCGCGCCGCGATCGCGCGCGCATGCGGCCCCGTCCCGCAACCGAGATCGAAAATCGGGCCGTCGGGTAAGTCGTTGATTTGCGAAAGAAGATCGAAGCCGGGCCGCAGCCTTTCGCCGGCAAACTTAAGGTATTGTTGAGGATTCCAAGCCATAACCATCACAGCATAAATCGGCCCGCGGGGCGGCGCAGCATGGGTTTTGCGGCGTCGGCACGGCGGCACGAGGAAGGATGGATCATGACCAATTGGGTAGCGACGGTTGCCGCCGGCCTCAGCCTGACGCTCGTCATTTTCAACGCGGTTCTGGTCTCGACCAACCAGGCGAGCCAACTGGCCGTGACGCAACGCCAGCAACTCATCAACCAAGGCGCCGATCTGGTGCGGATCGAGCAGGCAATGGTGCGCAGCGCTATCGCCGCCAACAATCCGAAGGACGACGCCTTCACCCAGCTTCTTGCGCGTTACAACATTCGGCCGACCGCCCAGGCCGCCGGAGGCAAGTGATGACCGTTTTCGAGAAATTCAGCGGCCGCGAAGGCAGCCCGTCGTTAAGCATTGCGGTCGCGTTGCTGTCGATCGCATTCCTTGCGGCGATTGGCTTCCAGACGATCCAGTTGCTGCGCGACCGGAGCAATCTTGCCAACGTCATCAGCGGCCAGGAAAGGGCCGTCGAGCAGACTCGCCGCCTGCGCGATTCCGTCGATGCCTTTGCCGGCGACACGGCGAAGCTCGCTCAAGCCGGCGATCCGCAGGCCAAGCAGGTGGTCGAGGCTCTGAAGAGCCAGAACATCTCGATCCGGCCGCCGGCTGCGCCCGCCGCCGCGCATTAATCGCGCATCGATTAAGACAATCGGGGAAAGGGCGCCGCGCGGCGCCCTTTCTTTTGCCTAATATTAACACTATTATATTGTATATTATATCTATTGAAACATAAAGTTCCGTGAAATATATTATTGAGACATCCTATTTAGCGGGTTTTGCGCGGGAAATATGCTTCCCCTGTCGCTCGATCTGGCGCGGTTGCGCCTTGTTTTGCTGGGCGGCGATGCCGCCTGCGTGAGCCGGCTGCGGTGGCTCGAAGTCGCCGGCGCGCGCGCCCTCAGCGTCTACGCGGCGCGGCCGTCCCCCGCCCTGGTGGAAGCCGCGGGCGCAAGGCTGAAGCCCCATTGGCCGCGGCTCGACGACTTACGCGGCGCGCATCTCGTTTTTATCGCCGACGTCCCGGAGCCCGAGCGCAGCGCCCTCGCCGCCTTGGCGCGCGAAGCCGGGGCGATCCTTCATGTCGAGGACGAGCCGGCGCTGACCGACAGCCACGCGCCGGCGGTGCTCCGCCGCGGCGCGCTGACCATCGCGATCTCGACCGCGGGCGCGGCGCCGGGCGCGGCGGCCGAGATCAAGCAGTTGCTCGCCGCCCGTATCGGTCCCGAATGGCGCGAGCGCATCGAGGAATTGCGTGCGCTGCGGCAGCGCTGGCGTCGGAGCGGCGCCGATCATGCCACGGTCCGCCGCTTGACGGCGGCACGGATCGACCGCTACGGCTGGCGCAAAGATCGGTCCATGGTGGCCGCGAATGACCGCGGCATCCGCTCGGAAACCGAAAGAGGAGGTTCGTCATGACGCTGAGGCTCGGCGCGACCGCGCCAGATTTCACCCAGAATTCGACCGAGGGTCCGATTCGCTTCCATGAGTGGCTGGGCAATTCCTGGGGCGTGCTGTTCTCGCACCCGAAAGATTTCACGCCGGTCTGCACCACCGAATTGGGCGCGGTCGCGCGGCTCAAAGGCGAATTCGACAAGCGCAACGTCAAGGTGATCGGACTCTCGGTCGATCCGGTCGACGATCACAAGCGCTGGGCCAACGACATCAAGGAGACGCAGGGCGCGGCGCCGAACTATCCGGTGCTCGCCGACAGCGATTTCAAAGTGGCGACGCTCTACGAGATGCTGCCGGAGGGCACCTCGGGCGACCCGTCGAAACGGACGCCGGCCGACAATCAGACCGTGCGCAATGTCTTCATCATCGACCCGCAGAAGAAGATACGCCTGATCCTCGTCTATCCGATGGCGACCGGCCGCAATTTCCAGGAGATCCTGCGCGTCATCGATTCGATGCAGCTCGGCGACAAGCACAAGGTCGCGACGCCGGCCGATTGGAAACAAGGCGATGACGTGATCATCACCGGCGCGGTCAGCAACGAGCAGGCGCAGACGCTGTTCCCCGGCTTCAAGACCTTGAAGCCCTATTTGCGCACCGCACCGCAGCCGCGGTAACGCGAAAGCGCGCATGCGGATCGTCCTATGCAGATTGTAACCGGCAACCGGCTGCGCGACGGTGCGGTGATCTATTTCGCCGGCGCCGGCGAATGGACCCCGTTCATCGACAAGGCGCTCGCCGCCGAGGACGATCACGCCAATGCGCTGCTCGCCGAGGCGCAAGTCGGCCCGGTACCGCTGCCGGCGGTCGGGCCGATGCTGATTGAAGTGAGGCGCGAAGGCGACCATTTGCGCCCGGTCACCTTGCGCGAAAGAATCCGGGCATCGGGTCCGACGACGGGCCCGATGGCCGGCCACACCGCGCTCGACGCCAATAAAGCCGCCTCGGGTGTCGACGATTATTCGATCTAGGCCGCCGCGCTTTCCGGAGAGCCAACGTGTATCGCTACGACGATTTCGATCATCGCTTCATCGACGAGCGCGTCGCGCAATATCGCGACCAGGTGCGCCGGCGCCTCGCCGGCCAGCTGACCGAGGACGAGTTCCGCCCGCTGCGGCTGATGAACGGGCTCTATCTGCAGCTGCACGCCTATATGCTGCGCATCGCCATCCCTTATGGGATGCTGAATTCGGCGAAGCTTCGCAAGCTCGCCCATATCATGCGCAAATACGATCGCGGCTACGGCCATTTCACGACGCGCACCAATCTCCAGCTCCATTGGATCAAGCTCGAAGAGACGCCCGACATCCTCGCCGAGCTGGCGAGCGTCGAGATGCATTCGATCCAGACGAGCGGCAATTCCTTCCGCAACACGACGACCGATCCGTTCGCCGGCGCCGCCGCCGACGAGATCGAGGATCCGCGCCCCTATGCCGAGATCATTCGGCAATGGGCGACGCTCCATCCCGAATTCTCGTTCCTGCCGCGCAAGTTCAAGATCGCGATCTGTGCCTCGAAGGAAGACCGCGCCGCGGTGAAGATGCACGATCTCGGCCTCTATCTGCATAAGAACGAGGCGGGCGAGGTCGGGTTCGAGGTGGTGGTCGGCGGCGGGCTCGGTCGCACGCCTTACCTCGCGCAGACGATCAAGAAATTCGTGCCGCGGCGCGACATCCTCTCCTATATCGAGGCGTGTTTGCGCGTCTATAACCGCTATGGCCGGCGTGACAATCTCTGGAAAGCGCGCATCAAGATCCTGGTGAACAGCCTCGGCGCCGCGAAATACGCCGAGGAGGTCGAGCAGGAATGGCTTGCCTCGGATCGCGAGGCCATCGCGCTGCCCGACAGCTATGTCGCCGAGATGGCCTCGGCCTTCGCGCCGCCGGAATACGATCGCCGGCCGGTCGATGAAGCCTCTCTGCAACAGGCGATCGCCGCCGATCCCGCTTTCGCGCGCTGGGTGAAGAACAACGTTCACCCGCACAAGGTCGCTGGCCATGCCATCGTCACCATCTCGCTGAAAGAGGTCGGCAAGACCGGCGGCGATATCAGCGCCGATCAGATGGATTTGGTCGCCGATCTCGCCGACGAGCTGAGCTACGGCGAAGCGCGCGTCGCCTACGAGCAGAACATGGTCCTGCCGCATGTGCGGCGCGACGCGCTCTACGGGCTCTGGAAGCGGCTCGACGCCGCCGGCCTCGGCACATCGAACAAGGGCCTCGTCACCGACATCATCTGCTGCCCCGGCCTCGATTATTGCGGCCTCGCGACCGCGCGCTCGATTCCGGTGGCACAGCGCATCGCCAAGCACATGGCGGCCAAGGAAGACGAGATCGGCCCCTTCGCCATCAAGATGTCGGGTTGCATCAACGCCTGCGGCCATCACCATCTCGGCCATATCGGCCTCTTGGGGGTCGATAAGAACGGCGAGGAGGTCTATCAGATCACCCTCGGCGGCGATGCCGGCCACAACGCCGCGATCGGCTCGATCCTCGGCCCTGCGGTGAAGAGCGACGACGTGCCCGCGGCAATCGATACCTTGATCGGCGTCTATATGAAGCTGCGCCAGGACGGCGAGCAATTCCCCGACACCTATCGCCGCGTCGGCCAGGCGCCGTTCAAAGAGGCGCTTTATGCTCCTCGGTGAGGACGGCACCCTCAGCGTCGACG
>Ga0070737_10004009_pt1 | contig 15154 bp, 12 predicted proteins | sample Coa_R1_10_FD_66438 | JGI IMG/M metagenome (GOLD analysis project Ga0070737, IMG submission 66438) | Surface soil microbial communities from Centralia Pennsylvania, which are recovering from an underground coalmine fire - Coalmine... | ecosystem: Environmental > Terrestrial > Soil > Unclassified...
GAGGAGGTGCTGGGGCTCGAGGGCCCTCGGGAAGCTCACCCCGCCGATTCGCAGGCGGCCGCGCGAGCGGGTGAGCCTGCGGCGCAGCAACGGCCAGCGCACGCGTTTGAAGCGCGTGCCGCGCACGTGGCGCGCGCGGGCGCGCGGCGGGGCGAGAAAGAGGCGGTAGGCGAGCCACAGGAGAAAGATCGCGGCGGCGGAGTCGGCGAGTCTCAGGGGCCAAGGGGCGCGGTGGACTGGGGCGTGGGCGAGCATCTCGTGGGTGCGCTGCACGAGGCCGTCCGCGTTGGCCGTCATTGCGAGGATGATGCCGTGCATCCCCGTCATGGCTTGCCGGCGGGTCGGCCGGTGAGGTGGGCGTTGAGGGCGTCGATCAGGGCGCGGGTGGTCGCATCGTGCCGATCGATGACGCGGGAGGCCTCCAGGCGCATGGCCTCCTTCAGGGCTCGCTCGAGGCGCTCCAGATCTTCACGTGGTCGCGTGCCCTCGAGGTAGGTCGCGATCGCCTCCCGGGCGAGGCTCGCCACGTCCGTGTGCCGCTGTCGCGCGAGCTCCCGCAAGCGCTCGAGCTCGCGCGCGGGCAACCGCAGCGTCACGCGGTCTCGTTTCGCCTCTTCGCTCGCGGCAGCCACGCGATTCCCTGGGGCGTCAGTGCCTTCCGCTTGTTCTTGGGATCCCCTGGCTGACAGCGACTGACGTCGGCTGCCAAGCTGGCGGCCATCGTAGCGCGTTGGCTGGGCGGGGAAAATAGCTCCGCTTGTGGCCTCTTCGGCTGCCATCGCAGATGCGTCGGGTGTGCTCCCGGCCATTGCTGCGCTCGAAGCTCGCGCAGGCGCTGGATCGCGGCGCAGCACTACAGCGCGGGGCCGCGCCGCCGCGCCCGATCGGGCTCCGTCACCGCCGGTCGGGGCCGTCGCGCTCGCGAAGGTCGAGCGGGGGCTGCTCGAGGAATCCGTGCTGCAGAGCTGGCTCGATCCTCACGCTCACTGCCTCATGGCTCCCGACGCCCTCAGAATGATCGCCATACCAGTAAACGAAGGAGCGACAAGGCTGCGGCGGTCGACCGATATACTTCGAGGATGACTCAATCGAGAGCCAAGCGCGCCAAGGATGCCGATCGCGGCAGGCTGCGCATCGGGGATGACTGGAACGCCATCCGAATCATTGCGCTCTCGCAGAGCAATCCGCTCAAGGCCATCGCGGAGTTCGTCGAGAACGCGATCGACGCGCACGCGAAGACGATCACGGTCACGCGGGGGCGGGAGCACGGGGAGCACTACCTCACGGTCAAGGACGATGGGGACGGGGTGCCGCGGGATGCGGAGGGGCTGCCGGATTTCAAGTACGTCGCGACGCACATCTGCGACTCGATCAAGCGGCGGTTGAAGGCGGATGGCAACGGCGCGGAGCTGCAGGGGGAGTTCGGGATCGGGCTGCTCTCCTTCTGGACCGTCGGCGATACGCTCACGATGACTTCCACGGGAGCGGACCAGCGCGCGTACCAGATGGTCATGAGCAAGGGTGATCCGCGGTACACGGTGACACCGCGGCGCGTGCTCTTCGCGGAACGGGGGACGGAGCTCAAGGTGAGTCCGCTGCTCGAAGGGATCCGGGCGCTCAGCGGGGAGAAGATTCAGTGGTATCTCGCCTCCGAGCTGCGCGATCGCATCCGAAACTCGAAGGTGCGGGTGACGGTGATCGATCGGCTCGCGCGCAAGCAATTCGAGGTCGAGCCACGGCAGTTCGAGGGAAGGTTGCTGCATCAGTTGCCGGCGGTCCGTTCGGCATTCGGGGAGGCTTACGCAGAGCTCTACCTCACGGAGCCGGCTGAGGCTTGTCGGGTCGCGCTCACCCGGGCCGGCACGCGCGTTCTCGAGGACCTGGGCACCCTCCCCGGCCTCGACCATCCGCCCTGGACGTCGCGGTACCTGCAAGGCCTCATCGATGTCCCGTCGCTCAATCTCACGCCGGGAACGCGCTCGGGAATCGTGCATGACGAGCGCTATGCGGCGTTCGTGGCGGCGCTCGGGCCGCTCGAGGCACACCTGAACGGGCTTATCGATGCGCAGCGGCGGGCGGAGGAGGAGCAGGCCAATCGGGAATCGCTCCGGGCGATCCAGCGGGCGTTCCGCGAGGCGATGCTCGCGCTGCCGCGGGAGGAATACGACTGGTTCGACATTCAGGCGCGGGCGCGCGAGGCGGGAACCGGCGGCGCTCGGGAGGCCGGCGAGGCGCTCGCCGACGGCCACGGTCAGACCGACACGCCGGGCGCACCGGAGCCGAGCGGGCCGGAGGAGTCCGGACAGCGGCAGTTCTTCGAGTTCGCCGGGCCGTTGCAGAGCGTCGTGATCTCGCCGGCGGCGAGCACGGTCGCAGTCGGGGATACGCGGCGATTCCGGGCGTTGCCGAGGGACCGCTCGCGCCGGCGCGTGGAGCAGGACCTGGTGTTCACGTGGGAGATCGTCGAGGGCCGCGGGGCACTCTCGGCGACCGCCGATCAGGAGGTCGCGTTCGAGGCGCCCTCCTCTCCCGGGCTCGTGCGGCTCGCCGTGACGGTCACGCAGCGCGAGACCGTGTGCCGGGCGGAGGCGTTGATCACGGTCGCGGCGAGCCTGGAATCGGCGATGGCGCCCGCGGTGGTGAATGCGCGGGGGTTGCCGGGCTACACGTTCGAGCGGGCGGCGGGGGAGCTCTGGCGTTCGCGCTACGATGCCGAGCGGAATCTCATCGTCGTGAACAACGGGCATCGGGACTTCGTGTTCGCGACGCGGAACCGCGCGCTGCAGCTGCGGTATCTGGTGCGGCTGTATGTGAAGGAACTGGTGCTCAAGAACTTCGCCGGACTGTCGCCAGCGCAGGTCGCGGAGCGGATGATCGAGCTGTCGCTCTACGTCGAGGAAAAGCTGAAGTCGGGCTGACGGGTGCAATGCCGGCGAGGAGACGACCGATGACGGAACTGACCCGTGGACCCACGAAGATCGAACTGAAGTTCACGGTTTCCAATGAGGCGCAGGCCCGGGAGCTCGACGCCGCGTGGCGCGAGATCGTCACGGGCCAGCGGCTTCCGCGGATGGAAGCGCTCGATCATGATGTCGAGGCGATCATGGAGCGGGCCCGGGTGGCGCTGCAGCGGATCGAGACGGCGATCGGGCAGAGTCCGACTTCGGGGCAGGCGCGGCGTCTCGTGCGGTTCGTCGCGGGGGTCTATAGCGGGGAGGATTATCCGTTCGATCTCACGGACCTGCGGGCGCTCGAGACGGAACTCGCGAACGCATGCCTCGATTACCTCTCTTACGACCGGCTGTGCAAGCGGGAGGTGCACCATCACCTCGCCGGGGGAGAGCCTGCGCTGCATCAATGGTTGAAAAATTGCGGCATCGAGCCGGCGCTGCGGCTCCGTGAGCGGCAGGCGGAGGCCTTCGCTGCTCTGCCCAAGTCGACGGGACGCTATCGGTACGAGCTGCTCGATGAGGCGGTCGACGATCTCTTGGACAAGTACCGCAAGCGATCCGCGCGAAAATCTTGAGGGCTGCGTCCTCTCCGGGACGGGGTGCGCCGATCGTGCTTCAGGACCGTTTACGCAGAAGCTCGCGCAGCTCATCCGGCGAGAGTGGTGGGTCGCGCCGGTGAGCCACGGCGTGGCAGTTCGGGCAGATCGGGATGAGATCTCTCACAGGATCGACCTGGTACTCGCGACCGGTGGCGGAAAGCGGCGTCAGATGGTGAACGTGGATCAGGCCGGCCGCGATGTCGCCGTAGACTTCTGACAGGTCTATCTGACAGATGTGGCAGGAGGTTCCGTGCGCTTGTAGGCACGCGGCGCGGGCTGCGCGGTCGCGCTCGTACTTGTTGACGGCGACGCGCGTGCTCGCGCCCTCGGCATACGCGCCTCGAGGCAATTCGTTCGGAAATATCGAGCTCTCCGGCTCCGCGTCTCGATAGCTTCGTAGGATCGTAATCACATCTTGCGAACCGATCCGGTTGAAACCATAGCTGAAGTTGTTCTGCTCCTTGCGCAAGGCACGAAACCAAGGCAGGCCGGTCACGTCGATGGGCGGCTCGAACGGAGTCCCCTCCCCCAAGATGCGCGATCCTTCCCGTTTGGCTTCGATTCTGCGGGGCGTATACACGCCGGCCAGGAAGTAGCGCGCAGGTCGTCGACCTTCGCTGGCGATGACCCACACCTCTTGTCCGAGACTCCGCCGGAGCTGCTTCTCGGGCTTGCGGCTGAGGAAGACAAGATCCTGACTGCCTCGGTACGGGGCGCCCATGATGGCCGCACTGTGGTAGGCGACGTACGCTTCGCGATCCGGAAGCGTCTCGCCCAGAGGAAAGGTCACCGCAGGATGACACGTCCCGCAGGGTATCGGTCGCGCTGAGTACTCCTTCGCGACGAAGGCGATCAGCTCGGCTGAGGCATCGGAGCAGACCTTTCGCCGTTTGGTCAGGCTGTTGCCGCCGTCGCGTTCGCACCGCCATTGCGAGTCGCCGAAGTGGGAGCAGTTTGCGTTGTGCAGGATGGGTTTCGACTCGCTCAGAAAATCCACGACGAATCCGTCAGGATGCCTCGCTCTCCAGGACTGGAATCGGGCGTGGGAAGCGCCGGGCTTGTGGGCATCATCTTCGAACGTTACGAGCATTGGATTCGGAAATCGCGACAGGGGTCGTCGTGCCTACGTGCCAATAAGGTATTCGGGCTGCATTCGGGTCGCCAGCGGCGACTTATCCGACGAGTGGTCGTCGAAGGCTTCTCCTCGACTCGGCGATCGAGACTCCGAACACGGCCGATGGCTCGAAGCGGCGCCGGGCCTCGCCGCCGCAGGAGTGGATCTGCAAGAACTGGGGCTCATATGAGCCCCAGCGTGCAGAGGGAGGTCACGGCGTCACCGACGATGAGGTAGTCGCGGACGTCCGCGCCGATCAGGGCCAGGGCCTCGGCGACCTGGTGTGCGAGCCGTCGGAGGCCGGGGGTGGGGGGCTGGAAGCGCTCGGTGATCAGCTGCTGTGCAGCCTCGATCACCTGCTCCGGGGTGGCGGCGGTGTAAATGCACCGATCAAACTCGCCAATAATGCGACAGCGAGGGAATTACGCACGTAGCGGTCCTGGTATTCGATGCGAGTCAATCGGGCCGCGCTGCTCAAGAGCGGTCGCAGACCTTCCGGGTCCTGCTACTCGACGAAGCGCCAGAACCGCGCCCCAAACTCGCTGATCGCGCCGTTCAGATCGCTGCCGATGGCGATCTCGAGTCGCGGCATGGGCTCGGCCCTAGTCGGGTCCAGGGATTGCCTGTGCCGGGCTGGCGCTGGCCCACGCTGTCGCACGCCCTGATCCCCAGACCTCGGCAAGCAGTGTCGAGGCCGAGGCGGCCGCATCTGTCGAGCGAGACGCGACGATGACGTTGGGTGCCGCGGCGAGTCCGTCGCGGTCGCGGCGGATGTCCTCCGACAGGCGTGCGATGTCCGCCGAGGACAGCACGAGTGTGACTTCCCGACCTGAGGAGGCCCAGCGGTGAGCGAACGCCCGCAATGGGGAAGCTGCCAGGTCCCAGCCGTCCAGAGCTTCGTTCAGCAGGAGGCGAAGGCCCTGCGCATCGGGCTTCTGCAGCTCGAGCGCCATAGCATGCACTCGGCGGCCCTGCCCTGTCCGTCGACGGCAAGTCTAAGTCTCCTCACGGTTCACGCCTCCGGAAACAGCAACGGCTCGTAATCCCGCGCGCCGTGCAGGACGTGCACGATCTCCACGGTCTCTTCCCGCGCGCGGTAGAAGATCAGGTAATTGCCGTGCACGCACCGCCGGATGCCCCAATGCTCGTAGCGCGGCACGAACGGATACAGGCGCGGCGTCTCGCCGATCCGATGACAGTGGTCGATGAGTTCCTGAACGAAGGACACGGCGCGAGGGAGGTCGTCGAGCGCGATGTATTCGCCGATCTCGATGAGGTCGAGCTCGGCGGCCGCGGTGACGACAACCTTCACGTGCGCCGCTTGCCTCGGAATCTCTCGGTGAGGTCTCGGCGCACGGCCTCGAGGTTGCGGACACGCCCGGCATCCGCATCGGCCACACCGCGAGCGATGGCTGTATCGAGTGCCGCGAGTCGGCGCTGGCGCTCGAGCCAGCCTCGCATCGCCTCGCGGATGACTTCGCTGACGGACCCGTATCCGCCCGAGCGCACCGTCTCGCGAATCACCTTCGCCATCTCGGCGGGCAATGTGATCGAGAATTTCTCGAAGTTCTGCGTTTCCATGAGTTCGGTGCGCTCCTTCAGGTCAAGAGTCAGGAGGATAGGATACTACCAAATCCTACCAGAGATCCCCCTCCTTTCCGTCCTTCCCTTTTTAAAACGCTCTTGAGGACGTCTAAAGGAGATACAGGGACTAGAGGCGGTGATGTAAGCCATTGAGAGCACGAGGAAATTCTGGCCAGAGCGGAAGCGATGCGACGGGTGGGCGGAAGAGATGCTCGGAACGGGCTGCAGGGATCGAACGCGGGCGCGGAAGACATGCAACGGGGTCTTGAAGGACCGGGCGCGGGTCTGGTGGCCGAAAGCATTGCCGATCAATGCGTTACGGCGCAAGCGGAAGAGATGCAACGCCCTGCCCTACCCTGCCGGTAAATGGCTGTTTTGCAGGGGATTTTCACGAAGGGTGGGGTGGAATTGACGCACCGGCGCGGAAGACATGCAACGGTCGATGCGGTTGGCCCCGGGAGCGCAAACGAGCGGTGAGGCGGCCCGTGGAGTCAGGCCCGAGCGGTGAGCGTATCGCGGGGGATGTGGGGCTTCGAGGGCAGGAGCGTCACGCCGGCATCGGTCAGGCGGAGGTTTGCTTCGGGGTAGACCTCGAGGACGCGTTTGACCGACTCGGCGAAGTAGGCGCGGAATTTTCGCAGCAGCGTGTAGCCGTGGCCGAACTGACCGGAGAGCTGGGGCCAGGTGATTGAGCTCGGGCGCGTGAGTTGGAAGAGGCGATGGACGAGCCAGGCGTACACGTCGAGGTCCATCGGGCTCTTGCGCAGCTGCTTGAGCGCTCGCGTCGAAAGCGGCGCGGAGCGCTCGAGGATGGATTCAAACAAGACCGGCGAGAGCACGAGCGAGCTCCCCTGCCCTACCCCGCTCTGCTCGTCCCACCACAGCCGCGCCTCCTCGACGACGAGTGCCTGACGGATGTGCAGGCCCGTACGGCCGCTGGCATCACGAATGTTCTCATCGATCGTGATCGCGCAGTGGATGAGGCGCAGGAGCTGGTTGGCGTACATGCGCAGTGAGCCGCGCTCACCGCGCGTGATCGGCACGTCGAGCCGGCGCAGAAAATCGTGGACGCTATCACCGAGATAGATCTCCGGCGAGCGCGTACGAATCGCTTCGGAGGCGCAGTAGATCGTGAGGAGCCGTGCGGGCACGCCGTACGGCAGCCCCGTGTCGGGGCGCGCAGTCGAGAGAGTGAGCTCGAGCCAGCCGTTGCGGCGGGTGAACTGCGTCTGATCGCCCGGGTCCGCGTGCGGGAACGAGCACTGGATGAGCGGGACGTATTGGAAGGACACCCCCTCGCTCAGCACGTCCGGGATGGGCACCTCTCGCGTGACGCGCGGCATCGCGATGGGCGCTGCGCGCGATGAGGGCAACGAGGGCGCTGCGGTGGGGGTGGTGGCGAGGCGCGCGAGCACGCGAGTGGCGATCGTCTCCGCGGCCGGCGGCAACGGTGCCTCGCCGCGCCCGGATCGCAGTGCCGGCGTCGGCTCGACGGGGACTTCGAACGTCTCCGGGGGAAGCGCCGGAAAATGGGGCCGGATCCATTCGACGGGGAATCCCGCGCGCACGAGCTGTCGGACGGTACGCGTGGGCGCGAGGCCGATCTGCGCGTAGAGGCGGAGCGCTTTCTCAAAGCGCGTGCGGTCGGATTCCCCTGCCTCGGCCGTCATGCGATGCTGCGGCCCTCCCCGGCCGACTTGCGATGGCCCTGCGCACGGATTTCTGGTATTTTCCAGGCACTATCCGTGCGCGACGGGCGATCTTGGGGAGGACAGTGTGCCAGCCGTAGCCGCCATTGACAAGCTCGAGAGCATTCTCGCCTCGAGCGAGAACTTCCTGCAGCGGATGCACGAGCTCGGGGCGGAGCCGCACCAGCGCAAGGTCCTGCAGCGGCTCTTCAGCCCCGGCGAGGCGGCGGAGATGGTCGGGCGCGATCGCACGACGCTCGCGCGGGCGGAGCCGGAGATCGGCATGGAGGCTCCGCCGCGCCATCCGGGCAACAATCGCCGCGTGGGGTACACGCTCGCACAGGTGCAGGCCTTCCGCAGGCGTTTCGGCACCCTCCCCTGGCGCGATCCGGCGACCGATCCGCCGCTCGTGATCGCCTGCCAGAACTTCAAGGGGGGCGTCGGCAAGTCGACGACGTGCGTGAACTTCGCGCACTACCTCGCCTTGAAGGGCTATCGGGTGCTGGTGATCGACACGGACAGCCAGGCGACCACGACCTCGATGTTCGGCTACCTCCCCGATGCGGAAATCACGGAGGCGGACACGATGCTGCCGTTTCTCGATGGGGAGCAGAAGAGCCTGGCGTATGCCGTTCGCGAGACGTATTTTCCCGGCATCGATCTCATCCCGGCGTGCCTCGTGCTGTACGAGGCGGAGCTCGGGATCGTCATGCGGGTGGGGGCGCAAGCCTCGCGCGAGCAACGGGCCGCGTTCTTCCACGAGCTCAAGTACGGCATTCAGTCGGTGTCGGGGCAGTACGACCTCATCCTGATCGACAGCCCACCGGCGCTCGGGATGATCTCGATCAATGTGCTGCTCGCGGCGGACGCGCTGCTCGTCCCGTCGGCCGCGCGGATGTTCGACTTCTCGAGCACGGTGCAATTCTTCCGGATGATCCATGCGTACATCCAGCAGCTCGATCCGGTGAAGACGTACCGGTGGATCTCGGTGCTCACGACGCTCTTCGACCGGCGGTATGAGAGCCAGAAGCAGTTCTTCGAGGTGATGCGGGCATGCTTCGGGGACTCGGTCTTCCAGCGGGTGTTCTTCCATTCGAGCGCGGTGATCAACTCGGCGGCGCAGTTCATCACGCCGTACGAGCAGCCGAAGCCGGACCGGGGGGTGCTCGAGATGATGGACAGCGTGTTCGAGGAGATCGAGCTGGCGATCCTGCGCGAGTGGCCGTCGAAGGCGGCGGCCTTGAGTCAGCGGGGGATCACGTGAAGGGGAGGGTGGTTTCCTCTGGAAACCTATGTAACCTATTGAGATATAAGGCGAAAATGGTCGTTGGGGTACACCGGACCGGAAGCGAGGGACTCATCGATGGCCAGTAAGCTCTTCGGCGGGGCGAGTCTGAGCGACATCGCGCGCTCGGTGAAGGAGCGGGGGGAGCCGTCGCCGTTCGACAAGCCGGGCAGCGCCCGTCCGGTGGTGCCGGCGGCGGAGCTCGCCCTGACCGGGCGCGTGGCGCCCGAGCTCGAGCGGGAGAACATCTTCGCGGTGGACCCCAAGCGGGTGCGGCCCTGGAAGTATCACAACCGGACGGAGGCCTGGTACACGCGGGAGCGGTGCCAGGACCTGATCGACTCGATCGCGAAGGACGGCCAGCAGGAGCCCGCGGTCGCGCGGCGCCTCAAGGGTGATCCGCACTTCGACTATGAGCTCATCTACGGCATGCGCCGGCGGTTCGCGTGCGAGCTGCTCGGGAAGAAGCTGCGGATTCGGCTCGTGGACGCGGACGATGCCCGGGCGGCCGTCCTCATGCACATCGAGAACGCCGACCGGCAGGACATCACGCCGATGGAGCGGGCGCTGTCCTTCCAGACGCAGCTCGAGGCGAGGGTGTTTCCGACGCAGGAGGCACTCGCCGAGGCGATCGGCCTGTCGAAGGGACAAGTGGCCAAGATGCTCAAGGCGGCGGGGCTGCTCAAGCATCCGACGCTCGCGGGACTCTTCTCGGACAAGAGCGCCATCCCGATCATCCCGGCGTACAACCTGGCGGTGCTCCTCGAGCGTCCCGGCGCGAAGGAAGTGGTGCTGCAGGCGGCGAAGAATCTGGCGCGGGAGGGGGAGGGCAGGCGTGAGCCGGCGGAGGTGCTGCGGGCGCTCATCGGGAGTCTCGACCGGTCGAAGAAGTTTCAGCCGGTACAGAAGCAGTACAACGTGGGGGCCTCGCGGCGGGTCACGGTGACGAGGAACGCGAGAGGAAAGGTGACGCTGGCGTTCCCGCAGGGGTTGCAGGGGGTGGAGAAGGAGGAGGTGATTCGGGCGGTGGAGGAGATCCTGAAGGACTTGGGATAGGCAAGATCGAGATTGTCTCCATATCGACCCAATAAGGCCTGCACTCGGCGCGATTGATCCAGTTACGATTAAATCACCCATTTGCCGGAAGGGATCAACTCGGTGGCAGCGATGAAAGTCACCCAGTACTTCAGCGCCGTCCGCGACCGCCCGGATCGCGCGTCGATCCAAGATGACTGGATCGAACGAGCCGTGCGCAGTCCGATACGGGAAACAGTGCAGGCCGACGGTAGAATCCGACGGTGGGCGCAGATCCCGGAGGCGGGTGGTCGGTATCTGCGAGTCGTTCTGCTGGAAGATGGCGAGACGGTACACAACGCGTTCTTCGATCGGAGATTCGTGCCATGAGAGTTCGGTACTTCGAACAAACGGATACGCTGCTCATCGAGCTCCGAGATGCGCCGGTGGCGGAGACGCGCGATCTCGATGAGGACACTATCCTCGATGTCGATCAGAACGGGAACATCTGCACGATCACGATAGAGCACGCATCCCAGCGGGCCGGCATTCCGCAGTTCTCGTACGAGCAGGTGGCCGCATAGGCGCGCAGCGCGCGAAAGCGCACGCGAACCACGCTCTATTCAACTGGGTTGACCCGCTTCGCCTCGGTGACACGAGCCGGGAGCGCAGTCGAGTGGTTCGGGGGGTTGTGAGTCTGCGCACGCCGGGCCGTGGGCTCGCGGCGTAGGCTGCGACGAACGTCAAGAAACTCGGCACCACCCAGGGATAGAGGAAACACTGCGCCATGCCCGAATCGTGGGGGGCATCGTCTTCGGCTTCCGCGCCGGGTGGGCCGGCGTGCGCATCGACCACGGGGTCTGATGGGACTGGATCGGACGGCCAGGACCGGTCGCTACAGGATCGGCTCAAGCGGCTGCTCCATTATCTCGGCGAGCAGCTGAAGGACGTCGACCCCCGTCGGTTTCAAGTCAACGCTGGAGAGTTCACTGCGCGACCGGCGGATCTGGCTGGGCTGCCCGGTGTCGAGCTCGACGCGAAGACCGAGGGCGATCACGTTTGGCTGCGGGTGTCACGCCTGACCGCGAGCCGCCCGCCGGCTGTGCCGGAGGCACACCTGGGCATCATTCAGTCGTCATCCGATCCGGAAGGTCCGGAGCCGAAGGTCAACGAGCCGGCCTTCAAGGCGAAACTCGCGAAGGCAGGGGAGGGGCTGCCGGGCGAGGCCCGTCAACGGTTGGAGGAGCGCTCCCGCGCGCAGCTCGAGCAGGCGCTCACGAGGTATCGGGCGCTCTGGAAGAGCTGGGCGGAGGGGGAGCGGCCGCGTCGGCGCACGATGAAGCTGTATGCGGCGCTCTTTGGGCTCAAACACGCGATCGAGGCGGAGGAGACCGCGCGGCCGACGGAGCTCGTGTGGGGTCTCGGGGTTCTCGCCTGGCAGCTGAATGATGCGCGCGGGGGGATCGACTATGCGTATCCGCTGCTGACCCACGCGCTCGAAATCGCGCTCGATGATCACACCATGGCGATCGAGATCCGGCCGCGCACGGTGCCGACGCGGGTGGAGCTCGAAGCGCTGATTCACTGCGGCGTGCGCGGGGCCGCAGAGGTCGAGCGGACGTTGCGCGAGCAGCTGCAGCGTCCCGAGCGCCCGCAGGTCTCGCCGTTCGATCCCTCGAGTTACGGCGACCTGGCGCGCCTCGTTGCGACGAATCTCGACAACGAAGGGCGCTTCGTCGAGGTGCTTGCTCGTCAGGAGGCTGTTCCCAGCCCGGGACCGCACCTCGTCGTGACGGATGCGTGGGTGGTGCTCTCGCGGCCGCGCCCGCGCAGTGTGCTGATCGAGGATCTGGTGCGCCTCGAGCAGGCGGTGGTCGAGGCGCAAGTCTTGCCGCCCGGCCCGGCAGCGATCGTGACGCCGCCCTCAAGTACACAGGCGAGCGGGGAGCGGATCCTGTTTCGCGGCGTCTCGAGCCGGGGCGGCGGGGCGAATTATCAGGAGCTGTACTTTCCGCTGCCGTACAACGACGAGCAGGTGAGAGTCATCGAGCGCCTCGAGCGCTCGGCGGGGGTGACGGTGCAGGGCCCGCCGGGGACCGGCAAGACGCACACGATCGCGAACATCATCTGCCACTATCTTGCGACCGGGCGGCGGGTCCTCGTGACCTCGAAGGGCGAGCCGGCGCTCGCGGTGCTGCGGGACAAGCTCCCGGAGGAGGTTCGCCCGCTCGCCGTCGCGATGCTCACGAACGATCGGGAGAGCCTGCGCCAGTGCCAGGGCGCGATCGAGGCGATCCAGCACCGGGTATCGCAGCTCAACGAGCGGACCGTCGAGCGTGATATCGCCACACACCACCAGGCGATCGAACGCGCGCACGCGGAACTCATCCGCATCGACCGGCGCGTCGATGAGATCGCGCTCGCGCAGCTCTCCGAGATCGAGCTCGACGGCGAGCGCGTGCGGCCGCAGAAGGCCGCGCAGCTGGTCGTCGAGGGCGAAGAGGAATTCGGCTGGTTCGACGATGCGGTGGGCCCGTCGCCGGAGCACGCGCCGCCGTTATCGGTCGAGGAGGCGCAAGCGCTTCGCGAGGCGCGACGTCGAGTGGGCGAGGACCTCAAGTACCTCTCGGCCGATCTGCCGAATCCCATCGAGCTCCCCTCGGCGGAGGCGATCGGCGAGCTGCATGAGGCCGTCTGCCGGCTGAAGGCGCTGCGCCGGCGGGAGCGGTCGGGGGCCTTGCTCGCGCTGAAACGCGGCGCCTCGGAGGTTCTGGTCGCCGCACGAGCGCTCCTCGAGCTCATCGAGCGCGCGCTCGGACGAGTCGCCGCGCTCGAGCACACTGCCTCGCCCTGGGGGCTCGAGTTGCGCCGCAAGCTGCGGGAGGAGGCCTGGAATGCCGAACGCGAGGCGCTCGAGGCCTTACTGCGCGCGCTCGAGCCGTTCCGCGAGGCGAGGGCGCGATTCCTCCAGAACCCGATCGAAGTGCCGGAGGAGGCGCTCGAGTGCGAGAAGACGCGCGAGGCGGTGCGGCGGGCGGCGGAGAGAGGCAAGCCCTTCGGCCTGCTGGCGCTCAACGCCGGACGGGCGAAGGCGCTCGTGCCGGCGATCCGGGTCGCGGGCCTGCCGCCGACGACGCCGGAGGCGTGGCAGCACGTCGAACGCTTTCTCCAGTTGCACGTCGAGCTCCGCACCTTCTCCGTCCGCTGGAACCATTGCGCCGCCGCGCTCGGCATCCCGTCGATCGCGGCCACACCGCAGGCCCTGCGCGGCGTCGAAGAGCTCGGAGCCGCCGTGCAGACGGCGTATACGCTTGCGGTGGAGATCGATCCGCAACTCTCGGCCCATGCGGTGCAGGTCTTCGAACAGCCGCCGCTCGAGCGGGTGCTGGGTCATGCCGCCGATCTCGAGGCGATCCGCGAATGTCTGCAGGATCACCTCAACGCGGCGGAGCTGGAGCGTAGCGCCGCCGCGATCGCCGTGCTGCAGGAGAAACTGGCTGGGCGCACGGGCGAGATCACCGAGAAACTGCGGGAGTTCGTGGCGGGGCTCGGGCGCGAGGGCGTTCGCTCGGAAGACATCGCGCGGCAGTATGCCGGACTGATCGGCGAGCTGCGCCGGGTGGTGGGGCTTTCCGGAGACCTCCTCACGCTCCGAGATCTGACGAGCCGGATCGAGGCCGCGGGGGCGCCGCGCTTCGCGGAGCGGCTACGTTCGCTGCCGGTCGGCGGCGCGGGCGATGATCCGGCGCTTCCGGCGCGCTGGCGGGAGGCGTGGCGCTGGGCGCGGTTGCGCGGATTCCTGGAATCGATCGAGGGCGCGGCCGAGCTGCGCCAGCTCGCGGCCGAACGGACACAGTGGGAGCGCACCCTCGAGAGACTCTATCGGGAAGTTGTCGCCCAGGCCACATGGCTTGCGATCAAGCGGGCCGCGAGCCCGCACGTGATGCAGGCGCTCTCACAATATGCGACGGCCGTACGCAGGATCGGGAAGGGCACGGGACCGAACGCGGTCCGCTATCGACGCGATGCGCAGGAGGCGATGGTCGCCGCCGCCGAGGCCATCCCCTGCTGGATCATGAGCCACTACAAGGTCTCGGAATCGATGCCCGCGCAGCTCGGTCGCTTCGACCTCGTGATCGTCGATGAGGCGAGCCAGTCGGACCTTACTGCCATACCGGCCATCCTGCGGGCGAAGCGGGTGCTGGTGGTGGGTGATGACAAGCAGGTCTCCCCGACCGGCGGTTTCATCGACAGCCAGCGCATTCAGGAGCTGCTCGACCGCTTCCTGACCGATCAGCCGTACCGGACCGAGCTCACGCCGGAGAAATCGCTCTACGATCTGGCCGGCCGCGTGTATGCCGCCGAGCAGATCATGCTGCGGGAGCACTTCCGCTGCGTCCCCGCGATCATTGCGTACTCGAACCAGCTGTTCTACAGCGGCGCGATCGCACCGCTCCGAATCCCGAAGGCCTCCGAACGGCTCGATCCACCGCTCATCGACATCTACGTCCCCGAGGGCGTGCGCGACCGGCGCGACCGCAATGTCCCGGAGGCCGAAGCGATCGCGGCGGAGATCGAGGCCATCCTGGCCGACCCGCGATTCGACGGACGGTCCGTCGGCGTCATCTCGCTGCTCGGCCTCGAGCAGGCGAAGTGCATCGACGAGGTCGTACGCGTGCGGTGTGACGGGGCGGAGCTGCATCGACGGCGCTTCGAGTGCGGGGACGCGAGCACGTTCCAGGGCAGCGAGCGCGATGTGATGTTCCTGTCGCTCGTCGTCGATCGCAGCAACTGTCATGCGCTCTCCGGCACGCTCTATGACCAGCGCTTCAATGTCGCGGCGAGCCGCGCGCGGGACCGGATGTACCTCGTCCGTTCGGTGGAGCTCGGGGAGCTTTCCGAAAAGGACCTGCGCCGCT
>Ga0070737_10004012_pt1 | contig 15150 bp, 11 predicted proteins | sample Coa_R1_10_FD_66438 | JGI IMG/M metagenome (GOLD analysis project Ga0070737, IMG submission 66438) | Surface soil microbial communities from Centralia Pennsylvania, which are recovering from an underground coalmine fire - Coalmine... | ecosystem: Environmental > Terrestrial > Soil > Unclassified...
CCAGCCGCCGCCCGGCAGCATCGCCGCCCTGGCCGCTCGGGCCCAGGCGCGACAGTCCATCAGGGCCGCTACCGACGAGCTCGACTTCTTACGGCTGGCGCTGATCGACGCGCTGCTGGTGCTGCACGCCGACACCGCCCCGGTGCCGGTGGCCAAGCTGCTGGCACTGATCGGTGCGCGAGCGCCCGAGGCCGATGTGCTTGCCGCGCTCGATGACCTCAAAGAGCGCGCCCTGGTGTGGGGCGACACCCAGGTCCGGGTGGCCGCCGACGCCGGCGCCGGGCTGCCTTGGCACCCCGGCCAGGTGACCCTGGAGGACGAAACCCGCACCAGGGAGCAGATTGTTGAGCTGATCGACGAACTCGACGACGACGAGCTCGCGGTGCTGGACAAGCTGCTGGCAGGCTCCCCGATGGGCCGCACCCGCGACGCGGCTCCCGGAGCTGCCCCGGATCGCCCGGTGCCGCGGCTGCTGGCCAGGGGGCTGCTGCGGCGCATCGACGCCGAGACGGTGATCTTGCCGCGCCAGGTTGGTCACGTGCTGCGCGGCGAGGACCCGGGCCCGACGCAGCTGACCGCGCCCGACCCGGTCGTCACGACCACCACCCAGGCCGACGCCGATGCCGCGGCGGCCGGCGCCGTCATCGACCTGTTGCGTGAGCTCGACGTGCTGCTCGAAACGCTGTCCGCCGCACCGGTTGCCGAGCTGCGCAGCGGCGGGCTGGGGGTCCGCGACCTCAAGCGGCTAGCGAAGGTGACCGGCATCGACGAGGCGCGGCTGGGCCTGATCCTGGAGCTCGCGGCGGCCGCCGGGCTGATTGCCAGCGGCATGCCCAGCCCACCGCAGGAAGGCGGTGACGGCCCCTACTGGGCGCCCACCGTGGCCGCCGACCGGTTTGCTGAAGCCGCGGCCGCCGAGCGGTGGCATTTGCTGGCCAGCACCTGGCTGGACCTGCCCACCCGTCCCGCGCTGATCGGCACCCGCGGCCCCGACGCGAAACCCTATGGTGCGCTGTCAGATTCGGTGTACTCGACGGCGGCTCCGCTGGATCGCCGGCTGCTGTTGGGCCTGCTGGCCGAACTGCCGCCCGGCGCCGGTGTCGACCAGACCTCCGCGTCGGCAACACTGGTGTGGCGGCGCCCCCGATGGGCAAAGCGGCTGCAGCCCGGCCCGGTGGCAAACCTACTTGACGAAGCCCACTTTCTGGGCCTGGTCGGCCGCGGAGCGATCAGCACGCCCGGCCGCGCACTGCTGGACGCAAAGACCGGTGACGACGCCGTGGTCGCCGCGATGCGGCGGGCGCTTCCCGAACCGATCAACCACTTTTTGGTGCAGGCTGACCTGACCGTCGTGGTGCCCGGCCCGCTGGAGCGGTCTTTAGCCGAGGAACTGGCCGCCGTCGCCACCGTCGAGTCGGCCGGCACGGCGATGGTCTACCGCGTAAGCGAAGAGTCGATCCGGCATGCCCTGGACCTCGGTAAGTCCGCCGACTCGCTGCACGCGCTGTTTGACAAACATTCGAAAACACCTGTACCGCAAGGTCTTACCTACCTCATCGATGATGTCGCTCGTCGTCACGGACAGCTTCGGGTCGGCATGGCGGCGTCGTTTGTACGCTGCGAGGACCCCGCGCTGTTGGCCCAGGCGGTGGCCACGCCCGCCGCCGGACAGCTACAGCTGCGGCTGTTGGCACCGACCGTGGCCGTCTCGCAGGCGCCGATCTCCGAGGTGCTGGCGGTACTGCGTGCCGCCGGCTTCGCCCCGGCCGCCGAGGATTCCTCGGGCACCATCGTCGACATCCGTGCCCGCGGTGCGCGCGTGCCCACCCCTCAGCATCGTCGCACGCTACGCCCGATCCCCCGGCCCACGCGCGACAGCCTGAGCGCCGTCGTCTCGGTCTTGCGCAAAGTCACCGCCGCACCGTTTGCCGGCATGCGCGTTCATCCCGCGACGGTCATGGCGCTGTTGCAGCAGGCGGTCCGCGATGCCGCCACGGTAGTGATCGGCTACGTCGACCCCGCAGGCGTAGCCACCCAGCGCATAGTGTCACCGATCACCGTGCGCGGCGGCCAGCTGGTGGCCTTCGATTCCGCGTCTGGACGGCTGCGCGACTTCGCCGTCCATCGCATCATGTCCGTGGCGCGCGCCGACGACGAGCCAGAACGCGAGGGCTAGCGGCGCGAGGATGTCGGCGGCGTCCGGATAATCGGCGTTATGACCCGCGCCGACACCCGTGCAGAGCGCAGCGATGAGGAGCGGCAGCGATGACCGACGGGCCGCTGATCGTGCAGTCCGACAAGACGGTGCTGCTCGAGGTCGATCACGAGTTGGCCGGCGATGCGCGGGCGGCGATTGCGCCGTTCGCTGAATTGGAACGCGCTCCCGAGCACGTGCACACCTACCGCATCACCCCGCTGGCGCTGTGGAACGCCCGCGCCGCCGGGCACGACGCCGAACAGGTCGTCGACGCGCTGGTGACCTACTCCCGCTACGCGGTGCCCCAGGCGCTACTGGTCGACATCGTCGACACCATGGCCCGCTACGGTCGGCTGCAGTTGGTCAAGCATCCAGCACATGGCCTGACTCTGGTAAGTCTGGATCGCGCAGTGCTGGAAGAAGTGCTGCGCAACAAGAAGATCACCCCGATGCTCGGCGCCCGCATCGACGAGGACACCGTCGTCGTGCATCCCAGCGAGCGTGGCCGGGTCAAGCAGATGCTGCTCAAAATCGGCTGGCCCGCAGAAGATCTCGCTGGGTATGTCAACGGCGAGGCCCATCCGATCAGCCTGCGGCAAGACGGCTGGCATCTGCGTGACTACCAGCGGATGGCGGCCGAGTCGTTCTGGTCCGGGGGCTCCGGGGTGGTGGTGTTGCCCTGCGGGGCGGGCAAGACGTTGGTCGGCGCCGCGGCCATGGCCAAAGCCAGTGCGACGACGTTGATTTTGGTTACCAACACCGTCGCCGCGCGGCAGTGGAAACGTGAGCTGGTCGCGCGCACGTCGCTCACGGCTGACGAGATCGGCGAATACTCAGGCGAGCGCAAGGAGATTCGCCCCGTCACCATCTCCACTTATCAAATGATGACCCGTCGCAGCAAGAAGGGCGAGTATCGGCACCTGGAACTGTTCGACAGCCGCGATTGGGGACTGATTATCTATGACGAGGTGCATCTGCTTCCGGCCCCCGTGTTCCGGTTGACCGCCGATCTGCAGTCGCGGCGCCGGTTGGGATTGACCGCGACGCTGATCCGCGAAGACGGCCGCGAGGGCGACGTCTTCAGCCTGATCGGGCCCAAGCGCTATGACGCGCCGTGGAAGGACATCGAGGCGCAGGGCTGGATCGCGCCCGCCGAATGTGTCGAGGTGCGGGTGACGCTCACCGACAACGAGCGGATGATGTATGCCACCGCCGAACCCGAGGAGCGGTACCGGGTCTGCTCGACCGCGCACTCGAAAATCGCAGTGGTCAAATCGATCCTGAGCCGACACCCCGGAGAGCCGACCCTGGTGATCGGCGCCTATCTCGACCAGCTCGAAGAACTCGGTGCGCTGCTGGACGCTCCGGTGATCCAGGGGGCGACCAAAACCGCCGAGCGTGAGGCGCTCTTCGACGCGTTTCGCCGTGGCGAGGTAAGCACCCTGGTGGTGTCGAAGGTGGCCAATTTTGCCATCGACCTGCCGGAAGCCGCTGTGGCCGTGCAGGTTTCGGGGACTTTCGGGTCGCGGCAGGAGGAGGCCCAGCGCCTGGGCCGGTTGCTGCGGCCCAAGGCAGACGGCGGCGGTGCCGTGTTCTACTCGGTGGTGGCCCGCGACAGCCAGGACGCCGAGTACGCCGCCCACCGGCAGCGGTTTCTGGCCGAGCAGGGCTACGGCTATGTCATCCGCGACGCCGACGACCTGCTGGGCCCGGCAATCTAGCGCGAGCGCCTAGGTGGTCAGGATCGTCGCGGCGGCGGTACCCGGCGCGCCGTACACCTGCGCGAAGCCAACCCGCGGGGTGCCGCCCACTTGACGATCACCTGCCTCACCCCGCAGCTGACGCACCAACTCGTGAACCTGCCGCAGCCCCGACGCGCCGATCGGCTCGCCGTTGGCGATCAGCCCGCCGTCGGTGTTGATCGGCATCGAGCCACTGATTTCGGTGGCGGCGTCGGCCAGTAGCTTCTCCTGATCGCCGTCGGCGCAGAATCCCGCCTCGGCCATGTGGATCACCTCGGCACCGGCGTCGGTGTCCTGCAACTGGATGACGTCGACGTCCTCGGGGCCTACACCGGCCGCCTCGAACGCGGCCCGCGACGCATAGACGGTCGGCGACACATCTTCTTCGATCGGCGCGAAGGTGGCGTGCACCTCGTAGGCCCCGTAACGGCGGGTGCGGATCTCAGCGGCCCGCAAATACACCGGTTTCGACGTATAACGGTGGGCGATGTCAGCACGGCACATGATCACTGCCGCCGCTCCCTCGTCGGGGGCGCAGAACATGTATTGGGTCAACGGATAATTCAGCACGGCTGAGCCGAGAATCTGCTCCTCGGACAGCGGCTTGCGCCGAAAAGCATTGGGGTTCAACGCCCCGTTGCGATAGTTCTTAGCGGCCACCTTGGCCAAGGTCTCAGCCGAGATACCGTGCTCGTGGAGGTAGCGGTTGGCCTTCATCCCGAAGAACTTGGTGGTGACGAACTGGCCGTTCTCGGCGTACCAAGCCGGCAGGGCCAGCTTGGCGGGGTCGTCGGTAAACGCGCCGCGGGGATGCTTGTCCATGCCGACCGCGATGCCGATGTCGTATTTGCCCAACCGGATAGTGTCGGCGCACAACTGGGTGGCACTTGCCGCGGTGGCGCAGGCGTTGAATACGTCGGTGAACGGAATTCCCGTCAGCCCAACCAATCTGGTGACCGCGTCTGGGTTGGACACCTCGTGGCTGCCACCCACACCGAACTGGATGTCCTTCCAGTCCAGGCTCGCGTCAGCCAGCGCGGCCTGAATCGCGTCGGCGCCCATCTCCATCGCGGACTTACCCTCGAAACGCCCAAACGGGTGCAGGCCCACACCGATAATTGCCACATCGTTCATCTCAGAACTCCTCAGACCGGCCGGAACGCGAATGTCATGATCTCGTTGCCGTCGTCGTCGGTGGTCAACGGCACCATGGTCAGCTCGACCTCCATGCCGAACCGCAGCTTGGCCGGGTCGTTTTCGGTGAGCCGCCCCTCGACGCGGATCACGTCGCCAAGCTGGACCAGGCCGACCCCGAACGGGCTGAACGCGTCACCCGTCGGACCGGCGTAGGGAGGCCCCGGCGGAAACCCCTGCGTGGTCCAGGCCACCAGGGTTCCGCGACGCGGCAGCAACAGCTCGGACATCTGCCCACCGCTGCACCGTGGGCAGCGCTGCTGCACCGGGAAAGTGGTGGCGCCGCAGGTTGCACAGCGGCTGCCGATCAGCTGTGGGTTGTCGTCGGGCCAGGTAGAGATGTCCGGCGCCAGCGCCTTCTGCATCGGGCGATCCTCCGCGGTCGGAAAAGACAATAGTGCTCGTCAGCAAAAGGTACAACAGCATTCCGCGAAAACGGAAATCTCATTCTCCTAACCCAGCGCCGGAATCACTTCGCGCTCGAACAACTCGATGCCGGACCTGTCGTAAGCCGCTTCCGGGAAGTAGCAGATGACGTAGCGGCAGCCCAGCTCACGCAGGCGCTCGAGCCGTGTGATCACTTGTTCGGGCGTGCCCACGGCCGACTCGGGGCCGCTGGTGCCGGCGATCATCGCGTCGGCGGCCGATTCGGTCACATACCCGATCATTCGTTCGCGGATGCGTTGTAGCCGGTCGTTCACCTCGGACTCCGAGGTACCCACTACGGCATTCACGTTGACCGAGCGCACGATCGCGTCGAAGTCGGCGCCCACGTCGCGGCAGTGTCGGGCCAGCGCTTCAGATTTGCGGGAGAACGCCTCCGGCTCCGGCGTGAAATTGGTGTATTGCCCGTATTTCGCGGCGATCCGCAACGTCACCTTCTCCCCGCCACCGGCAATCCATAGTGGAATACCATTGTCCTGCAATGGTTTCGGTGCAACAATCGCGCCGTCGGCCTGGTAATGTTCGCCGCGGAAGGTTACTTTGCCGTCGCGCCAGGCGGCACGCATGATCTGCACACCCTCGTCTAGACGCGCGAGCCGTACCCGAGCAGGCGGAAATCCGTAACCGTAAGCGCGCCATTCGTGTTCGTACCAGCCGCCGCCGATGCCCATCTGGATCCGGCCGCCGGAGATGATGTCGGCGGTGGCCGCGACCTTGGCCAGATAAACCGGGTTGCGGTAGCTCATCGCGGTGCACATCTGGCCGAGCTTGATCCGCGACGTCGTCGCCGCATAGGCCGCCATCAGCGACCAGGCCTCGTGGGTGGCTTCGCCGGTCGGCACCGGCACCGTGTGAAAGTGGTCGTAGACCCAAAGTGAATCCCACGCGCTGGCGTCGGCGTGGGCGGCCAGCCCGCGCATCACCGCCCAGTGCCGGGCGGGTTCGATCCCCACCAGGTCCAGTCGCCAGCCCTGCGGAATGAACAGTCCAAAGCGCATAGCTGCCGACTGTATGTCAAAGGCCCAGAGCCGCCAGCGCGCCCTCGACCGCCGCGGCACGCAGCTTCTCGAACGGCGCGTCGGGAAACTGCAGGCAGCAGTCCTGCAGGCCGCCGAACGCGATCACCGCGCGGGTGGCTTGCGCCAGCGTCGGTTTCGGCCCGAACACCAGCTTGCCGAGCCGTTCCCGCCACGCCAGTACCTTTTCGACCAGGCCGAGGTCCTCGAGTATGGCGAATTCCGCCAGCACCACCACGAGATCGCGCCGATGCCGGTGGTGGAAATCGAAATAGCCTTCGAGCAGCTCGCGCACCTCGACGCTGCCCTGGCTTTCCTTTTCGGCGATGAACTGTTCGCCGTCGTCGATCAGGGGTTGCACGATGCTGCGGATCAGCTCGTCGCGCGAGGCGAAGTGGTAGTACAGCGCGGGTTTGGTAATCCCCAATTTGTCGGCGATGTCCTGCAGGCTGGTCCGTTGCACACCCTGCTGCAGGAACAGCTCGCGGGCCACATCTTGGATGCGCTCGCGGGTATCGGAGCGGGGTCGGCTCACCTGGGAAGTTTAACTGACTTAACGGTTGGTAAGCAGGCATGGTAAGCTTACCAATCGTTAAGTAAGGGGGTTCTCCGGTGCGGGTCTTGATCTCGGGCGCCAGCATCGCCGGGCCGGTTGTGGCGTACTGGCTGGCCAGGCGCGGTTTCGACGTCACGGTCGTCGAGCGCGCGCCGACGTTACGCAAAACCGGAGGCCACGCGGTCGACTTGTTCCGCCCGGCGATGGACATCTCGGCGCACATGGGCGTGCTGCCCCGCATCGAGGAGCGCACCACCGGGACCACGCGGATGACCATCCACCGGCAGTCCGGCGGGCGGCCGATCAGCGTCGACCTCGCCAAGATCGTCGCCGCCGCCTCCGACCGGCACGTCGAGATCATGCGCGACGATCTCAGCGAGATCTACTACGACGCCGGTCGCGACGACGTCGAGTATCTGTTCGGGGACTCGATTACCGCCATTTCACCCGATGGGGACGTGACGTTTCAGCGGACGCCGCCACGCAGGTTCGACGTCGTCATCGGCGCCGACGGGCTGCATTCCAACGTCAGGCGGCTGACCTTCGGTGACGACGCCGGGATGACCCGATTTCTGGGCGCATACCTGGCGGTGGCGTCGGTGCCGAAAACGCTTGCACCCGAAGGGGAAATGCACTGCCATGTCGGGGTGGGGCGGATGGCGGCGATCTACAGCGCTCGGCATCTGGACGATGCGCGACTGGTTTTCCTGTTCCGCAGCCCGCAGCTGCACTACCACCATCGCGATACGCTGCGGCAAAAGCAGTTACTGCGCACGGCGTTCGCCGCGATGGCACCACGGGTCGACGATTGGCTGACCCGGCTCGAGGACACTCCGGCCTTCTACTTCGACTCCATTACCCAGTTGCAGTTGGACGGTTGGTCGCAGGGCCGGGTGACCCTCGTCGGCGATGCAGGCTACTGCCCTGGCCCGGCGGTGGGTGGCAGTACCAGCCTCGCGGTGGTCGGCGCCTATGTGCTGGCCGGGGAACTGGCCCGGACAGGTGGCGATCACGCACGCGCATTTACCGCCTACCAACGACGGATGAGCGAGCCGGTGCGCCGCAGCCGCGCTTTCGCGCGGACCGCCGCCAAAACCATCGTCCCTGCTTCCCGCGCGGCGCTCTGGGCGGTGACCCGGGGTATCCAGGTGGTGTCGGCCCTGCCCAGCCCGCTCACCCGGACCGTGGCCAAGCTGAACACCACCGGCGTGCGCTTGCACGACTCGATCCCGGTGCCCGACTATGCTGCCGGCGTCTGGCAACATTGATCCGTGGAGCTTTCCGGGGTCGGAATATGGAGTAGCCAGCTGCGTTACGGCGATCCAGCCGAAGCCGCCGATGCCGCAGCGGAATTGGACGATTTGGGCTTTACAGCGCTGTGGATTCCCGATGTCGGCGGGCCGGTCTTCGATGCGGTGGAGCGACTGCTTGCCGCCACCAAGCAGACGGTGATCGCCACGGGCATCCTCAACCTGTGGATGCATGCACCCGACGATGTCGCCAAATCCCATGCCGCACTGAGCGCCGAGCACGCAGACCGCTTTCTGCTGGGCATCGGCGTCAGCCACGCGCCCCTGATCGACGCGAAACAGCCGGGCAGATACCGCAAGCCGCTGGCCGCAACGGCGTCGTTCCTGGACGGATTGGATGCCGCAGCCCAGCCGGTGCCGGTCGAGCGGCGGGTGCTGGCAGCGCTGGGCCCGAAAATGCTGGCGCTGGCGGCCAGCCGCGCCCGCGGAGCCCACCCCTACCTGGTGACTCCTGAGCACACCGCCACGGCGCGTTCGGTTTTGGGCGATGGCCCGTTGCTGCTGCCGGAGCAGACCGTGATCCTGTGCGACGACGCCGACGAGGCGCGCCGCATCGGCACCGAGTGGCTTCGCGCGTATCTGGCGTTGCCGAACTACGCCAATAATCTGTTGCGCAGCGGGTTTTCGGCGGACGATCTGGCGCAGGTGAGCGATCGGCTCTTCGATGCGATCATCGCCTGGGGTGACGAGGCGGCCATCATGCGCAGGGTCGCCGAACACCAGGCAGCCGGCGCCGACCACGTCTGCGTCCAGGTGCTGGCGGCCGATCAGAGAGCCTTTCCCCGCGAGCAGTGGCGCCGAATCGCCGCAGCGTGCAACGCGTGACACAGAGTTTCCAGCCCAACCGCATGTCGCGGATCGTTGCGGGAACCATCCGCCGCACCGGGCCGATGCCTGCGCTTTCATCAGCGCCGGCAACGTAATACCGTGAGGCAATGGCTTCCCGACACGCATTGTTTCGCGTCTTCTACCGGCTGGGTTTTACCCCGTGGGACGGCCATCCGCAGTCGCCGGTATTGCGTGGGCTCATCGAGGGATCCGACGCGCTGCCGCCAGGGTCGGCACTTGACGTCGGATGTGGCACCGGAGATGCGTCGATCTACCTGGCCCAGCACGGATGGCACGTCACCGGGGTGGACTTCGTGCCGAAGGCACTCGATAGAGCTCGAGCAAAGGCTCGGGCGGCAAACGTCACGGTCAACTTCGTCCGGGCCGACGTCACGCATCTAGGTCAGGCCGGAATCGGCTCGGGATTCCAGGTGATCGTGGACAACGGTTGCTTCCACGGCATGAGTGCTCATGACCGCGACCTCTATGTCGACGAGATCACGGCCGCCGCCGCGCCCGGCGCACGGCTGGTGATGGTGGCCTTCGCGCCCCGCGGCGGTTTTGGCCCGGCGGGCGTCGAGCAGTCGGAAATCGAACGTCGCTTCACGCCGGGCTGGTCGCTGTTGTCGGCGACTGACGAACCGCGCTGGGCGGATGGAAACAGGTTTGCCGCCCGATTCCACGCCCGCACCTACCTGCTGCAGCGCCGGTAGCTCCCCGCCGACCAGGCGCTAAAACTCCTCAAAACCCCTGGTTTCGGGGTTTCAGCGGCTGCTCGCGCTAACCGGGCAGCGACTCCGGTGGTAAGAACCGGTCGCCGTACTTGGCGGCCAACTCGCGGGCGCGGGCGACAAAACCTTCCTTACCACCCGGATAGCCGACGACGAACTGCGCGGTGCCACCGGTCCACGGCGGGAAACCGATACCCATGATCGATCCGATGTTGGCGTCGGCGGTGGACGTCAGCACCCCCTCGTCGAGGCACTTCTGGGTTTCCAGGGCCTCCGCGAACAGCATGCGGTCGATGATGTCGGCCAGCGGCGGCTTCGACGAACCCGACTTGAAGGTCTCCCGCAGACCCGGCCACAGCCCGACCCGCTTGCCGTCGGCGTACTCGTAGAACCCGGCGCCCTTGAGCTTGCCCGGCCGGCCCAGCTCCAACATCTTGTTGACGACGGCCTCGGCCGGATGCGGGGTGTAGGTCAGGCCCGTGGCCTCGACGCCTTCGCGCGTCGCCTTGGCGATCTTGGCCATCAGCTCCAGGTTGAGCTCGTCGGAGAGCTGCAGCGGCGGCGCCGGGTAGCCGGCCTGACCACCGGCATGTTCGATGCTGGCCGGCTCCACGCCCTCGCCGAGCATCGCGATCGCCTCGTTGATGAATGTGCCGATCACCCGGCTGGTGTAGAAGCCGCGGCTGTCGTTGACCACGATCGGCGTTTTCCCGATCTGCATCGCCAGATCAATAGCCTTGGCCAGGGTGGCGTCAGAGGTCTTGCGGCCCTTGATGATTTCCAGCAACGGCATCTTGTCGACCGGTGAGAAGAAGTGCAGGCCGATGAAGTCCTCGGCGCGCTTGACACCGGTGGCCAGTTCGGTGATCGGCAACGTCGAAGTGTTGGACCCCAGTACCGCGTCGGGCGCCACTATCGGCTCGATCTCGCCAAACACCTTGTGCTTCAAGTCAACCGACTCGAATACCGCCTCGATGACCAGGTCCGCGCCCGCCGCGTCATTAACGTCAGCGGTCGGATGGATACGGGACAACAGCGCATCCGAACGCTGCTGAGTGGTCTTGCCCCGTTGCAACGCCTTGGCTTCCAGCTTTTCCGAGTACTCCTTGCCCCTCTGCGCCGCCTCCAAGCTGACGTCTTTGAGCACCACGTCCATGCCCGCCTTGGCGCACACATAGGCGATGGCCGCACCCATCATTCCGGCACCGAGCACGGCGACCTTCTTGAACGTGGTCTTCTCGTAGCCCTCGGGTCGGGAGCCGCCCGAGTTGATGTGCTGCAGGTCGAAGAAGAATGCCTGAATCATGTTCTTGGCCACCTGCGAAGTGACCAGCGACGTGAAATACCGGCTTTCGATGCGGCTGGCGGTGTCGAAGTCGACCTGCGCGCCCTCCACGGCGGCGGCCAGGATGGCCCGCGGCGCCGGCATCGGAGCGCCCTTGAGCTGTTTGCGCAAGTTCGACGGGAACGACGGCAGGATGGCTGCCAGCGACGGCGATGACGGCGTGCCGCCGGGCATCTTGTAGTCCGGCTTGTCCCACGGCTGCACGTGCGCGTCGGGGTTGGCCTTGATCCATGTCTTGGCGGCGGGCACCAGCTCTTCCACGGTGGGAACCACCTCGTCGACAAGACCGATCTGCTTGGCCTTGGCCGGCTTGAACCGGGTTCCCTGCGCCAGGATTTCCACGAACGCCTTTTGGATGCCGAACATCCGCACCGTCCGCGTTACGCCGCCCCCACCGGGCAGCAAGCCGAGGGTCACCTCCGGTACTCCGATCTGGCTGCCCTTGACGTCGGCGGCGATCCGGTGATGACATGCCAGGGCGATCTCCAGACCACCGCCCAGCGCCGCCCCGTTGATGGCCGCGACGACGGGCTTCCCGAACGTCTCGAGGGTGCGTAGCTGCTTTTTGATGCGCTCCACAGTGTCGAAGAACTGCCCGGCATCCTCCGGTCGCGCCTTGACCATTGCGGTCAGGTCACCGCCGGCAAAGAAGGTCTTCTTGGCGCTGGTGATCACCACGCCGGTGATCGAATCCTTCTCGGCAACAAGGCGATCGACGGTCTCACCCATCGACTCGATGTAGGCCTCGTTCATCACGTTGGCCGACCCGGAAGGGTCGTCCATGGTCAGCGTGACGATGCCATCGGCGTCCTTGTCCCAAGCAATGATGTTGGCTGCCATGCGCTTAAACCCTCTCGATGATGGTGGCGACACCCATGCCGCCGCCGATGCACAACGTGACCAATGCGCGTCGCGCCCCCCGTCGCTCCAGCTCGTCGACCATGGTGCCCAGGATCATCGCGCCGGTGGCGCCCAGCGGGTGGCCCATCGCGATCGCACCGCCGTTGACGTTGAGCTTCTCGTCGGGGATGTTGAGATCCTTTTGGTACTTCAGTACCACCGAGGCGAACGCCTCGTTGAGCTCGAACAGGTCGATGTCGTCGATCCTCAGGCCGGCCCGGTCGAGCACCTTGCGGGTGGCTGGCGTCGGCCCGGTGAGCATGATCGTCGGCTCGGCGCCGCTGGTGGCGGTGGCCACGATGCGGGCCCGCGGCGTGAGGCCCTGCGACTTGCCCGCGGCTTCGGATCCGATGAGCACCAGCGCGGCGCCGTCGACGATCCCGGAGCTGTTGCCGCCGGTGTGGACGTGGTTGATCTTTTCCACCCAGTGATACTTCTGCAGCGCCACATCGTCGAAACCGCCGAGCGCCGCAATGCCTTCGAAGGCCGGCTTCAGTTTGGCCAGCCCCTCCATCGTGGTATCGGGCCGCATGTGCTCGTCGTGGTCGAGGATCAGCAGCCCGTTCTGGTCGCGGACTGCCACCACCGACTTGGCGAAGTAGCCACCGGACCAGGCCGCGGCGGCGCGCTGCTGGCTGCGCAACGCGTAGGCGTCGACGTCCTCGCGGGAGAAACCCTCCAGGGTGGCGATTAGGTCGGCACCGATGCCCTGCGGCACGAACCCGACGTCGTAGTTGGTGGCCGGGTCGAGCGCCATGGCGCCACCGTCGGAACCCATCGGCACCCGGCTCATCGACTCCACACCGCCGGCGAGCACCAGGTCGTCCCAGCCGGAACGCACCTTTTGCGCAGCGGTGTTCACCGCCTCGAGCCCGGACGCGCAGAACCGGTTGAGCTGCACCCCGCCGGTGGTGTCGGGCAACCCTGCGGCCAGCACCGCGGTGCGGGCGATGTCGCCGCCCTGGTCACCGACCGGCGACACCACGCCCAGGATGACGTCACTGATCATGTTCTCGTCGAGGTCGGGGAAGCGGCGGCGCAGCTCGTTGATGAGGCCGACGATTAGGTCGAGTGGCTTGACCTCATGGAGCGAGCCGTTTTTCTGCTTGCCGCGCGGAGTACGGATCGCCTCGTAGATGAAGGCTTCTTCGGACATGGCTGGTTCCTCTTCACTAGCCGCAGCGGGTATTGCCCGCCACCCTAACAAATCCGCCGATCAACCTGTTGGTTGGGCGATGGCCTGCCGCTCCGGCGCTCGGCATACCCGACGCCCGGCGTCCTGGACGTCCTAGGCTGAAGGACCATGACGGTGTCGCGACTGCGGCCATATGCGACCACGGTGTTTGCCGAAATGTCTGCGCTGGCCGCCAGGATCGGCGCAGTGAACCTCGGGCAGGGTTTTCCCGATGAGGACGGCCCACCCGGGATGCTCAGGGCCGCGCAGGATGCCATCGCGCGGGGGGTCAACCAGTACCCGCCGGGGATCGGGATGGCGCCGCTACGCCACGCCATCGCCGCGCATCGCAAACGGCACTACGGCGTCGACTACGACCCGGACACCGAAGTGCTGGTGACGGTCGGCGCGACCGAAGCCATCGCCGCGGCGGTGCTCGGACTGGTCGAGCCGGGCGATGAGGTGATCTTGATCCAGCCCTTCTACGACTCCTACTCGCCGGTGGTGGCGATGGCCGGGGCGCGGCGGGTTGTCGTCCCACTGGTGTTGGATGGCCGCGGCTTCGCGCTGGACGTCGACGCGCTGCGCCGCGCGGTGACGCCGCGCACCAAAGCGCTGATACTCAACTCACCGCACAACCCCACCGGCATGGTGCTCACGCATGCCGAGCTGGCGGCCGTCGCGGAAATCGCCGTCGAGGCGAACCTGCTGGTCATCTCCGACGAGGTGTACGAGCACCTGGTGTATGACGGCCGCCGGCACCTGCCCCCGGGCACCTTCCCGGGAATGGCCGAACGTACCGTCACCATCTCCAGTGCCGCCAAGATGTTCAATTGCACCGGCTGGAAGATCGGATGGGCTTGCGGCCCATCCGATCTCATCGCCGGGGTACGGGCAGCCAAGCAGTATCTGAGCTACGTCGGCGGCGCCCCGTTCCAGCCGGCGGTGGCTGAGGCGCTCAATAACGAAGAGGCCTGGGTGGCCGCACTGCGCACCGCGTTGCAGGCCAGGCGTGACCGACTGGCGAGCGCACTGGCCGAAGTGGGCTTCGACGTCCACGACAGTTCGGGCACCTACTTCCTGTGCGCGGATCCCCGTCCATTGGGCTATGACGACAGCACCGCGTTCTGTGCCGCGCTGCCCGGGAAGGTCGGGGTGGCCGCGATCCCGATGTCGGCCTTCTGCGACCCCGACGGCGAGCCTGCCAGGCTCTGGAATCACCTGGTGCGGTTCACATTTGCCAAACGGGATGACACCCTCGACGAGGCGATCCGCCGGCTGACGGCGCTACGCGACCGAAGCGCTACTGCGGCTCACGGGCGTCCTTCGCCCGACCCGTAACCCGCTCGCGCAGCCCCTCGGTCGCGGTGGCCAACACGATGTTGCTGGCCCGTTTGACGAGGAACTCGGGAATCGGTCCCGACGGTTCGACCGTGATGTCGAAGCGCACCCGGGTCTTGTCGACGCCCTCGCGCGTGAGGGTGTACTCCACGTGCTGTCCATGCTGTTGAAACGTTGCCTCGGCATCCCAGACCACCCAGTCGGGGCCCCAGTGATATTCGAGAATCTCGTTGTCCACCAGCCCGAAGATCTTGATGGTGGCCCTCACATGGTGGGGGCGGCCGTCGTCGTAGCGGTCCAGCACTTCCACCCGTTTGTGCACCGGAGACCACGCCGTCAGGGTGTTGATATCGGCGAGCGCTTCCATAATCA
>Ga0070737_10004015_pt1 | contig 15138 bp, 11 predicted proteins | sample Coa_R1_10_FD_66438 | JGI IMG/M metagenome (GOLD analysis project Ga0070737, IMG submission 66438) | Surface soil microbial communities from Centralia Pennsylvania, which are recovering from an underground coalmine fire - Coalmine... | ecosystem: Environmental > Terrestrial > Soil > Unclassified...
CTGCTGCACCTCCACTGTCGTCGCCCGCACCTGCGCCATATCCAGTCGTTTGCCCATGAAGCGCCTCCTCACTCTGAGAGGCTTCACTGTATCACAAACTTGGCGGATGCGCCACTTAGCCAGGAATGCGTTCATCGTGGACTTGGAACGGCCAACTCGCGGTACTTTTGCCGTCGTCAAGTGTTGCAATGACTCGGTAGCCTCCCGGTTCAGGAAACACTGTGTCAATGCTGATTGCGACAATGGCATGTTGCGTTGCTCCCTTCACCAATTGTGGCGGTCGACCAACGTTGATGTGACCCTCTGCGCGCGCTACGAGGACTGTAGCATCGTCATTCTGAACCTCGATGACAAGGGTGTGGTTCTCATTTGTTTCGTGCCACGGAACACGAACGGAGATACCAACACCAAAGTGACTGGGCGGCACAACGCCGTTTTGTATTCGACGGTGCATATCCGTCCACCCACCACCGCTTAAATACAACAACCCATTGACCGCTTCCGCATGGTTTGCTATGATGAGCGCATCTATTTGCGTCGTTTCCACCTTCGTTACATCCGTCACTTTATCCCCCTTTACTTTTTGATCCCAATGGTGTATACAATTGTATACAGCCGTATACAAGCCCGTCAAGGGGGGGAGCCAGGCATGAAGCTATTCATTGAAGCCTGGGAGTGGGATGATAACAATATTGAACACCTTGCCACACATGGCCTGACTCCTGAACTCATTGAAGATGAAATCTGGCTTGAGGCTCCCAAGTACATCGCCAATCGTCAGGGTCGCTCCGCAAGTCACCTTATGGTCGGCTCTGATCGTTCTGGCAGGATGTGGACTGTTTGCATCTTGCAAGTGGATGATGATCCTGTTACCTGGCGCGCTAGTGCAGGTTGGAGAAGTAAGCCACACGAAGCACAGTGGTATAGGAGGGCACGATGAGACGACCGAAAAGTTCAGATGCGCTGATGCAAGAGCTACAACAGCAGAGTGAGGATGCAGCATTGTGGGAACAGGCGCCAGCGGATATAGAGGCGCGTCCTAGCCGAACTTCCGTGTTGTCATTGCGATTGCCTACGGCGGAGTTTCATGCGTTGCTTCACGCGGCGCGCAATGCAGGTGAATCGGTTTCGGAATATGTTCGCAAAGCGATTGCAATGCGACAATCATCTCGACCGATGGCTGTAAGTTATACCCTCACCATTGGCTACCCTGATAGGCCTAATAATGGACTATCTGAGTGGAGAACATATACGGCTGGCAATCTGCAAAATGACCCTACACTTGTCGAACCATCTCGCATTCCCTCAGCGTCGAATACGACACATAGTTAGCGGTATAGGCGCAAGAATAGCCGAAAATGAACGGCGTCGATGGCTGGCGAGGATGAGAGGGCAAGATGCAGGAAACACAACAGGAGATGGCGCGTGACGGGCAGAGCGTAGAAGCCGCCTGGGTGGATGCTTCGGACACGGACGAACAACGGCTACTTGTGGCTCTCAAACGTCACTTTGGCTACGACGCCTTTCTGCCGGGGCAGCTTGACATCATGACGCAGGTGTTGGCTGGGCGTGACACGCTGGCTCTGCTGCCCACTGGCGGTGGCAAGTCGCTGACCTACCAACTGCCCGCTCTGCTGTCTCCTGGGCTGACCGTCGTCATCTCGCCGCTGATTGCCCTCATGCAGGATCAAGTGGAACGCCTGCGCGCCAATGGCATTCCCGCAACCTTCGTCAATAGTACGCTCGATCCAGGCGAGCGAACGCGGCGCGAAGAGACTGCGCTTGCCGGGCGCGTCAAGCTGCTCTACGCCGCCCCAGAACGCCTGATGACGCCCAACTTTCTGGCGCTGCTGGATGCGATCTCACGCGGTAAGGGTCTCTCGTTGTTGGCGGTGGATGAGGCTCACTGTGTGAGTGAATGGGGACACGACTTCCGCCCAGAGTATCGCCAGTTGGGACTCCTTCACGACCGCTATCCCCAGGCGCCCATGCTGGCGCTGACCGCGACGGCCACCCTGCGTGTTCGCAAAGACATCCTCACGCAACTTCACCTGCGCGATCCCTATATCCATGTCGCCAGCTTTGACCGGCCCAATCTCACCTACATCGTGCGACCCAAAGGGGGGACGCAGGCCAACGGGCGCCGACGCGACTCATTTGTCGATCTTGTCGCGTTACTCCGCGAGCAACCCGGCGCGCCGGTCATCATCTATTGCCAGAGCCGCAAGAGCGTAGACGACCTCAGCGACCGGCTCACGCGCAGTGGCATTCGTGCGCTGCCCTATCACGCGGGGATGGAGACAGAGGCGCGAACTGAGAACCAGGATCGCTTCGTGCGTGATGATGCAGCGGTGTTGGTGGCGACGATTGCCTTTGGCATGGGCATTGCCAAACCAGATGTGCGCGCCGTCATCCACTACGATCTGCCACGCTCGCTCGAAGGTTACTATCAGGAGTCGGGCCGCGCTGGGCGTGACGGCCTGCCCGCGCAATGCGTGCTGTTCTTCTCCTATGGCGACAAGCGCAAAGTGGAGTATATGATCGCGCAGAAGCCCGACCCGCAGGAGCAGGCCGTCGCACGCCGTCAGTTGCGCGATGTGCTTGACTATGGCGACGGCGAGCGGTGTCGCCGGAGCATGCTGCTGGCCTATTTTGGCGAGGCATATCCTGATCGTCCGTGCGGCGCCTGCGATGTCTGCGATCCCAGCCTGAACGCCTACGAAGACAGCGACGAAGACGAAGATGAGATTGGGCGGGGCGCAAGACATCGTGTCCTCGAAGACCGCACGGTGGATGCGCAGAAGTTGCTTTCGTGTATTTACCGCACGCAGCAGCGGTTTGGCGTCGCCTATGTGATTGACATATTGCGCGGGGCCGATACGCAGCAGATACGCTCGCGCAACCATCAGAGCCTTTCGGTGTATGGCGTCGGGCGGGAGCATACGGGCCATGAGTGGCGGCGACTGGCGCACGCGCTTGTGCGCGAGGGGTGGGTGACGGAGAGCGAGGATGGCTACAGTACGCTCACCCTGAACGCGCGCTCGTGGGAACTGTTGCGCGGGCAGGCGCGTTTCATGCTACGGCCATCGCGTGCGGGCCGCGAACGACGCGCCGAACGGTTGCGCGCGACTGACCCACAGGTGGACGCCGCGACCGAGGGAGTGTTTCAAGAATTGCGGCGGCTGCGCAAGGAGATCGCCGACGAGCAGGACGTGCCGCCGTTCGTCGTCTTCGCTGATACCTCGTTGTGGGCGATGGCCGAGCGGCGACCGCACACACTGGCGCTCTTCGCACGAATACCAGGCGTGGGCGAGGCGAAGCTACGCGCCTATGGAGCCGTTTTCATTCAGGCCATCCAGGTGTATTGCGAAGAACATGACCTCGACGTTGGCCTGACTTCGGCGAGCCTGGAAACGCCCGCGCCGCGCGCACGCCGGACACGCGCCGAGCGGCTGGCGCTGCCAACCACCCGGCAGCAATCGCTCGATCTCTTTCGCCAGGGCATGACAGTTGAAGCCATTGCCCAGAAGCGTGGCCTGCAACCGTCTACCATCGCCAGCCATCTTGCCAGCGCTATCGAGATGGGCGAAGAGGTAGACGTTTCGGGTTTGCTCCCACATGCGCTCTATGAGCGTATCGCCGCTGCCTTCGAGCGGGTCGGCGCTCAGACGCTTAGCCCAATCAAGGCCGAATTGGAGGCGCAGGGCGTTGAGGTCGGCTATGAAAAGCTGCATCTGGCGCGTGCGCTGTGGCTGCGTGATCAGGGCAGCCAGGCGACGGCGGCGGGCGACTGAAGTCGCGCCTAAGGGCCTGCGGCCACGAAGTCCGCCTGCGCGGACTGGAGGAAGAGAGCGCCAGCGAGATTGCACGCAGGACGCGGATACGTTTGCCTACACCGAGTCTGCCTAGGCAGACTTCGTGGAAGCGCCTAGGCGCTTCCCTGAGGTGAGGTTTCAACCGCCCGCCACCCAACGCGCCGCTTGCGGGCATGGGAACGATATGGTACACTGAAGGTGTGACTTGTGCTTCAGGCTAGACGAGAAGGGCGGCGCGGATATGCCAACACTGTTGTTCGTCTCTTCTCTTGCGCGTATGGCCATGCGACAGCGCGGACTACCGCGCCAGCAGCCTGCCATGCCGTCTCACGCCTAGCGACACAACACGAGTATCCGCCAGTATTGAAAACTGTCGGCGCCAAGGCTACCCGGCATGGGTGGCCTCTTTTTTTGCGATTTGTCCTTTTTCATCCCGAAGAAAGAGGTATTCTAGATGACCAACACAACAAAACCTGCCCGGCAAGCCAAAGCCACCGCCGACAAGCCCAGGCGCACACGCACGCCAAAGGCCAGCGCTACAAGTGAGACAGGTACGACGCCTGCGCAATCTCTGCTCTACCAGGAGAACCTGTTACGCTGGTATATCACCACCGCGATCCCCTATGTCAACGCGCGGCCACATATCGGCTTCGCACTGGAGATCATCCTCACCGACGCGATTGCACGCTGGCGTCGGCTGCTCAATAATGATGTGCGATTCCTGACAGGCGCCGACGAGAACAGCCTGAAGAACGTGCGCGCCGCCGAGCAGGAGGGCGTCCCCACGCAGCAGCTTGTTGATCGCAACGCGGCGCATTTTCAAGCTCTGCGTGAGCCACTCAACCTCTCATTTGACGACTTCATCCGCACGAGCATTGACCCGCGCCACGTCGCTGGGGTGCAGAAGTTGTGGGAGGCGTGCGCGCGCAACGGCGACATCTATACACGCTCATATCACGGCTTGTATTGCGTCGGCTGCGAGCAGTTCTACACCGAGGACGAGTTGGTCAACGGCCTCTGCCCGGAACACCACACGCGGCCTGAGGTGGTCGAGGAGGAAAACTACTTTTTCCGCCTCTCGCGCTATGGCGAGCAACTGGCGAAGCTGATCGAGAGCGATCAGTTACGCATCATCCCACAGACCCGCAAAAACGAGGCGCTTGCCTTCATTCGCGGCGGCCTGGAAGACTTCAGCATCTCGCGCTCACAGGCGCGGGCGCATGGCTGGGGGATTCCTGTGCCGGGCGATCCCAGTCAGGTCATCTACGTCTGGTACGACGCGCTTGGCAACTACATCACGGCGCTTGGCTACGCCAACGATGGCCCGCTCTACCAACGCTACTGGGTCAACAATCCCAATCGCACGCATGTGATCGGCAAAGGCATCCTGCGCTTCCATACCATCTACTGGCCCGCGATGCTACTCTCGGCGGACGTGCCATTGCCCACCACCGTCTATGTGCATGGCTACGTCACTGTAGAGGGGGAGAAGATTAGCAAGACGCTGGGCAACGTAATCGATCCCGTCGCGCTAGTCAGGCAGTATGGAACCGATCCGGTGCGCTACTATCTGCTGCGCGAGATACCCTCGTCCGAGGACGGCGACTTCGCGCTCGAACGCTTCATCCGCGCGAACAACCTCGACCTCGCCGATAAACTGGGCAATCTGCTCAACCGCACGCTCAGCATGGTGGGGCGCTACTATGGTGGCGTCGCGCCCGCGCCAGGGCCACGCGAACCACTTGACGACACGCTGATTGGTGTGGCCGAGCGGCTGCCGGATCGCGTTACTGGCGCGATGGCAAACTTCGCGCCGCACGAGGCGTTGGCCTCCATCTGGGAGCTTGTGGACGCCGCCAACAAGTATGTGGAAGATACAAAGCCGTGGGCGCTGGCCAAACTCCGCAATACCGAGGAAGGCCACGCGGCAGGCGAACGTCTGAACACGGTGTTGTATAACCTGCTCGAGGCGCTACGGTTGATCTCGGTCTACCTCACGCCGTTCCTGCCGGAGACGGCGGAGAAGATGAACGCGCAGCTTGGCCTAGCCGTAGCGCCTGATACAGCCTGGGAAGAACGTATCCGCTGGGGCGGCTATCCTGCCGGAACGATCATCAAGCCGGGCGCCGTCCTCTTCGTCAAGCGTGAACTGCCAACTGAAGAGGAGACGATACAGGCGGCGCTGGCCACGCTTTCATAGGCAGTCCAGGCGGATCGGCGCGAACGGAGGGGCAGCATGCCTAAGGCACGTAACCATCCACACCACCACAGTAGCGCCGAGCGCAAGGCGCGCGCCAGCGAGTCGGGCGGCTTGCAGTTTCCTCAGTGGCGAACAGTCTGGCGCGGATGGCCAGCCTTCCAAACGCCGCCCGGCTGGGAAACCAGGTCGCCCGCTGATACGCTATTTGGCATGGCGCAGGGATGTCCGATACTGGCGCTTCTCATAGGACTGCTTCTTCGTGGCTTTGTGGCGATTGTCTTGCTGGCGCAGGTGATGAGAGAGTGAGGGTTCATCATGAGTCATAAAGCCGATAAACTCATAGACGCCATCGCGCAGACATTGATCGCGCTGGCGGGCGTGCCAAGCGTCTCCGGCCAGGAAGACACGGTGCGGGCGTATCTGACCTCGCGACTGGAACGCCTGGGTTTGGCGCCCACCGTGGATGTGGCAGGCAACCTGATCGCGCGCGTCGCTGCCGTCCCCAGCGAACGCGACGGCGAAGCCCCATTGCTGCTCAACGCGCATATGGATCGCACACCGCCGGGGCTGGCGCATACGCCCATAATCGCCGATGGGGTGATGCGCAGCGATGGGACGACCAACCTGGGCGCCGACGATAGCGCCGGACTGGCGATCATCCTTCACACGCTGGAGGAGCTACAGACGCGGGCGATCAGCCATCCGCCACTGCTGGTGGTCTTCACCGTCGGCGAAGAGGTGGGGCTGACCGGTGCAAAGGCGTTTGATCCGACGCCGTGGGGCGCGCAGGAAGGGATCATCTTCGACAACGCGGGCGAGCCAGGGGATGTCGTCACGCGCGCGGCGACGTATGTGGCAGTGGATGTGCTGATTCACGGCGTGGGCGGGCATCCAGGCAAGGGGCTGGCGGGGACGGCGAACGCCATCGAGATATTCCGACGGGCAGTGTATCCCGTCGGCTCGCTGGATAACGATACGACGCGCATCACGTTTGGGCGCATCGAAGCTGGGACGGCGCGCAACGCCATCCCGCGCGAGCTACGGGCGCAAGGCGAGATACGCACACTGCGCGAGGGGGCTGAGTTGCAAAGTTTGCGCAAACAGATCGCCAATGCGTTTACCGAGGCTGCGGCTGCGCTTGGCGGCTCCGCCGAGGTGACGTTTGATACTCACTGTGATAGCTACATCGTAGACGCTGAGGAACCGCTGTTGCGCGCCTATGTAGATGCCTTGCGGGCGCGTGGCAAGCCATTCCATCCGGTAACGACGTTTATCGGCAGCGACGCCAGCGCCCTACGCCGCCATGTGCGCGCGTTCACCGTCTCCACCGGCGCAATGAACGAACATACCACTGAAGAGTGGATCGCGCTGGCTCCCCTGGCTGACCTCGTAGAAAACGCCGTCGCGTTGTTGGGAACCTATCGCGCGGCGCGGTAGAATTGGTGAGGGGTGGGAATGCCAGGCTGCGGGCGTGTGAGGTTGGCTGGCGAAGATGGCAGGCGGTTGAAACCGCGCCTACGGGCCTGCGCTGCGCTTCGGCCACAAAGGCCGCCTTCGCGGACTCCTTGCTCGAAGCGGGAGCGCCGCCTGGCAAACAAGGAGCAAGTCTTAGAGCAAACCGCAGAAAGATAGGACAAGCAGCCGGTAAATAAGCCTGGTATGGCCCAGCGGCAACCACAGGCTGCCTGCTCAACCTTTTGCAAAGTTGCTCTAGGCGGCGCTACTGCCGTACCGCTGCCGTCTCTGGCGGCGCGTGTCGCTGGCTCCTTAATACTGACACAGAGTTCTGTATATTCTGTATAGTCCCAGCCCGCGAAGGCGGGCTTTGTGGCGGTAGCCCTTAGGCGCGGTTTCAATCGCCCGCCCCGCTGCGCCCGCCAACCACGCCAGCCAAGAAGTGAGTATGTGATGCGATCAGGCCCCGCCAGGCGTACACTCGATCCAGTGCGTCTCGTCATCCTGGCGGTTGGCGCGGTGGCGCAGGTGGCGATTCTGGTATGGATACGTCTGCACGTGGCGGGGCCGGATGGCGGCGACATCTGTCGCGATGTGGTCGCTATCCGGCGCATCGTGCATGGGCAGTCGCCATACGCGCGCATCTCGCAGTGTGGCACACTCTTCAACGTGCCGCATCCACCCGCCTACTTTCTGCTGATCGGCCCGTTTGCGTTGTTACCCATCCCTTGGGCGGCGGCGTTGTGGGATACACTGGGTATCGTGGCGCTCTGGGTCAGCGTCGCCCTGATCGTGCGCGAGCTGCGGCTGGCGCCCTCGCCGTGGGCGCTGGCGGTTATGCTGGCGCTGATACTGAGCTGGGCGCCGTGGCTGCAAACGCTGCTGGAGGCGCAGATCTCGCCGTTCTTGCTGTTGCTGCTGACGCTGGCTTGGCTGGCTGCGCGGCGTGGGCGTTCCGGCTGGGCTGGCGCCGCGCTTGGCGTGGCCGCCGCTGTGCGGCTCTTTCCAGCATTGGCAGTGGTCTACTTCTTCATCCGGCGCGACTGGCGTGCTGTTGGCGCGTCGGTCGCCGTCTTCGTAGGCATGGAGGCGCTGGCGACGCCGCTGGTGGGCGGTATCCCCGGCGTCATTGCCTACGCCACGCGCGAATCGCCAGCAGCCACGGCGGAGTGGATCGCGCACGAGCACAACGTCTCGCTGTGGGGCTTCACCCATCAACTGCTGATTGGCCAGCGCGACCTCAATCCGGTGGTCTATGCACCCTGGCTGGCTTCGCCACTGACCTATGCGCTGCTGGCTGTGTTGCTGGGTGCGCTGGCGTGGCAGACGTATCGAAATCGCCGCCTGCCCTTCACCCAGGATCAATCTACCTTCCTGGCGTATCTTCCGGCGATGTTGCTGGCCTCGCCGCTCACCTGGCAGCACTATTTTGTGATCCTCCTGCTGCCGCTGCTTGTGCTCGCGGCGTGCTTCCCCTGGCTGCATAGGGTGTCCAAACGTCCTACCAATTCGGCGTCTGCTATCACTTCCGGCGCCACTGATGCGTCTTGTTTAGAGGAGAGCGTATCGTCCGGCGTAAGTTCTCTCAGGGAAAGGCAGTGGCGCGCGCCAACTGTGCTGATCGCTCTCTTTGTTCCCCTGACATGGATTCCCACGCTGGTGGAACAGACGATTACGGCGCGCCCGCTGCCAGCGATCACTGGGCCGCTGGTCTTCGTGCTGCCGATGTACCTGCTAGTAGGCTCGTTCGTTATACTATACAGATGGAAGCAATGCGGCGGCGCGGCGATTCCGTAGGTATTTATGCCCGCTCCGTGATATTTGAGCGTGCTTCGTTGTTATAACCAGTAAGTAGCTATTCTAAGCCAACATAGCGTATGTGAGGAGGAAGCGGGCCGTGATCCAACAAGAACACGAGCCACAGGCGCGCTCCGGGGGTCGCCGGAACGTGGGGAAGGTGTGGTTGCTCATTGTAACTGGCCTGGCGCTGGCCAGCATGTTGCTTGCCGCTTGTGGCTCAGACCCCAACCAGGGGGCCGCACAACAGGCCCAGGCAAAGCTCGACCATGAACTCTATCATGCCAGCCATGATCTGGGCATCCCCCAGTCTATGCTCCAGCCCATCGAACAGCAAGAGAAGAGCGTCGAGGCGGGCGCTGGCGGGTGGAGCTATAACTACAAGGACGCCGCCTATCACTATCAATTGCTCTACAGCCAACTGGTCAGCCTCGAACAAACGGCGTCGCAGACCTTGCAGAAACAGGCGGAGAAAGACATCTCAGCCTTCACCAAGGCGCTTGCTGCGCGCCGTCTGGCATTTGGCCAGACCGACGCCAATACCCTTTTGACACCGTATCAGGCACGCCTCAACCAGGCGGTGCAGATTTATGCGTCTGCGAAGATTCCCGGCGACTATGCGCAGGCCGATACCATTGCCTCGACCAATACCCAGGCGCTCGATTCGATGCAGCCTGCCTATCTCAAACTCAAAGAGTTTGAGAAGATTCTGACCGCGCTGACGCAGAACGGCGCCATGACCGACGCTTCATTGGAGCAATACGAGTACAACCAGGACGTGGCGACCTTCCAGAGCGCCGCGCCTGCCGCGAAGTATCACCAATTGGTCGGCGTGATCGAAGGCCAGATCTCACAGTTGTTGGCCGACCAGTTCGAGGCGGCGCCCTATGTCAGCGCGACGCTGCTTCAGAACTTCCAGATTCAGATCAGTACCTTGCAGCAGTACTGCAACACCTTTACGCTTTCGCAGTTCCAGCAGGCCAGTTGTACAAGCCTTTCAAGTTACCAGCAATCCTACAAGCAAGATCAGCAGGCGCTGGCAAGCGCAAAGACCTTCGCCGAGTATCTCTCGGTTGATAACGCGATCACTAGCCATTCGGACGCGCTCACCTTGCCCTTGCTGGAAGGCAGTATCTTCCAGACCTTCCAGACCTTCCAGGGATTGATTGATGCGACCAACAGAGACCCGCGCTATCAGGTCTACGATCCTGCTCCGGGCTATCAGGGAACGTTTCACCTTGCCTATGAATATTCCGATCCACAGATCGGAATTGGCGTTGAGGCGGGATGTTCAAGCGCCGCTTCGGGCATGTGGCAGGACTTCTGCAACGCCCTGAACTGGCAGCCATACTATTCCACGACCGACAATATCTCGAACTTCCAGTTCGTGGCGGATGAGGTAACGTCTAGCCTGACCAGCCTGCGCTCCATGCGTGAGGACTATCTCGATACCACCGCTCCCAGCGTGCCGCATGCGACTGACCTCTACCTGATCAACAACGTGTACCACATTACTGGCAAGATTGTGGTGGTCTCGTTTGCCGAGCAGGTGGCGCGCTTCTACGACAACGGCAAGCTGGTCTACTGGTCGTATGTGACAACCGGCGCGGTTGATCTGCCCTCGCCGCCAGGGATGTGGTACGCGATCTACAAGGCGACGCATATCACCTTCACCTCGCCCGATCCCAAGGGGTCGCCGAACTGGTACGCGCCGACGCCGATCAACTATGCCATCGAGTATCACTACGGCGGCTTCTTCCTGCACGATGCCTGGTGGCGCTCGGAGTTTGGCCCGTTGACCAACTATCCGCACTACGACCCGGCGGCGTTCAACGGCGGCTCACACGGCTGTGTGAACTTCCCGCTGGCGAACATTCGCTACGCCTACTATCTGGTAGACCCAGGTGAGCCGGTGCTGCTGTATTAGGATTGACCTATTCCCACTGTCCCATCATTACCCCCTTCCCCACACGGGAAGGGGGCTTTTTTGTGTGTACTGCCGTTGGCCTGGAGATATGGTTAAGTATCGCCGTTCCAGGGAGGGAAGGGGGCGAGAGACGGCAGGCAAGAGGCGCGGCGCTACGTGTTCCACCTCCGTTGCCCGGCCTGCCCGCCAAATGCTGCCCACCTATTGCTAATGCCATCCTCCTACTCACTCTGGCGCCCGCAGCCACTCCTGGCGTACACTGCTTCTTGTCACTCATCTCGGCGCTCGATACGCCATCTCTAGCAGGAGCCACCCATCATGCCACGCCAGCCACGCGACCACGCCACATCATCATCCACGCTTCCTTGGGGCAACAACCAGCCCGGCAAGAATACGCCCGACTATGCGCCGAACGGCCAGCACGACGACCTGAGGGCCGACATCCAGCGTCGGCGGGTCGGACTGGTGGAGCTACGGCGGCGCTTTCATCAGCGGCCCGAACTTTCTTTTGAGGAGCACGAGACGGCGGCGGCCATCGCTGAGCATCTGCGGCGTCTGGGGCTTGATGTGCGCACAGGCCTCGGCGGGACGGGCGTGGTGGGGGTACTGCGAGGGACGAAGCAGGCAGCGGAGAAGCAGAACAAGGGGCATGTGGTGCTGGTGCGGGCCGATATTGACGCGCTGCCCATCCAGGAAGCCAACGACGCGCCCTATCGTTCGCAGACGCCTGGGGTGATGCACGCCTGCGGGCACGACGGCCATATCGCCATCGCGCTCACGCTGGCCGATCTGCTGGCCGACCGACGCGATCAGTTTCACGGCGCGGTCAAGTTCGCATTTCAGCCCGCAGAGGAGCGCATTGGCGGGGCCGACCGCATGATCGCCGATGGCGCGCTGGATGATCCCAACGTGGACGCTGTGATTGGCCTGCACCTGTGGACGTCTGTGCCGGTGGGAACCCTCTCCGTGCAGGCAGGGCCAGTCTTCGCCAGCGCCGACGAGGTCTTTCTGCGGGTGCATGGGCGTGGCGGGCATGGCGCGATGCCGCATCTGGCGGTTGACCCTATCGTGGTAGCGGCGCAGATCGTCGTGGCCCTGCAAACGCTGGTCAGCCGCGAGATCTCGCCGTTTCATCCTGCCGTCGTCACCTTTGGCTCGATCCACGGCGGCGAGGCGTTCAACGTGATCGCCGATACAGTGGAACTGCGGGGAACGTTGCGCGCGTATGAGGCGAGCGACCGCGAACTATTGCGCCAGCGCATTGGCGAGGTGGCGCGTGACGTGGCCAAGGGGATGCGCGCAGAAGCGGAGTACGAGATACGCCGGGGGTGCGCGGCATGTGTGAACGATGCGGAGATGGCGGCGCTGACCCGGCGCGCGGCGGAGGCGACGGTGGGCGCGGATGGCGTGCCAGGGGGCGACCAGCGGCAGGCGGCAAGCGACGATATGGCGTCGTTCCTGTCGGCGCGTCCCGGCTGCTACTTCTTTGTCGGCGCAAGCAATCCGGCGCGTGGGATTGACGCGCCCCACCATTCGGCCCGCTTCGATATTGACGAGGATGCGCTGCCCATTGGGCTTGAGACGCTCGCCCGCGCCACGCTGGAATATTTGGGGTAGCGGAGAGGGGCAGTATGCAGCAAGGCTATTCCAGCGAAGAGCAAGAGGCATGGTTCGCGTCATTACGCGACTTGCTCGAACCGGCGTATCTGGCGGGCAAGCAGCCCTGGCAGCAGTCGGGCTTTGGCCTGCATACGCCACGCACGCTGGAGGCATGGGAGGCGCACCGGCGGCCTATCGCGGCGGCGCTCGACCGCTCAGGCTCCTTTCTGGACGTGGGATGCGCCAACGGCTATCTGCTGGAATGCCTGCTGAGGTGGGCAAGTGAGTGCGGTTTGACGCTCGATCCCTATGGAGTAGACTTCGCGCCGGGGATGGTTGCGCTTGCCCGCGAACGCCTGCCGCAGTACGTCGATCGCTTGTATCTTGCCAACGCCTGGGAGTGGACGCCGCCACGCCGCTTTACCTTCGTCCGCACAGAACTTGTCTACGTCCCTGAATCGCTGTACGTCCCATATCTCACACGCCTGCTCACTGATTACCTCGAGCCGGGGGGGCGGCTGCTCGTCGTGGAGTATCGCACGCGCGAGAACAACGCGCCGGAGCTAACGATTGATCGCGAGGTGGCGGCGCTTGGCTTCCCTGTGGCGCGCGTAACCACTGGCGAATGGGATGGGCGCGAGGTGACGCGCGTGGCCGTAGTGGAATGGGCATGAACAAACGGGCGCCACACGAGTACCGCCGCTCTCCAGACCGGCTCCGCCGATGGCCCAGGCGTCGTCCGGCCACAATACGTGAGCAATTCTCGGCTCATCCCGCTAAAACAACGAGCCTTGCTCTGGCGCATCTTCATCGAAAAGATTTGAGTGGCGCTGAATGCCTTTGTGCTGCTCGGCGTCGCGGATGCGCGGGCCAAACCATGCCACCTCGTATGGACACGAATCGCTGTCAGGCTAGGTGTCATCTAGCCCGGCGCGTGTTGCTCCTCTCACTTTTCCCCTCGTCGCTTTCCGCGCTATCGAGCGGATCACCCGGCCATGCGACTGCTGTTGGTTCAACCTCCAGCGCCGCAGAGAGTTTGCGGATGGTCGCCAGATGAAGCGTTTTGCTGCCCCCCTCTTCGATGCGCTGGATTGTGCCTGGAGCAACCCCAGCTATTTCAGCCAACTCTTTAATGCTCAAGACTTTTTTTAGACGCAACTGTCGCAGGGTAGGTTTTTTGCTCATGAATGCTCCCATATGGCGTAAGTGATGGCCTCTTGATCGGCCCCACCTAAAGGCATGCTACTGGTATTTTGTAGTGTATACCATTTGGAAGCAGTACGAGCTTATGAACGCCATTATATATCATCTAGGCACAAAATGCAATACTAAGCTCAAAATTGAGCAAAATAAAACAAAACGAAACAAAATGACGCAAAAAGCATGGATTTACTCCCTTGACAGCGCCATCCTTCGCGCCGGATACTGTGCTACGTGGTGGTGGGCGAATCAGCCATACAGAGATAACGCGCAATACGACAAGGGGGGCAGACAATGGCGACGGAGGCAACGAACACAAGCGGTGAGCAACAGATGCCGGCCTGGCGCGTGATTGGCGTGGTGGGTGGAGGCGCGATGGGATCGGGCATCGCCTATGAGGTGGCGCGCAACCTGGACGCGCAGATCATTCTGCGCGAGGTGGATGAGGCCGCACTCGAACGCGCCCGCGCCAACGTCAGCAAACTGATCGAGCGGCCTGTGCAGAAGGGGCAGGTGAGCCGCGAGACCGCCGACGGCTGGCTGGCGCGCTTCACCTGGACGACCAGCCTGGACGACATGGCCGACGCCGATCTGGTGGTCGAGGCCGTCTTCGAGCAGATCGACCTCAAGCGCGACACCTTTACTCAGCTTGATCAGCGCTGCCGCTCTGACGCCATCCTGGCGAGCAATACCTCCGGACTGCCGATCACCCGCATCGCCGCCGCCACCCGTTACCCGGAGCGCGTGCTTGGCCTGCACTTCTTCAATCCCGTTCCCGCGATGAAGCTGGTGGAGATCATCCGCGCCATCCAGACGAGCGACGCCACCGTGGAGCAGGCGCGCGCCTTCTGCGCCGCGCTGAAGAAAGAGACCATCCTCGCGAAGGATTATCCCGGCTTCATCACCACGCGCATCGGGCTGATCGCGGTGGCCGAGGCGATACGTTGCCTGGAAGAGGGCATTGGTACGCCCGAAGACATAGACAAGGGCATGGTCTTGGCCTTCAACCACCCAATGGGGCCGCTTGCGCTGGCCGACTTTGTGGGGCTTGATGTGTTATTGCATGTGCTCGAAAATGAGCATGAGGCGCTTGGTGAACGCTTCCTACCCAGCCCATTGCTACGCCAGATGGTGACGGCTGGCTA
>Ga0070737_10004016_pt1 | contig 15137 bp, 16 predicted proteins | sample Coa_R1_10_FD_66438 | JGI IMG/M metagenome (GOLD analysis project Ga0070737, IMG submission 66438) | Surface soil microbial communities from Centralia Pennsylvania, which are recovering from an underground coalmine fire - Coalmine... | ecosystem: Environmental > Terrestrial > Soil > Unclassified...
AGCCGAGAGCCTGACATAACCTACCGAGCAGCGCGGCGTTGGCCGCTCCCCGACAACTTCCAGAGAGATCATCTCGCCGGCCTCGTCAAGAACCGCAGTCTTCGCCACTTCTTCCAGGTCGTGATCTTCGGTAGCAAGCCAGAAAACCGGAACGCACTCAAGCCCTTGCTCCGTCAGGGATTGCGCCAACTTCACGGCTGTAAGGGCTTTATAAAGCGTAAAGGCTGGGCCGGAGAACAACCCCACCTGCTGGCCGGTGACAACAGCAAAAATGTTCGGGTCACGCAGCCGCTGGATGTTGGCGTGAGTCTCCTCGCCGCAACCGAAAATCTGATTTTGGCGAGCCAGGATTTCGGCAAGTTCCTCACGATGCGGATAAAGGCTTGAAATTTCGCGGGCTACGGTTTGATAGCTTGTGGTTTCGGAAGGAGAGCCGGAATAAAAGTCCCTGACGCGATCGAAGTGATAGAGATAATCGACAAAGAGCGCTGTCGCTTTCGGCGCATGAGCATACGAGATACACGATGGATTCATACTCAGTCCATGGTACACTGCCCCGCCAATTGCGACAACGGAAGAAAGCCTTGCGCCTTGCTACTTATTCAGGTTCATCAGTAGATGCACCAGCGTGCGCACGCCGTGTCCGGAGGGGCCTTTCGCCAGATATGGCTTCTCTTCATAATTCCAGCGCGTTCCGGCGATATCCAGATGCACCCAGGGCGTATCTCCGGCAAACTCGCCCACAAACATCGCTCCGGTAATCGCGCCGCCGTAACGCCCGCCCGTATTCGCAATATCGGCGATGGAGCTTTTGTATAGCTCACGGTAGTCGTCATCCACCGGCAACTCCCACATGCGCTCGCCGACAGCGGCTGCGCTCGAAAGCACGCGATTCACCCACTCCTTGTTATAGCCAAAGACGCCGGTGGTGATATTGCCTAAAGCGATCGTCACGGCGCCCGTGAGCGTCGCGGCATCGATGAGCGCCGTAGCGCCGTGCAGCTTGGCATAGTGCAGCGCATCAGCCAGCACCAGGCGGCCCTCGGCATCGGTATTCAGAATCTCAACCGTTTTACCGGACATCGAGGTGATCACGTCGCCCGGCTTGTAAGCCTGCCCGCCCGGCATGTTCTCCGTAGCCGGAACCACGGCGATGACGCGCACCCTGGGCTTTAGTTGAGCGATGGCCCGCATCACGCCCAGCATGGTGGCGCCGCCCGCCATATCTGTCTTCATCTCTTCCATGTTCTGGCTCGGCTTGATGGAAATGCCGCCCGTATCAAAAGTAATTCCCTTCCCGATCAGGCCCACCACGGGCGTGGCCGGAGCATCCTGCGGCGTATAACGCACCACAATCAGGCGCGGAGGCTCATGGCTGCCCTGAGCCACTGCCCAGAAGGTGTTCATCTTCAGCGACCGAATCTCTTCCGGGCCGAGCACCGTGAATTCCAGCCCAAACTGCTTGGCCATCGCCACGGCCTGATCGGCCAGAACGGTCGGGGTCATCAGATTGGAAGGCTCGTTTACCAGATCGCGGGTGAAGTTGGCGGCTTCAGCAATGATGCGGCCTCGCTCGACCGCCGCTTTCTCGGCTTCCGTGAACGGCGTTTCGCCTGCGAGCAGCGCGAAGCTATCCACCCGCCGGGCGGCGTTCTTTTCCGTGCGGTATTTATCCGCATCATAGTCCGCCAGGATCGCGCCTTCAACCGCTTGTTGCACAGTTTCAGGAATGCGAAGGCGGGCGTGAGTCAGCCACGAAACCTCGTGAATGCCCTTACTCCGCGCCTGCCGCACCGCCGTACCGGGAAGCCGGGCAAGCTGCGGCAACTGAAATTTCTCCCGCTTCCCCGCTCCGATCACCAGCAGGCGGCTGGCAGCAAGCCCGGGCGGATGATGAATCAGGGTGCACTCCAGCGCTTTTCCGGTCAGCTCGCCGCTGGCCTGCAACTCCTCCAGCATTTTGCGTGTGCTGACAGGCAGTTGTTCCACCGTGCCGCTTGACGCCGGATTTCCTTCAAAACTAACCACTGCCAGAAGAGGCGTCTCGATGCGCTCCACCGGCCCTTCGCGAAGTTCAATTTTCAATGGGATATTTCTCCTTTAGCCTGTAGGGGCGGACGGCGTCCGCCCTGATGAGTAGAGTGACACTACCGAGCCGCATGGGCGCGCGCCGCGCGCCCCTACGATGAATGCTTTCGCCGATGCTCCTGGACTTCCTGGGCTGCCTCTCGGTCGATCGCGCGGCGGCGCAGAGTCTCGCGGCGGTCGAAAACCGTCTTGCCCTTTGCCAGGGCGATTTCACACTTGATGAGATTGTTCTTGGTGTAGAAACGCAAAGGAATCAGGGTGAGGCCCTTTTCCTGCGTCCGGCCCATAAGCTTGTTAATCTCCTGCCGATGCAAAAGCAGGCGCCGGTCACGCAGCGAGTCCTTGTTCATGTAACTTCCCGCCGCGTAAGCACCGATATGGCAATCCACCAGCCAGACTTCTCCCTTCCGCACCACGGCATAGCCATCCTTCAGGCTGGCCTTGCCTTCGCGGATGGATTTCACTTCAGGCCCGGTCAGTTCGATGCCGGTCTCGTATTTCTCCAGAAAATGATAGAAGTGCGAGGCTTGCCGGTTCACCGCCAGGTTTTTCTGCGCCGATTCTTTGGTTCGCGCTGTCATCGCAATTGCAATTCCTGACCAATTCGGCTGTAGGGGCGGACGGCATCCACCCCCTGGCTTCCGTCTCAAAAACAGGATGGGCGCGCGCCGCGCGCCCCTACGGTTTGCCCATCAGGACATGCCGTAAATAATCCATGCGACAGAAAAAATACATTGTAGCAAATTGCAGATTTCGGCAGGCAGTGAGACGTTGAATTCCCGCTTACACGGGAATGACTGTTTCCCCAAGTCCGGTGGCGCTTGAGATCAGGAATATGCAAATAACACACTTTAGCTACCGCATTTTGGCATTCTCCATATAAAATCAACCCCTACACTTGCAGAGGAGGATTGCATGGAACGCGTCTGCTTTTTGCTGAAGGTGAGGCCGGAACGATTGGAGGAATACAAGGAAAGGCACAGAACGGTATGGCCAGAGATGTTACAAGCGCTGCGCGAGACCGGATGGCACAACTACTCGCTGTTTCTTCGTCCGGATGGTTTGCTGGTGGGCTACTTTGAAACGCCCAGCCTGAAGGACGCATTGGCCGGCATGGCTCAGCGCGATGTCAATGCGCGCTGGCAACGCGATATGGCTCCGTTCTTCGAGAATCTCGGGGGGCGTCGGCCCGATGAAGGATTTGAGCGTCTGGAAGAAGTCTTTCACCTTGCTTAGCAGGTTGCTGGAGAACCTATCCACTCTGTCATTCTGAGGAGCCGAAGGACTCCGCGCCAGAATGACGGGCGAGGGCATCACGAGTAATTGTTCTACGGCGGGAATCCCTTCTCACTGAGCCGTATAGCCGCCATCAATCATCAAAGATGTTCCGGTAATGTAGGAAGCTTCCTCTGACGCCAGAAAGAGGATCGGATAGGCGACTTCCCGCGGCTGGCCCACTCTCTTCAGGAAAGTCTTGGCGCCTTCTTCAGCATTGAACTGCTCGAACGTCATTCCCACGCTTTCCATATGGCGGCGGGAAGCGGCAGTCAGGATGGTTCCCGGACAAACGCAATTCACCCGGATATTAAAGGGAGCGAGGTCCATGGCCATATTGCGGGTGAGTTGCAGAATAGCCGCCTTGGTGGCGCTGTAGGCAAAAAAGTTCGGCTGCGCCACAAAGCTTGAAATCGAGGCGAGGTTCACAATAGCTCCGCCGCCGGATTTCTTCATGTGCTCTACGGCATACTTGGTGACCATTGAGGTGCCAATCACATTGACTCCGAGCGAGCGTTGCCAGTCTTCGACCGTGGCATCAAAACCCTTCAGGACAAAGACGGCGGCATTGTTCACCAGAATGTGAACGCCTCCGAAAGCTTCGGCAGCGGTGTCCGCAATCTTGCGGGCGTCTGCCTCTTTGGAAATGTCGGCTTGCAAGGAACGCGCTGTGCCGCCCTTGCTTTGAATCTTGCGGGCGGTTTCCTCAGCCGTCCTGGCATCGACATCCGCCACCAGAACCTTGGCGCCTTCTTCTCCAAAAACCTCAGCCGTCGCCTGGCCAATTCCCGCGCCCGCTCCGGTCACAATCGCAACTTTATTCTGCAATCTCATGCTCACCTCAGCGTGTTCTGAAAGTCGTCTCTCTCAATACGTCGCGCGGCCTCCTGAAATGTCATAGCACTGGCCCGTGGTGAAGGAAGCCTCGCGTGAAACCAGATAATGAACCAGCGCCGCCACTTCCTCAATCGTTCCGGTGCGCCCCATCGGAATGCGGCTCACCATATACTGCACGGTCTCCTTGGCCAGCCCGTCCAGAATCTTGGTGCGGATCACAGCCGGAGCGATGCTGTTCACCGTGACATCGCCCTTTCCCGCCACTTCCTTGGCCAGCGACTTTGTGAAGGCGATCACCGCCGCTTTGCTCGCGGAGTAAGGGCCCAAAGTTGGATTGCCCTCCTTGCCGGCGATGGAGGCCACGTTCAGGATGCGCCCATAGCGCCGGTCGAGCATTTCCTGAATCACGGCCTTGCACATCAGAAAGACACCGCGCACATTCACGGCATAAACCGAGTCCAGGTCATTCTCGTTCAGTTCCCAGAGCGGCAACGTCCGGCCCGCAATGCCGGCGTTATTCACCACGATATCGATGGGTCCCAGCTTGCTCCGCACTTCCTCGACAGCCTTCTGAACGGAAGCGGAGGAAGAAACATCGCACTGCACACCGATGCCATCAATCGGCGCTGCAACCGATTTCGCCAATTCTTCCTTCAAGTCAAAAACCGCCACGCGCGCCCCAGCCGCATGGAGCCGTTGCGCAATGCCCTCGCCAATTCCCTGCCCCCCGCCGGTGACGATGGCGACCTGCCCTTCCAGGCTGAAAAATTTCTGCTCGCTCACGGTCTCTTCTGCCTCGCTCATGAAATGACTCGATATGTTCTTCAACAACCTGCCTGACGACGCGCTTCGACCGCTTACTCAATAACCTCAAACTTCTTCAGCGCCTGCTCGTCAATCGTCAGCCCCAGGCCGGGAGCGTTTTCATCCAGCTCGATATAACCGTTCTTCGCCAGAGGCTCACCCTTGAAAATGTACCAGAAAAGCTCGTTCCCCACCTCCACATCAACCGGCGGGAAATATTCCGCCATCGGCGAATTCAGGCTGGCCATCACCACGTGGAAGTTGTGCATCTGCCCGGCGTGCGGGATGACGGGAATTTCATAGGCCTCGGCAAGCGCCTGAATCTTGCGCGCCTGAGTGATCCCTCCCACCCGGTTCGTATCAAACTGGATCACATCCAAGGCCTTGGCGTCGATCAATTCACGAAAGCCGTAGAGCGTGAATTCATGCTCGCCGCCGGAAATGGGAACAATATTCAAGGCTCGCAGCGCCGCATAGCCGCCAATATCATCCGGCAGCACAGGCTCCTCAACCCACCGCAGGTGATAATCCGCAAGGAGTGGAATCATGCGGCGGGCGTATTCAAAAGTCCAGCCCATGTAGGCATCAGCCATCAGGTCAATTTCATCGCCGATAGTTTCGCGGGCTGTGCGCACCAGCTCGAGATTGCGTTGCATGCCCTCGGCGCCATCGAGCGGCCCCCAGCCAAACCGCACCTTCATGGCGCGAAAGCCTTGCGACTTGTAAAGCGCGGCCTCCTTGCGAAGCTCATCCAAAGGCTGGCTATAAAGGCGGCTGGCATAAACCGGAATTTTGGCCTTGGTTTTGCCCCCAAGAAGCCTGAAGACCGGCTGCTTGAGTATCTTCCCCAGCAGGTCCCAAAGGGCGATATCTACGGCGCTGATGGCCACCATTCCAATCCCTTTTCGGCCAAAGGCGATTGTGCGGCGGTACATATGTTGCCAGAGGTACTCGTAATCGAAGGGATTCTGCCCCATCAGGATTGGTTTCAGGTACAGATCCACCACCTGCTTGGTGACGCGGGGAGAAAGCGCCGCGTTCCCAATACCGACTTCTCCCGAATCGGTTGCAACCTCGACAATGAGCCAGCTATGGAAGCGAAACGTGCTCATGGTATCGGTCGGCAAATCGAGCAAATCCGCAGGATTCGTGCAAAAATGCGGCTGCGGCGGCACTGTTTTCTGCTTCCATTCCACCACCCGCGCTCGAACTTCAGTAATTCTCACGTTGACCCTCCCGGTAATTGGCGTCTCTCAGTATGACTTAACAAATTGCCGAAAATCTCCAGTGGAGTGTAATCCGCCATCATATACATTCAAGAGGAAGGCTGCAAGTCAGACAGGCGGCATATCATCCTGGCCATCAGGCTTCGATGGAATACGCTGCCGCGCTTGGCATATTGCTGCAACAGATCAAAGGCCATTCACCACAGAGAACACAGAGCGCAGAGAAAAATGCTCAGCGCAACCGCTAATATCCGTGCCGTCCCAGCCGGACTTTGCCGCGGAATTTGCGATGGATGTAGGTGCTGTAAGCGATCACGCCGACCATGCCGATGGCATTGGCAATGAAGGCTGCGCGAAGGGCGTGCGGAGAAGAAGACGCGTTATAGACGCTCAGGCTGTAGGCAGGACTGAGCGTTGAGGTAAGGAGGTCTGGGAAAATACTCGCTGCGGCTGAACCCATCAGGCCGACGATAACGAGCGTCGAGGAACGAAACGCGCCGCGGTCATTCGCTCGGCGGCAGAAAAATCCGCCCACAAGACCTGCCAGAGTAATCGCCGGGAAAATGAGGGCCACCGGATGGGAGATAAACTTGTGAGCCGCATCGGACCTTACAGAATAGGTTGCGACGGTTGTCAGCGCGGTGAGAATAACCACCAGCAGCCACAGCCTTGCTGACGTGTGAAGAGTTCTCTCGAATAACGCGTCCTCAGCCTTGAGCCTCAGGTAATTCGCTCCGTGCCACGCCAGAACAAGGACGCTCAGGATTCCCACCAATAGCGAATAGGGGTTCAAAAGTAGGGCAAAACTGCCCTGGAAATATCCGTCAGCGCCCACGGGCAAGCCCCGCACCACGTTTCCAAGCGCAACTCCCAGCAAGAGCGCCAGCAGCCAACTGCCTAACCAGAACGAGACATCCCATAGCGCTTTCCAAAGCGGGTTATCCATCTGGCTGCGAAATTCAATGGAAACCCCTCGCAAAATCAGCAGCCACAGCGCCACAATCAGAGCCAGATAAAAGCCGCTGAATCCTGAAGCGTACACTCTGGGAAACGAGACCACCAGCATCCCGCCGCTCGCGATGAGCCACACTTCATTGCCGTTCCAGAGCGGGCCGATGGCGTTCAGCGCAATGCGCCGCTCCGTGTCGCCGTGGGCAATCCAAAGATGCAGGGAGCCGACGCCCAGATCGTATCCATCGAGCGCCGCATAAGCGGTCAGCATCGCGGCAAGCGCCCAGAACCAGACAACGTTCAACGTTCACCTCCCGGAGTCCACAACAGAAGGGTTCTCAATCTCCTCCGGCCCCTGATGAATAACTCGCCCGACCAGGAACAGAAAGAGCATGGCTAACATGGCATAGATGCCCGCAAAGCCGAGAGTCGTAAATACGGTTTCTCCTGCGGCAACATTGGCGGAGGTTCCATTCGCCGTCTTGAGCAGCCCATAAACCAGCCAGGGCTGCCGGCCAACTTCCGCCACAACCCAGCCCGCTTCATTGGCGATATAGGGGAATGGGAGCGCGAGCATCAAAATCCACAGATACCAGCGGTTTTCAAAAAGCCTCTTCCTCCATAAAAGAAAAACGCCCGCCAGCATGATGGCGATAAAGATTGTCCCGAGGCCCACCATGATGTGATACGCATAATAAGTCAGTTCGACGGGCGGCCAAAGCTCTCGCGGGTAAATGCTTAATCCCTCCACGCTGGCGCTGAAATGGCCATAGGCCAGAAAGCTGAGGAAGCGGGGAACGTAGATGGGATCGATAAGCCGCTGGTTTTCGGTATCCGGCATCCCGATGATGGCTAACGGCGCTCCTTTTTCGGTGTGGAAGAGGCCCTCCATCGTCGCCAGTTTTGTCGGCTGGTAGCGAACCACGTTGCGGCTGTTCAGATCGCCGGTTGGGAACGCCTGGGTCAGAGAAAGGATCAAGCCTGCAATGACCGCCATTTTCAGTGAAAGCTCCGCAAAATCCCGATGGCGATGTGAAAGCGCGTAGAAAGCCCCTATGCCGCCGATCACAAAGGCGACCGCCAGCAGCGCGCCGTTGATGGTATGCGCGTACTGCCATCCGGCGTAAGGGTTCAGCAGCACCGCCCAGAAGGATCTCAAACGCACGCCGCCGCCCGGATCAAGCTCGTAGCCGACCGGGTGCTGCATCCAGGCATCTACCGCGACAATAAAATAACCCGAAAGCAATGACCCCGCCGCCACGCCCAGGCTTGAAAGCCAGTGAACCACACGCGGGACGCGCTCTTCGCCAAACATGAACAATCCCAGAAATCCTGATTCCAGAAAGAAGGCATAGACGCCCTCCATGGGCAGAGTTTGCCCGAATACGCCGCCTCCGAAGCTCGAAAAGCGGCTCCAGTTGGTGCCAAACTCAAACTCCAGCGGGATCCCCGTGACGACGCCAATGGCAAAATTGATGGCGAAAATCTTCGCCCAAAATCTGGCGGCGGCCAGATATCGCTTGTCTCCGGTCGCAAAATGGAGCGTCGAAAGCAGGGCGATGAAAAAAGACAATCCCATGGTGAGGATCGGAAAGAGATAGTGAAACATCACCGTAAACGCAAACTGAACCCGATGCGCAAAGACCGCTTCACCCATGGAATTTCCGATGACCTCTTAACCGATCATTGTATCAGCCTTATCAACCGGCACGACTCCATCCACGTCTTTCATCTCCGCGACATCCGCTTTCACGCCCTCGGCGATTCCGAGAGCACAAAAGTAAGCTAGAATTAAAAATGACGATGGCTTTATTCCCGGCTTCCGGCAGGCCGCTCGTATAGCGTGGAAACTGTTTCAAAACTCTTCAGGCAATCAACAGCTTGGCGAAAAACCCGCCAAACTGTCATCCTGAGGAGCCGAAGGCGGTCCTGAGTGAAACGAAGGAAGGATCCCTGCATTTAGTGAATTCTCCAAATACCGAGATGCTTCGCTTCGCTCAGCATGACAGTTCCCCAGGTTTGTCAGCAACGCATTGGAGAGCAAAGCGAGGTTTTGAAACAGTTTTGGACGAGCTTTTTCCGCGCGCTCCGCGAGGCGATTTCTTTAAAAATCCACACGGATAGACTATGAAAAAAGCTTACACCGATGAGCACGCCCAGGCGGGCATCGACGCCCCTCTTCCGGAAATTGAAACCTGGCCCAATCAGTTTCCCGGCTACGAGATCGAAATCCAGATTCCGGAATTCACTTCGGTCTGCCCCAAAACCGGACTTCCGGACTTCGGAAAATTGACTCTCATCTATACGCCCAATCAGCAATGCATTGAGCTGAAGTCGCTCAAAATGTACGTTCAGGCGTATCGCAACCTCGGGATTTTTTATGAGAATGTGGTGAATCGATTTCTGCGTGACGTGGTGGCTGCCGTCGATCCGGTCTGCGCCAGGATTATCGGAGAGTTTACTCCGCGGGGGGGCTTGCAATCCAAAGTGACGGCAAGCTGGAGCAAGGAGCACGGGTTTGGGAATCGTCGTTAGCATAACCGAACGATGTGACATCTCTCAGGACTTTAATGCATGCTGATCCCCACATCTGTCATTCTGAGCGACAGCGAAGAATCCCTGTATTCCGGTGCGGAGCAAATTCCGCGAACGGTCTCTATATTTTTTCAATGAAATACGGGGATTCTTCCGCTTCGCTCCGCGAAGCGTCAGAATGACAGATGAGGACTCACCTCTGTGGTGAAAGGCGATTGAATGTCTATCACAGAAAACACGAGGAATCTTCCCATGTCCTCCAAACCGCCAGCCGTTGTTCTCTTCAGCGGCGGGCTTGATTCAACAACCCTGCTGGCCATCGCTCTTCACGAAGGGTTTGAAGTCCACGCCCTGTCGTTTCGCTACGGCCAGCGCCACGATTGGGAACTGAAGGCGGCGGAGCAGCTTGCCCGCGAGATGAAAGTTGCAGAGCATCGGACGATTGAAATTGACCTGCGGGCTTTCGGCGGTTCGGCTCTGACCAGCGAGATTCCGGTGCCGAAAGGTCGCGATCTCTCTGAGATTTCCCGGAACATTCCGGTCACTTACGTTCCGGCGCGGAATACCATTTTCCTTTCCTTTGCATTGGCGTGGGCTGAATCGCTGGGCGCAAGCGACATCTTTATCGGCGTGAATGCGCTCGATTACAGCGGCTACCCGGATTGCCGGCCCGAGTATATTGCCGCCTTTCAGCGTCTGGCCGATCTTGCAACGAAGGCCGGAGTTGAAGGTCGCCAGAAGCTGGCGATCCACACCCCTCTTATTCAGCTTCAGAAGGCGGAAATCATTCGGAAGGGTCTTGAGTTGGGCGTGGATTACTCGAAAACGAGCAGTTGTTATGACCCCTCGCCCGAGGGTCTCGCCTGTGGAGAATGCGACTCGTGCATTCTGAGGAAAAAGGGATTTACGGAGGCTGGCATCCCTGACCCAACTCCCTATCGTCTCAGCCAGCAAGCCGCTTTATGAGCTATAAAGTGAAAGAGATTTTCTATACGCTTCAGGGCGAAGGCGCCCAGACCGGGCGCGCGGCTGTCTTTTGCCGCTTTGCGGGATGCAATCTATGGTCAGGACGCGAAGAAAATCGCCAGGATGCCGTCTGCCAGTTTTGCGACACGGATTTTGTGGGAACCGATGGAGTGGGAGGCGGCACTTTCGCTTCCGCAGAGGACCTGGCCGGCGCAATCCAAAACATCTGGCGCGGCACGGGAGGGCGACTCTTTGTCGTGTGCACCGGGGGTGAGCCGCTCCTTCAACTGGATCAGGAGTTGGTGGATGCCTTACATCGGCGCTCGGTCGAAATAGCCATCGAGACCAATGGAACCCAACTTCCTCCGAAAGATATCGATTGGATCTGTGTAAGCCCCAAGGCGGGAGCGCCGCTGGTCCTGGGCGCGGGCGATGAGCTTAAGCTGGTTTATCCGCAGGAGGGCGCCGAGCCTGAGCGATTCGAGCGCCTGAACTTTCGCTACTTCTTTCTGCAACCGATGGATGGCCCCGACCGTGAGGCCAATACGAGGCGCGCCGTTCAGTACTGCATGCAGCATCCGCAATGGCGGCTGAGCCTGCAAACTCATAAAATTGTTGGAATCCCTTAAAACAAAAGGGGCGCTACGTATAGCGCCCCTTTTCTTGTTTTTGATTTCAACGCCGAAGTGTCTTTGCGTGGAGCTTCGGCGCCTCGGTCTCGATGTCCTGCTCGAAACGACGACTTACACTTCCTGCGAACGTAACCGCCGAAGCATCAGCGGCCCCAGCAGAAGCGCGCTGCCAAACAGCCAGAACGTGGCCGGCTCAGGAACGGAACTGGTGTTCAACGTCAACGATTGCACCAGAACGTCATTATTGCCGGCTTTGACGCCCAGATACTTGTAGTTTGCAAAAGAGGCCGGAAGCATGAATTGCACACTATTGTAAGCGGAGCCGCCAGAGGCCAGCATGGTTCCAATATCGCCGAGAGTGTTTGATCCAAAAATCTCAAAGGTTTCGCCGGACTGAACGCTCCCCATCACAATGCTTCCAGAAGTGATATGCGCGACGTCGGAAATATCAAACTGGATAAATTCACTTCCCTCAATCTCGTGATCGTCTTCCGCGGCGATCCCCAAGCCGCTCTCATCTCCACCTTCTGTCTTTCCAAAAAGGGCTGTCTCATTGCTAACGCCAGCGGCTGAGAAGCCCGTGGCCGTCACGCTAACCCCGCTCACTGTGTACGTGTGCGAATTGCCGAGGTTCCCGGCTGGTGAATCGAAGTTCCACGTAAGAGTTGTTCCCCAAGCCGGGCTCGTTATCAGTAAAATGAGTCCGGTCAATATCGCTGCCAATTTCGAATTCATCAATTTCCTCCGTAACAAGTTGAATATGAGCATCACAGGCGCTTCGCAAATGGCATTGCGATCACACATTACCGCCTTAAATCCATCTGTGATACAGCAATTTAAGGCCCAAACTCGCGCACAGACGGCGGCGTGTTTTCAATAACTTAGAGCCGTCAATTTTTCGCTGTGCGGATGAGTGTATAAAAATTTAGCTAGAAATGGAAAGGGATTTCACGCACGTATATATAAAGTAGTTAACACTATGATTAATAACCTTGGTGTGTCTTCAGTAACCCATTGAACGAGCAAAGCGACGATTTGAAACAGCTTCTACTTCTTGCGAAACTTGCAGTTGCAGTAACCCCTGTTTAGAATGTCGAATTGGCTGTTTGCCTCGTCACCTATGTAAACGTAACTTTCGACGTGCTTCAATCAAAGCGGAAAGCGAGGTAATTTCAGTGAGCGCGCTTCAAAACTTTCCCCGCATTACGCCGTTTCTTTGGTTCGACTCAAACGCCGAAGAAGCCGTCAATTTTTACCTGAGCGTATTCAAGAACTCGAGGCGTCTCGACGAGGTGCGCAACCCTGATGAAAGCCGCGGGCCGAAGGGCGGTGTCCTTACCATCACCTTTGAGCTCGACGGCCAGAAGTTCACCGCGCTCAACGGGGGCCCGATGTTCAAATTTACCGAAGCGATTTCATTTGTCGTGCGGTGCGACTCGCAGCAGGAAGTGGATTATTATTGGTCGAAGCTCTCCGCCGGAGGCAGCGAGGGTCAGTGCGGCTGGCTCAAGGACAAGTTTGGTCTTTCCTGGCAGATCGTGCCCGCGCGCCTGCCCGACCTCATCAAGAACCCGAAGGCGATGGAGGCGATGCTGCGGATGAAGAAGCTTGACATCACGGAACTCGAACGCGCGGCGCAATCATAAATGAAAATCAAAGCGGCGGAATTTTCTGTAGTGATAGCGTTCTATCTCGGGGTCGCTTCCAGCGGGACTCTGGCTGCCTGGAATGGAAGGACGGCCCAGCCCTCCAGTAATGAGGTGGAACAACTGGTCCAAAATGCGGCATCCAACCAGCTCCACGCCATGCGCCACCCCGCCCACTATTACCAGTACAGATTGCGGGAGGAGACGCCGCAAGGGTCAAGGACCAGCCTGGAAATTGAGACACGCGAAGGGACGGTGGAGCGGCTGGTGGAAGTGAACGGAAAGCCTCCCTCCGAGTCGGACTGCGACAAAGACCTCCGGCTTCTCCGCCGCATCGCCTCGAATCCGCGCCTTCAGCAGACACGATTCAGGAATCAACAGCAGGAACTGGCCCGCCGCGAGAAACTGATCGCCAATCTGCCCAAAGCTTTCCTTTATCGGCGCGTGGGCACGGATAAGAATACCGGCTGGGTTGTGCTCCGGTTCAGGCCAAACCCTGATTTTCAACCCAGCGGGCGCGTCGCCAACATCATGACTGGACTGGCCGGCACGATACAGGTGGACCCTTCCAGCCAGCGAATTGCAAAAATTAACGGCCAGGTCATCAAGGCCGTCTCTTTTGGGTGGGGATTCCTTGCGAAAATCTATCCAGGCGGGCGATTCGATCTGGAACAGACCAGACTTCCCGACGGCTCCTGGCACATCTCCAAACTGAGCGTCGTGCTCCATGGGAGCGAATTGGTTTTCAAGAAGCTGAACGTCGATATGACGGATATTCTGACCTCATTCCAACCCGTTTCGGATCACCTCACCGTTTCTCAGGCCATCTCCCTGCTGGAGAAAGTTCCGGTTCACTGCCAGGGACGGTGATTTAATTTTCACCCGCAAATCGGATGAGGGCATCATTTGCTGAAAAAATTCTCAGCCTGTCATCCTGGGGAGCCGACGACCAGTGATGAGTGATGAGTAAAAAAATGAATCCGTGATTCTGATTGCTCCTGCTCGTCACTTGTCACTTGTCACTGCCCTTGAGATTCTTCGCTGCCGCTCAGAATGATGGGTGACGACCGCCGCTACAGCATGGGTGAGCAGCAAGGTGTGCGGACGGGCTTTGGCTCCATCAGTTCCACACGAGTGCCATCCGGGTCATAGAGGTTCAGTTGCCATTTCCCGTCTCGTCCGATTTTGGGTTTCTGTGGGTTTAATCCGCGCCGGACGACTTCCTCATATGCCTTTTCGACGCTCGGAACTCCCAGGGCCAGGTGATGCATCACGCCCAGCGTGCGCGGCGTGGGATGGTGAACGTTCAGCATATATTCCAGCCAGTCTGGGCCGTTCGGGACGCGCATATCCACCCAATCCGTTTCGTTGTCCGTCATTCCTCCATACCACATCACGCTGAACCCCAGGTCGCCTTTATAAAACCGATCCTCGGCGGCTCGGTCGCGGACGGTAACGCCTGCGTGAATGATGCGGGTGGAAATGCGGCGCGCTGAGAGGTCTTTGCCGAAGTCATGGCCCACTTGCGAGTCGTCAAGATACTGCACAAACTCGATGGGATGACCTTCGGGGTCTTTCGTCATGAATCCCAGGTCTCCCACCCGCGTGCGACGGACTTCACCGAGATCGATGGCGCCCTTTTCGCTCAGGAATTGCCTCAGCGCCCGCGCATCGGTCGTCTCAAAGCCGATATTGATCAGCCGGTCCTCATCAGGACTCCTGAGGTCAGGGACTACCTCAATATATTGGTGGTCGTTGACCTTGAAAAACGTGCGGCTGACGCCCGTTGTTGGATCTTTCACTTCGAGAACCGGATCGAACCCCAGAACCTGGTTGTAGAAGTGGCGGGCCGCCGCCATGTTGCTCGTTCGCAGGGCAACGTGGGCGATGCCCACAATAGGGGGTCGGGAACCTTTGGGGTTTGGCGCGGCAGCGCTCAGGCCAATTGCGAGCGCGCCCAGGAAGGTGATGAACCCGGCGAGAGCCGTCAAAGCTGAATATCGTGCGCGAATCTTGAGTTTCATGCATCGATCTTGGCTCAAAATTCGCCGGACATCAACTACAGGGGATTACAAATTATAGTGACACTATTTGCTGTAGCGGCGCTGTCCTCAGCGCCGAAAGACGCCGGTGGGGACACCGGCGCTACAGAAGAAGTCGTCACTATAATTTGTAAT
>Ga0070737_10004017_pt1 | contig 15137 bp, 13 predicted proteins | sample Coa_R1_10_FD_66438 | JGI IMG/M metagenome (GOLD analysis project Ga0070737, IMG submission 66438) | Surface soil microbial communities from Centralia Pennsylvania, which are recovering from an underground coalmine fire - Coalmine... | ecosystem: Environmental > Terrestrial > Soil > Unclassified...
GAGTAATCCACGATGGCATCCGCCGCAGCGACACCGATTCCAGCACCGGCCGTGGAAGAGTGGACTCTGCCCTCGCGCGGGCGGGTCGGAGTCCTTGCCCTGATCCTGACCGAGTCGGCCTTCTTTTCGATTTTCGTAGCCGCTTACGTTTTTTATATCGGCAAAAGCCTGAGCCCGCCGTATCCGCGCGATGTGCTTTCGCCGCCGATTGTCAACACCGTCTGCCTGCTGTCGAGCAGCGTGTCGATCGTGTTCGCGGTGCGCGCGCTGCGGATGGGTCACACCAGGGTCTTCGGCATGTGGTGGCTGGTCACGCTGGCGCTAGGCCTGGAGTTTTTGGCCGGCACCGCGCTTGAGTGGCATCGGCTGATCTACCGCGAGCATTTCACCATCGCCACCAACCTCTTCGGCACCACCTACTATTCGCTGGTCGGACTGCATGCGCTGCACGTTACGGTGGGGCTGGTCATGATCCTGATCGTGATGGTGCTGACGGCGGGCGGACACGTAACCCGCCGCGATGCGGAGCACACCGAATTGTTGTCGTGGTATTGGCATTTCGTCGACGCGGTGTGGGTGGTGGTTTTCACAACCGTCTATGTGATCGGCAGATGAGCGAAGGAGCGATACAATCCCAGGCGCGCCGCGAGCCGCCCGGGCTGATTGCGGCGCCTGCGCCCACCGCATGGCCTATGATCACGGCGCTGGGCGTGACGATGGCGTTCGCCGGGCTGGTCACCAGTGCCGTGGTCAGTGCGGTCGGTGCGGTGCTGATTATCGCGGGTGCCGTGGGATGGTTCGGCGAAGTTTTTCCGCAGGAACATCGCGAGTTGCTCGAAGTGGAACCCGCCGTTGTGTCGGCCGGCGCGGTGCGCCCGGCCGCCGCTCAAGTGGCGGTCGGCGAGGAGGGCCATCGCGCGATCCTGCCGCTTGAGATTTATCCCTACTCGGCCGGGATCAAGGGCGGAGTGGCGGGCGGCTTCGCGATGGCGGCGTTGGCCGTGATCCATGGCTTGCTGCTGCACAACAGTCCCTGGTACACGATCAACATCCTGGCCGCGACCGCGATGGCCAACCTGGCCAACGCCAACGTGGCGACGCTGTCGGCGTTCAACGCGCACGCCTTTGTGATGGCGCTGATCATTCACGCCGTGGTGTCGCTGCTGGTGGGACTGCTCTACGGCGTGCTGCTGCCGATTGTCCCGCGCAATCCCATCTTCTTCGGCGGCCTCGTTGCGCCGCTGCTATGGTCGGGACTGCTGTTCGCCGCGCTCAGGGTCATCAACCCCGTGCTCAATGCGCGCATCGAATGGGGATGGTTTGTCCTGTGCCAGATCGGCTTCGGCGTGGTGGCCGGGGTGGTCGTCGCCCGCTCCGAGCGCATTCGAACCTTCCAGCATCTGCCCTTCGCGATGCGCATGGGAATCGAGGCGCCGGGCATAATGCCGCGCAAGGAGAGCCGATGATCGTGCGGCGCCGTGCGGCGGTGGCGGCGGTCTTCGCGTTGAGCCTGCTTGCGGGTTGCGACCGTCTGCCCGGCAAACCCAAAGAGTCCCAGCGCCCGCTAAGTCCCGCGCAGGTCAAAAGCTTCGACGTGCTCTACACTCAGAACTGCGCCGGATGCCACGGCGCCGCGGGCAATTTCGGCGCCGCAACCGAGCTAGCCAATCCCGCCTACCAGGCACTGGTCGACGATGCCACGTTGAGCCGCATCATCCGTCAGGGTGTGCCGGCCACGGCGATGCCGTCGTTTGCGCAAAGCGCAGGCGGCTATCTGACCGATGCGCAGATCGCAATCCTGATCGATGGCATGCGCGCGCGATGGAAAAGCGGTCCGCCACTGAAGGATGCGCCGCCCTACGCTGCTGCCCCTGGCGACCCGGCGCAGGGTGCCCAGGTGTTTGCCCGGTCCTGCGCGTCATGTCATGGCCCCGACGGAAAGGGCGGAGCCCGGGCCCCCGGTTCGATCGTCGATCGCTCATACCTGATGTTGGTCAGCGACCAGGCGTTGCGCACGCTGGTGATTGCAGGCCGCCGCGACCTGGGCCATCCCGACTGGCGCCAGTATCCGCCCGGTCAGCCGCTGACCGCGCAGCAGGTTGCCGACGTGGTGGCGTGGCTGGCAGCCAAGCGCCCGCGTTTCGCACCGGGGACTTGGCAGAGTGTCTCGACGAAGTAATACCGCGAGGCTTCATGGCTATGGTTCCCGACACCCTGCATAAAGACCGGCTGCCTTACTCAATCCTCTCTTTCTTTGGGAGAGCCGAGAAAGAGGGGGCAGGATGTGACAGTGATGTTTCAGCATCCTGCCGCACGTGCAATCCATGACGAGAGAATGAACATGAGCGAAACCGCCAGTCCGTCGCGCAATCCGGCAGCGCCGCCGGCGCAGCCCACTTCCAGGCGCGTTTTCCTACTGCGCCTTGGGATCCTGCTCAATGCGATTGCCGCCGCGATCTTCGCGGTTCCGGTGCTTGGTTACCTGGCCTCGCCGATGCGCAAGTTCGCCTGGCTGTCGTGGATTTCGCTGGGTCCGCTGGAGCATTTCCCCGAGCATCAGACCCGCCTGGCCACTTATCGCAATCCCTACACCAAGCCCTGGGATGGGATGACCGCCAACATCCCGTGCTGGGTGCGGCGCGAAGCCGGCGATACTTTTATGGTGTTCGCGATCAATTGCACGCACCTGGGATGCCCGGTGCGATGGTTCCAGGAATCGGGGTTGTTCATGTGCCCCTGCCATGGCGGCGTCTTTTACTCCGACGGCAAGCGCGCGTCGGGTCCGCCGCCGCGCGGGCTTTATCAGTATCGTCACAAGGTGGAAAACGGCCGGTTGTGGATCAAGGCCGGCGAACTGCCAACCCTGGGAGAGCCGCTGGCCTGAGGCCCGCGCGCGAGACGTCCGCGATGTCCCCAAGCCAGATCATACACAAGGTAGGCGCGTGGCTGGACCATCGATTGGGTCTGAGCGGCCCGCTTATCGAAGCTGCCCAGCATCCGGTGCCGCGCAGCTCGGCAAGCTGGTGGTATGTCTTTGGCAGCGCCACGTTCGCCGTGATGGTGCTGCAGTTCCTGACCGGCCTGTGCCTGGCGACGGTGTATGCGCCCAGCGCCGACCGCGCCTGGCAGAGCCTGATCTATCTGAACTACGACCAGCCGCTGGGATGGTTCATCCGCGCCCTGCACGGATGGGGCTCCAACTTCATGGTCGGCCTGGTGTGCATCCACATGGCGCAGGTCTTCTTATTCGGCGCGCACAAGTATCCACGCGAACTGACCTGGCTTGCCGGCGTCGTGCTGCTGCTGGCCACGTTGGGCATGGCGTTTACCGGGCAGGTGCTGCGCTTTGACCAGGACGCGTACTGGGGCCTGGGAATCGGCGCCGCAATCGCCGGGCGCACCCCGTTTATCGGCGGCCGCATCGTCAAGATGATCCTGGGCGGTCCGATTATCGCCGGCGAAACCCTGTCGCGTTTCTTCACCCTGCACGTGTTCGTCATTCCCGGCCTGCTCATCTCATTCGTCGGACTGCATCTGTTTTTGGTACTGCGATTGGGGATCAACGAATGGCCGATGCCCGGGCGGATCGTCAGGCGCGAGACCTATCTGGCCGAGTATCACCGGATGGTCAGCACGGACGGTGAACCGTTCTTTCCTTACGCCGCGCAAAAGGATTTGGTCTTCATCGGATTGATCATCGCCGCGCTGATCGTAACGGCGGCCGTGATGGGTCCGATCGGTCCCAACGGCGAGCCCGACCCGGCAATCATCCAGACCGTGCCGCGTCCCGACTTCTTTTTTCTGTGGCTGTTCTCCGCCTTCGCACTGCTGCCGCCGTGGACCGAGACCTTCCTGATGCTGACCGGCCCGGTGGTCGCGATCGGCCTGCTGTTCGCGATTCCGTTTATCTCGGGGACCGGTGAGAAGAGCTACCGGCGCCGTCCGTTCTCGGTGATGATCCTGGTGTTGGTTTTCATGACAATCGGTATCCTAATCTATCTGGGCACCTACTCGCCGTGGTCGCCGCACATGGAGGCATGGAGCGGCGCGCCGACGCCGGTGGAATACGTCAAGGGGCGCACGCCGCTGGAGTTGCAGGGCGCGATTCTGATCCAGGCCAAGCAATGCCGCAACTGCCATTCGCTGGGCGGACAGGGCGGGATGCGCGGGCCGGCGCTGGACGAAACCGCGACGCGCCTTACGCCCGATCAGATCGTGCGCCAGATTGTGCAGGGCGGCGGCAACATGCCGGCCTACGGCAAGAATCTGAGCCCCGCCGAAGTCAACGCCATCGTCGCCTTCCTCGCAACGATGCATCCGGCGCACCAGCCGCCGGCCCACAATGCCGCCCGCCCCGCGCTGGCGCGCGTGGATCAGCGCTAGGCAGCACTACTGGAGCGTGGCGCACCGGCTCAGTCGAAGGCATCCTGAGCGCATCCCGGGCAGATGCCGATCCACCAGCTCTGGCGGCAAATCGCGCATTGCTGCAACGTCACCGAAGCGATTAATGTTTGCAGACGAGAGAAAAGCGTCTCGCGGCGCTCTGACGCGCGCGCGACCCTGCCGAAGGTGAGAATATGCACGGCGGGCCCCCCTTTGTGCTTCCTTGCTTCTAGCGCTTCTGCGGCCGGTTTGAAAGCGCCCGCCCTATTCCCTGGAGCCAACTGGATTTGCTTGACGGCCGCCCTTGCCGCAAGGCGCATAAGCGATTAGGTTCGCGGCGCACGGGCGACGCGCGGGCCGCTGGAGCGCACTGCCCGCGCGGTGGGTAATTTCCAACTGCAGCGAGAGCACAGCACAATTGGAGAATCGACAATGAAATTTGCGATCGCACCGATTTTCGCGCGTCCGATGCCTTTTACCGCGGAGTTCGTCGCCTGCCTGGCGGAGCTGGTTGAGCAATCGGGCTTCGAATCATTATTCATTCCTGAGCACGTGGCGTTGCCGGTCGAGTACGCTTCGCGCTACCCATACGCGGAGTCGGGACTGCCGGGAAAGGACGACGATTGGCCCAGTCCGTTCGTGGTGCTGGCGTTCGCAGCCGCGGTCACCAGGCGTATCAAACTGGGCACCTGTGTCACGATTCTGCCCGAGCATCATCCGATCCACATCGCCAAGGAACTGGCGACCCTCGACGTGCTGACCAACGGCCGCACGCTGTTCGGCGTCGGCACCGGATGGAACCGCGAGGAGATGGAGGCGCTGGGCTGGGACTTCCACACCCGCGGCAAACGCACCGACGAGGCGATCGAGGCGATCCGCAAGCTGTGGAAGGAAGACGGCGCCGGTTACGAAGGCAAAACCTTCAGCTTCAAACCGGTCCGCATCAATCCCAAGCCCGTGCAAAAGGGCGGTGTCCCGATCATCATCGGCGGCAGCTCGCGGGCGGCGGCGCGGCGCGCGGCGCGTTATGGCGACGGCTTCTTTCCGGTGGGCAATCCGGAGGTCACCCGCCAGGCGCTCGACATGATGCGCGAGGAGTGCGCCAAAATCGGGCGGCGTGCCGAAGAAATCGAACTGATGTGCGGCCCCGGCAACCTGCCCGAGTTCACCAAAAGCGACGCCGGCGAATGGATCAAGCAATGGGAAGACGAGGGCTTCTCCCGCATCAACCTGCCGCTGGGTTACCTGGGCCTGCAATTCGACCGCGAAGGCCTCAAGCGCGGCCTGGGCCAGATCGCCAGCTCGCTCAAGCTGGGCTGAACCGCACCGGCGCGCGATTTGACCTCAGCGGTAGTGCGGCATGATCTTCTCGCCGAACAGCCGCACCTGCGCCTTGACCTGTTCGATCGGCATCAGGCCCAAATCGCCGCCGTTGTTGAGATTGACGAACTCCGGATTGACGTGCTCGGCCAACTCGTCCATCTTGCGCCGCACCTCGGCTTCGGTGCCGGCATAGATGTTGTCGGCGCGATGCAGCCGCTCCACGCTCCATTCGCTGGGCGGCAGCGGCACCTTGCCCGTCGGCCATTTCGCCTCGTCTTCGGGAAAGCGAAACGCCTCCCAGAAGCCGAAGTAGCCGCCGAATTCGTTGTACCATACGCCCGACAGGCCCGCGCGCGCGATGTTCAACGCCTCGTTGAGATCGCGGCCCAGGTACACCGACTTGGTCGGGCAGATGCTCTCACCCAGCTTCAATTTGCGCCCCACCGTCGCCGCCTCTTTCTGATACAGCTCGGCCAGATGGCGCACGTCCTTCAGTCCCGGAATCAGGATCACCGGAATAACCCCTTCGCGCGCGCACCATAGGATGGTCGATTCGCTGATTGAAAAAGCCTGAAACAGCGGCGGATGCGGCTTTTGGTAGGGCTTGGGTACCACTGAGATTTTGCGCACCCGCCCGTCCTTGACTTCGCCGGGCATGCCGTACTTCGCGGTAAACGGTGCGGCGGGCCATGGCGTGCCTTCCTCATAAGGATAGGGGTACTCCCAGAAATCGCCCTTGAAGGTAAAGCCCTCGTCGCTCCACGCCAGCTTCAGGATGCGGAAGTGTTCCTCGAAAGCGCGCCGGTTGGACTTGTCGATGTCGCCCTGGTCGCTGCTGGTGCCCTGGATGTGCAGCTTCTGGCCCATCTGGTTGAGCCATCGAGTCTGGTACCCGCGCGCCATGCCGACAATCGTGCGCCCCTGCGTGAGCTGATCCAGCCATCCGATCTCGACCGCCAGGCGCAGCGGATTCCATCCCGGCAGTACGTAGCCCACCGGTCCGACCCTGATGTTTTTGGTGTGCATCGCGATATAGAGGTAGAGCGAGGGAACGCTGCCGACCTCCAGTCCTTCGGTGCAGAGATGATGTTCGGCGCAGTGAATGGCGTAAAAGCCCAGGTCATCGCAGATACGCGCCAGCTCCACGATTTCCTTGAACATCTGCTGCCAGCGCTCGGTGCGATGGGAAATGGGGCGCAGTTTCTCGCGTTCCTCCATGGTTGCGGGAAGGGCGGGAAGAAGGGGGCCAATGGTAAACTTCATGCCGGTCTCCTGAGGCAAGTCTCATCGGAGGGCGCCGTGCGCTCGCGCCGCTCCTGCGCGCCGTATAGTTGCAAGTACTGGGGCGGTTGACCAGAGGCAGGCTGCGGGCGGTTCACCAATCGCCCTGGTCACCGGTAATGCGGCAGGATTTGCTCGCCGAAGAGGCGGATTTGCTGCTTGAGCGTTTCGATCGGCATCAGGCCCAAATCGCCGCCGTCGTTGTAATTGAAGTATTCGGGATTGACGTTGTCGACCAACTCGTCCATCTTGCGGCGCACCTCCGCGACGCTCCCCGCGACGATTCCGTCGGCCTTGTGCAGCCGTTCGACGGTCCATTCGCTGCGCGGCAGCCTGACTTTGCCCGCCGGCCATTTTTCCTCGTCGCCGGGCAGGCGGAACGCCTCCCAGAAACCGAAGTAGCCGCCGAAGTCGTGATACCAGACACCCGCCGAACCCATCTCCGCGATCTTCAACGCCTGCGCGGTATCCTGTGCGATGTAGATCGACTTGGCGGGCGCGATGCCCTCACCAAGCCTGAGCTCGCGCCCCGCCGCCGCGGCCTCTTTCCGATACAGTTCCGCCAGTCGGCGCACGTCCTTGATGCCAGGGATGACGATGACCGGCACAACGCCCTCGCGCGCGCACCATACGATGGTCGAGTCGCTGGCGGAGAAGGCCTGAAACAGCGGTGGATGCGGCTTCTGATAGGGCTTGGGCACCACCGAGATTTTGCGCACGCGCCCGTCCACTACTTCGCCCGGCATCCCGTATTTTTCGGTAAACGGCGCCGCCGGCCACGGCGTTCCGCTGTCATAGGGATACGGATATTCCCAGAAATCGCCCTTGAAGGAGAACCCGTCCTCGCCCCAGGCTAGCTTCAGGATGCGGAAATGCTCCTCGAAGGCGCGGCGGTTGGCCTGATCGATTTCGCCCTGATCGCTGGCCGTGCTCTGGATGTGCAACTGCTGCGCCATCGAGTTGAGCCATCGCGCCTGATACCCGCGCGCCATGCCGACAATCGTCCGCCCCTGCGTGAGCTGATCCAGCCATGCGGTTTCCACCGCCAGCCGCAGCGGATTCCATCCCGGCAGCACATAGCCGACCGGCCCGACCTTGATGTTACGGGTGTGCATCGCGATATACAGGAACAGCGACGGGACGCTGCCCACTTCCAGCCCTTCGCTGGCCAGATGGTGCTCGGCGACGGTGATTGCCTCGAAGCCGAGGTCGTCGGCGATGCGCGCCACTTCCACGATTTCCTTGAACATCCGCTGCCAGCGCTCGGTGCGATGCGCGATGGGGCGTTCGGCGGCGCGCTCTTCGAGAGTTGCCGGGAGCGCGGGAAGCAGTGGTCCCATCAGGAACTTCATATCGATCTCCCTGGCCGAGTCTGATGCATCGGCCCATCAATTTCAATTCACCCAATTGGTCTTGTTTGTCAACCAGCAAGTATCTTGCGAGGCCGCCGGAGCACGGCGCCACCGGCGCAATTTGTGGAATCCGGCCCGATCGGTTTACAATCGACAGCGTTGCGGACGCCGGATTTCGGGGACTCAAAGGTTCGCAGAAGGAGAAGAACGTGGCCGGCCCTAAACTGCGCTTCGGCGCCTTTATCGCTCCCTTCCATCCCGTGGACGAAAACCCCACGCTCGCGCTGGAGCGCGACCTGGAACTGATCCAGTGGATGGACAAACTCAACTATGACGAGGCCTGGGTGGGCGAACACCATTCGGCGGGCTACGAAATCATCTCCAGCCCCGAGGTGTTCATTGCTACCGCCGCCGAGCGCACGCGCCACATCCGGCTGGGCACCGGCGTGTCATCGCTGCCATACCATCAGCCGCTGATGCTGGCCGAGCGCATCAACCAGCTCGACCACATCACGCGCGGGCGGGTGATGTTCGGCGTCGGTCCGGGCGCGCTGGTCACCGACGCGATGATGATGGGGATCAATCCGGCGCGCCAGCGCGGCATGATGGACGAAGCGCTGGGCGTGCTGGTGCCCCTGATGCGCGGCGAAGTGGTCAGCGCGAAGACCGACTGGTTTACGCTCAACGACGCGCGGCTGCACCTGGCGCCCTATTCGCGCCCGTCGGTGGAGATCGCAGTGGCCAACCAGATTTCACCCGCCGGGGCGCGTGCCGCCGGCAAACACGGCATCAGCCTGCTGTCGCTGGGCGCCACGACCACCGGCGGCTTCAGCGCGCTGGGCTCGACCTGGGCTATTTGCGAGGAGATGGCGCGTGAGCATGGCCAGAGCGTGGATCGGAGCGGATGGCGCCTGGTGGGACCGGTGCACGTGGCGGAAACCCGCGAGCAGGCGCGCGCCAACGTCCGCTTCGGGCTGGAGAAGTGGATCTATTATTTCCGCGAGATCGCCAACCTGCCGCTGGCGGCCGACGGCACGGACCCGGTCGATGCAATGGTCAAATCGGGCCTGGCGGTGATCGGCACGCCCGATGACTGCATCGCGCAGATCGAGCGGCTGATCAAACAGTCAGGCGGATTCGGATGCTTTTTGCAGTTGGCGCACAACTGGGCGGATTGGGAGCAGACCAAGCGCTCCTATGAACTGGTGGCACGCTACGTGATGCCGCGCTTCCAGGACCTCAACCTCAACCGCGACGCCTCGCTCAATTGGGCGCGCGACAACCGCGCCAGCTTCACCGCGCAGTCGATGAGCGCGGTCGGCGCGGCGATCATGGAACACATCCAGGAAAAGGGTACCGAAAACATCTCGCCGATGATCCTAAAGGCGATGGGCATGGCACCGCCCAAAAAGAAGGACAAGGCGCCTGAAGACGTCCCATAGGCGCGGGTGCGCGTCCGGCCGGACCCGACGCGCACCCGGCCTTGAGCCGCAAGTTACTTCAGGATGCGTGACAGGCCGCCCGGCGTGGTCATCGTCTGGGCGTCCTTGAAGTCGGCCGGCACGTCGTCGTCGGTGGTCGGGGCGGCGGCGTAGCTGGCGCTGATGTGCCCGTTTTCCCAGTCGATCTGATGGGCGCCGGCGTAGCCGTCGAGCATGATGGTCTGCTGGCCGCGGAAATTAATCGGCGCGTATATCTCCCACAATCCCTTCCACAACTTGTTCTCGTTGTCCCAGTTCTCGGTAAACGGCGGCATCCAGGTTTCCTTGTCAACATAGAAGATGCGATGCGCGAAACAGTAGGGGCCGAGCTGCGGCAGCCATTGCAGGTGCAGCACGTAGAACGGACGCACCTGCCATCGCGTGGCCTCCGGCGTGGGCCATCCCGGGAACGAGCCGGGCGTGCTGCCCGTAAAGCCCACGTAGGAGCCGGGCTCGTGAGCCTTGGCCGGATCCTCGATCGCCATCAGCAACTTCTTCTCGCCCAACAGCGTGACCTTGAAGTTGTTGGGATTCCAGGCGTTGTCGTCGTTGACCGAGTCGGTGCCCAGAATCGGCGCGCAGCGCGCCGCGCTCGACAGCCGCAGCGAGCGGCGCAGCGAGGGCAGGAAGACGTACAGCTCGGGCAGACGCGTCGGGTCGTCAGGCTGCATGCTCAATTCGGTGGTGTACTTGGATTGCTCGGGCGCCACCACCATGAAGCGGCTGACATAAAAAAATCCGTTGGCGTAGGGCATGTTGATCGGCATGCCTGGCTCGCTCAGATGCGACAGCATGTAGAAAGTGTTGTCGGTGTCCTGCGCCGTGCGATTGCCGAACCGGTCTACCAGCAGGCCGTGCGAGGCCGAGTGCAGGATGAAGGGCCGAAACGGCGCCCAGGCATTGTACAGGATCTGGACCGCCGCGGTTGGACCGTGGGGATTGGGAAACGGCGGCCCGGCCACCCATCCCTTCATCACGTAGCCGCCGGTGGGCTGGCGCATCAGCGTGGCCTGGTTGCCGTATTTTTCGGCGTCCTGTTGCCAGCGCCCCGGCATCGGGTAATGCACCGTGGGTCCCACCACGATCGCATACTCCGGTCCGCTGCCGAGATGGAGCGCCGAGTTGCCGTTGAAAGCGCCCTGCAGCCAGATCGGCATGAAGTTCTTGTACCTGGTCCAGTTCTGCGGCGTGATGCGCGTTCCGGGCGCAATGGTTTGCGCTGAGCTGGCGTCGACCAGTTGCCGGTACGCATCCTCATTGAAGACCAGCGGCGCGGCTTGCGCGCGAGCGCAAGCCAGGCCTATGATGGCCAGTACTACAACCCAGGCCGCGGTACCGGCGGTGGGCCGCCGTCGGTTCCTGTTCTTTTCCGCCATAACGCTCTCCCTCATGTGTTTGGTGGCTCGATAGCCGCAAATCGGGGTCGGGGCCCCGGACTGAAAATTTGCGTGCTGGCCATCCAATATCTTTCCGGGCTGCAAAACGTCAAGCCGCCGGCATTGGCTCTGCCATTTATTAAACTTAAATCCTGCGGCTGCCGGACTTATTGAAGCTGTCTTGTCGCCCCAGACTTGACAACCGCAATTCGCGGCCGCGCGGCTTTCTGTCAAAATGTTTGTTCCAAAGATAATAAGTGCTGTCCGTGGAGGCTAAGAAGGGAACTCGCGATGGCCAAGCCGATTCACAAACTCAAATTCTCCGGCGCGATCGACGCCGACGGTCATGTGCTGGAGCCGCGCGACGTCTGGGAACGCTGTCTGGAGGAGAAATACCGGCCGCGTGCGATCCGCATCAAGGAGGATGCCGACGGCAAGGAATACCTGGAGATCGGCGGCCGGCCCTCGCGCGTTCTGCGCGGGCGGCTGCTGAGCACGATCGGTGCGATGGACGCCACGCGCCACAACCCGCCGCCGCCCGATGCCAAGTACGGCGGGCCCCACGTGCCGTTTGGCGCCATGGACCCGGCGCAGCGGATCGCGCGCCTTGACGCGGAGGGCCTTGCCGCAGCGTTTCTTTATCCTACTCTTGGTTTATTGTACGAAACCGAATGCGACGACGCGGAGCTGGCTCAGGCCTATACCCGCGCCTACAACCGCTGGATCGCCGATTTCTGCCGCGACAGCGGCGGCCGTCTGATCCCGATCGCCCACCTTTCGCTGGGCGACCCGCCAGCCGCCGCCGCGGAGTTGGAACGCGCGGTCGGTGACGGATGCAAAGGCGGCTTCGTCTCGCAGTTCGCGATCACCCGCAAGCCCATCGCGCACCCCGACCACGACGTAGTGTTCGCCAAAGCGCAGGAGCTCGATGTGCCGCTGGGAATCCATCCGACGTTCGAGCCGCCCTGGGCGCTGCCCGGACGCTTCGATCGCAGGTTCGTGCGCAACGCCTATTTCTACCTCAACGTCACCGCGCCCGACGGCATCCGGCACGCCTTCACCAGCTTCTTCCAGTACGCCACTTTCGACAAGTTTCCCGGCCTCAAGTTGATCGTGCTGGAAGCGGGTGCGGGCTGGATTCGCTACTGGCTGGACCGCATGGACTCGGTGTACGAAAGCGTCATCGGCCGCGGCCTGGCGCTGAAGGAGCGGCCCAGCGTTTATTTCCAGCGCAACTGCTGGATCTCCAGCGACCCGGACGAGAAATCGCTGCCCGCGATGATGGAGCTGTGCGGGGCGGACAAATTCTTCTGGGCCTCCGACTTCCCGCACCTCGACCATCCGGGCAATTACATCGAAGAGCTGGAAGAGGCGGCACAAAGACTCCCTGAAGCCGCGCGCCGCAAACTTCTGGGCGAAAACGTCGCCCGCGTGTATGGCTGCCCAAGGCTGTAACGATTGCCAGAGCTGCGCGGCGGCCCCTTAGCCGGGGCTCAACCGAATACCTGGCGCGAGTGAAGCTCAATCACGTAGCCGTCGGGCTCGGCCAACCGCGCACTGGAAAAGCCCGGCGATTCGCTGTCGGACGCCAGCCTGGTGCCCGCCTCATCCTGCGCACGGACCTCAGTGGCGTATCGTCCGCATCCGGATGCAATCCGAAATGACCCAGCCCAGGAGCGGCACCGGCGATGCCTGGCTGAGTGAGACGAAATCGCCGCCCTCGGGCGCGCTAAGCACGACGTACGGGCCGGTGCGCGTCTGCTCCACGCCCCAGCGCGTCGCGATAAAACCACAACGATCGTTCCATGTCACTGACGTTGATCTGAAAGTGGCTCAGCCCTTTGACGTTCGCATCGCGCACCTCGCCTCGATGTTGGCCACCGGTGGGCCTGCGATGTTAGCATGGGCGGCGCGCGGTTCTTCGCGGCCGCAAGGGTAATCGGATGGCGAAAACGATGAATCCCATATCGCTGGAGCAACTGACCGTCGAAGAGGCCGGGCCGATGGAACTGGTGTCGATCGCGAGTGCGCTTGGATGCCAACACGTGAGCCTGTTCCTGCGCACGCCGGAGCGGCCGCCGCAATGGTATCCGCTAGTCACCGACGCCGGGTTTCGAAGAGAACTGGGCCGCCACATGGCCGATTGCGGCGTGACGCCCTACACGGTCGAGTTTTTTCCGCTCTCGGCGCGCGCGCCGGTCGACACCTATGGCCCCGCCTTCGAGTGCGCCGCCGAGTTGGGCGCCAGGCGGATGAGCGTGCTGGTCAGCGATCCTGACGAGGAGCGGCGGCTGGCGAATTTCTGCCAGCTATGCGACCGCGCGGCGCAATACGGCCTGGGCGTCAACGTCGAATTCGTGGCGATTACCCAGATGCGCTCGCTGCGCGATGCGGTGCGCCTGCTGACACGCGCCAACCGGCCCAATGCCGGCATCATGGTCGACACGCTGCACCTGATGCGCTCGGGCGGCAGCGTTGCGGAACTGGCCGCAGCCGACCCGCGCTTTATCGGCGGCGCCCAGTTCTGCGACGGTCCGCTGACGATGGCGTCCGAGCGCCAGCTCTTTGAAGCGATCAGCGAAAGGATGATCCCAGGCCAGGGACAATTCCCCCTGCACGACTTCGTGCGCGCCCTGCCTCGGCAGCTCCCCATCGGCATCGAGGTGCCGCTCAAGTCGCTCAAGGACAAGGGCGTCGGGCCGATGGAGCGGGCACGGCTGGCGGTCGAGGCCTCGCGCCGCATCATCGCCGAAGCGTGCGCGCAACCTTAGCGCAGCGCTCAGCCCTTCTCCGCCCATCCTTTGAGCAGCGGCACGAAATGATGGAAGTAGGAGTGGCGCTCGACGAACTTCCATCGCCCGCCTTCGCGCCGGTAGATGTCAGCGTAGTAGCCCGAGCCGATGATGCTCTGGTTGTTCTGCGTGATGCGCACCTCGATGGTGCAGGTGCCGCAGGCGTTGTCGCCGTCGATCTCGATGATGTGGTTGTGGATGCACGGCAGCGCCATCCCGCGCTTGAGCCCGGGATAAAACTCGTCCAACTGCTTGCGCCCGCGCACGTTGATGTTGGGCGGCTGGCCCATCACCTCGTTGATGAACGCTCCGTCGTCGGTAAACAACTGGGCGACTTTTGCGCCTTCCCCCAGCGCCACCCAGTGCGCGTACTTGGCGGTCAGTTCCTTGATTTCCTCCCGGTCCGCCAGTTCCCGCACCTGCTGTTCCAATGTCTTCATCGCCTTGCTCCCTGAGGGCCGCTCAGTCCAGTTCCATCCGGTAAAGGTAGGCCGCATTGTCGCGCACGATCTTGCGTTTGACCTGCTCGGGCACGCCTTCGAAGGTGCGCTCGATCACCTCCAGCGAATGCGGCCAGGTGGAATCGGAGTGCGGAAAATCGGAGGCCCACATGTAGCGCTCCTCGCCGAAGATCTTCCAGGTCATCGGGCCGACCATGTCGTCCTGGAAGGTCACCCACACGTTGCGCCGCACGTAATCGCTGGGCTTCATGGTCAGGTGCATGTCGTCGGACATGGTGCCGAACTTTTCATAGAAATGGTCGATGCGGTAGAGCATGTGCGGGAACCAGCCGCTGTCGTTCTCGGCTGACACGATGCGCAGGCGAGGGAAGCGCTCCAGCACCCCGCCGAAAATCAGGCTGCACAGCGAGCGCTGGATCTCATGCACCGGCGCCAGCGTGGTGTTGATCATGAAGTCGCGCCCGGTCAGCGCCACCTGGCCCGCGCCGGCGCTGCGCTGCAGCGACTTGCGCCCGGTGCCCAGGTGCAGCGAGACCGGAATCTGCATCTCCTGCGCCGCGGTCCAGAAAGGATCGTATTGCGTCGCGTAGTAGGGACGCTCGGGCGGCGCCACCCCGCAGACCTGCACGCCGCGATGGCCCCGCTTGACGCAGCGCTCCATCTCGCGCACGCCGTCGGCCACGTCGTC
>Ga0070737_10004018_pt1 | contig 15134 bp, 14 predicted proteins | sample Coa_R1_10_FD_66438 | JGI IMG/M metagenome (GOLD analysis project Ga0070737, IMG submission 66438) | Surface soil microbial communities from Centralia Pennsylvania, which are recovering from an underground coalmine fire - Coalmine... | ecosystem: Environmental > Terrestrial > Soil > Unclassified...
GGTGGGCCTGCGCGACGAGCCGCCGCCGGGCGCGGTCCCCCTCCTGGAGCCGGTCATTCGCGGGGGCCGGCGCCTGCGGCGCCGCGAAACCGTGGCCACGGCCGGGGCGCGGCTCGAGGCCGACCTGGCCCTCCCGCCTCCGGCGGCCGTTGTGCTGGTCCGGCCGCGCCCGCCCGCGGTCGAGGTCACCCCGGCGCTGCGGCGACTGCGGCGGCGCACTCGGCGGGCCCTGGCGCGCACTTGAGCCGCTGGGGACCAGGGCCGGCCACCGGCCCCGCATCCGAGGTGGCCATCGGCCCTGACCAGCGCGGCGGTACAGGTGCCAACCTGAGGTCATGACAGCGGAGAGCGACCCCCATCCGAGGGGCCGGGAAAAGGAGGACCCGATCTGGGGCAACCGGCCCGGCCGCACGGTGGAGCCCGGGGTGGACCCGTTCGCCGAGCTCGAGACGGCCGTCTTCAAGCGCCCGGTGCTCTCGCTCTACCTTCCCTTGCCCCGGGGACGACCCAACTGGCGGGCTCTGGTCGATCACGTTCTCGAAGCCGAGTTTGAGAACCCGCCTCAGGAGCTGGTCGAGGAGTTGCAGGAGGTGGTCGCCGAGCTGGGCCGGCGCCACTTCGAGTGCCCAGCGCTGGCCGTCTTCTCCAGCCGGCTGCTGGGCATCTTCCGGCTGTGGCGGTTGCCGGATCCGGTCCTGCCCCGGCTGGCCTGGGCGGGCTGGTTCGATCTCGAGCCCATCCGGGCACAGCTGGAGCGGCGCCCGCCGGCGCTGGTGGTCGTGGCCGACAAGGAAGGCGCGCGCGTCTTCTCGGCGGTGCTGGATCAGATCGAGGAGCTGCTAGACCTCGAAGGCGTCGAGGTCAGCCGCCACCGGCAGGGGGGCTGGTCGGCGGCCGACTTCCAGCGACACGAGGACGAGCAGGCCCGGGCCAACCTCAAGAACACCGCCCGGGCCGTGGGGCGGTTTTTGGAGCGCGGGTTCTACCGCCGCCTGATCCTGGTCGGCCCACCCGAGGCCCAGGCCGAGTTGGAGCGCCTGCTCAGCCCCCGGGCCCGAGCGATGGTGACACTCCGGGGCCGGCTGGGACGCCGGGCCGAGGGTGTCGATCTGCATCGCAGCCTACGCCAGCTGCTGGCCTCGATCGCCGAGGGACGGTCCAGGTAGCCATCGCCCCCTCTCGCCCCGCCGCCCCGCCGGGGCCGGAGGCGGCGAGCGCGCCGGGCCGGGCTCAGCCGGACGAGGGGTGGGAGAAGTGGGCGACGGTGGGCCGGACCAGCCGCTCCCAGTCCCGGTAGGCCAGCTCGACCGTGACCCGGTGGTCGCCGGCCTGCATGACGATGGGATCCCCGGTGGCCAGATCGGCCTCGACCAGGACCGGGATGCCGTAGAGGTTGCCGAAGGCCGGCATCGCCCCCGGCTCACAGTCGGGGAACCGGGGAGCGAACTCCGCCTCCTCGGCCAGCCGTGCCGTCTTGCCCACCACCGTGCTCAGCAGGTCGGTGTCCACCAGGTAGGGGGCGGGCAGGGTCAGCATGATCAGCTCTCCGTCGGCGTGGGCCATCACCACCTTGGCGAAGCGCCGCCCCGGAACGTGCTCGGCGGTGGCGATCTCCTGGGCGGTGAAGGCGGCCCGGTGCCGCTCGACCCGGTAGGGCACCCGATGCTCGTGCAGGTAACGCTCCAGCTTCTCCAGGCAGGCCATCTCATCGCTCCTCTACGCAGGGGACGCCCCCCGTCGGCCGACGACGCCGCCTCGGGAGGGGCATTGCCTCGGCGGCGCCCCGCCCAGGCCCGGCCAGCGCCCCGGGGGGAGAGCTGCACGGGGGCGGTGAACTCTCCCCTCCCGTCACGGCACCGGGCAACCGATCCGCTGCGCAGCATGAAGCAGCCCCCGTCCCGCGGCACGCGCGCCAGGCTCGGGCGCCTATCACGTGTGCGTCCGTGGCTCTTGCCGCCTCCTGGCTGGCGGGCACGACCGCCGTCGCCGGTGGTCGTGCCCGCGGCTCTAGCGTCAGGCAACGGTCACCGGGATCTGCTTGGCCTCACCGGTGGCGCGACGCCCGGCGCCCTTGACCGTGATCTCCAGCACGCCGCGGTCGTAGCGGGCCTCGATGGCAGACTCCTGGGTCCCCTCGGGAACCGGGAGCCGGCGCTCGAACCGGCCGTAGCAGCGCTCCTGACGCCGGTAGCCGGCTTCCTCGACCTCCCGGCGCTCGTGGCGCTCACCTCTGACGACCAGCTCGTTCCCCTCCAGGAGCACCTGCACGTCCTGCTTGGGATCGATGCCCGGCAGCTCGATCGAGACCACCAGGTTGCCCTCGCGCTCGTAGGCGTCCATCGGGGGCAGGTAGAAGCCGCGCGTCCCCAGGCTGAGCCGGGAGAAGGCGGGCAACGCCCAGCGCGGGGCCCAGGCGCTCAGCAGCTCATCCATGCGTCGCTCCAGGTCGCTCATCTCTTGCCAGACGGTCATGGCCATGTCCGGCCCCTCCTTGCTTCAAGCCGGCCCCGGCGTGGCGTCGGCCACGCCGGCGGCCCGCAGGCCTATGCAGTCTCGCCACCCAGCTTGTCCCGGCTCCGGCCCGGCCCGGTAGGGCCGAAGGCCTTCCTTCCCTCGGGTCGAGAGACGCCCCGCCTCCCCACCGTCCTTGCCGACGCCCGGCGGGCCCCTCCGGCACCGCCGGGGCGCCGGCGAAGCGCAGGCCCGTCACCGGGACCGTGGCGAGGGCGCGATACGGACGGATGGCGCCTCCCTCCGGAGCAGGGGCGCACGAGTTGGATCGAGGCCATGACCCGCTCACGGTCGGATCGGCTTCGCCGGAGAGGGCGTCGTTCGTCCTGGTAGCGTGCCCGGTAGGTGCGCGGGGCACGGACGTCGATGACCATTGCCGACCTGGCTCGTCGCCTCGACCGACTGGAGGCGATGAGCAGCCGTCACCAGCTGGTGCGGACCCTGGCCGACCTCTACGCGGCCTGCTCCGAGGACGAGGTCGGCCTCGTCACCTACCTGGTCCAGGGCCGCCTCGCCCCCTTCTTCGTCCCGGTCGAGATCGGCCTGGGCGAGAGGCTGGTGCTGGAGGCGCTGGCCGGGGCCTTCGGGGCACCCGCGGACGGGGTCCGCGATCGCTACCGCCAGCTGGGCGACCTGGGCCTGCTGGCCGAGGAGCTGGCCCGAGGCCGGTCGGGGGAGCCGCTCCCGGTGGTTGTCGTCCACCGGCGACTGATGGAGATCGCCGCCGTCCGAGGGACGGGGGCGGTGCGTCGGCGGCTGGAGATGCTCGTGGATCTGCTCCGCCGGCTGGACCCGACCTCGGCCAAGCACCTGGTCCGGATCGCCCTGGGACGGCTGCGGCTGGGCGTGGGCGACGCCACCGTCCTCGACGCGCTCTCGCTGGCCAGGCGGGGCGACGGCTCGCTGCGACCGTCGCTGGAGGCCGCCTACAACCGGACCTCCGATCTGGGGCTGATCGCCCAGACCCTCTGGGCCGAGGGGGAGAGCGGCGTCGAGGGGCTTCGGATCGAGGTCGGCCGGCCGCTCCGCTGTCAGCTCGCGGAGCGCCTTCCCGACCCCGCCGCCGTGATCCAGAAGCTGGGGCTGGTGGGTGTCCAGCCCAAGTACGACGGCTTTCAGGTCCAGATCCACCGGGACGTGGAGCGGGTGCGGATCTTCTCCCGCAACCTCGAGGACCTGACCCCGATGTTCCCCGAGCTGGTGGCCGCCGCCGTGGAGCTGTCGGTGCGACGGGTGATCCTGGACGGCGAGGCCATCGGTTACAACCCCGCCTCCGAGGAGTACCTCCCCTTCCAGGAGACGACCCGGCGGCGGCGGAAGCACGGGATCGAAGAGCTGGCCCGCCAGGTTCCCCTGCGCGCCTTCGTCTTCGACATCATGTACCGCGACGGCACCGACCTGACCCCGCTCCCCTACGAGCGGCGGTACCGCATCCTCCAGGAGGTGGTCCGGGGCTCCGAGGTCCTGCTGCTGGCGCCGCTGACCAGGACCGACTCGGTGGAGGTGTTGACCCGGGAGCTGCTGGACAACATCAGTCGGGGGCTGGAGGGGGTGGTGGCGAAGCGGCTCGACTCGCCCTACCAGGCCGGCGCCCGCAACTTCAACTGGGTCAAGCTGAAGCGCAGCAGCAGCGGTCAGCTCACGGACACGGTCGACGTCGTGCTCCTGGGCTACTACCACGGCAGGGGCAAGCGAGCCGAGCTAGGCGCGGGCGCGCTGCTGGCCGGGGTCTACGACCCCGACCGGGACGTGTTCGTGACCGTGACCAGGATCGGGACTGGGCTGTCCGATGCCGGCTGGCGGGAGGTCCACCAGCGGGGGGAGGCGCTGCGCGTGGACCACCGGCCGGCCCGGGTCGACTCGCTCCTGGTCCCCGACGTCTGGCTCCAGCCCGCCCTGGTGGTCGAGGTCAGAGCCGACGAGATCACCCTCAGCCCCGTGCACACCTGCGGCAAGGTCGGCGACCGTCCCGGCCTCGCCCTGCGTTTCCCCCGGATCGTCTCCTTCCGCTCGGCGGACAAGCGACCGGAGGACGCGACCACCGTCCGGGAGATCGAGGAGATGTACCGGCAGCAGCGTCGACGCGGGGTGCCGGCTTAGCCGATCCGGCCGGCGCCGAGCGGGTCGCCCAGGGTCACGATCACCGGGGCGTGATCGCTGGGCCTCCCCTCCCCGGAGGTGGGCTTGCGCTCCTCCCGGTCCACCTCCACCTCCTGGCAGCGCTGGGCCACCGGGCGGGTGGCGAGGGCGAGGTCCAGGCGCAGGCCCCATCCCCGGTGGAAGGCACCCTCCCGGTAGTCCCACCAGGTGAAGGGGCCGGGCCCGCCCCGGTGCAGGCGCAGGAGGTCGACCAGCCCCCACTCCAGCAGCGCGTGCAGTCGCTCTCGCTCCGGTCGGCTGCACAGGTTCAGGCCCCGCCATCGCTCCGGATCGTGCACGTCGCGGTCGTCGGGGGTGATGTTGAAGTCCCCGACCACCAGGAGCGGCTCCTCGGGCCGGTGAGCGGACCGCATCCAGCTCCTGAACGCGTCCAGCCAGCGCAGCTTGAGCTCGTACTCGGGCGTGCCCACCGCCCGACCGTTGACCACGTACACGTCGATCAGGCGAAGCCCGTCGACGGTGGCCGCGATCACCCGGGCCTGCTCCGGGGCCGGGTCGCCAGGGAAGCCCCGTTCCACCGCCGTCAGCGGGCGGCGGGAGAGCAGGGCGACGCCGTTTCTGCCCGCCTGGCCGAACACCGCCGCCTGGTAGCCGAGCTCCTCGAACTCGGCGGCGGGAAAGAGCTCGGTCGGGACCTTCACCTCCTGCAGGGCGAGCACGTCCGGGCGGTGACGGAGGAGGAGGGCGCGGGCGCGTGCCAGCCGCGTCCGGATCGAGTTCACGTTCCAGGTGATGACCTTCATCGGCGTGGTCGCCCTCGAACATGGTGTGCTCCGACGAGGCTCCCGTCCAGGGTCGAGGGGGCGGCGGTGCCGACGGCCGGACGTCCCCGGCGGGTAGGGTCGATGCGCCCTCGGAGGTAGGGTCGAACGGCGAACGGGGCTCGGCCCTCCGGCTCTGGAGACAGCCCCGGGCCGAGGCTAGCGTGGGCTTGGAATGAGGAGCGGTGCGGATTCGGGCTGTGGCCAGGGCCGACCTCGACCTGCTCCGGTCCGTGTCGCGTGCGATCGAGGGGGAGGCCGCCTCGCCGGCGCCGTGAGCGAGACGTCGCCATGAACGAGAGCCAGCGGGGTCTGCTGAGCCTGATCCTGGTCTGCCTGCTCGGCCTGCTGGTGGTAGCCGGCATCGGCTGGCTGGCCGAGCAGCCTCAGAGCGACCAGGTCCTGGACACCTGGTCCTATGCTCAGCTGCTGCACCAGGCGCAGGCCGGCCAGGTTCGTGACCTGACCGTCTCCGGCGACACCGGCCTGGTGGTGGATCGCCAGGGGCGAAGCCATCAGGTCGTGCTCCCCTCCGACACCGGCCGTCTCGCCCAGCGGTTGACCGGCGAGGGGGTGCGAGTGAGCTTCCAGAGCCCCGGTCTGGAAGGCGCCTCCCGGTGGCTCCTGGGCATGGCCTTCCCGCTGACCCTCGTTGCCCTGCTGGGCCTCTTCGCCCTCACCCGGCTGCGGGGCGGCGATCTGGGAAGCCTGGTCATCACCTCCCCGGCCCGGCCAGCCCGGCCGGAGATCTCCCGGGTGACCTTCGACCAAGTGGCTGGGGTTGAGGAGGCGAAGCGGGAGCTGGAGGAGATCGTGGAGTTCCTGCGCTCCCCGGAGCGGTTCACCTCGGTGGGTGCCCGGGTGCCCCGCGGGGTCCTGCTCGTCGGCCCGCCCGGCACCGGGAAGACGCTGCTGGCCCGGGCGGTGGCTGGCCAGGCCGGGGTGCCCTTCCTTGCCGTCTCCGGCCCCGAGTTCGTGGAGGTGTATGTGGGCCTGGGGGCGGCCCGGGTGCGGGCGCTCTTCGCCCAGGCCCGGGCGTGTGCCCCCTGCATCGTCTTCGTCGACGAGATCGACGCCCTGGGCCGGCGGCGGCAGCGGTCCGCCGCCGACGGCGGTGAGCGCGATCAGACCTTGAACCAGCTCCTGGTGGAGCTGGACGGCTTCGACACCGATGCGGGCGTGATCGTCATGGCGGCCACCAATCGGGTCGACGTCCTCGATCCCGCCCTGCTTCGGCCGGGACGGTTCGACCGTCAGGTCCGGGTCGACCTGCCCGACGTCGAGGGCCGGCGGCAGATCCTTTCCGTCCATGTCCGTGGCAAGCCGCTGGCCGCGGACGTCGACCTGGAAGCCCTTGCCCGGCAGGCGGCCGGGTTCTCGGGCGCCGATCTGGCCAACCTGGTCAACGAGGCCGCCATCGCCGCCGCTGAGGCCGGCCGGCAGGCGGTTGCCAGGGCCGACCTGGAGGAGGCGTTGCTCCGCGCCGTTGCCGGCCCCCGGCGCAACGTTCAGCGACCCTCTGGCCGGCAGGTGGAAGTCCTCGCCTACCACCAGGCCGGACACGTGCTGGTGATGCGGGCCCTGCCGGGTTGCGACCCGGTGCGGGCGGTGTCCCTGGGCGCCCGCGGTCGCGGGCTCGGCTGGATGCTCGGTCTTCCCGGCGAGGAGCGCCGCTTGCTGGATCGTGCCTCGCTGACCGACCGGTTGGCTGGCCTGCTGGGCGGCCGCGTCGCCGAGGAGCTGGTCTTTGGCGATGTGTCCACCGCGGCCGAGGGCGACATCGCTGAGGCGACCCGGCTGGCCTGGGACATGGTGGCAAGGTGGGGCATGGGCCCGAGGGTGGGTCAGGTGGCGCTCGCCTCCGCCCTTGCTGGTGCAGGGGGGGCACCTGGGGGCCGTCCCTCCCGGAAGCTGGCCGCGCAGGCCGAAGCCGAGGTGGCAGCGATGCTGAGGCGCGCCCACGAGACCGCCAGGCAGGTTCTGGAGGGGCAGCGATATCGGCTGGAGGCGCTGGCGTCGCGCCTCCTGGCGACGGAGACGGTCGAGGGCCCCGAGCTGGAGCGCCTCCTGGCCAGGGTCGGGGCCGATCCGGCCCCAGCCCCACGGTCGGGGCAGCGGGAGGTCACGGGAGCGGAGGTCCCCATGACCGCTGGCCGGGTCTCGGGTCCCTCCCTCGCCGGGCCGACCGGCGCTGCCGAGGGCGGCTCCGGGCGGCCAGCGTGACGGCCCGGGACGTGCCGGTGACGCGCACGCCCTCTCGGGTGGGCAGCCCACCCCGGCTGCAGCTCGATCGGGGGCTTGGACGCGGCCAGGACGTGGCAGCCCACCTGCTCCGGGTCCCTTCGCGCGCCCGTGTTGCGATACGGGGGACCAGCCGGGGCCCATGTCGGGCCCCGCGTCGACGCCCCAGGCCGATGGGCGCACCGAGGTCGACATGTCGCCGCAAGGGGATCAGCTCCAGCAGCACCCCGGTGCCGGCTGTCGCAGGATCCCGCCCACGGCGTGGAGGCCGAGGAGGGGGAGCAGACCCGGTGGGGAGGAGGCCGAGGTTGTGCCAGACGTCGGAGGCTCCGATGTCCCCAATACCGTGGCGCCGGATGTCGATCCGTCGCAGCTGGCCGACCAGGAGGCCCACCGGTGCTGAGCCGACAACGTGGCGGTCAGGAACCACAGGCCGAGCTCGGTTGGCGTCATCATCGCGGCCTCCTCGCTGAAGCCGACGCTGGATCCAGCCTGACATCGGGCGATGGCGGGCACCGGGTCCGTACTCGCTGCGTCGACCAACCGTCAGGGGCGGTCTCCGGCGGCCCCGGTACCGGAGCCCGGTGATGGCGGAAGAGGGGGCCGGATGGCCGGTGAGCCCGCGGGCGACGACCAGGCTGGAGCCGGGTTGGCGGCCACGGACATCGCCGCCGGGACGGGGGCCATCAGCTCCTCGTTGCTCACGACCTGCCGCCTCCCCTGGCCGGCCCGTCGCCGGCGATCACCGGCCGGGGGAGCGCAGTGGGCGGAGGCCCAAGGCCCAATCGCGGCAGGTCGGACGCCCGATGTCGTGGGCCACCTCCTCGACCATACTCGAGGCCATGCCTCGGCCGGCGATAGCGATGTCCCCGCGACAGCGAGAGCAAGAGGGCCAAGGCGGGGACACCTCCAGCTGGCCCCGGGGGCTGTCGTCGGCCGAGGCGGCGCGCCGTCTGGCCCATGGGGCCAACGAGCTGCCGAGCGTCCGCCACCAGCCCCTGAGCCTGCGCTTCGCCCGGCAGTTGACCGACCTGTTCGCGGTGGTCCTGCTGGTCGCCTCCGCGGTCACCTTCGCCTCCTACCTGGTGCCTCCCCACGACGTGGGCGATCTGCAGCTCGGGGCCGGCATCCTCGGGGTGGTCTTCCTCAACGCCTGGATCGGCTTCTTCCAGGAGTACTCCGCTGAGAGAACGGCCGAGACCTTGCGGGCGCTGGTGCCCGCCGTCGCCCGGGTGGTGCGCGACGGTCGGCTGATCGAGGTCCCGGCCCGCGAGCTGGTGCCCGGGGACCTGCTGGCCCTGGAGGCGGGCGACGCGGTCCCCGCCGACTGCCGGCTGGTGGAGGCGAGCGAGCTGCGGGTGGACATGTCCGCCTTGACCGGCGAGAGCAAGCCGGTCCTGCGCCTGGCCGGGGCGGCCCCAGAGGTCCACGGCCCAGACCGCCCGGACCTGCTCTTCATGGGCACCTGGGTGGTCACGGGTCGGGGCAAGGCCGTCGTCTCCGCCACCGGGATGGCGACCGAGTTCGGGCGTATCTATCGGCTGACGGCCAGCACCAGGAGCGGGCCCAGCCCGCTCCAGCGCCAGGTGGCGAGGATGGCCAGGCGCATCGCCGCCGTGGCGCTCTCGCTGGGCGGCTTGCTGTTCGTCGTCCGGGCCACGAGCGGCTCGTCCCTGGTGGGAGCCTTCGTCTTCGCGCTGGGGGTGATGGTGGCCCTGGTGCCGGAGGGGCTGCCGGCCACCCTCTCCGTGTCCCTGGCGGTCGGCGTCCGTCAGATGGCCCGACGCAACGCCCTGATCAAGAAGCTGCTGGCGGTCGAGGCCCTCGGCTCCACCACGGTCATCTGTACCGACAAGACCGGGACCCTCACCACCGCGGAGATGACAGTCCAGGCCGTCTGGGCCGGCGGTCGGCGGCACGAGGTGACCGGGGCCGGCTATGACCCCAGCGGCTCCGTGGAGGACCCGGCCGCCGTCGTCGACGTGCTGCGTGCGGGCCTGCTCTGCTCGAACGCCCGACTGCTGCCCCCGGACGCGGGACGCCGCCTGGGCTGGCGGGTCCTGGGCGATCCCACCGAGGGCGCCATCCTGGTGGCGGCCCGCAAGGCGGGCCTGGACCCCGATCTCGAGCTGGCCCGGCAGCCCCGGCTAGCCGAGTTCCCGTTCGATCCTCACCGCAAGCTGATGAGCGCCGTCCACGCCGTGGCCGACGGTGACGCCGAGGCAGCGGTCTTCGTCAAGGGCGCCCCCCAGGAGGTGCTGCCGCGCTGCATCCAAGCGCGATGGGGCGGCTCTGTGCTGCCCCTTGACGAACGGTTGCGCCGGGAGGTCGAGGCGGCGAACGACGCACTGGCCAGCGACGCCCTACGCGTCCTGGCGATCGCTTGGAAGCCGATCTCCGTCCGGCAACTGTGCCAGGAGGAGGCGGAGAGCGAGCTTGAGCTGCTGGGGCTGGTGGGCATGCTGGACCCACCGCGACCGGAGGTGCTGGCGGCCATCGCCAGCTGCCAGCGGGCCGGGATCCGGCTGGTGATGGTGACCGGGGACTACTGGGTGACCGCCGAGGCCATCGCCCGCAAACTCGGCATGATCCACGGGCCGCGGCCACGCATCGTCACCGCCCACGACCTCGCCGCGATGGACGACACGGAGTTGCGCCGGCTCCTGGCGAGGGACGAGGAGATCATCTTCGCGCGGGTGCGACCGGAGGACAAGCTGCGGGTGGTGACCGCCTTCCGAGAGCTCGGGGAGGTGGTGGCGGTCACCGGCGACGGCGTGAACGACGCGCCGGCCTTGAAGCAGGCGGACATCGGGGTGGCCATGGGACGGAGCGGGACGGACGTGGCCCGCGAGGCGGCGGACATGATCCTTCTCGACGACTCCTTCGCCTCGATCGCGGCCGCGGTCGAGCTCGGCCGCTCCGTTTATCAGAACATCCGGAAGTTCCTGATCTACCTTTTCAGCCACAACATCGCGGAGCTGGCGCCCATCCTGGCGGCGGCGATCGTGGCCTTCCCGCTGGTGCCCCTCAGCGCCCTGCAGGTGCTCTCCATCGACCTCGGGTCGGATGTGATGCCGGCGCTGGCGCTCGGGGCGGAGCCGCCCGAGCCCGGCATCATGGACCGGCCGCCACGGTCCACCAAGGAGCCGCTGTTCTCATGGGGGGTGGTGGGGCGGTTCCTCTTCCTCGGCAGCATCCAATCGGCAGGGGTCCTCTTCGCCTTCTTCTGGAGGATCCACGCCGCCGGTCTGCCCTTCCCCGCCTTCGATCCCTCGAACCCGACCTACCGGGAGGCGATGACCATGACCCAAGCCGGCATCGTGGTCGGCCAGGCTTTCAACGGCTTCGCGGTTCGAACCGACCTGGAGAGCGTCTTCAAGGTTGGCCTCCTCTCCAACCGGCGCCTGGTCGCAGCCGAGGCGCTGGGGATCGGCATCATGGCCGCGATCAGTTATCTCCCCTGGCTGCAGGACCTCTTCCACACCGCTCCCCTGAGCGCGGTCGACTGGCTGATCGCGGCTGGCTTCGGGGCCCTGCTCCTGGCCGCCGAGGAGGCTCGGAAGGCGGGGCTACGGGCCTGGCGAAGGCGTACGACGAGGGGGTCGAGGCCGTGCACGTGATCGTGATCGGGTGCGGGCGCGTCGGCTCTCACCTGGCCGAGTGGCTGGACGCCGAGGGGCACTCGGTCACGGTCGTCGACCGCAGCCCGCGCGCCGCCGCGCTGCTCGGGCGTGGCTTCCGAGGGACGTTCCTCGAGGGCGCGGCCATCTCCCGGGAGGTGCTGGAGCAGGCCGGGATCCGGGAGGCCGACGCCCTGGCGGCGCTGACCTCCAGCGACACGGTCAACCTGGTGGCGGCACGGGCGGCCAAAGAGGAGTACCGGGTACCGGTGGTGGTAGCTCGCATCTACGATCCTCGCCGGGCCGATGTCTACGCCGAGCTCGGCATCCCGGTGGTGGCCCACGTGCGCTGGACGGTGGGACAGGTCCGTGACCTCCTCCTCCACCGGGACCTGCTGCCCGAGCGCTCGTTCGGCAGCGGCGAGACGCTGCTGGTCCGCTCCCGGCTGGCTACGTACCTGGCCGGGCGGCCGCTCGCCGCGCTCAACGCGCCTGGCGCCATCCAAGTGGTCGAGGTGACGCGGGCTGGGCGGTCGATGCTGCCCCTTCCCGGCATGCTGGTGGAGCCGGGCGACCTGGTCAGCTTCGTCGTGACCGCGTCTGCGCTCGACCAGCTGGGCGCGTTGCTGGCGGGGCGGGCGTGATGAGGATCGTGGTCGTGGGCGCCGGCACGCTGGGGACGCAGGTCTCCCGCGCCCTCGCTGCCGGAGGAAACACCGTGAGCCTGGTCGAGCTCGACCCCGAGCGCCTGGCGGTGGTCGGCTCGACCCTCCCCGGGGTAGAGCTGGTCGTCGGGGACGGCTGTGATCTGTCGGTCCTGGAGGCGGCCGGCGCCCTGGGGGCTGACGTCCTCGTCGCGGTGACCGGCCACGACGAGGACAATCTGGTCGCGTCGCTCCTGGCCAAGCGCCGGTGCCGCGTGTCGCAAGTGGTGGCACGGGTGAACGACCCTGACGACCAGTGGCTGTTCGGCGAGGGCTGGGGGGTGGACGTGGCCGTCTCCACGGCGAGCGCGATGGTCTCGTTGATCGAGGAGGCGACCCGCTCGGTGGCCACCGTGGACCTGCTGCGATTGCGGCGGGCAGGGTTGGATCTGCTGGAGACGACGCTGGAGCCAGCCTCTGCGGCCGTCGGCCGTCAGGTCCAGGAACTCGGGCTGCCATCAGGCCTGGTGATCATCGCCGTCATCAGGCAGGGCGATCCCCTGAGGCCGGAGGTTGCCGGCGCGCTCGAGCCAGGCGACCAGGTCCTTCTCCTCGCCCGGCAAGTCGACGTCGCCGATGTCGAAGCGCTGTTCCAGCGCCAGCGCTGAGCGCCCAGGTCACCTATGACCGGGGTTCCCACAGGTGTGGGGCCCTGAGCCGGCCTTCTCCAGGCCCAACCGGACCCTCTGAGGCCAGGTCCGACCCCGGCGACCACGACCGCTGGCCGACGGCCTCGGCACCGCCGACCGCCTCACCATGCCTCGCCCTGGGCGGCTCAGCTTCACGCCCGGGCCCAGGGCGAGCGGCGCCCTCACTGCCCTCCGCGTCCTCATGCGCCCCTGGCGGCACGTGATCTGGGCCCGCTGGCACCCCCATCGGCCCGATGACCCGGTCTGCCACCACCCCACCACCGCCCCCGTCGCAGCGTAGGGGTTGACCTGGGTGGCTCACGGCGGCTGAGGCCGGGACCTCGTCACTTGAGACAGGATGCGGCGACGACCGCTTGTGCGTGGGTTGGGGTCGTCAGACCGCCGGGTGCTGCGAGCGTGGCCGGGTCGCCACCGCCCAGGCCGGTGGCCGACCGGACGCCGGCACTGGTCAGCTGCCGGTCATGGGCGATGCTGTTGGCGCAGAGAGGCGGGTCTGGCTCCCGGCTATCGGACCAAGCGTGGATAGAGCCGGGCAGCCACGACCACGAGAAGGGCCGTCACCGTGGTGAGGACCGCGTAGTCAACCGGCAACCCGAAGGCGCTGCGGCCACCGGAGAGCATCATCGCCCGGATGCCGTCGACCTCATAGCTCAGGGGATTGCCGCGGGCGATGACCTGCAGCTAGGCGGGCACGATCACGATCGGATAGATCGCGTTGCTGGCGAAGAACAGCGGCATGGTCAGGACCTGGCCGATCCCCATGAAGCGCTCTTGTGTCCGCACGATGGTGGCGATGATCAGCGAGAAGGTGGAGAAGAGCGCTGCACCGAGCACCACCATGATGAGAACCCCCAGGATGGCCGCCGGTTGCCAGTCGATGCCGACGCCGAGCACCAGCGAGAGGGCGTAGATGATGACGACCTGGGAGAGCCCACGTACGCTGGCCGAGAGCGCCTTGCCCAGGACCAGAGCCGATCGTGGCGTGGGCGTCACCATCAGCTTGTGAACGACCCCCAGATCGCGTTCCCAGATCACGGCGATGCCGTGGAAGGTGGCGATGAAGAGCACGCTCTGCGCCAGGATGCCGGGCGCCATGAAGTCCAGGTAGGGAACGTTGCCGGTGGGGATGGCACGAATCCGGCTGAACACCTCACCGAAGAGCAACAGTCAGAGCATCGGCTGCGCGGCCCTGGTGACCAACTCGGTGGGGTCGTGACGGAGCTTCTCGACCTCGAGCTTGACGATGATCAACGTCTTGTCGGCGAACAGCGCCGCCCACCGGATCGTGCCGCGCCGTCGGCGAGGCGGCGCCTCAGCCCAGGCGCCGGAGCGTGCGTCTCGCTCTGACCGCTTCACGGAAGCGTTCCTCCCGCCTCGACGTCGCCGCCCGCGTGGTGCTCGAAGACGTCATCGAGGGTGACGTCCGGTTGTCGGAGCGAGGCCTTCAGCTCTTCCGGTGTACCGATGGCCACGATCCGTCCAGGTGCATCACCGCCACCCGGTCGCACAGCTGCTCGGCCTCGTCCATGTAGTGGATGGTGTAGTGGATGGTGAGGAGGATGGTGGTGCCGCGGTCGGTCCGAAGCTGCTCGACGTGCTCCCACACCGTCTCGCGAGCGATGGGGTCGAGCCCGACCGTGGGCTCGTCCAGGAACAGCAAGATCGGCTGGTGGAGCACGGCCTCGGCGATCTCGAGCCGCCGGATCATGCCTCCCGAGCACTCCCGGACGAGCCTGTGCCCGTCCTCGACCAGCTCCACCGTGCGCAGCGCCTCCTCGATGCGTTGGCGCCGCTGCGTGCGGGGCACCTCGTACAGGCGAGTGAAGACCTGGAGGTTCTCATAGCCCGTAGGTCGCCGTCCACCGAGATCATCTGCGGCACGTAGCCGATCACGCGGCGGACCTGGTCCGGGTTGCGCCGAACGTCGAACCCGGCCACCAGCGCGATCCCCGAGGTCGGGGGAGGAGGGTCGTGAGGATCTTGATCAAGGTCGTCTTTCCGGCCCCGTTGGGTTCGAGCAGCCCGAAGATCTCCCCGGGGGCGACGGTCAGGCTGACCTCGTTCACCGCCACCAGGTCGTGGAATCGACGGGGCAACGATCGCGTTTCCACGATGCGCTCGAGGGAGATGCGCCCCGTCGTGCCTTGAGCGTGCTCGCCGGAGGCATCACCCCAAGGGCCAGCCTGCCGTCCTCGACGGGCGGCCGTCTGACCTGGTGCCGGGGCATGCGATTGGCCGCCTCCTTGAGCGTGCCCCCGGGACCGATGGCCTTCACCTCCCTGGGCATGACCGGACTCGCGGTCATGCCCAGGACATTGTGCTGGTCCTGGCTCACGCACTTGACCGCGATGCCCCGGTCCGTGGTCATCCGTTGCCGCCGAGTACGCAGTAGCACTCACGCGGCACCCCTCACGGGGTTGCCCTTGCGGGCTTCGCGCTTCCTTGCCGCGTGCCCGGGAAGCCCGGGTCTTACCGCGGCTCTGCGCT
>Ga0070737_10004019_pt1 | contig 15133 bp, 14 predicted proteins | sample Coa_R1_10_FD_66438 | JGI IMG/M metagenome (GOLD analysis project Ga0070737, IMG submission 66438) | Surface soil microbial communities from Centralia Pennsylvania, which are recovering from an underground coalmine fire - Coalmine... | ecosystem: Environmental > Terrestrial > Soil > Unclassified...
CCGTTCGAATCCCTGTCGGAGTGGCTCAGCCCGGTAGAGCACGGGACTCATAGCGGGGCGCCGATGCGCCCCGGGAGACATCCTGGGGTCGGGGGTTCAAATCCCCCCTCCGACACTCGACGAAAGGCCGTCATCGCCTCGGGGGTCAACGGCTCGATCTCGCGTACATCCTCTGGGGGACGTTGGATTGAATTCCCGATCGCAATGGCACCCCTAACGGTCTCACTTCCGGTTTCGAGACCGGGTCTGCCGACGCATCTGAGGGGGCCGTAATTTCGGTCTTGCAGATTGGAGCCCCAAATTGTCGGGGTTTCGCCTATCGAGTCTGGAATCGGTTACGCTGAAGGCGTCCGTAAGGTCCCTCGATCTCAACGGGGGAAGAACCTGTGTTGAACCTGCCCGAGTGCTCAAGGGCCACGCTGCCCGAACCGGTAGCCGCCCGGGCTGTAGCCACGCGTGTCAATGACGTCAAAGAGGTTCCCATCGGGATCGGAGAGGGTCACAAAATCGCGCCCCTCCTGAGCGGGCTCCACTATCGAGGCTCCAAGCCCGACCAACCGATCAACCTCGCACTCGGGATCGTTGGAGTAGAGATCGAGATGGAATCGACCCGCCGCTACTGGGACCTCGTCCTCTTCCTTGGCCTGCTGGATGGCAATGTTGGGGCCACTTTGGTGAGGGTCGTGAAGGAGCGCCCAGTCGTCGAGCGGTTCCCGAGGGCGATAATACAGCGCCTGGCACCAGAACTCCACCAATCGATGGAACATCGCTGGTCTTGTCTCGATGACGACGCTCCCCACCCACAGCTTTCCGGGGTTGTCCATGGCGCACGAAGGCCTCGACGTAAGTTAATGATGCTTGACTAAGGGGTCTAACGTCCGGGTCCGCCTTCCCACCTGACTTGGAACGGTGGGTTCAGTGATGCCGGGACACAGATTGATTCGATGAACGACGCCTCAGGGCACTCGACTTGCTCTCGGAGGGGCGGCCTCATGTCGAGGTGGTACGCCATCTTGGTGTCACTCCCTGGGCTGTTTTGTATTGGAATGGGGTCATCGATGAAGAAGGGCCCAAGCACAGTGGGGGTATCCCCTCACCAAGACCCGGATTCCCTCTTTAAGTAGGGTCGACCCGGCGGCGGATCTTACGGCATGTGATAAGGGGTTGGCCCTTCCGGCTCAGCCCTCTCACCAAGACCCAACGCGGGCAGTAGCTCTCCAAATCTAACGAACGCGTCCCTTCGGGAGCCCTTTCGGTCTCGGCGGAGCCCGAGGTGCATCGTGGTACGGCACAACCTTGGACCAGTCGACTTCCCCGAAATCGTGCTTGACCTCGTACCGCTCGAAGAAACCAACAGACTTGAGGTGCTGCGTAAGGTCGGTGAATTCGGGCAGGGATCTCACGATTTCAGCGGTCGCCGCCTTGCAGCACACCACCCGCACCGGCCAACCCTCCGCCTTCGCATCTCCGACTAAGTCGAAGTAGTCTGCGTCACCTGCCACGATGACAATTTCTCCATCGGGGCGGGCTGCCACCTGGATACGAGCTTCGTGCAATCGATAATGAGCGCGGCATCGACGCGCTTCTAAACGCCGCGCGGGTTCTTCTAGGAGCCTGTGGCACAGCTCCTAATTGACCGCGGGTGGATTCTCTGCGGTCACCACTGCGTCGGGTCGCTGGCTCCGACGCTCCGTTTCCGCCCTACCCGACCTGCGCCCGATACAACTTGCCGAGGTTGTGGGTGAGGGCCCACAGATGCCACTCCCATCGAACCTTCTCGAGTCCCCTCGTCAGGAACTGCCTCAGCCCTCGACCTTGCTTCACCTGGCCGAAGACCGGCTCCACGATGCACTTCCTCCGACCGTAGTGCGCTCGACCCCGTTCACTCCGTACCTTCCGTCGCATCCGTTGGGTGAACGTCTCGTCATCCGGTGGCCTCCCTCTGGGGCACGCCGCTCGCTCGGCCTTCTTGCCTCGCTCGGGAGGACAGTAGACGTCCACCCCCTGGTCCTCTACCGCACGAATCGCTACCTCGCTGAAGTATCCGGCATCGGCCACGATCTCTCGGGGTAGGAACCCGAGATCCTGTCGGGTCAACTCCGTCATCGGAACCAACTGCTGCTGGTCCTGAGGTGCTTGGGTCGCCTCCGCGGCCACGATGATCTGTGCCTTCTCGTCGACCATCGCCTGGCAATTGTACGCCTGGACGAACGACCCGCGATTGGCCCCGTCCGGCATGATCCGCGACTCGGGGTCGGTGAAGTTGTACTGCGTCTTCGGGTCGATCGGTCCGGGCTCTCGCCCCGCCGCCTTCGCCTTCTTCCGCTCCCGCTCCTCCAACGCCTCGATCGCCTTGCGGATCTTCTCCCGCCGATCGGCGGCGGTCTTCACGCCGGGGATGGAGTTGTAGGGGTTGTTCCCCTTCCCGAACCGCCGATCCTCCTCGGCATCATTCTCCGCCACCTTCCGGAAGTATTCCGCGATGCTCTTCTTCAGCTCCTCGTCGAGCTGCTGTTCCTTCTCGAGCATCTTGCCGTGGCTCATCGCCTTGTGCTTCGAGGCATTGGCCTTCACCTTCGTCCCGTCGAGAGCCATGCGCGTGCCCCCGATGAGATTCGCCTCCTGGCAGAGCTTCAGCACACGGAGGAACAGGGCGTGGAAGTTGGCGAGGTTCCGCTCTCGGAACCTCGAGAGGGTCGAGTAGGTGGGGTGCTGATCGGCGGCGAGCCACCGGAACGCCACGTCATCGTAGGTGGCTCGCGCCACCTTTCGGGAGGTGGGCGTCCCGATGCAGTAACCGTAGAGCCAGAGCTTCAGCAGGAGGGCTGGGTAGAAGGCGAGGTTGCCACCCTCGGCGTATTCGTATCCGTGGGAAAACTGGGCGAGGTCGATCTGCTGGTCGACGAACTCGGAGATGAACCGGGCGAGGTGATCCTCGGGGAGCCAGTCATCGAGGTTCGGTGGGAGGAGGAGGTTCTGGTGCGGGTCGTATCGGCGGAAGTTCGCGGTCGGGATCGAGGGGTCCATGGCCGAGGGAAGACGACCCCGGCTATAGTACCTCCGTCAGAGTTCTCATCAGGCGCGAGGCGTCGCTGTGCAACAGGCTCCTAGCACCCTCGGCGCAACCCGCGGGGGCTGCTGAGTGAAATAAATCATGGTCGATGCGGAACGTGTCCGATCACGCGGCCGCGAATTCCGACGCAGACCGTGCGATACAGAGCTCCCCGAGTCCGGCCAGATCGATCTCGTACTCCACCACTCCGACTCCATCAGGGATCCCGGACGCAAAATGTCCCCTGGTCAAACGTGGGAATCGACCTTCCACCCTGAATAATCCTTCTTCCACGATGCGGACGTGGAGCTTGGCGTACTCTTCCTCGTGGGCCGGTGAATAGCCCAGCCTACCAAGGGCATCATCGAAGGTGCTCAACGTCTCATCTTCTCCCGTGAGACGCTCCCTACAGCTCGCGACGAGCGCTGGAAGACTGTGTTCTGCGCCCGCCTCCTCGCGCAAGACCACACTAAACAATAGGAGGCGCCCCGCCTCGGGAGGAGCGAGTTGGTCGATCCCGTTGATACGGTGGATACGCCCCCTGGTAGACGTTGTTGCCTTCACTTCGATCGAGAGCCCAGGGCTTTCAAAGTCATGCCGATCGCCGAAGGGGCCCCTCCATCTGTTGACAGCTTCGGGCAGACTTACCTTGGATGCCAGCCACATCAGCAGGAACCAGATCTCTCCGAAGAGGCCTATCTGCTCGTCGCGCGTCAGCAGCCTCCGCGGGGTCTGCCCCCAGAACCGCCTCCACTTGGAAAGCACTTGGTGAACTAGTTCACCGGGGGCTGACGTCCCTCGCCTAAGGCCTTCCGCAAGATCGCCCCCGACCAAATCGAATCCGGAATGCCCCGAAGAATCGTGGCACACCAAGTCGAGGTACCTGCCCGTTTCGCTCCCATCAATACTAAGTTCCCTGGTATCGACGGATACGCCTCTGCTCTGGAGGTCTCGAAAAGGCTTGTCATTCGCTGAAAGGATAATCAGAAGGTGCCGAACCCCTGCCGAATCGACTGCGGCAAGGAGTCTGTCCGTGACCTCAGGGCATGCGTGGCGAGCCGTGAGATTATCGCCCTTGGGGCGCAAGGTCTCCAGCTTGATCCAAGTCTCTGTGTTAACCTGGCGGCTCATTCGACGGGCCTCCACCTGACGGTGCCTTCTAGGTACGCGTCAAGTTGCTGGGGTTGTCTTGACCAGGGGAATGAAATCGCGATGCCCACGATATCAGCGGCAGCAGATCCATCCGGCTCTTCGAATAGGGCCCGTCGATTGCCGCCCAAAACTCCGTCATCCCGGGGATTGGAATGCCGGCTGATGGGATAGAGGAGGAGGAGTCCTTCCTCAGGCTGCCGAAACATGCGCGCCGCTTGGTTTCGGGAGAGCGCCTTGCCTGCGCGACTCGAATCCGCTAGTTTCTCCTCAATCTTCTTCTTCAACTCCTCGTCGAAGCCAGTGGCCTCGTCCCCTGCGACGTTGTCGGTTATAACGCCAAGCGAGTCGGTGTCCAAGATGCGGGTCCTGCTCAGTTGTGGTACTTCCCCTCCCGGAAGGCCCCACTCGGTTGTGCCGAGCCTGGCATCGAATTTTGTCCTCCCTCGGACAGCAACAGTCCACTTCACTAGCTCGCCGGCTACGTTGCACCTTTCTATGTAGGCGCGGATCAGAGGGATGGATATGTTCCTCGCCTCTTCGTCGACAGAATACTCGGTCAAGAAGCTGAGGACGACCTGGGGTGAGACATTCTGCCAGATCGGTCCGCGTGGGTCCCTGGTAAGGGTGTTCCCCTCCCTGAGGGAGGCAACAAGGCGTCTCACGGCGTCCAAGTTGGCCCGTTGCTGGCGGACTAGGGCCTCTGGGCGTTTGAGGGGGAATCTGATCGTCTGCTCCAAGGAAAATGCGTAGTCTTGACGAATCGTCGTGTTTGAGGCGAACCGCCGCTTCAAGGGTGCGGTGACTTGCATCGCCGGATGTTGCCAGATACGCATTCCGACTGCGAGCGGGGTCAAGCCGGATGTCTCGTAGATTTCAATGTCGTCCCTTAGCCGCTTTTCAGCGAACGCAAGATCACTGAACCAGCCAGCAAGCTCAGTCGTTGTCCAAATTCGCGTGAGATCCTCGTATCCAGCCCGAAAACCGAACCACCGGCCCATCTGCATCAGAGTGTCGTAGGTTGCGCTCTCTCGAACGAAGTAGCTCACGACTAGGCCGTCGAGTGTAAGTCCTCTCGAGAGCTTGTTTCCGCCGACAGCTATCGCTTTGAGTGATGGTTCTCTCTCGTAATCGAGCACTTCCCCGGTGGAGCTATTGATTTCCCGGACCTGTACAGCCTCGAAAAATGGGCCAATGTGGGCCTCAATCTGGTCGAAGCCAACGTCGAGCTCGGGGTGAATCTGTTTCGTGACGGGCCGGAACTTGGTCTCCCACCGGTCGTGCAGCATGGCATCGATCCCCTTCTTGCGCTGGTATCGCCACTCGTCTCGGAGCTCGGCGAATCTGCCGTTCACGGCCCCAAAGATTCGTGCATGGTCAAGTATGAGCGGGCTGGTGTGGACAAGCATCGTGGCGGGCTTGTCCCCTTGGCCACGTTGGGCCCGCGCGGCACCAGCAAGCACGAAGTCCAGCATCGCGAGTTCGAGGGATCTTGGAAGTTGGCCGCTGTCAATGGCCGCCCGGTCTTCATCTGAGACTTGGTCTCGGATGACATCGAGCCCCCCTGACGGCTTTCCGGAGACCTCATCCCGGATGCCGAAGATCTCCTCCGCGCCGAAGTAGCCCGGGGGTTTTGGAAGGTCGATGATGAAATCACGAGGGTAAAGGTCGTTTCCGATGTTCGGATCGTCGATGTCGTGCGGTATCAGAATATTCGCGAAGGGGGTGGCGGTGTATGCCACATAAGCACGCCGTTGGAAGCAGCCCAAGAGCTCCCTGATCAACCCATTGATGACTGACGGGGGCTCGTACTCTTCGTCGTCCGTGTCGGGCCCAGCAGCTTGTGTGACCCGAGATCCCCGGGTGTCGATGCTCGCGAGGTCTGCCTCATCATCGACTACAATCACGGGCAACTTTTGGAGGGATTCAACCGGAGCAGCCCTGAGCCATTTGAGGAGCCTCCTTAGCACGGGGCCATTCTTCTTGACCACAACCAAGACGGGTTGCGTTCCTTGGAGCGCAGCCGCATTCGCATAGCCCGCTCTGAAATCGCCATCAATTTCGGGCCGGGTGAACTCATGCCATTGAAGGCCGATAGGCGGAAGGTGAACCGCGCCGGGTCGGCTATCTGCATAGCCAACAAGTTCCTTCTTGAGTCTTAGGTTGGTCTGCCGCCTAAGCCCGTTGTCAGTGCCGGAAAGCACGACCACTAGCCTGTAGCCCGCGTCGGCGGCCTTCGCCACCAATGCCGTGTAGTTCGCGGTCTTACCGCTCTGGACGAATCCAAGGACAAGACCCCTGACGTCGAACCGCTCCTTTGACGGGGGTTCAAGCTGTCGCAGAATCGAATCCGAGCTATCATCAAGGGAGCGTAGCATCGATGCGTCCCAACCTGCTGAGGTGAGGAGGTACTGACGAAGCTCCGGCCAGTAGTGCCAAGTGGAGCGGTCCAAGCCAGACACCCAATCCAGACGACTGTTGTCCCGGATCAAAGCTCGGGCCGGAATCAAAGTAAGATTCCTCTCACGGTCGATCTCCTTGCGAACAAAGTCTCTGAGTTCAGGCGGAATGATGGAGAGGGAGAGGACTTGGTCCAACGGGTACCCAAGATCCACGAGCGCCCTAGCGGTCCGCAGAGCGTTCTGTTCTGCCTCGGTCAACTGGAAGCCTCCTTCGAACCGTCCTGGCTGTTCGACGGTGCCAACAACGCGCGAATCCTATCGAAGATGCTCGACAAGGCAAGGCGTTCGGAAGGTGCGGCGGCTGCTAGAACTCGGTTGATCCACTGATCAAAGGTGAGCAACTCATCATCCGCGCCGATCCCTGAGTAACTGGACGGTGTGGGCGCTGGGCCTGAGCTTCCCGGTGGGTCGGGCACTCCCGCCGTACCTCTCCCGGGAGCGGGGGAGGCGTAAGGCGGTGCTATAGCAGGGGGAGGAACCGCAGAATCCGCCGGCGAGGGCCTGCTTCCCCGCTCCCCCTTATCGTAGACATTGCGCGCTAGCTTAACCACCGGACCGATGAGCTCCTCAACCTCTTCGCGAATCTGTGAAGGAAGGATCACCCTCATCTTCGGTACGTTCAGTTTGAAGGCCTCGTCTAGGTCCCTAGAGAAATCGAGGGCAATCCTAGCAAGTTTGGTATGCTCATCGGGGGACCTGAAATGGCACCAGCCTCCTCCTTGGATCATCCGGTTAGCACGGTAGATGTAGAAACCCTGCTGGAGGTTCCACTTAGCCGGTCCCGAGGCCGCCTTGAAGGTCTCCTGCGAACTGAAGGAGTCCTCCGCTGGGAGAATGTACGGCTGCAGGTAGACCTCTCCCGAGAAATCGTCGTTCGTGACCAGGATTCTTGAAGGCTTCAGCCGTATGGTCGCCTTTTCCCCTCGACAGAAAGGATCCCAAGGGCGGACCTCGTTCCCATCGTTGAGGATGATTCGGAGTTTCCTCCCCCTTACCTCGCCTGCGAGGAACCTGTGGAAAACCATACCAAGGTGGACTTCGAGTTCCCGTGACATCTGTGCAAACCGCTTCTTTGCCACCTCACCGTAGGGGTGCTTGTATCCTAGGATGCGGTCCAGCCTCTGCCAGAGGACAACCGTGCCCCTATTCTCTTGGAGGCGTCCTTGGATCGCCTCGGGTAGGCTCTCGATGGAGACCGGGAGGATCTCCCAGCAATTCGTCTTCTGGATATGGGCGAAATCCCAAGTGTACGCGGTGATCCGCGCGCGCTCGGCCCCCACTCGACTGGCTACAGTGAGCCGCTGGCATTGGCTGAAAGAAGCGACCTTCAGACCCAGCCCGAATTTGCCTAAATCCTCGAGGTCGTATTCCCTTTCAGCCCCATATCGCATTGCCTCGCGAAGCTCATGGGGCGTCATGCCCAGCCCATCGTCTGCGACGCTGATCCAAGAATCGTCTGCCTCGAACTCGGTATTGATCCAGACGGTGTGAGCATTTGCCTCAATCGAGTTATCGATCAGGTCAGCGACAGCTTGGGTGAAGTCGTAGCCCATGTCGCGGAGTGACCCTATTAAACGGCGGGCCGAGGGAAGCACCTCGATCCCGTTGGATTTCCTCGTAGGCACTACCAGCTCACCCAAGTCGCGTTGGAAAGGGGAGTACCAACTGCATGGCGCTCAATCGGCCGCGGCATGTACTGCTCGAGGCGTCCCGCTGCATTTCCGGCCCCCTAAGATTGGAGGGGTTTGATTTAGACCTGTCGGTGGGGTCACGCATAGAGCCGGCCGATGCAATCGGGAGCGCCTTGAGTGGTACAGCGCGTCCGAGCACCCCGAGGGTGTTAAGTCTGCGGCTGGCCCTGGGTAGGCGTGGGGGAATTTGCCTGTTAGATGGCGGTCGCAACAAGGCCTTCATCTAGGTCAGTCCATCTATCGACGTCCCCGCTGTCCAGCTTCGATGAGTCGAGGGCGCTCCACCACTCATCGTTCTTGAGGCGGAACGGATCAGCCCTCGCAGCTATGCTCTCGACCGAGTTCGAGCTACGCCCTTCACGCCTCCCGTTCTCGAAGAAGCTCCTGATATTTGTCGCCGCTCAGAGGCCGGCCGAGCTATTGGACGGCCGGGTTCTTCGCGGGTTGCTTCGGGCGTTTTCGGCTGAGAATCTCAGACGGAAGGATCTGCCGTTCTGGATTCGCCGGCTTTCAGCTTCAGTCGGTATCGACGCCCCACGCCGGATTTCCCGTCTGCTGGGGATAGTTTCGACACGCGATGACTTCCCGGCCCTGACTTCGATGACCAAGTGGGGCCTTTCTAGCTGGGAGGGCCTCTTCTCGCGCCTCGAGATCGATGAGCGGGAGGCGCGGACTTTCGTCTCTCTCGTGTTGGGACGCAGGGGGTACCTTCCTGCGGGGCAGTCCTACGAGTGTCTCTACCGCCGCTTAGGGGTAAAGATCGATCAGCGCGGTGTTCCGATTCATGGGTCGTTCACGTCGGCGCACCGCGACCACTTGGCTTGGCAGCTCGCCGCGCTCGCGCTGCATCGGTGTACGGCCGAGATTGAACCAGGTGGTCCGACGTGTCGAGAGTGTCCCGCACTCAGGTTCTGTCAGGAGGCAAGAAACAAGCAGTTCCCCAAATCGGAGGGACCCGAGTTCATAGACGTCTTCGCTGGAGGAGGCGGGATGAGCCTCGGGTTTTGCTTGGCGGGATTCCGTGAGCGGGCAGCGGTAGAACTCGACATTAACGCCGCGGACACGCTCTACTTCAACCACCCGGAGCTAGGTCGACACGGAATCCTAGTTTGTGACGCCGAGCAGCTCGCAGCTGACCCTTGGTTCTTGAAGGAGAACAAGGGAGTCCCCGTCTTGGTGGGGGGCCCACCTTGCCAACCGTATTCGATCGCCCACCGCCACAACCATCCTGACGAAAAAGACGAGCGTCGCTTCCTCTTCCGTCCCTTCCTCCAGATGGCCCGAGCCCTTCAGGTTAGGTTGGTGATCATGGAGAACGTGCCGGGGATCCGGACGGCAGCCAAGGGAGAGACTCTCCCCAGCGTCGAGGAGGAGTTCAATCGAGGAGGGTTCGAAATCGACCACAGGGTTCTTGACGCGGCAGAATACGGGGTGCCGCAGCATCGGAAGCGTGTCTTCTTCATAGGGGTTAACCGGGCATTCTACAAGGACCCGTCGACGGTCATAGCGAGCTTCTGGTCGGCGCTTGAGTCGATGAAGGCGATGAAACCGGCTACGGTGGGCCAAGCCCTGTCCGGCATTCCCCGCATCGCTGCCGGCGAAGGAGGTATGGTAGTCCGAAGGAAACAGGGCAATCACACTTCGCTGGGTCGTACGCTTAGAGGCGGCGCGAAGTTCGCCTACAATCACGAAGCTCGGCCCCACAACTCCCGGGATATCCGTATATTCAAGCTGCTGAAGCAGGGCGAACCTGCCTGGAGATTGGAAGCGCGCATGCCCGGGACCATCCCATACCAGATGGAGAGCTTCGGCGACAAGTTCCGTAAGCTGCACCTCAACGAACCGTCTCCGACCATTCCCGCTCACCTGAGCCGAGATGCCAACAGTTTCGTCCACCCCATTGTGCCCCGGGGCATTACCTGCAGAGAAGCTGCCAGGTTGCAGTCTTTCCCCGATGACTACGTCTTCCTCGGCGGGTTCGGCCATTCGTTTAAGCAGACAGGAAACGCGGTCCCTCCTCTCTTGGCGAAGGCAGTTGCGAAGGCCGTGCTCGCCGTCATGAACGCCGCGTCGCCCGCTCAATCCGTTTGACTGCGTGCATTACGTCCCTTGCGACCTGGCACTCCCAGACCGTCAGCACCCGCCACCCGAGCGTGCGGAGCCGCTTGGCCATCGACCGATCTCGAGCTCGATTCGTCTCGAGCTTCTTCGCCCAGAATGCAGCTCGGGTCGAAGGGGGGGTATAGTGTTTCGGGCAGCCGTGCCAGAAGCATCCATGTACAAAGATGACTGTCTTGGTGTGAAGCAGGATGATATCTGGACGACCTGGCAGGTCCGGATAGGTTCGGAATTTGATTCCTGCCGCCCGAAGGGCACGCCTGAGCGACTTCTCCGGACTCGTGTCTCTCCCTCGGATGCGAGCCATCACTTGGCTCCTCTGCCGAGGAGTCAAGATGTCCGGCATTGCGCGGTCTAGGAACCTCGGCTCGATAAGTGAGTTCCCTCGATCGAGTGCTTGATGAATTGGCCGCGCCTTCAGGTCGTCGTGCGCATACGCGTCGGAAGCCGATTCCGCCTCACTTACCGAGAGACCAGTGGGGGGGGGACGAGCGCCGAGATTCTGGATTTCCTTGATCTGACGCGAGGGGAGCACGAGACTGCGATTAACCCCAACCGAGGCATCTGGCCATACCCTGCTGTGGGCGGCCCCTCCGGCGAGGAGGAGCGGATTCCGGCGATCGTATGCCGGTCGTAGCTGTTCACTGAGCTGAGCGATCCGAACGCGCGCGCGTGCGCGTTCATGGAAAGTACTAAATCTAGCCAGCCGTTCACCCTTCGCCCGAGGGCATCGTGGCCGCTCGGGATTTCCGTCTCCGACTCGCTCCCGACGAGGAGCATCCGGTCCCGCTCACCCAGAAAGAGCGCCTCGAGATCCTTCGTCGCCTTGAGCGCGCCGACCAGCTGGAGGAGGAAGTGCGCGAGCTCCGCCAGAAGCTCAAGGAACGGGACCGGGAACTCGAGCGGCTACGGCGCAGCGCCGCCGCCCTCGATGTCGCGACACCGCCCTCCAAGAAGCTCCACCGTCCCGCCGCTCCCGCCGAGCCCCGAGCGAAGGGTCGCCGGCCCGGCGGACAGCCCGGCCATTCGCCCCACACGCGACCCCGCCCCGATCATGTGAACGAGACCGTCGACCTGACTCTCGACGCGTGCCCCGACTGCGGCGAGAAGTTCGGCGCCCCCTCCGACAGCTACGAACGGTTCGTCACCGAGCTCCTCCCCGCCTACCTCTACGTGCTGAAGCTCCTCGTCCACCGCTACTGGTGCCGACGGTGCCACAAGTTCGTCCAGGCGACGACGGAGCGGGCGCTTCCGGGCCGCCAGTTCGGTCCCCGGCTCGCGAGCACCCTCGTGCTGCTGTCGATGATGGGACTCCCGGTGCGGCGCATCCAGGAGACGGTGGCGGCGATGGCGGGGCTGGAGGTGAGCGTCGGAGCGATCCAGGGGTTGTTGGAGGCGAGCGCCGAGAGCCTCGGCCCCGAGTACGAGGCGATCCGCCGGGAAGTGCTTCGGGCGCACCTCGTCCAACCCGACGAGACGTCGATGCGGGTCGGCAGAGAGAACTGGTGGGCATGGAGCTTCGCCACCGAGCTCGCCGCCTACTACGAACTCGACCCGAGTGGGGGGCAGGAGGTGGTGGAGCGGGTGCTGGGTCAGGACTTCGCGGGAACGGTGGTCTCCGACGACTGGTGCGCCTACAACTGCCTCAACGGGAAGCGCGGGGTCTGCTGGATCCATATCCACCGACACCTGCAGGCCGTCGAGGTGACGCACGGGATTGAGCCGAGAGGACCGAGGAGCCTCGCACCGCCGAAGTATCTGCGAGCCGGACACCCGCCGACGACGTTCCTCGGGTTCGCAGACGGGCTGCGGGCGCTGCTGCGCGAGGCGGTCGACTGGTCCGCGAAGGCTCCCGCCTCGGCGGTCGCGGCCCGAGCGCAGCAGGCGGCCATCTACGAAGCCCGGGTCCGCTCGCTATGCGACCCGAACTCCTCGGACGAGGACGTGGGGCGGATCTCGCGGAACCTGCTGAAGCGGATGCCCCATCTCTTCGAGTTCGTGCGGGACGCGCGGATCCCCTGGCACAACAACGCCGGCGAGAGGGCGATCCGTTCCATCTGTGTGAAGCGGAAGATGAGCGGGGGGATGCGGAGCGCGGTAGGGGCTCGGACGTATGCCCGGCTGAAGACGGTCCACGAGACGACCAAGCGAAAAGGCCGGCAGTTCCTGCAAGTCGTGATGGACGCGCTGACCCGGAACCCCACCGGTCAGTTTTCGAGGAGCCGTTCAACCGGGTGAACTGCTACGTTTGTCGTTCTCGATGGCCCAAGTGCGGATACAAATCGAATCGGCACGCCTCGCCTTTTCGATGGGCTCAGCTCGCGTCACGATTTGGAGCGCCAACAAAACCGCATCAGGCGCTTGCGATCGGCAGCCGATCTTGGCTCCCGAGGTGCTCGCAGAGCGCTCGCGCGTGCGAAGGGGAGGCAGGGGCGGACTCTGAACACTCTCGCTCATCAAGTCTCCTACGAGATAGTGAAAGAGGCTAGACTACGAGGGGTCGACGCTCTGGCTATGGAGGACCTGAGCCGTTTCACGCCCGGCGAGAAGGTCCGACGTAAGAAGATGCCTTTTCAAGGCAGGCGCGCCAAGCGCCTTCGGCGGCTCCTATCCCGCTGGAATCGAGGTCAGGTCCAATCGGCGATTCGGTACAAGGCTCTGGCGAACGGAATTCGTTTGGCCGGCCCGCGCGGTGGTGGGATCTGCGCGCGGGGGACATCGTCCACGTGCCCCCGCTGTGGCAAATGGGACCCGTCCGCTAGAGATCGGTCGAAACGACGCTTTTCCTGCAAGGCGGAAGGCTGCGCGTACTCAGATAACGACGATGTTACGGGCGCGGCCAATATCGCGGCTCGTGGCTTTGCCTACTTTCATCGACCTATGGGCGAGGGGGAACGGCCTCAGCGAAAGCCCCGTCCTCCCTCCTTCGGTGACAATCCTCCCCAGGAACCCGACCACGCCAGTACTGGGGGTGATTCCCAGAGGACCTCGGTCCTTTCGGAAGGGGCGGCCTCTTCGCCCCAAGCCACGACGGGAGGGGCGGTCGGATCCTCCTCCCAGCTCGTCAAGAACTCGGAGAATGGGGTGGGAGTGGCAGTACCGCAAGGGAACCGTCCATCACCTACCGAAGGAGCGAGCCGTGGAATCTCCGACCCGACCACAAACCCGAGCGACGAGACCGAAACGAAAGACACGGTGGGCCCCGCGAGCGCCGAGGTGGTGACACCCCCTCGGGGAGGCGCTCGCGCTGACGTAGAAGCGCCTGAAGCGGAGCCGTTCGAACCCCCACTTGGATTCGCGATGGGCACCCTCTCGAAAACGGGTGGTCTCTCCCCTCGACCCACCGAGCCTGCGGTCGCAACGAGTGGCTATCGGGGCGGAGAATGGAGGCCTCATCCTGAATCGCATGGAGCTACAACCCATCACGTCGCAACGAGTGGCTATCGGGGCGGAGAATGGAGGTACAGGCCAATCGTAAAACAGATTAGTCCAGGTCTCCGTCGCAACGAGTGGCTATCGGGGCGGAGAATGGAGGTAAAGCCCCTTGCGACCGTCCGAAGGGGCACCCCGGGGTCGCAACGAGTGGCTATCGGTCGGAGGCGCGGAGGGTGGGGCTGCCGTGGCACGCGGTCACGAAGTGGAAGGCAACGCTCCGTCGACAGGGGACCCTTCGAAAGGACGCGCTCAAGCGGTTGAAGCGCGCCCTGGTCGGGGCAGGCTGACTGCGTAGGACGACCCTCGGCGAACGGGGTTCCCTCGGCGATCTGGCAGTCGGCGCGGGGGTCGATTTCAGGGGGTGGAGGGGGTTACGGGCCTCCGTAATATAGCGCCCAATCGCAGTGGGCCGGGGCGGATTCGAACCGCCGATCTCCGCGTTGTAAGCGCGACGTCCTAACCGCTAGACGACCGGCCCTTGACTTGGGGACCCTCAGAGTCTACCAATGTGGCATGATGACGTACTTGGACGGCCAGCCCCCGGGTCAGTTCGGTCATGAGCCGACCAGGTAGTGCGGCCTCGCCCACGGCCACGACCTTCCCTTCTCGGGTAAGGACGACCGCGTCCCCCACCCGGATCGATGGGTCGGCGCGGACGACCCCGGGAGTGAAGAGGTCACCCGAAAGCCGGACCTCCGAGGCGATCTCGACCTCCAGGGTCGGAGCGGTATGCAGCCGTTCGGCCCCTCGGACCGTGAGCTGGAAGAGCCCCCGCTCCTCGCGCCAGGTCGCGAGATCAGTCCCCTTTCCGTCGCTGAGCCGCTGAAACCACGGCCGTCCGTGCAGCCTCAGCGGATCGGCGAACAGTCGATCGGCGGCCGGGCGGCCGAACTGAACCGCCGCAATCTCGTGGAGTTCCTCCCGCACGACTGTGAGCGGACCTCGGGGAACCGGAGCGCTGCCCGCTAGGGCCCTCTCCACCGAGGCGCGCAGTGTCCGAAGGGAGTCCGGGGAAGTCGTCCGTCCGTCCATCACGGTCCATTCGACTGGGGGAGCGTTCGGTCGGTCTGTGGCAAGGAAGCCGTACTCGGACGGATCGAGATGGGCCACGCAGGCCCTGTAGCGGCCCGTGGCGACCAGGTGATCGAACCCCTCCTGGACGATCCTCCGCTCGCTCTCCACCCACTCGCCGGTGACGGGGATGTCGTAGTGACGCGCGGGGTAGA
>Ga0070737_10004022_pt1 | contig 15129 bp, 17 predicted proteins | sample Coa_R1_10_FD_66438 | JGI IMG/M metagenome (GOLD analysis project Ga0070737, IMG submission 66438) | Surface soil microbial communities from Centralia Pennsylvania, which are recovering from an underground coalmine fire - Coalmine... | ecosystem: Environmental > Terrestrial > Soil > Unclassified...
TCCTAAAGACCGACAGCCGCTATGCCGGGGTGGTGGACGCCGTGCGCGCAGCACTGCCAGGGCCGACCCGTAAGGACCGCCAAGCGCTCCGCCGTTACCGAGCGGAGGGGCCACCGTCGGAGAAGGTGGGCTTGGAACCCTTCGCCCCGCCCGAAACCCTCGGCCGGACAGTCACCATCGGTGCCACCCGCAGATGAGCGGCATCACCGGGTTCCAACTGTGGTGGTGGGTGATCCTCCCCTACCTGGCGCTCGCCACCTTCGTCATCGGCCACATCTGGCGCTACCGCTACGACCAGTTCGGCTGGACCAGCCGCTCCACCGAGCTGCAGGAAAAGAAACTCCTCAAATGGGGAAGCCCCATCTTCCACTACGGCACCTTCGCCGCCATCGCCGGCCACATCATCGGCATCTTGATCCCAGAACGCTGGACTCACGACATCGGGATACCCGAAACCGCCTACCGATGGTTCTCCGCGGGTGCGGGGACGCTCGCCGCAGTGCTCATCATCATCGGCGTCGGCATCCTCGCCGGACGACGCCTCTTCGTCGCCCGAGTGCGGGCCACCACCAGCCCCGTCGACTGGCTGGCACTCATCCTGCTCGCCATCGTCATCATCATGGGCATCTCAGAGACCATCGGCGTCGGCCTGCTCGGCGGCGGGTACAACTACCGTCAAAGCGTCTCCCTTTGGTTCCGGGGGCTCTTCGCAGGCAACCCCGACGTGCGAGTCATCGCCCACGCGCCGTTCCTCTACCAGCTGCACGCCACCGCCGCCTGGGCAGTTATCGCGGTGTGGCCCTTCAGCCGTCTCGTGCACGCCTGGAGCGCCCCAGTGTGGTACCTGTGGCGACCCTTCGTCGTCTACCGCAGCCGGCGGGCCACCCGACCCAACGAACCGGGCACGAGCGGGCGACGTTGGCGACGGATCGGCGTCCACTATTGAGCCTCCTTCCCGGCCCCGTGCACCACGGTGGCTGCGGGCTCCCGCCTGCTGATCAGAGATGAGCTGGCTTGGAGCGCCGAAAGGCGACGACGGGGTGAGCGGCGAGACCGTGGGTGCAAGCTACCGGGACGCCCATCAGCGCGACACCGACAGATTCGCGACCAGACAGTTGGAAGTGCCCGACCGTCTGCTACCCCGGGCGATCGCTACGCTCGATCCCGGCTACTTCGCCTGGGTAATGGCGACGGGCATCGTCTCGATCGGCACAGATCTGCTCGGCGACCACCTCCTCTCCCAAATCGTCCTCGGCGTGACGGTAGCGGCTTTCGTCGGCCTGGTGTTCGCCTACGCGGCGCGTCTTATTTGCTTCGCGCCGTTCGTGCGCCAGAGCGCCGCCGATCCGACCACCGCCATGGCGTATTTCACCGTGGTCGCCGGCACCGACGTGCTCGCTGTCCGTCTCGCGATGGCGGGCCATCCCCTGCTTGCCTTCGCGCTCGGCACCGCCGCGGCCGCGCTCTGGCTGGTGCTCACCTACGCGCTTCCCTGGTCGATCGTCGCCGCCGCTCACCGGCCGGTGCTGGGAGAGATCAACGGCACCTGGCTGGTGTGGGTCGTCGCCACCCAATCTCTCTCCATCGTGGCTGCCGCCGTCGCGCCGAGAGCCCCGGCCAGCTGGCTTCAAGCCGACCTGCCGGCGGTGGCGGTCAGCCTGTGGGGGCTAGGCGTCATGCTCTACCTCGTCCTCATCGTGATCATCTTCCTCCGGCTCCTCTTGATCGAAGTCACGCCCGCCGAGATGGGACCGGCCTACTGGATCGCCATGGGGGCGACCGCGATCAGCGTTCGTGCAGCGGCCGGCATCCTGGGCCTCCACGACCCGCACTCGACGGTGCTCGTCGCGGTGATGCGTCCATTCATGGTCGGACTCTCCGTCGTGCTGTGGGCCTTCGGCACCTGGTGGATACCCTTGCTCGTGCTGCTCGGTATCTGGCGCTATGTGCTGCGCCGCTACCCGCGCACCTACGAACCGCGGCTCTGGAATGTCGTCTTCCCCCTGGGCATGTACACCGTCGCCTCCTTCAGCCTCGGGCACTCCCCCGGCCTCGGGTTCATGGCGTCGATCGCCCGAGTGTGGGTCTGGGTCGGCGTCGCCGCGTGGGTCGGCGTCCTGTCGCTAATGGTCGACGCATTGGGGCGGACGTTGCGGAGCGAAAGGGCGACGGCCCGGTGACCACGGGCCGGTGGCGGGTCGCGCGCTTCAATGCCAAGGTGGGGACCCGGTCAGGACGGTCCCCCGAAACACACCGTCGTACCCCAGCGCCAGCAGCGCCGCCCATGAGCCCGACGGCGATGCAGGTCGTGTGGCGGAATCCGAGCGGCGCATCTTCGGGCCCCGGCCGCCCGAGGAACGTGGGCAGGAGAACCCGCTGCGCTGACAGCAACACCCAGCCTCGACCGATCCCGGCAGAAGCGTCGTCGACCGCCGTCGCTCAGGCGACGATCGTGACACAGCAGCGCCCCGGCTCAGGATCGAGCCGAGCCGCCCCAGCTGGGAGTCCCGCCTCCTCGACTAGACCAGAGAGCAGCTCGTGGTTCATGTGGCACACCAGGGAACGGTGTTCCTCCACCAGGGCATGGAACGGGCAGTTAGCCAAGGTGACCACACCGCCAGCCAGCCGCGGCTCGTAGCCGTGGCGGGCGAGCAAGCTGACCAGACGCTCGAGGAGCGCCGAGCGAGCTTCGCCGGATGCGACCCCGGTCGTCGAGGTACTGAGCTCGCTTGCAAGACCATGACCGTGAGCCCGGGCGACGTCGGCAAGCAGGTCTCCGACGTCGATGTCAGCGGTGCTCTCGCCGACCCGCTCGACCGCCCGGGCAAAGAGCGCGGCAGCCAGGTCGTAGTGGCGCTCGGGCACACTAACGACGATCTCGCCTGGCGCCCGGCGGTACCACTTGGCGGGTCGACCCGCCCCTGGACCCCCGCGCCCGGGAGGCCGGCGGTAGTGCACCTCGAGCAGACCGGCGTCCACCAGCTTGTCGAGGTGGAACACCACGACCGAGCGTGCCACCCCGAGGGCGGCGGCGACCCCATCGCGGCTCACCTCACCCTCCGGCGAGGTAGCGACATGCTCATAGACGCGCCGACGCAGCGGCTCGTTCAGGACCGCCAGCTTGGCCAGTGCGTCCGTCTCCGGCTCCACAAGCCCCATTCTAAAACAAGTATTTGTTGACGGAACCTCTAGGTTCTTCTAAAATAACAAGTGGTTGTTTTTATAGAGAGGAGCAAGTCATGGCCATCGCAGCGACCCGTCCCCAAGAGAGCCGACACACCCTGCGACTTTTGCCGGTCCCTTCCGAGAACCTGTCCGACCCCGCCTACCAGGCCTATCTGGTGCTGCGCACCACTTTCGTGGTGGCGCCGATCCTCTTCGGGGTCGACAAGTTCTTCAACTGGATGACCTTCTGGCCCAAGTACCTGTGGGTCGGCTTCCCCCACTTTTTGAGCGTCAGCCCCCAGAGCTTCATGTACGGCGTCGGCGTCATCGAGATCGTGGCCGGCCTAGGCGTCTTGCTCCTGCCGCGTCTCGCCCCCTACGTCGTGGCCGGATGGCTCGGCGGGATCATCACCAACGAGATCATCTTGAGCATCGCCCGCAACGGTGACGGCGGCCATGTCTTTTGGGACATCGCACTCCGGGACTTCGGCCTCATGGTGGCGGCCTTCGCCCTCGCCCGCTTGGCAGCAAAATACGCCCCGCGACGCCTGAGCGGTACGAAGCACAGCTGACCCAAGTCCCCGCCAGGTACAAACGGCCGCGGGTCCCGCAAGGCACGTGAGACCCCGCCCCGCCACCGCGACACGAGAAAGGTCTGAACGAGCATGACGTCCTCCAGTGGCGCAGGCCCCACGTCGGCAACGACACCGTCCACCCAAGCCGGCGCTCCACCGGCGCAACGGCTCAACCCTGGTTGCAAACCCGAGAGCGACAGTCAGCGCACTTTATCGAGCACAGATCAGCCTCGCCGGGTCCGCTCTGCCTCGCCCCCAGCGCACGCTGACATCATGGCGACGAAAGACGGCGGGCCCCGGGGCCGGGGGATCGACCTCTCCCGAGCAACACACGCCGTCTCCGAGCTGCTCGACGCGCTCGGCGTCAACCGAGATGGCGACGGCCTCGCCGACACTCCGGCGCGTGTCGCCCGGGCCTATGCCGAGCTGCTCACCCCGGAGCCCTTCGAGGCCACCACCTTCGCGAACGAGGAGGGCTACGACGAGCTCGTCCTGGCCAGGTCCATCCCGTTCTCCTCGCTCTGCGAGCACCACCTGTTGCCTTTCACTGGCGTCGCCCACGTCGGCTACCTGCCGCGGGACCGGCTCCTGGGGCTGTCCAAGCTCGCCCGGGTGGTCGCCCACTTCTCCCGTCGCCTCCAGGTGCAAGAGCGCCTCACCACCCAAATCGCGGACTGGCTCGTAGAAGCGCTGCGCCCCAAGGGCGTTGGCGTCGTCCTCGAAGCAGAGCACGCGTGCATGTCACTGCGCGGAGTGCGCGCCGCGGGGTCGATGACCCTCACCTCGGCGCTCGCGGGAATCGTCCGCGACGACGAACGGACCCGTGCCGAGTTCTTCTCGCTCGTCGGTTGCCGCCAATGACCCCCGCCACAGGACCGCGCCACTTCGACCACCGCGAGTTCTCCGCCGAAGTGCTCGCCAAGGCGAAGAAGGCCTCGACGGTGTCGGTGTGCCTGCCCGCCCACGACGAGGCACGCACTATCGGGTGTATCGTCGAGACCATCCGGGCGGACCTGGTAGACAAGGTGCAGCTCGTCGACGAGGTCCTCGTCGCAGACGATCGCTCCACCGACGCAACGGCCGCTGTAGCCGCTTCGGCCGGCGCCACGGTGGTCACCGTGGCAACGCCACCACGCTCGGGCCCGGGAAAGGGCGCAGCCATGGCGACCGCGCTGGCCGAGAGCCGCGGAGATCTCGTCGTCTTCTTGGACGCCGACATCGAGGACTTCTCGTCGGACTTCGTCGTCGGCCTGCTCGGACCCCTGATCGGCGACCGCAGCATCGGCTTCGTGAAAGGTGCCTACCGCCGGCCGCTTGCCGGCATGCCAGGCGAGGGCGGCCGGGTCACAGAGCTCACAGCCAAACCGCTGTTGACCATGCTGCACCCCCACCTCGTCTGCTTCGCACAGCCTCTCGCCGGCGAGATCGCTGCCCGCCGAGCGGTGCTCGAGGGTCTTGCGATGCCATCAGACTACGGTGTGGACGTCGCGCTGTTGATCGACGCGGCACGACGAATCGGGCGCGACGCCATGGCCGAAGTGGACCTAGGCGAGCGCCGCCACCGCAACCGAGTCCTCTCCGAGCTGGTGCCGCAGGCTCACTCGGTCGCCCGGGCCATCATGGAACGCGCCAGGATCTCGATCAGCTCGCCAGGCACAGGAAACACGGCGCCCATGGTTGTTCGGTACCCGACGACCGCAGTGGATCGGCGGGTTGGCGTGCCGCCCACGGATGGACAGAAACTAGGTTGAACAGGAGGGAACCATGCCACAAGCCACGCAGACCTTAGTGATCATCGGTGCGAGCCTCGCCGGTGCCAAGGCAGCCGAGACCCTGCGTGCCGAGGGCTTCGACGGCCGGGTCGTGCTGATCGGCGACGAGGCACGCCGGCCTTATGAGCGCCCTCCTCTCTCCAAGGAGTACCTCCGCGGCGAAAAGGACTTCGAGGCCGCCGCGGTCCATCCCGCCGGCTTCTACGACGAACACGGCATCGAGTTGCACACCTCGACCACGGTCAGCGCGATCGACACGCCAGGCAGGTCGGTCACCCTTTCATCCGGAAAGCAGATTTCTTGGGATCGGCTGCTGCTGGCCACCGGTGCCACGCCCCGGCGCCTCTCGATCCCGGGAGCCGATCTACCCGGGGTGCTCTACCTGCGCAGCGTCGAGGACACCGACCGGCTGCGCGAGTTGATCGGCCCTTCGGCACAGGTGGTTGTGATCGGGGCCGGCTGGATCGGTGCGGAAGTCGCCGCCTCCGCCCGCCAGCTCGGCGCGTCCGTTTCGATGGTAGAGCTGGCCAGGGTGCCGCTCGAGCGAGTCCTCGGACCGGAGGTGGGTGCCGTCTACCGTGAGCTCCACGCCAGCCACGGCGTAGACCTCCACTTCGGCGCAGGAGTCGAGGCCATCGTCGGATCCAAGTCGGCAGAGGCAGTGCGGCTCTCCGACGGCACCGTGCTATCGGCCACGGTCGTCGTCGTCGGCGTGGGGGTGGTGCCGAGGGCGGATCTCGCAGTGGCAGCCGGTTTGGCGGTCGACAATGGCGTCCTGGTCGACGAGCACCTAGAGGCAAGCGTTCCCGGCATCTTCGCCGCGGGCGACGTCGCCAATGCCTTTCATCCCGGCTACGGCTACCGGATCCGCCTCGAGCACTGGTCGGCCGCCCTCAACCAGGGCCCTGTCGCGGCGCGCGCCATGCTCGGCCAGCACGTCGTCTACGACCGCACCCCGTACTTCTTCTCCGACCAGTACGACCTAGGTATGGAGTACCGCGGCTGGGCTCCTGCCTTCGACCAGGTCGTCTTCAGAGGTGATCCCGCCGGCGGGGCATTCCTCTGCTTCTGGCTCCATCACGGCAAGGTCACCGCAGCAATGAACGCCAATGTCTGGGACGCAGGCGAAGCCATCGAGGCACTCCTCCAGGCCGAACGACCGGTCGACCCCGCGCGTCTGGCCGATCCCGACATCGACCTCGCCGAGCTCACCGGCTCTTCAGACACCTGAGGCTGCTCCGGTCCCGGCCCCTCAGTCCTCGGTGGCCTGCTCCCTGTCCGAACCGCCAGGATGCCCAAAGCTGCAATCCGCACGATGCCCCTCGCTCTCGAGCGCACCGCAGTCGGGACAGACCAGATGCGCCCAGCACGCCGGATCGCCACCTTCTCCTCCCTGCGACCCTGGTTCCATCCGAGATGCCTTTCCGCTGCTGGCCGCAGCAAGTAGAACCGAGCATCAGACCCGACAACCCGAATCGACTATCCGGGTCAGCCGCATACCCTAGTCGCCGCTAGAACAACGACCTCGAGCAGAACCCCGCTGCGATCCAGTTGGACCTGCGCAGGCTAGGTGCTCATCCAGAGCCGCTCATTGCGGCTGGGGCTCGTCGTCCAGCAGCTCCGCGGACCGTTGCCTCAACAGGCGTGCGGCGCCCTCACCGAGACCCCGGACCACCTCTGCCGCCGGGAGGGACCGGTGGACGAGGCCCACGGCTTGGCCGGCGTAGATGTAGGCGATGTCGTAGTCGCCTGCCTTGCGGGCCTCGGCCAGTTGGCGCCCTGCCGCCGGATCGGCGGCCAATTCCGCCTCCCGGCCGTGCCAGGTGTCGCTGAAGCGGTTGCGCAGGGCTCGACCGGCGAACACCTCGGGCCAGGCGATGCCTTGGGCGATGTCGAACACCCGCGTGAGCACCGTGTCGGTCTCGCCCGCCGCAAGCACCTTGGCTCGCGCGGCGTCGGTGGTGGCCGCCTCCGGGCAGGCGAGCAGGCACGTCCCGACCCACGCGCCGGCCGCACCGGCGGCGAGCACTGCTGCGACTCCACGGGCCGTGGCGATCCCGCCGGCCGCAACGACAGGCTTGTCGACGGCGTCGAGGACCAGTTGGAGGAGCGGCAGCGTCCCGACCGTACCCGTGTGTCCGCCCGCGTCGGTTCCCTGGGCTACGACGATGTCGACCCCGGCCTCCGCGGCCGCGACCGCCCCCGCTACGTCTTGGACCTGCGATGCCACCACGATGCCGGCGTCGTGCAACACCCCGACGAAGGGCTCGGGCGAACCGAAGGAGACCGACACCAGCGTCGGCCTGGCCAACAGCGTCTGCTCGAGCAGCTCAGGGCGATCCTCGAGGGCCCACGCCATGAGACCGATCCCGAAAGGAAGGCGCCCCCCGGAGCTCGCCAACGCCGCCTCGCGAGCGATGAGCGCTTCAGGAGTAGTGCTGCCGATTCCGATCATACCGAGGCCGCCACCCTCGGTCACCGCTCGTGCCAGGGAGCCAAGAGCCACCCCTGCCATCGGCGCGCCGATGATCGGCAGGGCCAGACCGAGCCGATCAGTCAGTGGCGTGCGCAACAACGTCATCCCCCCAGCCTGCCAGGTCGTCACTTCGGCTGTGCTCGGGCTGGCGCGAGCCAGGCGCCTTCGTCAGCCACCGAGAGCTTGATGGATCCGGGTGGACGTGACGATCACGAGCGTGCACCCGCCAACGAAGTTTCGCGCCGGAGGGTGAGACGACACCCAGCTCTGTAGGGATCCTTCGCCACGAGCCCCTCTACCTCTAGTCCGCCGATGCCCTCGGCCAATCCCTCGGCCAAGCCGAGGTGCAGCTGGCACACCGTGTCGGGATCCGAGCCGGCCACGTCGGCGAACGGGCACCGTCCTAGCACGAGCTCGACCTTACGGCCCCGCTCCGCCCGCTTGGGCCTGAACCCCCGCCGCTCGATCTCAGTCTCGAACAGATCGACGGGCTCCCCGCTGCCAGCCAACTCTGCCCCCCGGCGGTGTCCCTCCTGGCGCCCGACCTGGCGCGGCTCGAGATGGCGGCGCACTGCGTCGGAGAGCAAGGAGGCCAGCCAGGCATAGGCGCCGGAGGTACCCCAGCGCCCGGCCACCTCGGGTGCCAGGCGGTAGAGCAGACGGGGTCGCCCGGGACGGGTGCGCTCCTCCACTTCCTCGACGACCAAGCCGGCGTCCTTCAGAACAGCCAGATGCTGGCGCACTGCGTTGTGGTTGAGCCGGACGAAGTCGGTCAGCTCCGCCACGCCGACCGGCCGGGATGCCTCTGCGACGTAGCGGAACAGGCGGTGACGCGTCGGATCGCCGAGCGCCCTCGCCTCTTGCTGTAATTCCTCTTCCACCATCTGCGGCCTTCCCTGAACTATCTTCTAGTATACACCAGAACAATCAGTCTTGGTGACCGCCGCTGACCGGCCGCACCGGGAGAGAAGCCGATCCCTTGGCGCGACGCGGGTCCGAGGGCGCTACTGGCGTCGCTCGCGCCCCTTGCGATACCACCTGGAGCTCGCAGCCCGCCTGACCCAAGTCGTGTTTGTCTCGAGCTGCTTCACCCTGGCGAGGACCGTCGGGCCGACCCCGTTCGAGCCCGCGAAGTGTAACTGGTACCAGCAGCACCCGAAACACACGTCTACCTGCGCGAGACAGAGATGTTGGCTGGAGGAACGGGTGGCCAGCCGCCGCAGCGCGGTGGCGCCGTCTCTCACTTCGAGCCACATTCGGGTGCCGTCGGCGAACTCCACGAGCGGGTCCCCGAGCACACCCGGCCTCACGGAGGTGATACGGACTCGACGGCTGGCTAGGTCGGACAGCCCCGCGGTCGTCTGGCGCTTTCGCTCCGCGCGCGTCGTGCGGAGAGCAGCGCGAAGCTGGCGACGCAGTTCGCGGCGATCTGATCGCCGCGGCACCGCTTCAGAAAAGCGGATCTGCGAGGAGGAACGCCACCACCGGTGACCACGACGCAAGGGCCAGCAGGCCACGGCGCTACTTCCCTGCGACCTTGATGCCAATCGCGTCGACGAGCGCTGCCCAGTCGGCGCTGAAAGCCTTGGCCCCCTGACGCTGAAGGGACTCGGCGAGCGCGTCGACGTCCACCCCCGCGGCTGCCGCCGCCGCGATCTGTGCCTCCGCTTCGGCGTAATCAGGCTGAAGGAGCCCGCCGAAGCTCCCGTGGTCCGCGAACGCGCGCAGCGTCTTCTCCGGGACGGTGTCGACGGTGTCGGGCGCGACCAGGTTGGCAACGTAGTGGTCGTCGGGCAGGCCCGGGTCCTTGGCCGACGTAGACGCCCACAGCAACCGCTGGGGACGGGCGCCAGCAGCCGCCAGTTTGGCCCACCGTTCGCCCGAGAGCAGGTTGCGGTAGGAAGCGTAAGCCTTCTTGGCCATCGCAAGCCCGAGCGTCGCGTGCAGGTGGGCGGGCAGCAGTGGATCGGCGGCCTTGTCCCAGCGGGACACGAACACTGATGCAACCGAGGGCACTCCGAGGTCCTGCCCGGCGGCCTGGCGGCGTTCGAGCGCCCGCAGGTACGTTTCGGCGGTCTGCAAGTACTGGGCATCGGAGAAGAGCAGTGTCACGTTCACCCCGATGCCGGCAGCCACGGTCTCTTCCATAGCTGTCAACCCCTGGGGAGTGCCGGGGATCTTCACGAGCAGGTTCGGGAAACCCGCCTCGTCGTGCAGGCGTCGGGCCAGCTCGACGGTGCCCGGCGCGTCGTAGGCCAGGTCTGGTGGTACCTCGATCGATACATAGCCGTCGACACCAGCCGTTCGTTCCCAGGCCGGGCGGAACAGTGACGCCGCTGCACCAAGGTCCTCCAGGGCGAGGGCGTACACGAGGTCCTGGGGGTCGGTAAGCCCCTCCCCTAGCCGGCGACGCAGCGACTCGTCGTAGTCGTGGCTCGCAACCATGGCGTGGCCCAAGATCGTGGGGTTCGAGGTGAGCCCGGTCACCGCCAGTTCATCAACGTAGCGGGCCAGGGTGCCCGAGGTGACCATTACCCGGTTGATGCTGTCAATCCAGATGCTCTGGCCAGCAGACCGCAGCTTTTCGATCGCGCTGGTCACGCCAGCTTCCCCCTTCGCTTTCCTGTCCTCACGAGAGCTCACCCTCGCTCACAATGACGCACACTCCCTCAAGGTCGGATCGAGGCCCGACGCTCCTCGTCGAGGACTCGCTTGACCTCGGGATAGGCCGCGCTCATGCAGCAAGGGCACGACTCGTACCAGCGGCGCATGCCCGCATCGATCTCGACCGGGTGCTCCTGTCCCGATGGGGCGGATCTGATCGTCTCGTCTCGTGACATGCGCCGCTCCTCCTACCTAACGGCCACCAACACCATCACTCCACAACCAGTTTAGCCTGTATTGACTAGAAATACAGATCGTCCTCGTAGTCGACGACTGTCCGGTTGTTCAGTCGACGAGCGAGTCGAGAGTCTCAGCCTCGATGTCGCGCTCGCTCGCAGCACACGCCACCAGGGTTACGCCTCGACGGCCTGGCGGATCAGCACCGACCACGACACCCCCGACCTGGACGCCCGCTGGTCGAGAAGGGCCACGGGGCCTCCCCCAAAATGTGGCCAGCCGCAAGCTGGGGGATCTGATCCGAGTCGGCAGCCCGCTCTACCGGGTCTTTTGTGGCAGCCCCAACGGGATTCGAACCCGTGTCTCCACCTTGAGAGGGTGGTGTCCTAGGCCTCTAGACGATGGGGCCGTGCAGCGCTTCACTACCCTACCAGATCGCCGGGATCCCCGGCCAGGCAAGGAATTTAGGCCTTTCTACCTGCTCTTTCCCTGCCAGGCACGGCACCCGGGAAAAAGTGTCCGGGCTTCGTCCGGCGATCACAAAATCCCTGGTGGACGCAGTGGACACAATCCGACGTAGGCAAAAAGTGTCCAGCAAAAGTGTCCAAAGGGGGATCTGGCAAGCCGGCCCTCGGTCACGGCGATACGCTGCCGCACCAACGGCAACAGCCGTGCGCAAGGCGCAAGCTCAACAACTCCTGCCGACACGGCGAAGCTTTCGGGCCGCAGAAAGGACGCGGTTGACATCCAAGGACGGTCGCCTTCTGCGACGGTCGCGAAGCGGCGGCCACCCCACTTACCCGGCGCTCCAAGTCAACGGGCGCCGACAGCCGACCGGGGTTGGGGAGGTGGTCACGGAAGTTCGCCGGCGCCCTTGGCACCCAAGGCGGTCGGAGTTCATCGGGCGTGACGAAGCGAGGGGTTGCCGGTGCGGGCGAAAGCCTGCGCCCGCGAGCCCCACAGATCCTCCACTCGGAACGCCCGCAGCGACCGCCGAGTGGACGCTGAGGACCGCAGCAACGTGAGGAGCGGTGAGCTTGAGTAGATCTCGTTTAGCCGCTGCCGGCGGACGTTGCCGCCGCCAGGCGCAAGACTGCCAAGCTCGGCGGCCCGCAGCAGCGACGGACTCGGCGTAGAGCACGTCGCTGGCGCGGTCGTTGACAGCGCGGAGGGCCCTCGCTACGCTGAAATGGGCTCAGAAGGGGGGCGGTGAGATCATGTTCAAGAAACACCACCAGAAGAAACTGGCCGAGCAGTATCAGCACGAGTTAGCGCATTGGCAGGAGCTTCACGACTCCACCACGGAGGCGCTCAACCTGGCGCAGAGCTTCAACGGGGAGGCAACCGCCCAGCTGATGCTGAAGAACGGGGAGGCCGTCTTCGCCACAGTGACCAACGCGAGCCTCGTCGAGGAGCGACGCGGAGCTGGTCATTACACCGGCGGTTACTCGGGGGTGTCCATCCCCATCGGCACAATCGGGGGTCACGCCGTGCGCTACCACGTGGGGGCCACCCGGGGGCACTACGTCCAAGCCCCACCGGTGCCTACCGCTATCGACACCGGAACCGTGTTCGTCACCAATCAGCGTGTCGTGTTCGCAGGCTCACGCCAGACCCGCGAGTGCGCGTTCGCGAAGCTCATCGGCTACGAGCACACCGGTGACGGCGCCACCGTGTTCTCGGTGTCGAACCGCCAGAAACCGACGGTCATCCACTACGGCACCCAGGTAGCCGGGTGGTTCGACTTCCGCCTCGAGTTGGCGCTCGCCCATTTCAAAGGGACGGTCGCCGACCTAGTCACCCAGCTCCAAGGCCAGTTGGCCCAACTGGAGACATCGCGACCGCAGCCGCCGGTACCTACCGCCTGAACTCCGACTCGACACCCAGGTTTCAGAGCACCGGCAGGCGCCCTCTGATTTCAAGGCAGCTCTGCGTGCTCCCCGGCGGTGACCGTTTCCTGTCCGTCGGGCTGTGCCGAACGGACCCGCCCGGCTATCAACTCCAGGAGTCCCTCCATGCGCTCGAGCCGTTCCTCGAGCATCTGTAGACGTCGCCGGTCGTCGGTGTCCTCTCTGGTTACGAAATACGCGGCCACATTCGCCGTGATGACTCCGAGCAGGCCGATGCCGACCAACATCAGCACTACCGCAACCCCACGTCCGCCGGCGGTCACCGGGAAGCGGTCCCCGTAGCCGACCGAGGTGACGGTCACGACCGCCCACCACAGGGCGTCGGCGTAGGTGTGGATGTTGGATCCGCGGGCGGTGTGTTCGAAGCTGAGCTCCGCCGCGGCGCCGGCGAAAACGATGACGACGGCGGCAAGCAGCACGTACTGCAGGCCGTGCTCGGTAAGCAGGCGCCGGGCCCGGCCGAGTCCCTCGCCGGCGACGACACCTGCTCGGAGCAGCCGCAGAACCCGCAGCACCCGGACGGGCCGTAGGAACGGGATGACGACGACGAGCAGGTCGAGGACGTGGGTCCGCACGAACGTCCATCGCGACGGCGCCAACCCGAGCTTCACCATGTACTCGACCGCGAAGACCGCCCATACCGTGTAGTCGACGGCCTTAAAGGCGTCGGAGATGCCGGGGCTCAGATGTGCAACCAGGGGCACGACCAGCACCGGCAGCCAGACGATGGCAAGCACCGTCATAGGACCGTCAACCGCTCGGATGAACCGCTCGTACGCCTCCGGCGACCGCTGTATCCGCCCCATCATCATCAAACTATAGTGCCCGCTGCTCCGCAGAATGGATCGTCGGACCGCTGTATCGTCCGCGTCACCGCTCCAGATCCCATGACCCCGGGACGCCTACAATTATAAGAACAGGCCGCCGTAACGGTAACCACCATTACTCGGCCCACACCCAACTCGGGCGTCAGCTAACGCGAAGAGACAGAAATGGCTGCAAGCTACATTACGGCGGTGGGTGCCGAGCTATCGCACGTCGAGGTGCCGGAGGCCCTCGCCCCGAACAGCTCGTTCGTGGGTGTCGACTGCAGCATTCTTGCCCGGCGACTCCATCGCCGACGAAGGACTCGCGACTTCCCTGCGGGACGGTGACGCTGCGGGGTTCTTCGAACAATTCCCTCCGATCGTCTACTTCCCCGGGGTCGAGGCGACAGACATCCGGACGTTGGAAGTGGATCTCGAGCACCTACACCGGGCAAGGCTGCGGGTGCTCATCGGTAGCGCCTTGCGATCCTCCTCGGTTCGGAAGCGGTCGACCTGATGCGCAAGCACCTACATCGCAGCACCATCAGCCTCGCCGAGGGCCGGATGATCTACCGAGTAGCCAGCGGCACCCCGCCCCGGAAGGCGAGCAACCCCGAACGGGTGGCCATCGGTGTTCTCACCAATGCCGGCCTGCTCGACTTCGATTCCACCAACTCAGCCGAACCTAACCTGTCAGATGACGTCCGCTACAGCCTGATGCTCGACGAACACCGATCACCGAAACAGTGCCCGCTCACGATCCAGCGGTGGTCCACTCGACGGCCCGCTCAGCCGGTTCCGTCGACGCCGCGGCCGGCTCCAGGCACCGTAGCTGGATGACTTTGACCAGCCCAGCGGACAGCGCCCCGGTCCGCTGGGCCCGCCGGGCGGTCTGGCGGTCCGGGCGGGCCGTCTCGGTGGCGGGGCGGCGGCTTGCACCAGGGCTTGTTTGATCGGGTCGGTGTCGATGCCGGTGACGATCCAGCGGTCCAGTTTGACCTGGTCGGGTCGGAACCGGGCGATGTGGCCCCCGTTGGTCGGAGCGGCGCCGACGCGCGCCTCCTCATCGGAAGGCGTGCCACCAGCTCGGTCATCGTCCGCTCGCCCTCGCCTCGCACCACATAGGGAGCGTGTTCCAGCGCGTCGTCGGTGCAGAATGTCACGTGCGGGCCGCCCAAGACCACCGGTACCCCGGCTTCCGCGAGGGTGTCGGCGAGGCGGTAGGCCGCCGGGGCGGTGCTCGTCGTGGTGGAGATGCCGACGAGGTCGGCGTCGAAGCACTCCTGCAGGTCGACCGGAGCCAGCAGCTCGCAGAACACGTGCACGTCGTGACCGGAGTCGGCGAGCATCCGGCCGATCAGTGGGAGGCCGAGGCGCGGCAGGAGGGAGAAGTCGTAGACGTTGTGGCCGGCAGGGCGGAGTTCTACCAGGCGGATGCGCAGTACCAACTTGGTGGGTTCCTTCCTTGGTTCAGGCCTGCGGCACCTCGAAGGGGATGGCACAAGCCGGCCGCCCCTACGAGCGGCTCAGGTTCTCGTCCATGAGTCCGTGGTGGTGTCTCTGGATACCGGCCCGGCGGTTCGC